>Ga0210405_10005149_pt1 | contig 12033 bp, 12 predicted proteins | sample IncBWH11MmetaG_FD_155492 | JGI IMG/M metagenome (GOLD analysis project Ga0210405, IMG submission 155492) | Forest soil microbial communities from Barre Woods Harvard Forest LTER site, Petersham, Massachusetts, United States - Inc-BW-H-11-M | ecosystem: Environmental > Terrestrial > Soil >... | reverse complement strand
CTGGTAGAGCACATTCCCCTTGCGATCGGTCAGCGAAACCTTCATGCTCACCACGACCAGCACACTTGCAGCCTGCCCGGTCGCGGAATTATAAGTAAGTGGCGACGCGGAAGTGGAGAGCACCGTGCCCCGCAGCGTAGCGTCCGCGGCCTCGCCACTTTCATTCAGAATGTGATAGTGCGTGCGCGTAGTGAACTCGCGCACCACCGATGCAGTCAGCAATTGTTCGACGCGGTAAGTTTTGGTTGCGTTGGTGAAGGCCGGAACCGCGATGGTTTTGACATTCTCCGGAAGCTGCACAGCGTGGCCGGCTGTGTGGTATCCGCAACCGGCGCAGGCCGCCAACAAAAGCCAGGCGGCGCATGCAAGCTTCATTGAATTTTTCCCATCGGGCGAGTCGCGATCATACTTTCCGCGCACTCCACCGCAGTAATGGCCGCGATCCGAAGATTATCCGCCGCCGCCCACAACCAGATTCCATTCGGCTGGAACGGCTCGCCCTTGAGCGAAACCAGAATATTTCCTTGCCCCGCCGTATTCACATTGCTCGGCTGAGACTCGTCGTCCGCTCCCGCGAGCGTCACATGATCTCCAGCCAGAGCCTGCAATAATTTTTCTTGATCAACCGGTTGCTCCATCTGCAGAAAAATCGACACCGCGTGGCCATGAAACACCGGAGCCTGCAATACCATCAGAGCCGGATGCGGAGCGTCCGCTCCGGCAATCTTAAGATAGTGGCGCTGCACGCGCGCTTCCACCAACTCGAGCGACCGCTGCGATTTCTGCCCATAACGCGAAACCATATTGAACGCCACCTGCGTGTCGAACACATCCTTGGGCAGCGGCTGGAACGACAAAAGATTGACCGTCTGCTGGTGCAGTTCGTCCATGCCTTTTTGTCCCTGTTCTGAGGCCGGCTCAAAAACTGTCGCAACCACGCTGCGGATCGCTCCAGCCTTGCGCGCACGAAGCAACAACAGAGCCAGCGTCACGGCCGCGGGATTCGCCACCACGCAGGGCGCCGGTTGCAACTCAGGTTGCCACATCTCTCCCCGCTCGCGTTCCAGCCAAACGGAACGCACGGTAGCGCCGGGTTCATCTTCCAATGCACCCGAAAGATCGATAATCGCACTTCCGGCATCGCGGGCACGTTTCCAGTTCTGGCGGGTGCACTCGGCGTCCGCGGCAAAGAATGTGAAGTCCACGCGGCCGAACTGCTCCGAGCGCACGCTCTGAATAAAGTTGATCTCGTCACCCGTCGCCTCCAGTTGGCCGATGGACTCATCGTCGTCGAGCAGCCGAATGTCGACGGCGGGAAAGTTCCGTTCGTTCAGCATCTCGGCAACTTCTTTGCCTTTGAGCGTGGCCGCGCCGACAATGGCCGCGCGAAAGAGTTGTCCGCGCGCAGAAGGAGACGGCGAGCTCGCGATTTTGGTGGGACTGCTCATGAAGTCTGTGAAGCCTCCTTGTAAACCGGCGGAGGAGGCGGCGAATTTCGGCGGCGGAAGATCCACTGCAGGCGCCAGAAGACTCCCGAGAACGTGTAGAGCAAAGCGACTCCAAACAGAACCGGTTTCGAGAAGAACCAAACGCCGGCGAACAGCGCGCCAAAGAGAATGATCAGACGGAAAGGGTGCCGCGAACGGAAATCGATATCCTTAAAGCTGTAAAACCGCCAGGTGCTCACCATCAGATAGCCCACCGCGGTCACCATCGCCAGCCAAGTGAGAGCCGTGTACCACGATTCAATCGGTTCGCCGCTCTGAAAATGAACCACCGCCGCAATTACTCCGGCCCCAGCCGGAATCGGCATCCCCACGAAATATTTCTTCCCCGGCCGCCCGGGGTTCGAGGGCTGCGGGTTCGTCGTGATATTAAAACGCGCCAGGCGGCTGGCTCCCGCCATCAGAAATAAAAAACTCGCGATCGCGCCCAACTGCGTCAGCTTGATGTTCCACTCGGTCAGCGCAACCGGAGGCATCAGATGAAATCCCCAGGTCCATGCCAACATCGCCGGAGCCACTCCAAACGTGATCACATCGGCGAGAGAATCCAGTTCTTTCCCAAAGTCGCTGCTCGTGCCGGTCATGCGCGCAACGCGACCATCTAGCCCATCGAACAAAACCGCAAATCCAATCGCCTTGGCGGCATTGTCCAAATGCCACGATGTCGCCGCACTGGCATGCACAACCTCGAGGATGGCATAAAACCCGGCCGCCATATTCCCCGTCGTGAAAAGCGATGGGAGAATATACATTCCCTTGCGCATACGGCGCGGATGGCGGTCGCCTCCCCGGCGATTTGGAACTGGAAGCTCCATCAGCGTCCCCTTTCCGTGACAGAATAGCTCGCCGCCGTTGCCGGTTCGTTCTTTCGCACTTCGCTCTCCGGCTGCAAGCGAGCCAGAACGCTTGCACCACCTCGAACCCGGTCGCCCACTTTCACCTGCAAGGCGGCAGAGGCGTTGAGCACCACATCCACCCGCGATCCAAACTTGATCAGTCCGACGCGCTGGCCCCGCTCCACCCGATCCCCCACTTTCGGATTGAAAACAATTCTCCGCGCCAACAACCCGGCGATCTGTTTGAACACCACCGCCTGCCCATCACCCTCGACGCTCACGATATTTTGTTCATTCTGCTCCGCGGAAGCTTGATTCATTGCATTCAGGAATTTTCCGCGCTGGTAGCGCACCTCCCGCACGAATCCTGCAATCGGCGAGCGGTTCACATGCACATCGAAAACGCTTAGAAAAATGCTGATGCGAATCTTCTTTGACTCGCCGATGTTGATGCCTGAAACATCCGTAACCTTTCCATCTGCCGGCGAAACCACCGCACCTGCGGCATTCGGAATCACCCGCTCCGGGTCTCGGAAAAACCAAAGAAAAAAAAGTGTGAGCAACAGCGGCACCACGGCCCAGACCGGCTGAGTCAGCCAGCCGACGAGAACTCCGGCGGCGACGAACGCCAGCCCGTAAAAGTAGCCGTCTCTAACCATTAGAAGCAGCCTCATTATAGAGCAGTGGCGAGCCTAGCTGGTTGAGCTTCAATCGGAAAAAATGCAGGCTCAAATCGTAAGTGTAAATAAAGAAAGGCGCTGATGAGCGCCTCGGAGTAGATACAAAACTACTGAGCGGCGACAGCCGCTTCCAGTTGGTCAAACAAAATTACGCTACGTGCGCCCCATACTGCTGCCGGAACTGCCGCTCGATCGACTGCATCTGATCTTTGAGCCGCAGCTTCAGCTTTTTAAGCCGGACTTCTTCCAGCTTTTCGTCTTCGCTGAGATAACGCTTTTGAGTGAGAGAATCGAGCCGAGTGGAATACTGCATATGCTCCTGTGCCAGCTTGCGAAATTCGTCGTTGGTCAGAAGAGAGTCCTTCGAAGTCAGCATCCAGCGGACCTCCAAACCGGGATTCACTGGCCCCAAACTACCACAGCCCCAAAATCGGTTCAATGCCAAATTATTGGTAAGAATATACTTGACGCATATGTGTGTTAAGTGTATAGTCTCTTCATGGACGCTAAAGCCAACGAACCTAAGACCTTGCAAGAGGCGATTGCCTACTTTGCCGACCCGGAAAATTCTTTTCGGTTTGCGATTAAGTTGCGCTGGCCCGGTGGCGAAGTGTCCTGCCCGCGATGCGGCGAACAGAAATTCTCTTTCATCAAGACGCGCCGCCTGTGGTTCTGCTATGTCTGCAAAAAGCAGTTCACGGTCAAGGTGAAAACGATTATGGAAGATTCGCCTATCGGCCTTGATAAGTGGATGACTGCGATCTGGATGCTGGCGAACTGTCGCAACGGCGTCTCGTCTCACGAATTGGCGCGGTCGCTTGGCGTAACCCAAAAGTCGGCATGGTTCATGCTTCAGCGGATTCGCGAAGCTCTGGGAGAACAGAAGTTTGGGCGTGGCAAGATTGGCGGACCCGGCAGCCAAGTGGAAGCGGATGAAACTTTCATCGGCGGAAGAGTTGCCAACATGCACGCGAAGCGACGGGCGACTATCGAGCAGCGCGGCCCTTTGATGAATAAGACCATCGTGCAAGGCGTCTACGACCGCCAGCTTCGCAAGGTTCGCGCCTCTATTGTTCCCGATGTGAAACGCGAAACGCTGCAAAACATCTTGCTCAAAAACATCAAGTACGGCTCTGCCGTCTACACAGACAGTGCGGTGGGTTACGACAAGGTTCTCTACAACTTCGTGCATGAGGTCGTGAATCATACGAACGAATATGTACGCGGACAGGTTCACACGAACAGCATCGAAAACTTCTGGTCGCTGCTTAAGCGAAGCCTGAAGGGAACCTATGTTTGTGTTGAGCCGTTTCATCTCTCACGCTACGTTGACGAACAAGTGTTTCGTTATAACAACCGCAAAGACGGTGACCGCAAGATCAGTGATGCAGAACGTTTCGCTACCGCAATGTCCGGCATAGCTGGCAAGCGCCTCACCTATACGGAACTCACGGGCAAAGACCAATCGCCGCGCCACGAAACGACAGGGACGCGGGAAACGCCAATCCCGTTCTAGTCCTTGCCGTCAATCAAATACCTCTTAGCAATTCGCTCATGCTCATGTCGAAACTCTTGGCGATAACATCGAGCGTCGTTAATGTCGGCTCTTGCTTCCCGTGTTCTAGCGAATGCAAGAAGCTAACGGCAATTCCAGAATGCTCTGAGAGGTAAACGAACGTCCAGTCCCGTTCTTTTCTTAACCCTCCGAGCCGTTTCCCAAACCTCACACTCAGTGGCGATTTTCCCTTTGACATGCCGGGATGATTGCACTATGCTCACCCGTCGTATTCCTCAACTAAGGAATTTAATTCCAATGAAACATCCCTCAGCTAAACCTGCCCGTGGCTGGCGTACCTACCGCTCAATCGCTGGTAAAGTCGTCAGCGAAATTGACGTTGCCAATGACGACATGCCCGGTGTGACTATCTTTTTTCGTGATGGCACACAATTCCATATAGAGGTACGACGCTCAGTCGAATTTCAGGTGCGACTGCAAAAGATGATAGACGGTGACTTGGTTGTGCTTCATACGTTCCCGCGTTTCAAAGAAGTGAAGCGTTAGCGATTCCATGCTCTAATCCTTGTCGGAACGCTTCGACTTGCGCGAGGTAGCCTTGGGCTGCTTCGCGTTTTTCTTTTTCGGCGCTACAGCGTTTGGCCTTGGAGAACGAAGGACCGCCGTTGCCAGACGTTCAAAGTTCTCTAGTGCTTCCGAGCCTTCGATATACTCAGGTTGTTTCATTCGCGATTCATTCTATTGGTTCACAGTTATTGACCATCTTACCCCCAAGTTCTCTAATGTCCGCCACTTTGCGGATTCGAGACATATCAACTTTCTTGGGAAGAATAAATATTTTGTGCCAAATATTAGCTGCTTGCGGGGGACTGAGCGCCGCCAGCGTTTTCATTGTATCCAGCAACGCTGGAGGGAACTTAGATTCAATCAGCATCTGATCCTTGACGATGGTGAAGGGAGTCGATACGGCGATTGCCGTATCCTGGTTAGCATCCGTTGTCACGTTTGATATACCGCACGCCACGCCAAGGTTGTATTTGTCGCTGTATTCGAGAAGTTGGGCACCATCAATTCCGGTGAGACAACCATCGGTCAAAGTAGACCACATAAGCATCGCGTTGACTCTTTTGGGTTCGCCAACGCGGAGAAAATATGGAATCCAGACCGCAATAGCCAGAACTCCCATGAGAGCAACTGGCCAATAGCTAAGCTTCTTCTCCCTGCGTTCTGTCCCACTCGGCGGGACCGTTGTTGTAGCGGCCTGCATAATTCTTACTTGCCAAATCATCAGTCCGACTTCAGCTAGACCGATAAGAATCGTAAAAAGTTCCATAGGTGCAAACCTCCGCTAACGCACGGGATAGCCCATGCCAAAGCAGTGGCTTTAATATACATGTGCGTCAAGTATATTTGCACCAAATTATTGGTGCAGTCTCGTTATGAGAAACCCCTAATCGGAGAGAATATGAGGGAAGAGCCTAGGACGAGCTATGACAAGTTGATGCGGTAAAGAACGGCATTTTCAGCAGGCGAGGCGTAGTAAGAACTTCGCACGCCCGCCTCTTCAAAGCACATTTTTCGATAGAAGGCGCGGGCGGCCTGATTCGACTCGCGAACCTCGAGAAAAATCGCGCTCCCGCCTGCCGCCCGAGCGAGTGTAATCAACTCAGTAAGCAGCAACGTGCCAGTTCCTCTGCGGCGCATGCTGTTGGCGACGACAATGTTCTCCAGTTCCCACTCCACACCGACACGCCGCGCGACCAGGGATCCGAAAATCTCCGATCCCACTCCAGCCGTTTCATCTTCCGCGATCAAGACAACGCGCTCCGCTGACTGCGGATCACTCGTTCCCAACATGTCCTCGTACTGCTGCTTTGACCAATGCGCGGCGGTCGCACTCTCGCGCTCCATGTCCAGGATTCGAGAAACGTCATCGGCACTGCCCTGTCGCACCCGCAAGCTACGAACCGATTCTTTCGAGCATCTCGGCGTCCGTGCGTCGAATATAGTTGGCCTCCAACTGCTCGGGAGTTACCGTCTGGCCACGCTGAATTTTGCTCCAACCCAGTCGGGCAACATCGGCAGCAGAGATCGGCGCGAGAATTGAAACTGTCAGGCCAGCCGCTCGGGCGGCCTCGGCGAGCGCGGAATCTGGAGTAACCACGGTCCACCCTTTTGCCTGCGCAACGAATTCACTTCTGCCCAGCATTCGCTCTCGCGGAACCCATCCCGCGTCGGCGGGAATCTCATACTCTCCAATATAGATATCACCCCGTCCCGCATCCAGAACCGACATGACCTTGCCTTGAGCCGCGCTCGCGACCACGCGAGCCTCCAGCAGAGAGACCGCCGCGATCGGCTTGACCAACACTTCCGCCAGCGCCTTAACAGCCGCCAGTCCAATCCGCAAGCCAGTAAACGATCCCGGCCCTGCGCCAACGGCGAAAGCGCCGATGCCGTTCTTGGTGAACCCATTGCTCGAGAGCAGTTCAGCGATTTGGGGAATGAGTTGCGCGGAGAAAGTACCGCCGATCAGAGGCACAATCTCAATCACCTCGAAGTCGCCACCATTAGCCGCAGGCTCCCCGGCTCGCGCCAGCGCGATGCTCCCTTGCTTGCCCGAAGTATCGATTGCAAGAAGAAGCATAAGAAGATTCTTACTCTATCTGTGAAAATCCGTGAGAATCTGTGGCCTATTTCTTACCCCTCAACCAACTCCAGCAGAACTCCGCCCGCACTCGCCGGATGCACAAAGACGTATTTATGTCCGCCCGCCCCAGTCTTGATTTCATCCGAAACCAGGCGAACACCGTCCCTCTTCAGACGCTCGACGGCAGCGGGCAAATCCGGAACACGCAGGCAAACATGATGCAGCCCTTCGCCACGCTTCGCGATAAACTTTGCGATGGTCGAACTCTCGGAAGTGGCCTCCAACAATTCCAACCGGCTCTCGCCCATCGGAATCATCACCACCCGCACCTGTTCCTGCTCCACCGTCTCTTCCGGAGAAACGCTCAACCCCAGCTTCTCGTAGATCGCCTTCACCGCCGCCAGCGACTTCACTGCAATCCCGAGATGGTCAATGTTACATTCCATTTTCGCTTCTCAAAAGCCCATTCGAACTTGTCATTCCGAACCGTCCGATAGGACGGTGAGGAACCTGCTGTTCTCTCACTTCGTCGCCATTCGTTGCGCAATCTCCTCGACCAGCGTATACGGATCGCGCTTGTGTTCTGCCACCTCGGCCGCATAACGGGCCATGCTGCCATCGGCCATCTGCGCATGCACCTTCTCAAGCAAAGCGTCGCGCAGCATCTCAACCAAACGCTCCTGCCAATTCTCGACGCTCTTGTTCAACGCCAGATTTCCTTTCCGCAGATACGCTTCATAGTTCTCGATGGCCGCCGCCAGTTCGTCGATTCCTTTTCCTTCGCTGGCAACAGTCTTTACGATCGGCGGAGTCCAGCCATCGTGACGCATCGCCAGCGACTGCAGCGTTCTGATCTCCCGCTCCACGTGCTCAGCCCCGTCGCGGTCGCTCTTATTGATTACGAAAATGTCGGCAATTTCCATGATGCCCGCTTTAATCGTCTGCACATCATCGCCCATCCCCGGAACCAGAATCACAATCGTGATATTCGCCAGCCGCACAATATCAACCTCATCCTGGCCCACGCCGACGGTCTCAATCATGATGAGGTCGCGCCCAGAAGCATCCAGCACCGTAGTCACATCGGCCGTCGTACGGGCCAGCCCGCCGAGCGACCCGCGCGTCGCCATACTGCGAATATAAATCCCCGGATCGGAGAAATGCTCCTGCATGCGAATCCGGTCGCCAAGAATCGCCCCACCCGTGTACGGACTGGTCGGATCGACAGCAATAATCCCAACCGTCCGATTTTCTTTGCGATAGAAGCGTGCCAGTTGATCGACCAGCGTACTCTTCCCCGCTCCCGGCGGCCCCGTCAGCCCGAGCACTCGCGCCCTCCCGCTGTGCGGAAACATCGCCTTCAGCAACTCAGCCCACCCCAGCGCCCGGTTCTCCACGATAGAAATCGCGCGCGCCAGAGCACGCACATCGCCGGAGCGAAGTTGCTCAATCCAAGTCTGAATATTCGGGTTCAAACGATCAGTGTAAAGCAGATGTTGAGAAAAGAGTAAAAGCGGAATAGTCAGAGCTTCTTTAGGTCTTCGGGCCGGAAGAGCGGCACAATCATCGAGATTCCGAGGTGAAGCATCGATCTCCTGATAACGTTCTTGAATCCTTTGTTTTGAAGCCATTTGCTCCGTCTAGCTTGACCTCCTCCAATAATGCGGGGATCCAGCTCGATCTCTTCGATGATGTTATTCACGTCGATCGGAACTTCGATCTGTTCGCGACCTTCAAATTCGCGGTCGGAGTCAATGTAAAGGAGTCGAACCTCTTTCTCATGTTGGAAGGCATCGCGCTTGAGCAATAAGCCATCCGCATGGCCCGCTATTCCGGAGAAAGCAGCGTCTCTGTACATTCCGATTGCGTCGGCAACTAATTGCTGTAGCTTGGCTTGCTCAAAATAGACGACTCGTCCGATGTAGCACTTTTGCACATTCTTGGCACCCATGCCCCTCGCAAGACAATCGAGCAATTTCTTGGCTGTAGCCCGCAGCTTGACTCCCTCAGCGCGAGAGAAGAAATTGTTGTAGCTTCCGCTGGATTTGAACTGGGAATAGATACGCCACAGGGCGTCGGATTCCTGCGCTGTGCTCCAACATTGGCCGAAGACGGGCACCCGGCCCCGTTCTAGGAAACTCTGCTTAATTTTCCGTCTTCAAGATAATCAAAGCCGCACTTAGAGATGAGATTCTCATATGGATCACTCCAAGAAGTCGTCGCTCTTAGCACTAGCGGTCCCGAGAGAAGTTGCTTAAGAAATCGCTGCGAGTGGATGCGGTAAATCGTGGTATTCAAGTCCAAATTCTTATGACAGTAAGGACCGTCCATTCGTGATCTCGACCTAGAATACGCACTTTTAATCGTTAACGGGGTGAAAAAAGTCTTACTCCTTCAGCAACTGTCTAGCAATCACTAGCCTCTGAATCTCGCTGGTCCCTTCGCCAATCGTGCACAGCTTCACGTCACGATAAAATTTCTCCGCCGGATAGTCTTTGATAAACCCGTACCCGCCGTGAATCTGCACGCCTTCGTTGGCGCACCTCACGGCAACTTCGCTGGCATAGAGTTTTGCCATCGATGACTCCAGCGTCGTCTTCATCCCAGCGTCTTTCATCGACGCCGCGCGCATGGTGAGCAGTCGGGCGGCATCAATCTCGGTGGCCATGTCGGCCAGCTTCCACTGGATCGCCTGAAAGTCGGAGATCGCCTTGCCAAACTGTTGCCGCTCCTTGGAGTACTTCAGCGCCGCCTCGTACGCGCCTTGTGCCATGCCCAACGACAGAGCCGCAATCGAGATACGTCCTCCATCGAGCACGCGCATCGCGTCGATAAACCCATCGCCTTCCTTGCCCAAGAGATTCTCGCCAGGAATTACGCAGTCTTCAAAAATCATCTCAGCCGTATCGCTGGCCCGCAACCCCAGCTTGTTTTCTTTTTTCCCCGGGCGGAAACCTTTCGTGTCCTTCTCCACAATGAACGCAGATAACCCATGAGTATTGGCGGCGCGGTCGGTCACAGCGATCACCACAATCGCATCCGCATAATGGCCATTGGTACAGAAGGTCTTGGTGCCGTTCAGCACCCATTCCTTTCCCTTGCGCCGTGCCGTCATGCGGGCACTGCTCGCATCCGATCCCGAGGAAGGCTCGGTAAGCCCCCAAGCTCCAATGAACTCGCCAGTCGCCAGTTTGCTGACGTATTTCTTTTTCTGCGACTCATTCCCCGCGAGAAAAATGTGGTTCGAGCAGAGCGAGGTGTGCGCCGCCACAATGATTCCCACTGAGCCATCGACTCGCGACAATTCTTCGATGGCGATCACATATTCCACGTACCCCATGCCGGCGCCCGCGTATTCCGTGGGGAAGACCATCCCCAGCAATCCGAGCTTGCCCAGTTCCTTGATTGTGGCTTGCGGAAATTCGCAAACCTCGTCCCACTTCATGACATTGGGCGCGATCTCGCGCTCGGCAAATTCGCGAACGCTCTTCTTCAGTTGCTGCTGCTCGTCACTCAATTGAAAATCCACGACTCCTCCAGCCAGGCAAGACACCTCTCGTGCCCTCACGTCCGCCTGAGATTATTGTAGGTGACGAAAGAAAAATCCTTGAACCGACCGCCCGGTATGCGCACTGCCCCACCTTCATGAGACATCAAGCCTCACGCGGACAAAAGAGGACGAAGGTAACAGGACTGCCTCAGCGGGAGATGGCGGCTTGCTCAGCTTCGGAAGATTCGCTGGGAGAAAGGAACCGCTGAAATACTTCATTGGAGAGCAGCCGTCCCTGCGACGTCAGGGAAACGAAATCTCCGCGTCGTTGCATCAGCCCGCCCTCGACAAGCTCTGTGATCGGCGCGCGCGCGGCAACGATGGTTTCGTCGCCAAATTTTGCGGAAAGATCTTTCAGGTCGACGCCGCACACCAGCCGCAATCCGAGAAAAAAGCTTTCCTCCAACGCCGCCCGCCGGGACACTACGATCCGTGGCAAACTAGCGCCGCCGCTCATGTATTGTTCCAACGAATCAGCCGACGCGAATCGAACTGCCTCAACATCCGGAGAATCGGAAAGCAGCATCGAGTGCGCATCTACGCCAAACCCAAAGTAGGGCTGCCGCGTCCAATACTTCAAGTTGTGCCGCGACTCAAACCCCTCACGCGCGAAGTTGGAAATCTCGTACTGCGCAATCCCCGCGGATTGCAACGTTTCGCAAGCCGCAAGATAAAAATCCGCAGTCGCATCTTCGTCCGGAACGAAGTGCGCATGATACCGCATGCCTCCCGCCAGCACCTCGCTTCCCAGCCGTGAGTCTTCATCGACCTCGAGTATGTAGACGCTCACATGCGGCGCGCCGGTCGTAATCGCTTCCGTCACGGAAAATGCCCAGCTTTCCGCTGTCTGGTGCGGCAACCCCGCAATGAGATCGACATTGATGTTCGAGATCCCTGCGGCGCGCAAGCGCGCGATGTCCTCAAGAACAGTCGTGCGCTTGTGCTGCCGGCCAACCGCCGCCGCTTCCCGATCCACAAACGACTGCACTCCGAGACTTACACGGTTCACGCCGCACCGCAGCAGGCTCTCTACAACCCCTGCCGTTAACGTGCCGGGGGCGCATTCCACCGTGACCTCCGCGCCAGCTTCAACCTCAAACTGATTTCTCACTGAGTTGAAGATTTGCTCGATTTGCCCGGCATCGAGCACCGTCGGCGTCCCTCCGCCTAGGTAAATCGAATCGACCTTGCGCTCAAACTGCCCGCCCATCTCTGCCGCGACTTGCGGAGCTTTTTCAATATCGGCGCAAACCCGTTTCACATAACCTTCAAAGACCGCCCGCGAAAACACGTCAG
>Ga0210405_10005146_pt1 | contig 12049 bp, 10 predicted proteins | sample IncBWH11MmetaG_FD_155492 | JGI IMG/M metagenome (GOLD analysis project Ga0210405, IMG submission 155492) | Forest soil microbial communities from Barre Woods Harvard Forest LTER site, Petersham, Massachusetts, United States - Inc-BW-H-11-M | ecosystem: Environmental > Terrestrial > Soil >... | reverse complement strand
CGCCCAGCTCAAATCCGACTTCGTCGTTCCTTTGGCCTCGCAATTCAAAGCGGCCTGCCACGATCCGTTCCTCGGCTCCAACCTTCTGATACACACGCGGAGCTCGCAGTCGCACGTCATTCCCGGCGACGTCCACAACGAGATCCCCACTCGCGACAATTCTTGGATTCTTGGGGCTGTGATTCGCGAGATTCTGGAATCTCAGCGCCACCTGTCCGGGATCACTACCGGGCGCAACTTCGAAGTCATATTCCAGTTGCCCCTGATTGCCGTAGTACACGAGGTCAACGCCGGGATACACGTTGCGGTACCGCACCCGTGCGAACTGCGGAATGTCACGATGCCATTTTGCGGGATCGTTCCCGATGAAGTAATTGCTTCTTCCGGGAAGTTGAACATCCCCGACCGGCTCAGCGCTGGAATTTGCTCCTACCAGCTGCATACTCACCGCGGAAGTCTGAGCGGCCGAAGGCCGAGTGCCGGCCGCCGCGTGCTCCAGAACCAAGACGGCTTCTTGCGCCGTGAGATACAACCCGTAGCCGCTGCCTCGTGCGGCGAACTTCACGCTGGCATCGATCTGTCCCTGGTTCGGCTCAAACATCAGCGGCAGGTGGCTATAGGTGGCGAGAATTTGCTTCGGGCTTTTGGACAGAGCATGAGTGGAGGCGACAAACGCCGTAGGAGTTCGATCGGAAGCGTCGGCAACCTGGAGCTTCGCCATACCGGAACTCATGGTCAAAGCAAGGGCTGCGAGCAGCATCAACAGGGTCATGGCCGCGAGAATGCGGCTTGGCGAACAAGTCTTTCCCGACCGACGGCAATTCAATCTCACTGAACTCCTCCGATTTCCGCGATGTCTTTTCCCGATTTCAGGGAGAGGAAGAAGAAACGGCGCACAAACAGCACCCCGAGTCGCGCCCGCGAAGCGGCTTGCGTACCTGCCACCAAAAAATAAGAGCAAAAGATAACTAACTACTTAAACATCTGACGGATAGCCTGTCAAGATGCGTGCCCCTATTCTATCCCTTAAGAATCGTCAGATGCGCTGCAGGCTGGCCCGAGATGCCGTCTGGCAGTGGAAAAGTGCCGACGCTCGTGACTAACGTCAAACGTCGCGAAGGCGCAGATTTTCTGCAAATTGTTTCATGCTGCGTGTCATCGGCAGCGGGTTCCGTACCGCAAGTCTTTCATTCGCCTGCGAGCGCGCTGGTGAGATGCACCACTTTTGTGGCAATAGGATTGCTACTTCGAACGGGCGCATCCCTTCCCCGCCCTCCCCGGTTTACACACATTCGTTCATCTTCGCCAACGCGGCAACGGCAGTAACCGAGTCAGTTCCCTCAATCTCTTTAGTCTTGCAAACTCCTGACAAGTAAGTATCTTTGGCCTGAGAGCATGACTCAGTTACATCTCTTCCCGGGTTGCAGATTGAGTTGCGGAGTGACTTTGTTCGTTTGAAGGGAACATCGAATGCTCGAAAAAACGGAAGGCTCGTCGGCGGACATGTCGGAAGAGCGGCGCACCATGCGGCGTTTCGACATGCGCCTGCCCGCTATCGTCAAAGTGGCCGACGCCACCGTCGATGAGTTGTTGACAGAGACCCAAAACGTCAGCGCTCGCGGCGTCTTTCTCTACCTCGACCGGTCGCTCGCCCCCGGGTCCCGAATTCAGGTCACTTTGACCTTTCCGCCGCACGTCACCTTGACCGAACCGCTGCGCGTCCGATTCACCGCGCGCGTGGTGCGTGCCGAATCGCCGTTGCCAGCCTCCCGGGTCGGCATCGCGGCCGTCATTGAGGAGTATGAATTCCTGGGGTCGGCTGCCTCGGGCAGTTGAGGAATTTCGGCTCCAGCCTAGGGTGAGAGAAGTTACTTCGCTGCGGCGAAAATCGTCCACGGATGCGACGGCATATCGAGCAGAAGATCTTTCTGCCAGGAGAACTCCGGATGTGCCTGCAGATGCGCGGCAGCGTTGAAGTTGATGCCGCACGAATGACCGGCTGAAGCTGCAAGTTTCAGCTCTGCAGCCATAGCGGCGTCGGTGGCTTTGTTCTGCACGGCCCCGGCGATGCCGTACGGCGGCTGCCAGGCACCGTCACCGCGAGGGGAAAGGTCGACGTGGCCACAGAGCGTCCGCTCACTGGGTTCGTCCTTCTTGGTGAATGTATCGTAATGATCCGCTTCGAAGCGCTGCGCGGCTGCCAGATCGATCGTTCCCTTGTACTTGGCCATGAGCTGATCCCAGCGCACGTGGCGGGCGTTGGCGCTCAAACTCAGGTCATGCACGTCGAAGTCGGTCTCCTCACGGGCAAGCTTTTCGTCGATGGGAAAATTGGACCCAACAAAATATCCATCCTTCTTCCGCATCAGATTGACATTCTTCAGACCTAATTCGAGGCTGGCAATTTCGTTGTTTTTGATATCGGCCAACAGCCAGTCATTGGCATACCCACCGTTGTTGCCTTTTTTGAAGATGCGCGCGGCGTCGTCAATTGACGCGGAATACTGCATGGCCTTGCGGGCGCGAACAAATTCCGGGATGCCGGCGGGATCGTAACCGAAGAATCCGCCAATAGTCGTCTCGCTAATGATGATTCCAGCCGAGTTGATGCCAAAATCATCGCCGCTGTGAATCAATCCCGGGAAACCGTCCATGATGAAGCGGTAGCCCTTGGCGGGAACTATGTCAAAGATGATGGTCCAGCGCTCGCCATCAAGATAGTTGGTCCAATTGTTGTGGGCGATCACGATCTTGCCATCTTTGGTGTAGCTGCCGGTGGCCACGAACGCGCTGCAATGCTCGGGGACGCCGACAGACGCTGTGGATTTAATGCCATGCGCCTTATCGTATTGCTTGACGTAGTAGCTCCACTCCATGGCGCCATTCAGTGCAACTACGTCCCACAAGTCCAGCTTCACGCCGTGCGCATTTGCACCGTCGGCGATGCCCTGCATTTCTTCGCGGTACTCGGATTCGATGTGCGGCCACATCATGTTCTTGGCCGCATCGCGGAAGAATTGCCAATCCTTCCCATTTTCGTGCGTCTGTTCGAGAGTGGTGACCTTCATCGCATCTTCGATCTCGGGTGCGAGCAGGTAGCCGTGCTGGAAGCCGATTTCGGACGGGGAGCCTTCGAGGTGCACAAATATCCAACCGTTGTTGTCGGGCCGGCGGAAGGCATGCTTTAGACGAGCGTCAGCTTCAGCAGTCTGGGGCGCCTTCGCTTTGGCGTTGCCCGCGAAGGAAGTGAGGCCAGTTGAAAGTACAAACAGCACAGCCACAACGATGATTCGGCGCATGAAGTAACTCCCGGCAAGCCCATCGGCATACTAGCAGAAACCGTGATTGCTGGCCGCATCCGTGACCCTGCAGCCTGCCTGAATTCCGCTACTACCGCTCTTCTCGTCCCTTAAATTCTGCGATCTCGTTTCTCAAGCGGATGTAACGGCGCAGCAGCGTGCTCAGGTACGCGACATGAATAGCCCAGGTAGCGATGTATGCGGCGTAAAGATAACTCATCCCGCCCTCCACGTCTGCGAAGTTCTGCTTTGCGAACCCCGCGGTTCGAGCAAAGCCTCCAGCGCCAGGGTTTCGTCCACCTCCCGCCGCAGGACTTCCAGGCGGTAACGAGACCAGCAAACTAACGCAGCGAAGCAGGAAAAGGCAAGCCAGTTGATCATCAGGACATGCAGCATGCGGGGATCAATGGACCCGCCTCCGCCGATCACCGGTTGGGGATGCTGGGTGCGGAAAAACCAGATGGAAAAATAGACCAGTGGAACATCGAGGGCGCCAAAAATGGCCAGCACCGCCGCCAGCAATGGAGTCTGCCCGCTGCTGGAAAATCTGCGCAGAACCAGGTAGCTGACGTAGATCAGCCACAGCACCAGAGTCAGGGTCAGGCGCAAATCCCAGGTCCACCAGATCCCCCACACCGGACGCGCCCAGATCGGCCCAGTCACCAGCACCACGGTGCAGAATACGACGCCCACCTCCGCCGTCACCAGGGCAACGATGTCCGCTTTGTTAGAACGGCGAATGAGGTACACGACGGAAGCAACGAAATTGATGGAAAACAGGATGAAAGCTGTCCACGCCGATGGCACGTGGTAATAGAAAATCCGCTGCACGTCGCCCATGGTTTGCTCGGTCGGGGCCACGACCAGAGCCTCATACAAGGCGTAGCTAAGGAGCGCAGCCGTGAGAACAGCGAGGATGGGGAAAACGCGCTTCATTCCGCCTGCAACACGAATCCGAATAAGAAGAGGCTAGCGATAGTAAACACCACATCATAGGCGGCAAGCAAGACGATCCAGAACTTGGCGGAAAATTCCCCAGTCAGGATCGCGCCCGTGGCCTCGACCATGGCGAGCAGCGCCGGGATGGAGATGGGGAATAACAACAATGGGAGCATGATTTCGCGGCTGCGGGTGCGCAAAGACATGGCCGCGAAAAATGTTCCATTCACCACCAGGGCCCAGGTCCCCAGCGCCGCGACAATGGGCAACTGGTATGCGGGTCCGAGGGCGCGCAAGTTGTAAAACACAATGAAGAGCGGCGTCATCAATGCCTGTAGCACGGTGACGAAAATGAAATTTCCCAGGACCTTCGCCAGGAACAGCGCGTTGGCAGGCGCTGGAGAAACCCGGTAGGCGTCGAGCACCTGATTGCGTATTTCCCGTGCCCAGGTCTGATTCAATGCCACCACAGCGGCGAACAGAAAAGCGACCCAAACCAGGCCGCCGACAATTCGTCGCGATTCTTCGGCAGTCGGATCGAAAGAGAAGCTGAAAATCACTACGACCAGCAAAGAGAAAAACAACATGGAGTTGATGGCGTCTTTCGACCGCCACTCCAGGCGAAGGTCCTTGGCCAGAGTGGCTCGCGTGAGACTGGGAACCGTACTCATGGCGTCTCCAATCTTGCTGCCAGATCCGAACTGCGACTAACGATCTGCCCGGATTCCATCCATACGAACTCATCGGCAGCGCCTTCGAGGAGGGAGGCTTGGTGCGTGACCACAAAGATTGTTTTACCGGCGTCGCGCAGGCCGGTAAGCAAACTCACCATCTCTCGGGCAGAACGCAGATCGACGTTGGAGAAGGGCTCATCCAGAAGAAGGATTTTAGGATCGTTCAGCAGCGCTCGCGCAAGGGACATCCGTTGCCGCATGCCTTGCGAATATTGGCCCACGGGACGCGTCAGCGATGGATCAAGTTTTACCGCCCCGATCACTTCGGCGCAGCGCTGGTCTTTATTGCTGACGTCGTACAACCGAGCGAAGTAGCCGAGGTTCTCCATTCCGCTCATCTCGTCGTAGAGCAAAGAAGGATGGGCCATGTAGCCGACCTGGCCACAGACTGAACGCAGATCGGTTGTTCCCAACATCGAAATGATGCCCCGCGTGGGCGGCGTCAACCCGGCCAGAGCGCGCAGCAGGGTTGTCTTCCCTGCTCCGTTGTCGCCAAGAATGGCGTAGAGGCGGCCAGGGGCAAACTCCGCAGTAACGCCGCGTAGGGCCGCAAAGCGTCCGAATTGTTTGACGAGATCGGTGACGATGACCGCAGGACAAAGCGTTGACGACGGATCGCCGACGGGAAGCATCGGATTGGAAGATAGCTCAAGCGCCTTGGGAAGTCGAGGGCTCTAACAACCATCGGTCGCGTAGGGGCGGACGCCCTCGTCCGTCATGCGGTGCGAAGCACCGCAGCTCCGCGATGATACTCCTGAAGAACGTCGCGAAGATGCCCGGACGGCGGCGTCCGGGCCTACGTGACCTTGATCAGGTTCAGTTCGACATCGCGCCAGAGCCGCTGGTCTTAACCTGCGTCATGCTCTTCGCGGGCGCATTCGGAGAAGTGCCACTGGCGGGCGCCCCCGGTTGTTGGGGCGCATACTTCGAGGCGCACTTGGCTTGTAGTTGCTTGGCGTGGAAGACGCCATCGCGGCCGAAACTGCCGTCGGCCAAAGCCTGGGAATTGTCCTTGAATGTATCTGGCGGAGGCTCGGTGCCGCTATACGAAACCTGAAGAGTTTGATCGTTCTCTATCAGGACGAACTCAACTTTCGTTCCGTTCCGCTTGATCGAACCTGGCTGAACATTCCCTGCAACCCGCAGTCGCTTAGTGTGGGCCGAGTCACCCATGCCGCGCAATTCCTTGATGGTGACGTAGTAACTCTTACTCTCCTGCACGCCGGTATAGGCGAGATATCCAAGCGCCAACAGGATAATTATCGTCGCACCGCCGAATTTAAGATATCTGCTGCTTTCGTTGGACATAGAAAATCCCCACGCCTACACAAACTCTATTCCTCGGCTCGGGCGCGGGTCAAGAATGGACAGACCTCTAAGGCATTACAATTCTCCTATCGATCATTTTGATTGAGTCGACAGCCTATGGTCCACGCCTGGCATGACGTAACTCCCGGAGAGCGGTTGCCGGAAGAGTTCAACACGGTGATTGAAATTCCCTTTGGCTCGAGTGTTAAGTACGAATTGGACAAAGCCAGCGGGCTGATCAAACTTGATCGTGTGCTCTACTCCGCTGTTTATTACCCGGCCAACTATGGCTTCGTTCCCCAAACCTTGGCCGAAGATGATGACCCGCTCGACGTTCTTGTGCTCTGTCAGGAAAGCGTGGTTCCGTTGACCATTATTCATGCGCGAGCCATCGGTCTAATGACCATGATCGACGCGGGGAAAAAAGATCACAAGATCATTGCCATCGCTACCGAAGATCCCGACTTCAACACCTATCGCGAAGCTTCGGAGATGCCTCCGCACCGGCTGATCATGCTGCGCAGATTCTTCCAGGATTACAAACAGCTCGAAGGGAAAGAGGTCGAGGTGGACGAAATCCGCCCCGCGGGTGAAGCCTATCCGATCATCAACGATGCCTTGCGCCGCTACAGCGAGCAAAGGCGCAAAGGACTTATTAAGTAGCCGTCTCGCCCTCCAACGCCATCACCAAACGTGACAAGCGTTCGCGCTCACCATGGGTTGTCCCGCCTTGCAGCCCCAGGCCTGCTGGAACTCGGGCATGTTCTGAACCACCCCATTGACCCGCCATCTTCCCGGAGAGTGCGGATTCGTGGTCACCTGCATGCGCGCCGACTCGGGACGCCGTTTCTCGCACCACACCCGCGCAAAGCCCAGGAAGAATCGCTGCTCGGGGGTGTAGCCATCGATCTTCTGGGCTTCTTTTCCGGTTTTGTCTTCCGCGATCATGCGCTCGAGCGCCATCAGCGCGATGCGTGCCCCACCGTTATCGGCGGTATTCTCGCCGAGCGTGAGGCGCCCGTTCAGCTTAAGATCGTCGACGGCAACAAAGCTGCTGTACTCATCGGCAACGCAGCTCACTCGCTTTTCAAATTCCTTGCCATCGTCAGGTGTCCACCAGTCATGCAAATTGCCCTGCGGATCGAACTTGCGCCCCTGGTCGTCGAAACCGTGGGTCAACTCATGCCCGATCACGAGCCCGATTCCACCGAAGTTCACAGCATCATCCATCTTCTTGTCGAAGAACGGCGGCTGTAAAATACCTGCCGGAAACACGATTTCGTTGTAGGAGGAGCTGTAGTAAGCGTTGACCGTGGGCGGCGTCATGCCCCATTCCAGTCGATCGAGCGGTTTGCCAATCTTGGCGATTTCGCGCTTGGATTCGAATTCGTTGGCGCGCAGAAAATTACCCAGCAGATCGCCCCGCACCACCGTCAGCGAACTGTAGTCGCGCCACGCATCGGGATAGCCGATCTTGTTGCGAATGGCCTGCAATTTAACCTTTGCCTGTTTCTTGGTATCGGCGGTCATCCAGGAAAGGTTCTGGATATCCGTGTCCAGCGATTCTTCGAGCGCATCCACCATCTTCAACATGCGCTGTTTACCATCCGCCCCGAACGTAAGCTCCACGTATTTCTGGCCCAAGGCCTCGCCCAGCGAGTTGTCAGTGAGTTCCACGCAGCGCTTCCATCTGGCTTGGATTTCCTTCTGGCCGGTCAAAGCCTGTCGCATTTTGAAACTCGCGTCCACAAAAGGCTGAGAGAGCCACGGAGCGGCGCCTCGCAGCAGGTGCCAGCTCACGTAGATCTTTAGGTTGTCCAGCGATTCAGATTCCAGCACGCCATTCACCTGCCTAAAGAACTCCGGGTTGCTGACGTTCAACTCTGAAAAACTGGGCGCACCCGTCGCCGCAAAATAGCGATCAAGATAAAAATTTGGTGCCATCGCGACGGCCGCCTCCCGCGTCATCTTGTGGTCCCGCGTCTTGGGGTCGCGGCGGAGGGTGCGGTCCATGGAGTCCTTAGCCAGCGCGGTCTCGATGCGCAACACAGTGTGCGCCGACTCCGCCGCCTGTGTCGGAGATTGCCCGGCAAGAGTAAACATCTGGGTCACCTCTTCCACCAGATGCTTGCGCATTTCCGTCATCCGGGCATCGTCCTTGATGTAATAATCGCGGTCGGGCAGTGACAATCCACCTTGGTCAATGTAAGCGATGACTTGATCCGCATTGTGCAGGTCCGAGTTGGAATAGAAATTAAACAACGGGTTGGGACCCTCAAGATGCACCCGCGCGACAGCGTCAATCAGCGTAGCCTTGTCGCTCACCGTCGAGATGCGGTCGAGCTCCGGCTTGAGCGAGTCCAGGCCTTTCGTATCCACAGTCTTCTCGTCCATGCAGGAGCTGTAGAAATCGCCGATCTTCCGATCGATCGGACTTCTGCTGGAGTCGTTGGCGGAAGCCTTTTCCAGAATCTCTCGCAGCGTTACCAGATTCCGTTCGTCCAACTCGACAAAGCTGACCCACGCACTCTGGTCCGCCGGAATCTCCGCCTTCTTGAGCCAGTTACCGCAGGCGTACTGGTAGAAGTCGACGCAAGGATCAAGTGCCTTGTCGATGTTGTCGATGCTGAAACCTGACGCCGGCTTTGTGGTGGAATCAGTCTGAGCAAAAATAGCGACGGCTGCGAGCAGCAGAAATACAGGCAGGAGACGAAATAAGCGCATGGGACCTCGTTGAGTCGAAGCAGAGATTCTAAGCCCTGGGGGTTTGGACGGACAACCATGGAATAAGGTAGCCAAGAGCTACGGAGTTCGGTTCAATCTCATCCGCGGCGTATAATCGTTTTTTGACGAATCCAAAAAAGGTGACGAGTCATGGCTCCGACGAGCGGTAACCCAGCGAACGGTAATGCAGCGAACGGCAACAGCAGTCAGGCCAATCACGGCTCCGAAAGGAATGGCCACAACGTTCCGCGGCCGCGCTCCGAATGGATCGCCCGTCGCAAAGAGGAGAACAAAGACAACAATTTCTCCCAGATGCATTACGCGCGCCAAGGTCTAATCACAGAGGAGATGACCTATGTGGCGAATCGTGAAAAGCTTTCCCCCGAATTGGTTCGCGATGAGGTAGCGTGCGGCCGCATGATTGTTCCCGCCAACATCAATCATCCGGAACTCGAGCCGATGTGCATCGGTGTGGCTTCGCTCTGCAAAATCAATTCGAACATTGGGAATTCGGCAGTCACCTCCAACATTGATGAAGAGCTCAAGAAACTGCACACATCGGTGCACTACGGCGCTGACACTGTCATGGATCTTTCGACCGGCGGCAACATTCATGAGATTCGCGAAGCCATCCTGCGGCACTCGCCTGTGCCCATCGGAACCGTGCCGATCTACGAAGCGATCTCGCGGGTGAAACGCATCGAAGACCTGAATGCCGAAGTGATGCTCGAAGTGATTGAGGAACAGGCCGAGCAGGGCGTCGATTACATGACCATTCACGCCGGCGTGCTGATCCAGTACCTTCCGATGGTTTCCAAGCGCATCACCGGGATCGTCAGCCGCGGTGGCGCAATTCTAGCCCAATGGATGGCCCACCATCACAAGCAGAATTTTCTGTACGAGCGTTACGACGACATTTGCAAGATTTTCGCCAAGCACGACGTTTCGTTTTCGCTAGGCGATGGCCTGCGTCCCGGCTGTATTGCCGATGCCAGCGATGAAGCGCAATTCGCAGAGTTGAAGACGCTGGGCGAACTGACCAAGAAGGCCTGGGAACAAGATGTGCAGGTGATGATCGAAGGCCCCGGCCATGTCCCGCTCGACAAGATCAAAGAGCAGGTCGACAAAGAAAAAGAGCTCTGCTACGAAGCGCCGTTCTACACCCTGGGCCCGTTAGTCACCGACATCGCCCCCGGATACGACCACATCACGTCGGCCATTGGCGCAGCGATGATCGGCTGGCACGGCGCGGCGATGCTTTGCTACGTCACGCCGAAAGAACATCTCGGGCTGCCGAACGAGAAAGATGTGAAGGACGGGATCATCGCCTATAAGATCGCAGCCCATGCGGCGGATTTAGCGCGCCATCGTCCTGGCGCTCAGGACCGCGACGACGCGCTCAGCTATGCGCGATATAAATTCGATTGGGAGAAGCAGTTCGCCCTGTCCCTCGATCCGGAAACGGCTCGGTCCATGCACGACGAAACCCTGCCTGACGACTATTACAAAGAGGCCGCGTTCTGCTCGATGTGTGGCCCCAAATTCTGCTCGATGAATTATTCCAGCAAGGTAGACGAGTACAACAAAGCAGTTCACGGCCTGGAAAAGAAAGACTACTCGGAACTGGTCGAGAAGTTGGTGTCGCTAAAATAACGTGGCGACGGACGCCTCGTGCGGTCTTCGCGTTACTGCCAGAGTGAATGTGCGAAAAAAACTGTTAACCTTATCCGAACAGCCGCATGAATCCTCTCGCGGGCAAATCGGATACGAGGAACGAAGCATCTCGTATTCCCGCGACACGGGCCACCGATTCTGCAGCTAGGTATCCGCTGCGGACCGCGCCTTCCATGGTGGCTGGCCACCCCGTCGCAGTCCAGTCTCCGGCCAGAAATACTCTGGGCCAGACCGTCTCCGGGCGGGGACGGTAGATGTCCACTCCCGGCCGAGGTGAGTAGGTTGCGTGGACTTCCTTAATCACCGCCGATTTCACCAGGTTCGCGTCTCGCGCGCCGGGGAAAAATTCGCGCAGTTCGGCAAGCGCTAACTCGATGATCTCCGCTCGTGACTTCTCCACCAAAGTCTTGGATGAGCTGACGACCAGTTCCACGTAGCTGCCATTCTCGTTGCGCCCCAGCAGTTTCGATTTGTGGAACATCCACTGAACGGTCCGGTCCAATAAAACAGCGTGATCAAGGTCGGTGATCTGGCGATCGAACCAGAGATGAATGCCGGTGATCGGTGAGGTTTCGAATCGCGCCAAAACTTGCCGCAACGGGTCCGCAGCCGAGCTCCGTGGCAGTATGCGGGATAGAACGTCAAAGGGTACGGCGAACACAACGAGGTCAAAACCCGTTTCCTCGCCCGACACCAGCAGTTTTACGTTATCCGAGTCACTTAGAAAAGACTCCACGCTGCTTCGGAAACGGATTTCGCCTCCACGCGCGATGATGTAGTCTCCGGCGACGCTGTACAGGTCAGTCAAGGGCACGGTCGGCACGCCCATCCGTCCAGCCGCCGCCGACTTCAAGAAGGATTCACGCACTACCTGCGCCGCATACGGCACCGACACGCGATCCAAGTCTTCGTTCAACGCGCTCACCAGGATCGGGTTCCAGAAACGCTCGATCGCCCGCTTTGTTTGTCCGTGTCGGCGTAGCCATGTCAGGAAGTTCTCGCCAGTGTCGCGCGGCGTGCCGGGCGCAAGGGCGGCCATTGCCATGCCAATGGAAAGTTTGTCGGATAAATCCAGGCAAGCGGCGCGAAGAAATGCAGGCGCCGTGTGAAGCGGCGCAGGCAGCTTCGATTGCGCGATGACCGAGGCGCGTCCGCCCGGCTCGAGGAAGGTCAGGCGGTCGCACCAGCGGATCTTGCTTTCAACGCCCAATCGTTCGTAGAACTGGATCAGGTTGGTGCAACAGGCGAGCAGCACGTGCTGGCAGTTGTCGACGACTTCGCCGGTGCCGGGATGCTGATAAGAAGAAGCGCGGCCGCCAAGATAAGACCGGCGTTCGAATAGGGTCACGCGAAAGCCGCTGCCCGCGAGAG
>Ga0210405_10005145_pt1 | contig 12049 bp, 8 predicted proteins | sample IncBWH11MmetaG_FD_155492 | JGI IMG/M metagenome (GOLD analysis project Ga0210405, IMG submission 155492) | Forest soil microbial communities from Barre Woods Harvard Forest LTER site, Petersham, Massachusetts, United States - Inc-BW-H-11-M | ecosystem: Environmental > Terrestrial > Soil >... | reverse complement strand
GAAAGACGAAATCTTCCCCGTCGCCGCAGATAAGAAATACGGCTGGCTTAGTCTCCTGCGCTCTTATTTCATCTTCGATCCTCTCATCTGGCTGTACACGGTTGTGCTCGGAATTGTCTCCATTCCAGCCTCCCTTTTCGGCGAGAAGGCTCGCATCCTGCACGGCTTTGCGCGCTTCTGGTCGTGGCTGATTATGAAGACCATCCTTTCCCCAGTGAAGGTAACAGGCCTGGACAAGATCGACACATCGAAACCGCATGTTTACGCCGTGACCCATGCCTCGGCGCTGGACATTCCGGTGCTCTACGTTTATTTGCCATTCCAGTTTCGGATTCTCTTCAAGAAGGAATTGCTCTCATACCCGATTGTGGGATGGCACTTGAGACGGTCGGGGCAGGTGTGCATTGATCAGCAAAAACCGACACGATCGATTGCGCATATCCGTTCGGCGGTAAAGAGTCTGCAGGCCGGGCTGCCGCTGGTGATTTTTCCAGAAGGCGGCCGCACTCCCGATGGCGAAATTAAGCCGTTTATGCCGGGAGCATTCTATCTGGCGATCAAGGCACAAGTGGATATCGTGCCCATAGCGCTAGTCGGAACCTACGAACTGCTGCCCATGAATACCTATCACGTCAAGTGCCGCCCGCTGGAGATGCGTTTGGGTAAACCCATTCCGACCGCCGGGTATTCGCTGCGCGAGATGGAAGAGTTGTCGGCCAAAGTTCACCAGGCGATGGAAGATCTGTATTACGAGGGCAAGGCTCACGTAGACCGGGACATCCCCGTCCGGGCTGGAAATTCTTGAGTAGAACCTGACATTTCTCCTTTCCTCCTTCATAATGCTCACCCGGAGGATCTGCATGAAATTTCGCGTTCTGCTATTCCTATCGTCATTCCTACTCGTCATTCAAGCTCAGGCCGCTTCGAAACCCACCGTCTCCGAAGCCGAACAGTTTATGAATCAGGCCGAGGTACGGCTGAATGAGATTGAAGTCAAGGCGGCTCGGGCCAGTTGGGTACAGGAAAACTTCATTACGGACGACACAGAAGCTTTGTCAGCCGATGCCCAGGATCAACTCACCGCCGCGACCACGGAGTTGATCGAACAATCCAAGCGTTTTGACGGCCTTTCACTCCCGCCCGAACTAGCTCGCAAATTCATGCTGCTGAGGTTGTCTCTGACCGCGCCTGCTCCAAAAGATCCGGCATTGCGAAAAGAGATGACGCAGATCGCTGCCTCGCTCGATGCGGACTACGGAAAAGGAAAGTACTGCCGCAAGCCCGATGACTGCCTCGACATCACCACGATCGAGCGGATCATGGGAGACAGCCGCGATCCCAACGAACTGAAAGACGTCTGGGTGGGATGGCACAAGGTAGGCGCTCCCATGCGCCAACGCTATGCGCGGTTTGTCCAGCTTTCGAATCAGGGAGCTCAGGAGCTCGGCTTCAAGGACACAGGCGCACTTTGGCGCGCAGGCTACGACATGACTCCTGACCAATTCAGTGCCGAGGTCGAGCGGTTGTGGCAGCAGGTTCGTCCGCTTTATCTTTCTTTGCATACATATGTTCGGGCCCGGCTGGTGCAGAAGTACGGGCCACAAGTGGTTCCTCCCGACGGACCAATTCCGGCGCACTTGCTTGGCAACCCCTGGGCCCAGGAGTGGGGCAACGTCTTCCCCATCCTCGGTCTGGATGAGAAGAGCCGCGGTTACGATCTGACTGCGTTGCTGCAAGCCAAGAATCTTGATGCCAAGGGAATGGTGCGCTACGGCGAAGGCTTCTACAAATCCTTGGGCTTCGCTCCGTTGCCCGATACGTTTTGGGTGCGCTCGCTCTTGACCAAGCCCCGCGATCGCGATGTGGTCTGCCACGCCAGCGCGTGGGATATTGATAACTTCGACGATCTGCGAGTCAAGATGTGTATCCAGATTCGCGATGTCGACTTCGTCACTATTCATCACGAACTTGGACACAACATGTACCAGCGCGCCTACGAGAACCAGCCCTTCCTGTTCAAGAACGGCGCGAACGACGGCTTCCACGAAGCCATTGGCGACACTATCGCACTGGCGATTACCCCCGAGTACCTGAAGACGATCGGTCTCCTGGGCAAAGTGCCGTCAGCCGACAGTGATATTCCGATTCTGCTGAACCAGGCGCTCGACAAGGTCGCGTTTCTACCCTTCGGCCTGATGATCGATCAGTGGCGGTGGAAAGTTTTCTCCGGCGAAATCACTCCTGCGGATTACGACAAGGCCTGGTGGGATCTTCGCTTGAAATATCAAGGCGTCGCCCCGCCGGTCGCGCGCAGCGAGGCGGATTTCGATCCCGGCGCCAAGTATCACGTACCCGCCAATGTGCCGTACACGCGATACTTCCTCGCGCGGATTCTGCAGTTCCAGTTCTATCGTGCTTTGTGTAAGGCGTCGGGGTATACCGGCCCGTTGAATCGCTGCACCTTCTATGGCTCGAAAGAAGCCGGCACGAAATTCAACAAGATGCTGGAGATGGGCCAGAGCAAACCCTGGCCCGACGCATTGGAAGCCCTGACCGGTCAGCGCCAGATGGACGCAACTGCGTTACTGGACTACTTCGCGCCATTGCAAAAATGGCTGGATGAGCAAAACAAAGGCCAAAAGGTAGGCTGGTAACTGCGAGAATCACCTAGCCCCCGGACGCCCCCGTCCGGGGTGAAAAACTTCACCAACATTGTCGCGGAGGTGCGGCGCTTTGTGCCGCCGAGCGGACGAGGACGTTCCCCCTACGCGTGCTTAGTTTCCGTTCAGCCACTCTTCGTAGGCCTTGAATGAGTACGGCCTGCCGAGGAAGTCGCTAACCATCGCGGCGGCTGGTTTGGTTCCGCTGGCCGCGAGAACCGTGTCACGATACTTTCTTGCGACGGCAGGATTGGTCAGGCCGTCCGCCTTGAACTCCGTGAACATGTCCTTCGCAATCACCAATGACCACATATAAGTGTAGTAAACCGCCGAGTAGCCGTTTAGGTGATCGAACGCGGCTTGCATGTGAGTATCTGGAACGTACTTGAACGGTGTGTAACGTCCCTGCAGTTGGGCCAGCAGGGTAGTTGTGTCCAATCCTTGCGGGTTGCGGTTGTAATAATCGAGGCTGATGGCTGCGTAAAACATCTGCATGCGGACACCCAGAGCCCGCCCGAATTCATCCGCCGCCTCGGCTTTTTTTGCCAACTCCGTAGGAATCGGCTCATTCGTTTTGTAATTGCGGGCGAAGGTTTGCAGGATGGCAGGATCCTTTGCCCACTCCTCGAACATCTGGGAGGGAGCCTCGATGAAGTCGTTTTCCAGATCGCCCGTCGCCCACTTTGTGTCTCCGCGAAAGATTCCATGCAGCAGATGCCCGTATTCGTGGAAGAAAGTTATTACATCTTCGCGTTCCATTAGGCCTGGACCGTCGGTCGCCTGAGGAAAGTTACATACCAGCACATATTCCGGCAGCCGAAACCCTTCCTTCCCGGTAGCCAGGTTGAACGTGGCATAGTGCTTGTATTTGTTGTCGCGCGGGAACATGTCGAAATAAATCCGGCCAAGCAGTTTGTTGCCGTCGAACACGTCGTAAACCGCAACATCCGGATGCCAGACTTTAGCCGTGGTTACACGTTTGTACGTGATCCCGTACATCTGGCTGGTGAGGTCGAGAATCCCTTGCAAGACCCGCGAGTATTCAAAGTAGGGACGTACCGCTTGAGAATCGTATCCGTACTTTTCGATCGTGGCTTCATGCAGGAAATGGTGGTAATTCCAGATGTCGACCGTAGTAGCGTTCGGCTCCTGACGCCGCCGGTAGGCAAGTAGCTGGTCGTAATCGCCCTGCGACCTGGCCTGCGATGCTAACGTGATTTTCTCGATGAAGTCCGCCGCGTTCTGCTTGGTGGCGACCATCTTGTCTTCGGTGACGTAAGCCGCCCAATCGGAATAGCCCAACACCGTGGCCAGTTCGTAACGCTTTTGCAGCAAGCGCGATAGAACCTCGATGTTCTTGGGGTAAGCGCGCTGATTGTAGAGGTCGTAGAAGGCCTTTTGCGCTGCCTCATTTGTGGCGTATTCGCGGAAGGGTATGTAATCGGTGTTGTCAGTTTTGAGCGTCACTTTGCCGGAGGCGTCTGGCTTGTGGGCTTGCTTGAAGTCTTCCGGAAGGCCATCCAATTGCGATGGATCCAGTTTCAGCGTGCGAACGTCCGCGGGAATGTTCTGATCGAATTCCTGACCGATCTTCACCAACTCATCCTGAAGCTGCCGAATTTTCGCCCGGGTGGCATCATCGCGATCGACGCCGGAGCGGTGGTAATCCCGCAACGATGTCCGCAAGAAATAACTGCCAGCGCTGTCCAACTTTGAGCCGTCGAGCGAAGCGAGGACGTTGTACATCTCCTTATCGAGCGAGATGTCGGTGAGCAACTGGCTGGCCTCCTGTTCGCAGAGCTGCGCTGCATCGCGAAATGGCTTTGCCGGATGCACCTGCTCGGCAAGCCCCGAGCGGGCGGCGGCATCACTGGCAATCAGGATGGTTGTATCGAAGGCTTGCAGTGTGGCCATGGCATCGCGCGGCGGCTTGGTGGCCTTCATCTCGGCGACTTGCTTCTTCGTCAAATCGAGATCGCTGTGGCAGGATGCCAGGAACGATTCGGGCGTGCCCGCCAACAGACTGGAAGCGCCCGGGGCTGGCGTCTGCATTTGAGCAGGAGCAGTTCCTACAAATACGGCCAACACGACTGCGAAGAACAGCAAGGTAGCAGTTTTCTTATGATTCATCGATATCCTTCCACTTGGGTTCGAATGATGCTCGGGAGACCACTTTGATAGACGAAAGAAGCAGCAAGAAGTGAGGTTCCAGCTTAAATTTGATGCGCAGAAACGATCACGCCTGGATGAAACGAGTGTAGATGAAACGACTTGGGCCGGACGCCTCGTCCGGGCAGCGAGCGCCAGCGGTCTGGGTTCTGCGGCGCTTGCCCCGCCGTGCGGACGGGGGCGGCTGCGCCCCTACGTGCTTTATACTGAAATGGAATCCTATGGCAGACAGCATTCACATCAAGCTTCCGGACGGAAGCGTCAAGGAACTACCCAAGGGCGGCACTGCGCTCGATGTTGCTAAGTCTATTGGCCAGCGATTGGCAGACGCTGCCGTCGTGGCAAAGACTAATGGCGACCTCATCGATCTCACTCGCCCGCTCGAAAAAGACACTGATCTTCGCATCCTGACCGACCGCGATCCCGAGGCTCTTGCGGTTTACCGGCATTCCTCCGCTCATCTGCTGGCGGCGGCCGTGCTCGAGCTTTTCCCTGAGACCAAGCTCGGACACGGTCCGGCTACCGAAACCGGATTCTTCTATGACTTTTATCGCCCCACTCCTTTTACTCCGGAGGATTTGGAAAAGATCGAGAAGAAAATGCAGGAACTCGTCCAGCAGAACATTCCCTACGCTCGCGAGTTTTTGCCACGTGATCAAGGCCTTCAGGAATTCAAGAAAGAAGGCGACTTCATGAAGTGCCATTTCATCGAGCAATTCACCAAGCCCGATGAAAAGATTTCGATTTATCGAACCGGGAGGTTCACCGACTTCTGCCGCGGTCCACACGTGCCTTCGACCGGGAAAATCAAGGCCTTTAAGCTGCTGAGCATCGCCGGCGCGTACTGGCTGGGTGACGAGAAGAATCCCCAGCTACAGCGCATCTACGGGACTTCATTCTTCTCGAAGAAAGATCTCGATGACTTCCTCAACAAACAGGAAGAAGCGAAAAAGCGCGACCATCGCGTGCTCGGCCAGCAGCTTGATTTGTTTTCCATTCAGGAACTCGCCGGGCCGGGTCTGATCTTCTGGCATCCCAAGGGCGGAATCATCCGCAAAGAGATGGAAGACTGGATGCGCGCCGAATACATCAAGCGCGGCTATTCGCTGGTTTACACCCCGCACGTATCGCGGCGGCAGTTGTTTCAGGCTTCGGGACACGAAGGCTACTACTCGCAGAACATGTTCGACTCCATGGAGCTCGACGACGCGGAATATCGTCTCAAGCCCATGAACTGCCCGGGGCACATTCTGATTTACAAAGACTCGCTGAAATCGTACCGCGATCTGCCCGTGCGCCTGGGGGAACTGGGGACGGTCTATCGCTACGAACGTTCGGGAGTGATGCATGGACTGTTGCGGGTGCGCGGTTTCACTCAGGACGACTCCCACATCTTTTGCACGCCGGAACAGATCGAAGCGGAAATTGGCGGCTGCCTGGATTTTGCGCTCGAGGTGCTGAAAGTCTTCGGTTTCGACCAATTCCAGACCGAGCTCTCCACCTGGGATCCCAATGACCGCAAGAATTTTCTGGGATCGGAAGAGCAGTGGAACATGGCCAACCGCTCGCTCGAAAATGCCCTCAAGCAGCGGAAGATCGAATACAAGGTCATCCCCGGCGAAGGGGCGTTTTATGGGCCGAAGATCGACATCAAGCTGGTGGATGCGATCGGACGCCTGTGGCAGCTTTCGACCGTCCAGGTCGACTTCAATCTGCCGCAGCGCTTTAATCTCGAATATGTCGCCGAAGATGGCACGCGCAAGCAACCCGTCATGGTGCATCGCGCGCTGTTTGGATCGATTGAGCGCTTTTTCGGCGTGCTCATCGAGCACTACGCGGGCGCGTTCCCGGTCTGGCTGTCGCCGGTTCAGGCCGTGATGATTCCGATCGCCGAGCGCCATGTCGAGTACGCGAATAAAGTTGCCGATCAGCTCAAGGCCATCGGAGTGCGCGTCGACGTCGATGCCCGCAACGAAAAGATGAATGCCAAGATCCGCGAGCACGCCATGCAGAAAGTACCGTTCCTATTGGTCGTCGGCGACAAAGAGGCTGAAGCCGGCAAAGTGAACGTCCGCACTCGCGGCAAGGAGAAGACCGAAGACATGCCGGTCGCCGAGTTCGTAGAGAAGATCAAGGTGCTGATCACAGAAAAGAGCGCGACCATCTAGCGGCTCTGTAGCTGTTGTCATCCCGAGCGAAGCGAGGGATCTGGGTTCTTCGTGGGATTGGCAGAAACCCAGATTCCTCGTCGCTTCGCTTCTCGGAATGACAAAAAGATAGATTTATATCCGATCGGAACGAGTTCACTCCATTGAGGTTTGCTTCATGCTATCTGACTTTTCAAAAAAGCGAGTAGCCGTCCTGGGTGCGGGAAAGATGGGCGGAATCCTGCTCAAGGCGCTTCTGGAAAAACAATTGTTTTCCAGCAAGACTACAGTCGCCACCGTCCAGCATGAAGAGAAGGCTCGCAGCCTTAGTAAGAAGTTAGGGATTCCGATAACCACCGACAATCGGGCTGCGGCCCGCAACGCGGACATCATTCTGCTATGCGTGAAGCCGCAGATTGTCGACCAGGTCGTCGAGCAAATCCGCCCCAGTGTTACCAAGAACCAGATCATCATCTCGGTGGCTGCGTCGGTTCCGACCAGCCGGATCGAGCGAGTTTTGAAGCGCGCGGTGCCGGTCGTGCGCGCCATGCCCAATACGCCTTGCGTTGTCGGCTGTGGAATGACCGCCTTGTGCAAGGGAAAGTTCGCGACGGCTCAGCATCTGGAGATCGCCAGCACGCTGTTCGGAGTCGTGGGCAGAACGGTCGTGGTCGACGAGAAGCTGATGGACGCCGTGACCGGGTTGTCCGCAAGCGGGCCGGCGTACATTTACATTATTTTGGAATCCCTCGCGGAGGCAGGCGTGAAAGTCGGCTTACCTCGCGACATTGCAACCCTTCTGGCGGCTCAAACCACATTAGGCGCGGCGACCGTGGTGCTCGAAACCGGTGAGCATCCGGCACAACTCAAGGACACAGTCACGACCCCAGCCGGCTGCACTATCGACGGCATCCTGGAACTCGAAGAAGGCAAACTGCGTGTGACGCTGATCAAAGCCGTGGTAAAAGCCGCGCAGAGAGCCAAAGAACTAGCGAACGGCTGAGCCCGAAAAACGGAGGCCGGCTGGACGGGCCAGAGGCCCGTCCTCCATTTAGAATCGGCCAGTGATCATCGGCGTGATCTCCGACACGCATGGCCTGCTCCGGCCGGAGGCGCTCGCCGCTCTGCAAGGATCCCACTACATTATTCACGCCGGTGACATCGGCGATCCGCAGATTCTCGATAAATTGGCCGAGATCGCCCCAGTGACCGCCGTGCGCGGCAACGTTGACCACGGCGCATGGGCAAAGAAGATTCCAGAAACGAACGTTCTTGAGATCGGGAAAATATCCCTCTACATCCTGCACAGCATTGAAGAACTCGACTTGAAGCCGGAAACCGCAAAATTCGCCGCAGTCGTCTACGGACACAGCCACTTGCCGAAGCAAGAATGGAAGAACGGCGTGCTCTACTTCAATCCCGGGAGCGCCGGGCCGAGGCGGTTTAAGCTCCCCGTGAGCGTGGGGCTGTTGCTTATGACCAACGGGAAATTGGAACCGGAAATTGTGAAACTGGGGTAGTGAAGGCGCTAGCTCTCAGTTGTCAGTTCTCGGTTCTCAGTTGAATGCTGACCCTCGCGTACGTTGCTACAATCTCCGCAGTGTCTTTCCGCTTCTACATCGAGGCTCGCTCCGGCCCAGCCCGTGCCGGACGCCTGATCGCTCCCCACGGAGAAATCGAAACCCCAGTCTTCATGCCCGTGGGAACGCTCGCCTCGGTTAAAGGAGTCTCGCAGGACATTCTCGAGGAACTCGGGGTTCAGATTCTTCTAGGAAATACTTATCACCTTTACCTCAGGCCGGGAGTAGAGCAAGTCCGCAAGTTGGGTGGACTGCATCGCTTTATGGCGTGGCCGCGGCCGATTCTTACCGACTCGGGCGGCTTCCAGGTGTTCAGCCTGAACGAGTTGCGCAAAGTCACCGAGGAGGGCGTGACGTTCCGTTCGCATCTGGATGGGTCTTCGCATTTCTTCAGCCCAGAGAGCGCGATGGATGCGCAGATCGGCTTGGGCGCCGACATCATCATGGCGTTCGACGAATGCACCGAGTACCCGGCAGAGCGCGAGCGGATGCGGGCGTCTATGGAATTGACCGTGCGCTGGGCGGAGCGAAGCAAGCGGCATTTCGAGGAGCATAAAGATGAAGTGCCGTGGAGAGATCACGTGGGGACAGCCGCCCAATCCCTCTTCGGCATCGTGCAGGGTGGCATGGACCTCGCCCTGCGAAAAGAATCTGCTGAGCGGACCATCGAAATCGGCTTTCCCGGTTACGCCATCGGAGGTCTCAGCGTGGGTGAACCGCGGACTCTGACCCGGGAGGTCGTCGAGTCCACACTTGAACACTTGCCCGCCGACAAGCCCCGCTACCTCATGGGAGTCGGCACGCCCGAGGAAATCGTCGAATACGCCAATCTGGGCGTCGACATGATGGATTGCGTTCTTCCCACCCGTGCCGCTCGGCATGGATTGCTATTTACGTCTGAAGGCAAAATTTCTATCAAACAGGCTCGGTACGCGGGCGACGAAGCCCCGCTCGACCCGAATTGTGGCTGCCGCGTGTGCCGGCGCTACTCCCGAGCGTACTTGCGGCATCTTTATGCCTCCAATGAGGTTCTGGCCCAGGTCTTAAATACCGTCCACAATCTGAGCTTCTACCTTGACACTATGCGGTCGGTGCGTCATTCTATTTTACTTGGGAAAGGGACTGGTTCTCCGTGTGTCCAGTCTCGACCGAAACCATAGCTCGGCATCCCCGGTTCGTGTCCGAAGCTGAAGGAATCTCCGGCCTCATAGCGCGAGAACTCCAGCGGTAAAATTGCAAACGGCGATTGCGCCCGCAGGCGTAGTTCCGGATTATTTGGTAACGACGGATTTCTAGTCTTCTTATGAGTGTTCAGCAATTATTGGCCGTACAACTAGGCGGTGGTTCGGCGGGATGGCTGGGGTTTGCCCCGCTCATCTTTATTTTTGCCATTTTCTATTTCCTGCTCATCATGCCGCAGCAGCGGCGCCAGAAGAAGTGGCAGGCCATGCTGAACGACTTGAAAACCGGGGACAAGGTGGTAACCACCGGAGGCCTGCGAGGAACGATCGTCGCCCTCAAAGACGAGTACATCCACCTCCGGGTTCCTCCGGACAATTTGCGGCTGGAAGTAACCCGGGGCTCGGTGGCGTCGGTTACTACCGCTGACGAAGCGACGAAGTGAAACTTGGGATCTTAAATTTGGGACAGTCGGAAGTCATTTTCCATGAATAAGAACTTGGGCTGGAAACTTATCGTTATTGTCGCCACGCTGTTATTCTTCGTGTTCGGCATTTTTGGCCCACCGGACAATTGGTCCGGCGGACCCCTCGCCGCATTGCAGAACCGCATTCACCTCGGACTCGACTTGAAGGGCGGCACTCACCTGATCCTGCAAGTGCAGGTGAATGATGCCGTCAATGTAGATTCGGACAACGCGGTCGAACGGCTCAAGGCTGATTTGCGGGCTCGTAAGATCAACTACACCGAGATCAGCAAGCCTGATGCGGCCAACAATCCCGACAAGATTGTGCTGAAAGGTGTGCCTCCGGAGTCCCGGTCGGACTTGCTCACCATCGTGCAGGATCGCCTACCCGAATACCAACTGACCTCGGGCGCGGATAACACATGGACTGTTTCCATGAAGCCGCAAGCCCTGGCCGACCTGAAAAACCGCGCCGTCACCCAGGCGATTGAAACCATCCGAAACCGCATTGACCAATTGGGTGTGAGCGAGCCCATCATCGAAGAGCACGGCCTTGGGCAATATCAGATCCTGGTGCAATTGCCCGGCGTGGACGATCCCGCGCGGGTGAAGGACATCATGCAGTCCACCGCGATGCTCGAGATCCGGCAATCATTCGGCGGTCCTTACCCCAGCGAGCAGGCGGCCTTGCAAGACAAAGGCGGAGTCTTGCCGCCGGATCAGGTGTTGGTTCCCGGCGGCCACAGCATGGGTGCGACCGACGGTGGACAGACCTGGTATCTGATTTCGCGCGCATCGGCGGTCACGGGCCGCGACCTGCGCACCGCAGACCAGTCCCGCGACGAGAACGGACAGCCTTCGGTTAGTTTCACTCTGACGGGTGAGGGTGGCCGTCGTTTCGCCAGCTTCACCGGCGCCCACGTGGGCGACAATCTCGCCGTCGTGCTCGACAACAAGGTGCAGGAAGTCGCGGTTATCAAAGACCAGATCCACGATCAAGGCGTAATCAATGGGCGCTTCACCGAGCAGCAGGCTAAAGACCTCTCCATGACTCTGCGCTCGGGCGCCTTGCCCGCGGGCATCAAGTACCTGGAGGAGCGCACCGTCGGTCCGTCGCTCGGGAGCGATTCAATCCGCGCCGGGGTGACTGCGGCGGTGATTGGCATGTTAGCGGTGCTGATCTTCATGCTGATCTATTACCATGCGGCGGGAATCAACGCGGACATCGCCCTGATTCTGAACTTGATCATCCTCCTCGGATTCCTTGGTTTCAGCGGCGCGACCCTCACCCTGCCGGGCATCGCAGGAGTCATATTAACCGTCGGTATGGGCGTAGACTCGAATGTACTGATTTTTGAGCGCATCCGTGAGGAACTGCGCAATGGGAAGACGCCGCCATCAGCGGTGGAACAGGGCTTCGGCCATGCCTGGATCACGATCGTAGACACGCACGTCACCACAATTGTTTCGGCGATCATTCTGTTCCTCTTCGGTACTGGCCCGGTGAAAGGTTTCGCAGTCACGTTGAGTTTCGGTCTGTTCGCGAATTTGTTCACGGCTGTGTTCGTGTCACGCGTGATCTTCGACTGGTTGCTCAGTCGCAAGCAGCGTGGAGAGGCTTTGAGCATCGGATAGTAGGATTTATTAGGTACAGCCACGTGGGCTGAGGCGAGCGAGAGCTCGCGATGCAGTCAGGCGATGTTGAAAACGTAAAATAAAGAGGTTAAAGCGGCGTGGAATTTTTTCGCAATCCAAACATAGATTTCCTCGGCAAGAAGTGGTATTTCCTCGCTTTCTCGCTGGTCTTCAGCGTGGCTGGCGTTTTTTCCATGTTGTTCTGGCACGGAA
>Ga0210405_10005144_pt1 | contig 12049 bp, 12 predicted proteins | sample IncBWH11MmetaG_FD_155492 | JGI IMG/M metagenome (GOLD analysis project Ga0210405, IMG submission 155492) | Forest soil microbial communities from Barre Woods Harvard Forest LTER site, Petersham, Massachusetts, United States - Inc-BW-H-11-M | ecosystem: Environmental > Terrestrial > Soil >... | reverse complement strand
GCGGCAGTTTTGCTGATTCGCGGGATGAAAACGTTGGGGCTACGGGTGCAGCGGCAGTGCGAAAACGCGCTGGCGGTGGCGAAATTCCTGGAGGCCCATCCGAAGGTCGCGGCCGTCCACTATCCGGGGCTGAAATCTCACGCCGATCACCCCATCGCGAAAAAGCAGATGCGCGGATTCGGCTCCATGCTGGCTTTCGATTTGAAAGGCGGTCTTGACGCGGCGCGCCGTTTTGGCGATCGGGTGCAACTGTTTCTACTGGCGGTCAGTCTGGGCGGGGTGGAATCGCTGGTGGCGCTGCCACTGTACACTTCGCACTACAACATGAGCGCGGAAGAATTGCGACGTGCCGGCGTAAGTCCCGGCACGGTGCGCGTTTCCATTGGGGTGGAAGATTCGGAAGATTTGATCGCGGACCTGGAACAGGCGTTGAATTAATTCTCGCCCGAAAGACTACAGACCCGACCGGAGCTTAAATCGCTAATAGTCGCGTGCGACTTCAGCGAGTAGGTTGCGCCACAGGTACTTCCCAGCCCATTTCATCCGGCAACAAAGACTTCACGATGTCTTCCATTTCGTGAGCGCTCTGAACCTGCTCGGGATAGTTGTGGCAATTGATATCGTAGGTGCCGCCAAACTTGGCGCGCACAAATTGCAAGGATTCCTGTAAACGGAAGGCTACGCGCTGGGCATTGTCAGGATCGGTTTCGGGGAGAACTACTCCGAACAAGTCCTTACCCAAACGATAGATGGAATCGGTGGGTCGCAGCTTCTTAGCCAAGGCTTTCGCGGCGCCACCAAAAGCCGCGGATTCGTCGTCGGCTGCGCCAGCTTTCGTGGCGGGCTTAGCTTTGATGAGCAAAAGTGACAGAGTTTTCTGGGTAGCCACGGCGCGGCGAAATTCCATGGTCAGGCGGTCCCAAAAGTGGCTGATGTCGGGCATGGATTGCAGGATGTCCACACTGGCCTGATGACTTATCTCAATGTTGCGTTCCAGCTCCTCCAGCAATTGCTGCTTCAATTTGCGGACCATGCCCTGGCGATCAACGAGATAGCCGATGAAGAGCAGTGTCAGCCCGCAAAATCCGAAATAGGCCACGCGCAAGGTCCACTTGTTGCCCTCCGGATGCTCAAAGACCAGCGGATACATGAGGGTCGCCAAGCCGGCAGCCAGTACAAATACAAAGACCGCCGAAAGAATGGTTAGTTGGAGTTCACGTCGTTCGAGCTGATCAAGTTCTGCGCGATTGAATTTCGCCATATCCAGTGCCCCAAGTTGCAGATGGACGGATCGACTTATTACACCATTCATGTTCACGGGAGGATTGGTTGAGGGCAATAGGCCGCCGAGGTTAACGTAGCGGAAACTACAATGGTGCTTTGCATTCAGGCGAGGCAAACGACGAACAGTGGGGTGGATTTGGCATTGAAACGGATTTATGAAAAGGCGGGTTAAAAAAAATAGCGGCGCACCGAAGCGCGCCGCCAGTAATTGTGATTTTGCGAAGTGGGTTAGAGGGGCTGGACGTTGGAGGCCTGCAGGCCCTTTGGTCCCTTGGTAACCTCGAATTCAACCGCTTGGCCGTCATTCAACGACTTATAGCCATCAGCCACAATCGCGGAGAAATGCACGAACACATCTTCTCCACTCTGGCGCTGGATGAAACCGAAGCCCTTGCTGGCGTTAAACCACTTCACTGTTCCTTGTTCTTTACTCACTGCTTTACTCTTTTCTGTCAGCCGGGATACGGCTGAGCATTACTAAATTGAGCTATTTGGTGCCTTTCCGAGCCCCTCAACAGAGCCTGGCCGTCTTCAGCCGTACACAAAAAAAGGCCGCAAGTGTGACCTTGCGACCGCTTTCTTCAACGTTCCAAAGGCGATACAAGCATCAAACGCGACAAAATGGTACCACAAAATATGGTCGGTGCCAAGCCCCTTTTTTGGGGTGTCGCCGCCATGGGTGACAGAATCACGTTGCCGTTAAGGGGTGACATTATCTTGGAGCATCTACACGGTGCTGACTATTTTCTTGTCCATTGCGGCGGAAAGGAGTAGAGTCCCACCAATTCTGTGGAGGTGCTCCCATGAACCTACTCTATTTGCGCCGGCGTTTGTTTGTTGCCGCTGCGGCTTGTCTGGTATGCGGACTGTTCGCGGTTGCCGGGGACGAGCCAAACCTGACCAAGGAACAGATCAAGCAGTTCCTTGTCAGCGCCAAGGTGGTGAACAGTCACGGGGCCAAGAAAGGCGTCACCAACACCGCGCGTCTTACACTGTCGGACGGAACGGTTACCCACGACGCCTCTTTCCAACCTATTGATGAACATAAACACGAGATGAAGCTTGCCAGCGGTGCCATCGAACTGAACTTCGTGGATTCCTACAAGTACAACATCGCAGCTTATGCGCTGGCTGAGTTGATTGGAATGGACGACATGGTTCCGGTATACGTCGAGCGCAAATATGACGGCAAGAAAGGTTCGCTCAGTTGGTGGCTGCCGGTGAAGATGGATGAGGCGGACCGCCTCAAGCAAAAAATATCGGTGCCGGCTCCCGAGGCCTGGAACAATCAGATGTACAAGATTCGGGTGTTCGATCAATTGGTCTCCGATGCCGATCCCAATCTGACCAACGTGCTAATCGGTGAGAATTGGCAGATTTGGAGGGTTGATTTCAGCCGCGCGTTTCGCCTCAACAAGGATCCGAAAGATCCCAAAGACTTGACGCGCTGCGACCGGCAATTGTTGCAGAAACTGAAGGCCCTGGATGGGAAGGAGCTCACAGAAAAAACCAAAGGCTATCTCGACAAGGACGAAGTGGCGGCGGTGATGACGCGACGGGATAAGATTGTCGAACGGTTCCAGAAGCTGATCGCTGAAAAAGGTGAGAAAGAAGTGCTGTACTGAAACATTAAGCCCAAAGTAAATTGCACTGCTCGATGCGCGGCGACTTTTTGGGCTTCAGGGCTGGCGGGCAACCAGTGACGAATGCAGGGGATGCCACACATCATGACTTTGCCGGTGACACCGGTGATAAGGAGAAAAAACATAATGAAGAAGCAACTCACTTTGTTGTTCGGTTTGATACTAGCCTCTCCGCTGGCGACGGCGGTGTTCGCGCAAGACACTCCCGCCAAGTCGACCGAGGCGCGGTTTGAAGGTAGAGTTGAAAGGAGCAGCAAGGAGCAGTCCTCTCTGACGGTTCGTCAGGTTGGTGGGAATGTGCAGAAGACCTGTGTGTTCGACAGTTCGACGAAATGGGTCAGTCAGTATCATGGCGACAAGAAGGTCAACGACATTGACGCCAGCCAGGTTAAAGACGGGGACTATGTAATTTGCAAGGGCAGCGCCGATGGCAGCGTAATTCACGCGACTTTAATCTCTAAGCGGCTCACGCACGGCAACGCCAACCAGTAGACGAGTTCGGTCTTTTATCGCAAGTTGAAACTCCCCGATCTCTTTTAAGAATGGGTGTTCACTTAGCAACCAGCTCGCGGAACCTACATCGATGGTTCCGCGAGTGGAGTTGTGTGTGGTCTATCGCCAACCGCCGCGTCGAAATCTGGTCGGCCGTCCCTGGCCGTGAGGATGGACCCCGTCTCTAGGAGGAAGGAAAATGGTCCGCGCTCCGGTGTGGGTCTCTCCCCAACACCTTGGTATTTATTTCGTCTTGGTCCTGGTGTCGGCGGTGGTAGCGTGGGCGGGACCCGAAAGTGCTCCAGCGGGCCCACCGGAAACCATAGTTGCCATCGGCGATGTTCACAATAACTTTGACGGCTTTGTCGCCATTCTCCAGCGCGCCGGTCTTACGGACCCACAGAACCACTGGGTGGGGGGCAAGACAACATTCGTGCAAGTTGGAGACCTCCTGGATCGCGGCCCCAAACCGCGCGAGGTCATGGATCTGATGATGGCCCTCGAGAAAGAAGCTCCGCAAGCAGGGGGCCGGGTTGTGAGTTTGCTCGGTAACCACGAAGTGATGAATATGATGGGCGACCTGCGCTATGTCACCCCTGGGAACTTTGCAAGTTTTGCCGACGCCAATTCCGAAAAGCGACAGAAAGCCGCGTATGAGGAATATCGGAAATGGAAGGATGGTCATTCATCGTTATTTGCAGAGCTTGCCCAACCCATGGAGTTGACCGAGGCGGAGTGGATGGCGCGCCATCCGGCGGGTTTCGTTGAGCAGCGGGAGGCGTTAGGTCCAAAGGGAGAATACGGTAAATGGCTGCGGGGACATGCCGCAGTGGCCGAAATTGATGGAATCATTTTTTTGCACGGAGGAATTTCTCCTGAGCTGGCCAAGACGAAGCTGGACGCAATAAATAGTCGGATCCACGACGAAATCAAAGCATTTGATGAGTCCAAAGAGTATCTGCAGAATGAAAATTTGATCCTGCCGTTCTTCAATCTACAGGAAATCTACAATGTGCTTCGAGCGGAGGTCAGCGTTGAGCTCAAATCGCATGCCCCTGCCAACACTGAGCGCCAGGCAAAGATCCAGGGGTTCTTGAAGCATGAAGATTGGTTCAGTGTGCGGGTTGATGGGCCGGTGTGGTTTCGCGGTTACGACCAGTGGAGCGAAGAAGAAGGTGCACCGCAAGTAAGCAAGATCCTAGAGGGTTACAAGGCGACACACATTGTAGTGGGTCACACGGTGCAGAAGGGTGGCCGCATAAGGCCCCGCTTTGGCAACAAAGTGTTTCTGATCGACACCGGCATGCTCAGTAGCTACTACCCGGGAGGTCGGGCATCAGCGTTGGAAATCTGCAGCGATGGCAAATTTATCGCCGTGTATCTGGACCAGCAAGTAATGCTTCTCGATTCCGCCGGCTCGTTGCCTCAAGACAGAGGCGCCGGGGAGCATCCATTGGCGGGGAATGGTGCGAAGGTTCCGGAAAATGCAGGCATTTTACCCGCTGGCAGTATCTGTTCCGGAACGGCGGCCGCACCACAATAAAAGAGGCTGTGAAAGAGGGTCCTTCGGATGAAACGGTGGATTGAGCGCGGACTGAACATCGAACCCGGAGATCTGCGGCGTGCCATCCCCTTGTGCGCCTGTCTATTTCTGATTATGAGCTGCTTTATAACCGGAAGGGTTGCACGCGATGCCTTGTTCCTTGCACAGTTCCAAGCGGCCCAGCTGCCTTATGCCGACATCGCGAGCGCAATTTTAGTTGGAATCGTAGTAGTCGGCTATGTTCGTCTGGGGCGGAGAACCTCCCTTCGCAACCTACTGGTGGGCAGCCAGTTCTTCTTCGCAACAAACTGCGTGCTTTTCTGGGCGCTGTCTCACTACTACCATCCCGCATGGCTTTATCCGGCATTCTATATTTGGGTAGGCATCTTCGGGGTGCTCGCGCCGACCCAAGTCTGGACCCTGGCGAATTATCTTCTGACCACTCGAGAAGCGAAACGCATTTTCGGCATGGTGGGCGGCGGAGCCATATTAGGTGCGATTTTTGCCGGTTTTTTTTCGAAGACGATAGCCAAGGCATTCGGCACGGAAAGCCTGCTGCTGGGCATGGCGTTGCTTCTCTTGATTTGTACGGCGCTGATGGGAACCGCATGGTCTAGCTGGAAATCCCGGCTCGCGGAACATGGTGAAACGGCTGGGGATAAGAGAACCGCTCAGAGGGACTTACAGAGCAGTATGCGGTTGGTTTTTTCCTCTCCCTATTTACGACCGATAGCCTCAGTCATCTGCCTTGCTGCGTTCGTCACCACCCTTACCGGCTGGCAATTTAAAGCGGTTGCCAAACAGTTTCTGGTAAACAAAGACGCATTGGCCATCTTATTTGGAAACTTCTATTTCTACGCCGGGATATTGGGATTGTTGATTCAGTTGCTGCTGACCTCGCGATTGCTCCGTCGATTTGGGATAGGCACGATGTTGTTTGTACTTCCCATTTCAGTGATGTTGGGTTCGGCCGGGCTGCTAATCTGGGGCACCCTCCTATCCGCTATCCTGCTAAAAGGCAGCGATCAAGTACTCCGCTATTCCCTGGACAAGTCTGCCTTCGAGTTGCTGTACCTGCCGCTACCGCATAGGCTCAAGTTACGGGCGAAATGGTTTATAGACACGGTGATCGTGCGTTTGGGCGATGGTTTGGCCGGGGTGGCGGTCCTAGTTTTTGCCACCTATCTCAAGGTGCCGGCGCGGCAGATCACTTGGATAGCTGTGCTTGCAATCGGCGCATGGTTGGTATCGGTCTCCGTGACCGGGAAGCAGTACATCGCTTCTCTGAAGGAATCCATCAGCCAGCACCGGCTGAATGCCGACCAAGTCTCCGCGATGACGCTGGACCGTTCCACCGCGGATTTGCTATCCACCAAAATCCTGGTCTCCGACCCGGAAGAAATCCTCTACGCGCTAGGCCTCTTCGAAATCGAGCGGCAGCGCGCTGTGCACCCGGTGATTCGCGGCCTTCTGAGCCATCCCGCGCCGGCAGTCCGTCAAAAAGCCATCTCGGTTCTCTCCGCCGCGGGCGACAAGTCTGTCTTGCCATCCATCGAACCACTGTTGAAAGACCCCGACCACAACGTACGAACCGAAGCAATGCTGTACCTCGTTCACCACGCCCACGTTGATCCCCTAGCAATTCTCACAGAACTTGGAGACTTCGCTGATTTTTCAGTTCGCTCCGGAATGGCGGCATTTCTCGCGCGCCCCAGTGAAGTGCAGAGCCTCGAAGCCGCTCGCCAAATTCTCAATGACATGGCCTGCCAGGGCGGGGAGGAATGCGAACGTACGCGCGCGGAAGTCGCGCGCCTCCTCGGCGAACTGCCCGATTCCTTCGACCCCTTGCTCGCGACGCTGCTGGGTGATCCCGCCAATCTCGTGGTGCGCGAAGCGATTCACTCCGTCGGGGCCCTGCAGAAACATTCTCTGGCACCAGGGCTGGTGGACCTTCTTGCCAATCAAGAACTCTGTGGCGACGCCGCGCAAGCGCTGGCAAAATTCGGCGACCCGATCGTGCGGGTGCTTGGGAAGCATCTCGCGGATGGCTCGCGTTCCATCGTGACCCGCCGGGCTATTCCTCCGGTCCTCATCAGCATCGGCACGCCTGCCGCGGCGGAAGTGTTACAAGACAACTTGCTCGATGCCAACACCGCGCTTCGTTTTCAAGTCATCAGCGCGCTGAACAAAATTCAGCAGCTTCATCCCGAAATCGAAATTGACAAGCAACTGCTCGAAACCGTGCTTGCCGCCGAAATCATGGGGCATTACCGCTCTTATCAAATCCTGGAATCACTGCACGCCCCCGGAAATGTGGATGAACCTGTTCTGAGCGCCCTGGGTGAATCCATCCGGCAAGAACTCGAACGAATTTTCCGGCTTCTGGGACTCTTGTATCCGCGCCTGGATTTGCACTCGGCTTATTTTGGATTGCAATCCGATAATCCGACGGTTTACGACAACGCCCTGGAATTTCTGGAAAATGTTTTGAAATCGCAATTGCGCGGAATGCTGTTACCGCTGCTGGACGGCAAAGTCAGTATCAAAGACCGAGCGGTGATCGCGGAACGGTTTGTGCGCGCAAGGGTAGATAATCGCGAACAAGCGGTCGCCGAGCTGGTGGCCAGCGATGATCCGTGGCTGAAGTCTTGCGGCGCCTACGCGATTGGAAACCTGGGACTGCTAACCCTGGAAGGTGAATTAAATCGCTGCCTGGAGCATGCCGACCCGCTACTTCGAGAGACGGCGCGGGTGGCAAAAATTCGGTTGCAAGACGTCGCTGCCAAATCGCGGAGCGTTGCGGCGGCGCGGCCCCCCCTGGACGCCGCAGCCGCCGGCAATGCAAAAACTAAGGGTCTAGCGCGGCGCGCGTAGGTCGATGCGCGTCGCGTGCATCACTCCGTCACCACCCACAGTGCCAATCACGATAATGAACGATCCGGCTTTGACGTCGTCCTGTTGGCCGGGCTTTCCGCCGTTGGTCCATTTGGTGGAGGCGTCGTAACTGATTGTTCTTTGAGTTTCTGAGGGAGCCGCGCCGCCATGAATGTCTATGGTGGACGTGTCCTTGTTAACTCGGACCACTTTACCCTGCCACTTGTTTTCTTTCTTGACCGCGTCCTTCTTATCGGCCGCGTCTTGATTAGCACTTACGGGCGTGGCAACTAACACCGCTCCCGCGAGTACCATAGAAAGCAAAGCTGCTGAAATCTTCATGCATCCTCCACGTTGACAACAGTCTTTTTGGCTATGGACCGATTACCAGGAAAGAACAAACGGACAGAGGATAATGCCGCAGTTGGGAAGTGTAAAGGAGAATCTCCAGCAATCTAGCGCCGGTCTGGTCGCCCGCAAATGGCTATCGCCAAAGGGTATGCTGGTCCTGCTGACCGTGGCGCGGATAGTGCAGCCATCCAACACGCAACTATGCTTCCTATAGCCCTGCCGGGGACAAACCTGGCGTGGTGTTAACGCCAATACCTTCCTGGTGTAAAGCGTTGACCGACGCGGCATGCGGTCCTTACCATGGATGAATGGCGCCAGTGCATCTCCCTTGGAAAAGGTGTGTGTCGGTTTCCGCCGTATTCGTCCTGGCGGCCGCGTTTGGTATTCCCAGTTTAACGATAGCTTCTTCATTCCACTCCGATAAGCACGATAAGACTGATAAGTCAGCCAAAAAAGCGCCGGTGCCTGTCACGCAGGAACTTCCGGTTTTGCCGCTCGACAATCCCGCGCGGCGCAACATGATTTGGCTGACCACCCCGGTTTCCAATGCGCGGCAATTATTGATTCACCGCGTGGAAGAAAAATTCGCTGAGGGCGAGCAGAACTACAAAGCCGGGCACCTGGAAGCCGCGCGCAAGGACTTCGACGACGCGGTCGATTTGATGCTGCAAACTGGCTACGATCTCAACTCCGACCTGCAGTTGAGCGAATTGTTTCACCGCGTGGTGGACACGGTATATACCTACGAGCTGCAGGCTTTTCGCGCCGGAGACGGATTTAATGAGGCGCCTGCAGTGCCGGCGCCGATTGACGAAGTCGCGGAGATGACCTTTCCGGTGGACCCGCGTTTAAAAGCGCGGGCCGAGGAAGCGGCCAAAAATATTTCGCACGATTTGCCGCTAACGGTTAACGACGAAGTGCTGTCCTTCCTGAATTTCTTTCAGACCCCTCGCGGGCGGGCCATCGTTGAAACCGGGTTGCGCCGCGCCGGCCGCTATCGCGGGATGATCGCGCGGGTGCTCAGCGAGGAAGGCGTGCCGCAGGACCTGATTTACTTGGCCCAGGCGGAGAGCGCTTTCCAGCCCACCGCCCTTTCACGAGCTGGGGCGCGGGGGATGTGGCAATTCGTCGCGTACCGCGGACAGGAGTACGGGCTGCGCCACACCTGGTGGCTTGACGAGCGGCAGGATCCGGAAAAAGCCACCCACGCCGCGGCGCAACATTTGCGCGATCTGTACAAACTATTTGGCGATTGGTATTTAGCCATGGCGGCATACAACTGTGGGCCAGGCAATGTACAGAAGGCCATTGAGCGCACCGGCTACGCGGATTTCTGGGAGTTGTACCGCCGCAACGTGTTGCCGCGCGAAACGAAAAATTACGTGCCCATTATTCTGGCACTCACGCTGATCGCCAAGGACGCCCCGCATTACGGCATTCAGGCTGAGCCGGAATCACCGGTGCCCACCGACATGGTCAAGCCGGGCCGGGCCATTGATTTGCGTCTGGTGGCGGAAACGATCGATGTGGACGTCGAGACGCTGCGCACTTTGAATCCTTCGCTGTTGCGCCTGGCCACCCCCGATGATCCAGCCTTTGAACTGCATTTGCCGCTGGGCAGCGCGCCAAAATTCTCCGCGGAAATTGCGGATATCCCACCGGACAAGTGGGTCAGCTGGAGGCGCCACCGCGTCGCTGCCGGCGAAACCCTGACGGCCATCGCTAAAAAATATCGTGTTACCCCCAAGGCCATCGCCGATGCCAACAATCTGGAATCCACGACAGCGCTGAATGCCGGAGAAAAATTAATTATTCCCGCGATTCAGCCGGCAGCGGAAAACAAACGCCGCATGGTCAGCTACCGGGTGCGCAAGGGTGACACTTTCCTGGGGATTGCCGATCGCTTCAGCGTGGAAAGCGAAGATTTGCTCAAGTGGAATCGCCTCAAGTCCAAGAGGGTGAGCCGGGGAATGGTTCTGCGTATTTACACCCTGGACAGCACGACGGAAAGAACTGCGGCGCACGCGCGCGTAAAATCCAGGAAAAAACTTGCTCGCCCGGCAGCAGTAGCGCAGGCTCGTTCGGCTTCCGCGACCCGAAATTAAATTCCTCGTTCAACGGATCAGAGTACGGTACTCATTTCGCGGTTTCGCGCCGCTGGGGCTGCGCCTTTATCCGCTGCTCCCAGGCTTCCTGTTCGTTTGGTTCCCAGTGTGCGACGATGACGGAATAGCCATCCGGGTCTCGCAGTTGCATCTCGCCGCTGGGCATGTAGCCCGGGTAGCTGATAGGCGGCGCGGCGACGCCGCTCCTCTGCAATTCAGCGTGTAGGGCCAGCAAATCGGGCGAATACATATACAACATAACGCCTTGAACTGCGGGATCCACGGGGTGTGCTGCCCGCAAGAACATCAGCGCACCACCTTCACAGTGCGCGCGGGCCCAACCCAGAGGCTTCCCACCGTCGGTATCCACGGTCACAAAACCAAGCAGTTCATAAAAAGCGAGTGACCTATCGATGTCCATGGCGTGCAGCATGGGAGTGGAATAGGTGGTTTTAGCGCTCATTAATTCCTCTATAGCAGGCCGCCGGGATTCGGCTCGCCGCCATGTTGCCACAAGGGTAGATCGGCACGCATCCGGATTTTTTGTGTCAATTTTATTTCTGAAACGCAGAGTGCTTGACAACGCATCCCGAGTACGATAACAACGGCTGACGGACAAATTGTCCTTCCAGCACGAGGCCAAGCAGGGGGCCGCGGACCAGGACTGGACAGGCCCAATTCCGTATTCGCTCTCTGGAGGATGCGATGGATTTCGATAAAGACAATTTCGAAGAAGACAATGAACTGGCGCCTCTGGAAGAGGAAGAAGCCGGGGACGTGGAGGAAGTCGCCGGAGTCGAAATAGACGAGATTGTCGCGGAGGATGACACAGAAGACGAGTCCGAAGTGCCCAAGCGCGCGCCCAGCGGGCCAAAACGTGGCTCGGCCGGTTCATCCGGTTCCTCTGCAGGATCGGGCAGATACGGCGGCGGTGCTTCCACCGGGAAAAGCGCGGGCGGTAAGAAGGGACCGGCCAAGAAAGCTTCGGTGGGCAAGAGCAAGAGCTCTTCCAAGAAATCGGCGAAGAAAAAATCGGGCAGCGCGCGAGGGAAGGCTGCGAAAAAACCGGCCAAGAAAGCTGCGCGCGGCAAGAAAAAGAAACGCTAGCTTCGTCGGTCTTCCGCGGCATTGTTCCAGGAAGGAGGCCCGCTATGTCCGGGCCTTCCTTTTTTGGGTTAGTAACGCGGCGCGTTCTTCCTTTATTTGTCCCCAGCGCGGACCACATCGACAATATCGCCTCATCGATTTGGGAAATATTCCTCTTGCAGGCAACGCCTAATCGGCTAGGCAGGCCCGTGCATCTCGCCTAGTCGATTAACTACCGTTAGCATTAACCTCCATGCCCAGAGCGCTCGAGCAGATACGGCGGATGCGCGGTGGCGCGCAATCGCACTTGATGCGCTGCGCGGATGGGCACTATTACGTGGTCAAGTTCCAAAATAACCCCCAGCACCGGTGAATTTTGGTTAACGAATGCTAGGCACAAGGTTGGCTTCGCGGTTGGGCTTGCCGACCGCGCCGGTGGCCATTATAGACGTCTCCGAGGAACTCATTCGCCTTACGCCGGATCTGGTCATGGAACATCCGCGGCATAGATTTCCTTGCCATGCCGGACCGCAATTTGGTTCCCGGTATCCGGGCGACCCCCGGAGATTGACGTTGCATGATTTTCTTCCCGACCAGCAATTGCAGCAGGTGGAAAATCTGCACGACTTCGCGGGCATGCTGATATTTGACAAGTGGACCTGCAACACCAA
>Ga0210405_10005143_pt1 | contig 12049 bp, 13 predicted proteins | sample IncBWH11MmetaG_FD_155492 | JGI IMG/M metagenome (GOLD analysis project Ga0210405, IMG submission 155492) | Forest soil microbial communities from Barre Woods Harvard Forest LTER site, Petersham, Massachusetts, United States - Inc-BW-H-11-M | ecosystem: Environmental > Terrestrial > Soil >... | reverse complement strand
GCGTGACCGTTGCCAAGGAAATCGAACTCCGCGACCCCCTCGAGAACATGGGCGCGCAGATGGTTCGCGAAGTCGCCAGCAAGACCAGCGACGTCGCGGGTGACGGCACCACCACCGCCACCGTTCTGGCCCAGGCCATCTTCCGCGAAGGCGTGAAGACGGTTGCCGCCGGCGCCAGCCCCACCGCCCTCAAGCGCGGCATCGACAAGGCTGTCGAAGTCGCCATCGAGGAAATCAAGAAGCTCCACAGGGACGTCAAGGGCGACATGATCGCCCAGGTTGGCACCATTTCCGCCAACAACGACAAGCAGATCGGTGGCATCATCGCCGAAGCAATGAAGAAGGTCGGCAAGGACGGCGTCATCACCGTGGAAGAGTCCCGCACCATGGACACCACCCTCGAAGTCGTCGAAGGCATGCAGTTCGACCGCGGCTACCTCTCCCCCTACTTCATCACCGATCCCGAGCGCATGGAATGCATCCTCGAAAACGCGCTGATCCTCATCCATGAGAAGAAGATCAGCTCGATGAAGGACCTGCTTCCCCTGCTCGAGCAAATCGCCAAGCTCAGCAAGCCCCTGCTGATCATCGCCGAGGACATCGAAGGCGAAGCCCTCGCCACCCTCGTCGTGAACAAGCTGCGCGGCACCCTGCAGTGCGCCGCCGTCAAGGCCCCCGGCTTTGGCGACCGCCGCAAGGCTATGCTGGAAGATATCGCAACTCTGACCGGTGGCAAGGCCATCACCGAAGATCTCGGCATCAAGATCGAGAACGTTAAGATCGAAGATCTCGGCAGGGCCAAGAAGGTCACCATCGACAAGGACAACACCACCATCGTGGAAGGTGCGGGCAAGGCCGGCGACATCGAAGGCCGCGTCAAGCAGATCCGCCAGCAGGTGGAAATGACCACCAGCGACTACGACCGCGAGAAGCTTCAGGAACGCCTGGCCAAGCTCGTCGGCGGCGTTGCCGTCATCAAGGTGGGCGCTGCGACCGAAACCGAGCTCAAGGAAAAGAAGGCTCGTGTCGAGGACGCCATGCACGCAACTCGCGCGGCTGTCGAGGAAGGCATCGTTCCCGGCGGCGGTGCGGCTCTGTTGCGCTGCCTCCCAGCCATTGAAAAGTTGAAGCTGCACGACGACGAAGCGGTCGGAGTAGGCATCGTGAAGCGGGCGCTCGAAGAGCCCTGCCGTCAGATCGCCCTCAACGCCGGCTTCGAAGGCGCCGTGGTCATCGGCAAAATCCGCGAATCCAAGGACGATAACTTTGGCTTCAACGCGGACACCGGTGAGTACGTAGACCTCGTCAAGGCTGGCGTCATCGACCCGGCCAAGGTCACTCGTCTCGCTCTGCAGAACGCCGCTTCCATCGCGGGCCTCATGCTCACCACCGAAGCTCTGGTGGCCGAGCTCAAGGAAGACGACAAGAAGGGCGCGGCTGCCGGCGCCGGTCCAGGTGGCCCGGGCGGCATGGGCGGCATGTACTAAGACGTTCCATTGTAGCGGCCGCCTTCCGAGGCGGGCGCTGTTCAGATCGAGAGGGCGGCCGCAACAGTGGCCGCCCTTTTTCTTTCCGGGAGACTGTCCAACAGAATGGTCGCAAAATAATCTGAAATCGTTCATTATTCCTACATAAAATGCGCACTCTGGAAAAACTGACTGTAAAGAATTTTAAATCCATCCGCAAGCAGACCCTTGCTCTGGGTAAGCTGAATGTATTCATTGGTGCCAACGGCGCTGGGAAATCCAATTTAATTGAAGTGTTCCAATTCCTGCGGGAGATCATCAACCAGAACCTGGGCGTGTATACAGGAATCAAAGGCGGAGCTGATAAGCTCCTTTATTTCGGACGCAAAACGTCGCCAGAAATGTTTTTTACCCTTGAATTTGGTGAATTTGGTGAGCAGGAGCGGTCAGGTGCATATATCGTGAACCTCATCGGCACTGAGGAAGATGAGCTGATAGTTTCGAGTGAGCAGGCAGTGTATTTCGAGAAGGATCCGAACCCAACTGTCCGTGGCCCTCTTATATCTCTCTCATCGAGAGAGTCCAAACTCAAGTCCGATAGCTCGTTTGTAGCGAAGCAGGTAGTCGCCAACCTGGACAGCTATCGCCTCTACCATTTCCACAACACCAGTGACACGGCGGCCGTCAAGGGCACGGCGGACGTAGAGGACAATCGTTACCTGCGGCACCAAGCGGAAAACCTGGCGGCTTTTCTTTACTGGATGCAACAGAAACAGCCGGACCATTTTGCCAACATCCAGGATACCGTCCGCCAGATCGCTCCCTTCTTCGAGGAATTCCGGCTAGCTCCCTCGAAGCTAAATGAGAACAAAATCCGGCTGGAGTGGAAAGAAAAAGGCAGCGACACCTATTTCAATGCCTCGGCGCTCTCTGACGGAACGCTACGCTTCATCTGCTTGACCACGCTGCTGCTGCAGCCAGAGTTACCGAAGGTTGTTTTGCTCGACGAACCGGAACTTGGATTGCATCCAGCGGCGATCACCCTGCTCGCCGATTTGCTTTCCTCGGCGGCAACCCGCACGCAGGTCATCGTGGCCACACAGTCCGTCACATTGGTAAATCAATTTGAACCGGACTCGATTTGGGCAGTGGATCGCCAGGACGGTCAGAGTGTTTTCCGCCACCTCGGCCAGCAAGACATGGCGGCGTGGCTGGATGACTATGGCCTGGGCGAACTCTGGGAGAAGAACGTTTTCGGCGCCCGCCCATGAGCAAGCGAGTGCTGATTTTAGTCGAAGGCCAAACTGAGGAACGCTTCACGAAAGATGTTCTGGGACCTGCCTTTTGGGAAAAGAATCTCTTTTTTCAGCCGACAATTTTGGTGACTAAGAAGGTGAAGAACGGCCCGAACTTCAAGGGAGGCGTGACCAATTTCGCCAAGTTTGAAAACGATGTTCGAAGACTCTTGCAAACGGCGGGCGGAGTTCTAGTAACAACGATGCTCGACTACTATGGGCTGCCCTCGGATTTTCCAGGAATGAATACCAGGCCGCCCAACGGGACCTCATTGCAACGGGTTCTCCACGTGGAAGCGGCGATCGCGCAGCATTTTGGCGGCTTGCCGAACTTCTTGCCGTTTCTGGCGCTCCACGAATTCGAGGCTTGGTTATTCTCCAGCCCCACTGAGCTTCCTCGAACAATGAACGAACCGCAGAAGCAAGCGCTGATTGAAAGCATCCGAGCCGCAGTGAATACACCGGAAGAAATCAACGAGCGCCCTCAGTTTGCTCCTTCAAAACGGATTGAGTCGATGTTCCCCGGCTACAAAAAGACATTGCATGGACCGACGGTCACATCTCGCATAGGTCTTGAGCGGATCCGGGAGGAGTGTCCCCACTTCCACGAGTGGCTCGCCAAGCTTGAGGCTTATGGTGACAAATGATGCCCACTGTGATTTTCAGGCTGGCACCTGAAAATTCAGTTCAGACAAGTTTGCACTCTTCCGGACAGATTTACACTCTAGCGGACTCTTGCTAATTATCTTCTAACCACAAAGCGAATCCGTCCCATAAGCGGCTCATTCTATGCCGCTTATTCCGGAGCCCGCGCCCTCCCCCGCCAGCTTTGGCACTGCACATGCATTAAAACTTAACGACATGTATACGAGCGAAAACATTTCGAATGATCCCGCAGAATCAGCTTCCATTCTTCAAAATCGTGCCGACGTATTCACGGGTCACCTGCTGCGTATTTTTGCGGTCCTCGGTGCCCTCACGCTTCTCGCATTATCCGCCGGTCTTTTCTTCATCCTCGGCGTTGGCCACTGGCTGGTGAAAGAAGATTCCCTCCAAAAAGCCAACGCCATCGCGGTGCTCAGCGGCAACTTCCCCGCGCGCGCACTCGAAGCCGCTTCCCTCTATCGCGGCGGCTACGCCACTGAAATTTGGTTGACTCACCCCGGCCCGCCATCCGGTGCACTCACGCAGATGGGCATTCACTATCCCGGCGAAGCCGATTTCAATTATCAGGTTCTACGCCGTCAGGGCGTTCCGGCCAAAGCTATTCATGTCCTCGACTCCCCCGTCATCAACACCTCGGATGAGTTGGACGTCATAAGCAGCGCGCTCCAGCAAAAGAACAGCGCCTCGGTAATTGTTGTTACCAATAAAGCCCACACGCGCCGCGTCCACGAGTTATGGAACAGGTTCGATTCCGCTCGCGGAAAAGCCATCGTCCACGGCATCTCTAGCGACGACTTCCGTCCCTCCGCCTGGTGGAACAGCACGGAAGACACTCATCAGGTAATTCACGAAATTCTCGGGATGATAAACGTCTGGGCAGGACTTCCCATCCAATCCTCACTCCACTCACGGGATACAATTGCACGGAACGAACTCCAGCCTGCGCCGAAACTCGTTCCCCTGGTTGTGCAGGCATCGACTTCGAAGAACGACGATTAGCCTTTTACCGGTCGTTCTGCCCCGCCGCCATCGAGGCCGCGGGAACCTTCGACGCCAGTATGCTTAGCCTGTGGATCTCCGGCTCCTTTGCAAAAAGTTCCGGAGCTTTCGCCATCAGCGCCTTCGCTATTTCGCCCGTCAGATGTGCCACTCGGCCCCTTTCGTCCGGAAACGTATCGAAAATTCCAAACGTTGTCGGGCCGATCCTTACCGCGTACCAGTTGGTCGTCTCAGGCTCTCTCTCGGCAAGAGGCTGGGCCGATTTCAGGAAGGCCTCAACCTCGTTTTCCATCCCGGGCTTGCTTTCCACCACTGCCCATATCGCTACTCGGTCCATGTTCAATCGCTCCTATCCCCCATTTAGAATCCCGGCCGAGCCTAAAGGTTACGCTCCCATGTAAGAAACGTGTACATAAACGCCGGTGTGAACGTTGTACAGCATGTACCAGCCGGTGTGGTCGGGGTCTTCATACACCACGAAGTCGTCCCCGCAGTCCCAGCACCAGTCCGCGCAGATGGGCCAGTCCCAATCCGCCACTTGGAAATAGAATCCGCCCGGAAACCAGAAGCGGTGAAGGTTGCGGTCGATCCGCTCCACATGGTAGCGGTAGGATGCGCCGAAGTGTTCAAAGTGTCCGTGTTCAAACGGGTGGTCTACGTGGTAACGCTTGTCGTCCGGCCGGTCGTGCCCGTACCAGTGGTCGTTGCTCACATGCTGCGTCTGGTTAACTTTTCCGTTTGGATGACGATCGACCTCGGGCTCCCCTTTCGGCGTCTCACGGTGCACTGGCGCCGGGGGTACATGCCCCTGGTTGGCTCTCGGCACGTCGTTGCGCGATTGCGCATGCGGCGCTTCAGCGTGCTGCCCTTCGGGGTGTCCACCTTCCGGATGTTGCGCGTAGACACCCGTGGTCCCAAACAATATCCCGGCGCCCAACAGCAACAGCGATTGGCCTTTCATCATTATCCTCCTCGGCTTAAGCCGTTCAGGTAGATGGAGGCCAACACACGAAGTTGCTGGAATTGTACTCCTACTCCCGGGCTAAATTCATCCGGGATTTCCTGCTTTATTGCTCAGGTGGTTCCTCTAGTCGCGCTGGCAAAACGCGCGCATTACGCTGCGATTCCCAACAGGAACAATGAAGCGGACAAGAAACCTAAAAGGGTGCGCACGCCGTGCAGGTAGTTCCACTTTCGCAACAGCCTCCGCGTGTCAGCGCCGGCGTGTTCTTCCGGAGTGGCCTGAAGCCGCTTGTTAATTGGCAACATCATAAGGATAGTCCACGGCCAATTTGCGAAGAGAATCAGCGCGCCCGCGAGAAAGGCAGTTTTATCCGTGAGGTGCCACGCCCACACTCCGAGCAAAAAACCCACGAATACCAGCGTGGCCTGCATTGCATATCCACGCCGGTACGCCAGCTTCCACTCGGCGAGCAGCGCTCGATCGTCAAGAGCCATGCGTGCTGGTTGCTCGGCAATGTTTATGTAGAACGCCGCTCCCGTGAACATCCCCGCCAGCACCAAGGCGATGCAAGCTGCTATCAAGGCCTCACCTCCTACCGCTTCGGAAAATTCGGGTCAGCCTTCACTTCCAGTATCTGCGCCGTATGCCTCCGCATGTGCGCCGAGGTCAGCAGTATCCATTGATACGTGTCCAGCGTTTTGAACACGGGGTGGTCCATGAAATGGTCCCGCAGGTCTTCTTGCGTCGTGTTGATGAACTCAATCGTCCGCGCGCGATTCTCCAGCACATTTTTCGTAATCTCCCCGGAAGTTGTCCACCTCCGGGTGGGTTGAATCACCTCGGGAGCCTTGAACTTCACGCTCCGGTCCGCGGCTGCCACCATGATCGAACTATCTTTCCCCTGCACCTCGGTGCGCTTCTCCGGCTCCGCCGGGCCTTTCAGCGCCTGTTCGGTAATCAACTTCAACACGAACGCTTCCGTCACTCCGATGTGCTCGGCGCATTCGGCGATCGACCACCGGTCCGGCGCGGGCTTGAAGTTCCACTGAGCCTCTGACAGGGCGCTTGTGGCATCAAGAAACGCCAGACGCGAACTCTCCAGTTCCGCGACAGCATGGTCCCGCTCAGCCCGTGAGAGGGTTTGATCCGCCATCGGAGTTAACAGCACTGCAATCGCCAGCAACATGATTTTCATCGCTTCATCCTTTCCCTATTGATTTCGCTCTCACGGTCCCCACTACAATTCCTTCGACTGCGCTGCTTCCACATACAGATCCAGGATCGCCGGCCAGCCACCCGGTGCTCCCACCTGTTCCCGCATCTTCGTCCATCCCTCGCCGTGCTTTTCCAGCCGCCGGTGCTCGAATTCAACCCGCGTTGACTCTGGTCCTTCGGCCAAAAATTCCAGCGCCACTTCGCTTGCCCGCGCCATATCCGCGCTGAAGCTCCAATCCGGCTGCAAGTGCCAGGAAAGCACCACCCTCTTCGGGGGCTCCCAGGCCACTACGCTCCCCCAAACGCACTCGGCGCCTTCCACATTGATCTCGTACCACCGTCCACCCACTCGCGGCTCAATCAATATGTCTTTGAACGGTGTACCGCCGACGTGATGCGTCGCGGGCCACCATCTCCCCATGCGCTCCGTGAAGACCTTGAACGCCTTTTCAATGGGGACGTTTACGTGAATTGTTCTTTTTACTGCCGCTGACGGTGCCGCTTCGGGAGCCATTGTTCTTCTCCTTTTGATGTTCTTCTTCTGCAAACTTTTTGAACGCGGAAAGCGCCTGATCCCACAACTTTGCAAAATGGTCTCGGAGCAGCGCCAGCCCGTCGGGATTCAACTCGTAAATCCGCCGTGCTCCTTCGCGGCGGTCGCGCACCAGCCGCGCATCCTTCAGCACCCGCAAGTGCTGCGAAACCGCCGGCCGCGAAACCGGCAGGCCCGCCGCAAGCTGATTCACCGCCTGCGGATGGTCCCCCAGCATCTCGAATATGGCCAGCCGCGTCGGGTCGCCCAGTGCCGCCAATCCATTTTGTATGTAAGTCTCCACTTACGGTAAGCTACTGCTTACGCATTTCCGTGTCAAGCCTTTTCTCCCCATCCTTCTTTTCCTCCCCTTCTCCCCTTCCTTGCTCCCTTCCCCCTGCTTCGGTAGACTTGCCCTGCCAAACACTCGCTCCTCAGGGGGGAGCAGGTCTCATGCCAGGGTTGTTACAACGGCTCATGCCGCGGGACGGGGATTTTTTCGTCTTATTTCGCAAGCAGGCCGAAAACATCGTTAGCGGCGCCAATGCGTTCGCCTGCATGCTGGAGCATTACACCGGCGTGCCCGAACAGGTCCAGAAGGTGAAGGCCATCGAGCACCAGGGTGACGAGATCACCCACCAGATCTTTCGCAAGCTGAACCAGACCTTCATCACTCCGTTCGACCGCGAGGACATGCACGAACTCTGCGGCACCATGGACGACGTCATCGACCTGATCGACGCCGCCGCCAGCCGCTTCGTCCTCTACCGTATTGACCGCGTGCGCGCCGGCACGATTGACCTCTCCAAGGTTCTCGCCGCGGCTACCGCCGAGCTTTCCCGCGCCGTCCACGCCATGGAATCGCCGGACAAGGCCCTGCAGCACGTCATCGAAATCAATCGACTCGAAAACGAAAGCGACCGCATTTGCCGCACCTTGATCGCGCAGCTCTTCGAGGAAGAGAAAGATCCCGTCCAGATCATCAAGTGGAAAGAGATTTTTGAAGTGATTGAAACCGCTGTTGACAAGTGTGAAGACGTCTCGAATGTGATCGAGAGCGTCATCCTGAAGAACGCCTGATCCCCGTGAGCCGATTCGTCCTCGTACTCATAACTGTCTTCCTGACTCTGGTCTTCGAGTTTTCCAATGGCTGGCACGACGCCGCCAATTCCATCGCCACCGTCGTATCCACGCGCGTCCTGACGCCCTTCCGCGCGGTCCTATGGGCTGCCTTCTGGAATTTTATCGCCGCTTTCGTTTTTGGCACGGCGGTCGCCAACACCATCGGCAAAGGAATGGTCCACATCGAACTTGTCGACGAGAGAGTCCTTCTCGCCGGCCTGCTCGGTGCCATCATCTGGAATTTGATTACCTTGACGCTGGGCTTGCCGACCAGTTCATCCCACGCGCTCATGGGAGGTTACGGCGGCGCAGCCGTGGCACATGCGGGCTTCAAAGCGCTGATCCTTCATGGCTGGCAGAAACCTGTTCTCTTTATCTTTCTCTCACCAGTGATTGGTTTTATCGTTGCTGTTCTCGTGACAGTCACCACCACATGGATCGTCCGCCGTCAGCGCCCCCGCCGCGTGGACAAGTGGTTCCGCAGGCTGCAACTCTTCTCTGCTGCCGCTTACAGCCTAGGCCACGGCACCAATGACGCGCAAAAAGGCATGGGTATCATCACTGCGGCGCTGGTGGCAGGTGGCTTGATGAAAAACTACGCCGTCCCCTACTGGGTCATTATTTGCTGCCACCTGGCGATGGCCGGCGGCACGATGGCCGGGGGCTGGCGCATCATCAAGACCATGGGGCAGCGCATCACCAAGCTGACTCCCTTTGGTGGCTTCGCCGCCGAAACTGCCGCGGCCGTCACGTTGTTTACTACCGCGCGCTTTGGAATTCCCGTCAGCACCACCCACACCATCACCGGTGCAATCGTGGGCGTCGGCGCTTCCCATCGTCTGACGGCCGTTCGTTGGGGCGTCACGCAGAATATCGTCGGAGCATGGATCCTGACGATTCCCGGCGCCGCGCTTCTAGGGGCCGGCCTCTACCACTTCCTCGTACCTCTACTTCGGTAAGCCTCTCCCGATTTGAAGATCGGCCGGTTCTCTTGAGCGTTTATTACCGGCTCCCGCTAGCCGCTGCAAGCTCCTTCCGAACAAGCGGTGCCACGCGAGTCCCCAAAATCTCGATCGCCCGCAACATCTTCCGGTGCGGCAGCGTCGAGACTCCCATCTGAAAGGTCAGCCGGGAAATTCCGCCGAGCACTTCATCCACGTACTGAATCTTTTCCGCCACCGTCTCGGCATCCCCAACCACCAAAGCTCCAGTGGGCCCGCGCAACGCGTCAAACTGCGCTCGCGTCGCCGGTGGCCATCCACGCTCCTTCCCGATTTCGGTGAACGTGTGCGCATAGCCGGGGAAGAAATCGTCCGCGGCCTGTTCCGTCGAATCTCCCAGGAACCCGATCATGTGCAGGCCCACCTTCAATTGTTCTGGCGTATGGCCCGTGCGTCGCCCCGCTTCCCGGTAAAGGTCAATCAGCGGGCGGAATCTCTCCGGCTCGCCTCCGATAATGGCCACCATCAGGGGCAGCCCAAGAACGCCGGCGCGCACAAACGACGTCGGCGTCCCTCCAACCCCCAGCCAGATTGGCAGCGGCTCCTGCACGGGCCGAGGGTAGATTGCCTGCCCCGTCAGCGCGGCGCGGTGCTTTCCTGACCAATGCACCTCGGTGCTTTCTCGAATCTTCAGCAGAAGCTCCAGTTTTTCCGCGAACAGTGAATCGTAATCTTCCAGCCGCAGGCCGAACAGCGGATATGACTCGATGAACGAACCCCGGCCCGCCACAATTTCCGCGCGGCCCTGGGAGATCAGGTCGAGCGTGGCAAACTCCTGGAACACGCGAACGGGGTCGGCCGCGCTCAGCACTGTCACCGCGCTTGTCAGCCGTATCTTTTTTGTGCGGGTTGCGGCCGCGGCAAGAATCACCGCCGGAGCCGAATCGAGAAACTCCTGCCGGTGGTGCTCGCCAATTCCGAAAACGTCCAGCCCAACCAGGTCCGCAAGTTCAATCTCTTCGAGAAGATTTTGCATGCGCTCGACAGGCTTCAGCGCAAGCCCCGTGACCGGGTCGGAAATCGAAGCGGCAAAACTATCCACGCCAATTTGCATGGTTCTGACTCCTTTTGTTCGTAGCGGACCATCGGCTCGGGTCCGCACAGAGACACGGCGCCCGCACCACTGGCGCGTGCCTCCATGCGATCGAGCGGTGAATGTGTTTTGCGGTTACTCCGTGCGTTGCACGAAAATTCCCGCTAGATGTTGTTTATTGCGGATCGCCACGATCGCCCACAGCAAGGCCACCACGATGGCCATCGGCAGCCCTGGCGCCCCCAACAACCCGTGAAAGCAAAGGATATTCACGATTACCGGACCGATCAGGACCACCGCCAGCGGCACAAACCGGTTCACCAGAAACAATATTCCGCTGATCAACTGAACCCCAAAAATCACCACGTAGTACTTCGACCCAAAAAGGGCGCCGGCAAACTGTCCCGCTATCCCCTCCGGCATCGGCCCCTTGATGAAGTGCAGGAATCCGTTCAGGCCGAACACCACAAAGATCAGGGCCAACAGCAATCGTGCAACTAGAGATGCGATTTTCATTTAGTTCTCCGTTTGCGAGGATTTTGATGCTCAGAGGCTTGCGTGAGAGTGCACTTTTTCAAGCGATGGCGCAAGAAAAGTCTGCGGATCAATCTGTCCGCTCATCAATTGCGCTGTGCCTTCCGCTGCGATGATGGTTACGTCCGCAACACCCAGGAAGCCGAATACCGCTTTCAAGTAGGGCGTCACAAAATTCAACGAGGCCATGGCTGTCCCGTGCTCATACACTCCGCCGCTTGCAACCAGCAGCGTCGCCTGCTTTCCGGTCAGCAGCCCTCTTGGCCCGTCGGCGCCGTACGAAAAGGTCTTGCCCTTGCGGGCCACTTGATCAATCCAAAGCTTCAACGTGGAGGGTATGCTGAAATTGTGCATGGGCACCCCGATCACATATTCGTCAGCCTGCTTCAGCTCTGCAATCAGCGCGTCAGACGCCGCCAGCGCCTCCCGTTGCTCCGGGCTGCGCGAATCCTCGGGGGTATAAGCCGCGCCGACCCAAAACCCATTGACGAGCGGCAGGTCCGTCGTGCTCAGGTCGCGCGAGATCACCTCACCGCCAGGATGGGCCTTTCGCCAGGATGCGGCAAACTGCGCCGTCAACTTCCGTGAAATCGAATGTTCGCCCATTGGGCTGGAATCAATCTTAAGCAAGGTAGCCATGATGAAATCTCCTTAATAGTCAGATGACGTATACACGACATCCGTTGCATAAAATAACGCAACATCTGTCTGTTAGTCAACACATGGGTCAATCTGCTATAATGCCCATGTAGGAGGCTAGGAGTAGGGATGCTTCACCAGGACTGCGAAAAACTCGATCCGCGCATCCGGAGAACCCGCGGGCTGTTGCAGGACGCCCTCAAGCGCCTCCTGGAAGAGCGGGAGTTCGACAAGATCACCATCCAGGACATCACCGAAGCCGCCACGCTCAATCGCGCAACCTTCTACGCCCACTACCCCGACAAGTTCGCTCTTCTCGAAGAGCTCATTCGTGTCAGCTTTCTCCAACTCCTCGAGTGCAGAAAAGTCCGCTTTGACGGCTCCTGCGCCACCGCATTTCACCCCGTCATCCTCGCTGTCTGCGACTATCTCGCCGAGCTGCAAAAGTCGAACTCCGCCAGGCAACACCAGTTTGAAGCTTTCGTTGAGGGGACGGTGATTGACCAGATTCGCGTTATCTTGCTGGAGGGGTCTCAGAAGCACCCTGTGGAGCGGAACATCTCCCCGGAGTTGATCGCAGCAA
>Ga0210405_10005142_pt1 | contig 12050 bp, 7 predicted proteins | sample IncBWH11MmetaG_FD_155492 | JGI IMG/M metagenome (GOLD analysis project Ga0210405, IMG submission 155492) | Forest soil microbial communities from Barre Woods Harvard Forest LTER site, Petersham, Massachusetts, United States - Inc-BW-H-11-M | ecosystem: Environmental > Terrestrial > Soil >... | reverse complement strand
AGCCAGCGCCTCCCGCTGCTTTGGATGCACGAGGTAAGCAATCCCAATGCTTCCCAAGTACAGCGCGATCATTGGCGCGGCAAAAATGCACATGTTCAAGATGTCAGTGGTGGGCGTAATAATGGCCGCGATAATGAAAATCACTAGAATCGAATAACGCACGTTGCGCCACATCCATCCCGCGCTCACCACCCCCATCAGCGCCAGAAAGAAGACCAGAATCGGCAACTCGAAGACCACGCCCAGCCCAAGAATCACGGTCAGAAACAGATCCGTATATTCATGGATCGTGATCATGGGTTGAAACTGCTTGCCATATCCGATCAGGAATTCCAGCGCGGCCGGATAAACCAGCTTGTAACCAAACGCACCGCCCGCCAGAAACAGACCCACCGTGGAAAACATGAAGGGTGTGACGTAGCGTTTTTCGTTCCGGTACAGCCCCGGCGAAATGAACATCCAAACCTGGTAGAGAACGATCGGACACGACACGAACAAGCCCGCCAGCGCCGCCACCTTCAAGTAAAGGTTGAAGGGATCCGTGGGATTCAGATAGACCAGGGTCTGCGGCATCCCGTTCCTCTGCAGCGCTTCCATGATCGGCTTCTGCATCCAGCCGACAATCTTCTCGGCATATCCCCAGCACGCGAAAAAGCCCACCGCAATCGCGACAATCGAGTAAATGATGCGCCGGCGCAGTTCCTCAAGATGATCAAGGAAGCTCATCGCAGGCATGGAGTCCTGCGGGGACTTGGCTGAGGGCGCTTCAGCAACCGCGTCAGGCATTGGGAGCCTTCACCATGTCGTGGCGCTCAGAACTGGACTCCGGACTCGGCTCCAAACGGTTTTCCGGGCTCGGTTCGAGGGATAATACAGGGTTGACGGCGGGTTCCAAGGTCAAGGGCAACGCGGCCACGGCGCCCTTCGGGGGCTCGGATGGGGGCAGTATCTGTTGACGATTCTCCATCTCCAACTGCGAAATCTCCGATTCAATCTGGGCTTTGAACTCGTTAGAGGCACGCCGAAACTCGTTCAGCGCCTTTCCTACCTGACGCGCGATCTCCGGCAGCTTCTTGGGTCCAAAAATGATCAAGGCCAAGAAAAACAGGAAGATGGTTTCCGAGAAACCCATGCGTTTCATCATACTGCCCCGGCGTGACGGCGGCAACGCGTAGCCCGCTATTTGACAATTACTTGACACATGCCGCCGCCCCACCGAAATATCGCGAGAAAGTTCCGAACCTTCGCGGTTCAGCGCGCATCTTAGAGAAAGAGTGGCGTGTGGTTCTGCCTCACGTCAGTGGTTACTTAAGGTCAGCTCAATCCTGGTTTAGACCATTTGGGGACGTGCTATACTGCGCTCAGATGCGGTGGCCGGGCCTTATCTACGCCCGAACCGAAGGAAACGAATAGAATGGCCCGTAGTTCGCGTCGCACACTCTTCCTTGTAGTTGTCGTCCTTATCACCTGCGGCTTTCTCGGCATGGTCTTCGGCCAGAAGATCAATCCCGCCGCGGCCCCTGGTGGGGATTCCGATGTCCGTGACAGCCTCCGGCAGTTTACCGACGTGTACAGCTTAGTCGAGCAGAACTACGCCGAGCCCGTGAACGCCGACAAAGCCATATACAACGGCGCCATTCCGGGCATGCTGCACGTGCTCGATCCGCACTCAAATTTCTTTGATCCCAAATCCTACGCCCTTCTGCGCGAAGACCAGCGCGGCAAATACTACGGCGTCGGCATGACCGTCGGCCCGCGCAACAACAAGGTCATCGTCATCGCCCCATTCGCGGGAACGCCCGCCTATCGCGCCGGCATTCGTCCCGGAGACATCATCGTTGCGGTTGACGGAAAGCCCACCGACAACATGAGCACCGGTGACGTAGCCGATCTGCTCAAAGGCCCCAAGGGCACCACCGTCCACATCACTATCCTCCGCGAAGGCACCGAGAAGCCGCTTGAGTTTGCCGTGGTTCGCGATGAAATCCCGCGCTATAGCGTCGACTTGCACTTCCTGATCAAGCCCGGAATCGGCTATCTGCACATCACCGGTTTTAACGAGACTACGGAAAAAGAAGTCTCCGAAGCGCTCGACCAGATGGGCGACCTGAAGGGTCTGATTCTCGACCTGCGCCAGAATCCTGGAGGCCTGCTCAGCGAAGGCGTAGGCGTCGCCGACAAGTTCCTCCGCAAAGGCCAGCTGATCGTTTCTCACCACGGCCGCAACTCGCCCGAGAAGCGTTACACCGCGACTCACGGCGACGGCGGCAAAGAATATCCTCTGGTCGTCCTGGTCAACCGGGGCACAGCTTCCGCGGCTGAAATCGTCGCCGGAGCCATTCAGGATCACGACCGCGGCCTGATCGTCGGCGAAACCACATTCGGCAAGGGTCTGGTGCAGACCGTGTATCCGCTATCGGAGAATACCGGACTCGCGCTCACCACGGCCCATTACTACACGCCGAGCGGACGCTTGATTCAGCGCGACTATTCCAATGTCTCGCTGTACGACTATTATTTCGATCGCCCTGACGAGGAGAAGGCTTCTACATCGAATCGCGAAGTGAAGCTTACCGACAGCGGCCGCACCGAGTACGGCGGCGGCGGTATCACGCCCGACGTGAAGATCGATCCCATCAAGAGCAATCATTTCCAGGATTCGCTCCTGCAACACTACGCGTTCTTCAACTATGCCAAGCACTACATGGTCAATCACCATCCGACCAAGAGTTTCGAAGTCGACGATGCCACCATGCAGGACTTCCGCAAGTTCCTCGACCTGGAAAAGATTCCCTTCACCGAAGCGGAATTGCTCCAGAACAACGATTGGGTGCGCGCCAGCATCAAGAGCGAGATCTTCGTGAACGCGTTCGGCCAGGAAGAAGGCCTGAAAGTAAAAGCGGAAGCTGACCCAGAGGTCCTCAAGGCCCTGGATCTTCTGCCCCAGGCCAAGGCACTAGCCGAGAACGCCAAGAAAGTAGTAGCCCAGCGCAACCCCGGCCCCCTGAGCCACTAACCGATTTTGTAACCGACAAAGGCCCGAACCCTCGGGCCTTTTTATTTGCCAATGTGTAGGCGCGGGCGTCTCCGCCGCCGCGAGATGCAAGCCCCCTCAAGGCTTAGGCATACAAACATGGGCTGCGAAACCGCTGCGCCCCCCATCGCAAAATCAGATGCGTAGGCCAATAAACCACTAACGGCACGACCACCAGATAGGCCACCAAATACACAATCCCCGGCACGAAATGCTGCTCGCGAAAAAACGGCCCCCGCGCCCAGTTCACATCAAAGTCCGGCCGCCAGAAATAATTGATCGGAACCACAATCCAAGTAGTAAGCGTCTGATATTTCCATCCGCGCTCGTCATAACCCAACCGCCAAATCGCCCACAGCAACATCGGTGGCACCACAATGTGAAACAAACCAAGCAGCCGCACAAACAACGGCAAATGAGAATCAAACATATATTCGGTGCCGCCAATGATGTGCCGGCCGCTGAGAACCGCTCCGATCAAGTCGATCGCGTAGAGGGATTGAAAAAGCAGCAACCCACAAGCCTGCCAGGAAAAAAGCAACGGACTCTCCAACCAAAGCGCCGCCGCAATAAACAAGTTCCCCAGATCGCAAAAGTAAAGGAAGTTCTGCAAGCCATAGTGATGCCAGTAAACCGGCACCCACACCAGCACCCACACACTCCAGCCAACTTTAAGCCAAAGCGGGATGCGCATGCCCGCCATTGTACCCGTCCAGAAATTATCAGGGCGAAGGTCGCCCCTTCTGCTCAAAAGACGTCATCCTGAAGCCACGCGTTTTCTCCTGCGGGGGTGAAGGATCTCGCGCGGAATATTTCGTACCGAGCCCCCAAACAGAAATAGGTGTCTAGGCAACCCGGGCGTGCGATTCAAGAACCGCCCATTACCTACGTAACTTGATGCTCGCCACCACAGTACCTACGATTCCAGTATGAAGTACAACGCCCTTTTATTCTGCCCTGACGACAAAACCGCCCGCGTAGTCACGCAAGTTCTCACCGAACTGGAGTTTCGAGTTGAGCCCTGCAACGAGCCTTTTGCTGCGGTTAAGAGGCTGATGGCGGAGCACTTTGATGCCATCGTCGTGGACTGCGACAGCGAGCAGAATGCGGCCCTGCTGTTCAAGAGTGCGCACAATTCTGGATCGAATCAGTCGTCGCTAGCGGTTGCCGTTGTCGAGGGACAAGCTGGAGTTGCCAAGGCATTTCGAATCGGCGCCAATCTGGTTCTGACCAAGCCCATTAATGTTGAACAATCCAAGGGCACGTTGCGCGTAGCCCGCGGCCTGCTCCGGAAAACCGACGCAGCGAAACCCGCGAGTGCGACGCCTGCTGCGCAGCCACCGGCGCGCCCCGTCACGACCATTGATGCCAAGCGTCTTTCCGCTCCCCACATTCCTGAGCAGAGACCTGCATCTTTGCCAGTGCAGGCGCCTCCATCTCCGATTCCGTCCGTGAGCGCTTCGCTGTTTGAGGTTGAAGCTGATCTCGGTCCCAAACCGGATTCAACTGAAGCTGCTTTGCTCGAATCGATGGCAGATCCGGCGCCGGCCTCTGCCACCACGCGAGAATATCCCTGGCAGCCGATTTCCAAACCAGCTGCGGAACCGATGGCGACTGCTCTCCGTCGCGCCGCCGAAGCTACCGGAAGGTCGGAAGTTGAATCTCCTGTGACCAGTAAAACGCTGCCCGCGCCGGCAAGCATTTCCGAACCTCACTCCTATACCAGCAGCATGTCATCCGGTCAAGCAGCAGCCACTGCTCCAGCAAAAATATCGCCGAAGACAGAAGAAGTTGCGGAGATGCCCCAAGTGGATGCGCCTGCGTTTGCTTCGCTAGGCAGCACATCCGATGAGCCAGCATCCGGTGGTGGCAAGAAAACCATTTTGATCGCAGCCGCCGTTGTGGTTGCAGTCGCAGCCGGAGGCTATGTCGGATGGACGAAAATTCATTCCGCAAGCGCAGCTCCTGCGGCTCAAACTCTGACTGCTCCTCCGCGTACCGCTCCAGTTCAGGCTTCGCCAGCTCCGACGGGTCCGTCTTCCCAAACCGCAGCGCAGGCAACGACTCCCACAACCACGCCATCGCAGCAGGCCGATGCGCTGCCCGTTGAGATGGGCCCCGATATCACTCTTTCCACCACTGAAACTCATCCTCCGGCTCCAAAGAAGTCGACTCCGATCATCGCACCGAACACCGTGGTTAGAATTCCCTCGGAAGAGCCGGCGCAGGCACCTTTGGTGGTCAAGAACGAAGTTACCAACCCTGCCCCGTCGACTCCCGCTCAACCGGACGCAACGCCCGCACCTCCGCCAGCATCCTTGAACGTCGCCTCAAACACGAACGACCAAGCCCTCTCTGGAATCATGAGCACGAGCGGAGCGAATCTTCCTCGGCAGCCCATCCAGGCGGTGAAGGTTTCGCAAGGAGTGTCGCAGGGGCTGCTAGTTAAGAGCGTTCAACCTGTCTATCCCCAGACGGCCAGGCAGATGCGCGTTCAAGGCTCGGTCGAACTTCTGGCCAACATCGGCAAGGATGGCAGCATCACCGCGGTCAAGGTGCTCAGTGGCCCTCAAGTTCTATCACGTGCCGCAATTGACGCCGTCAAGCAGTGGCAATACAAACCCTATTACCTCGACGATCAACCAGTCGAAATTCAGACCCAGATCACGGTAAACTTCAAGCTTCCATAAGCGTTTACAGCAAGCCAACAAGACTAAAGCACGGCGCGAGGATTCAATCCTCGCGCCGTTTTGCTTTCTGTTCACCACGCTATAATAGAGAAATGCCTGCCCGCTGAAATTCCTTTCTGCAGGTTGCTGGGCAAATTTATTTCGGTGTGACCCGCTGCTAGCTGAGAGCTGAAAGCTAATGGATTTCAAACTAGTAAGTGACTACAAACCAAAGGGCGACCAAGCCAGGGCCATCGAATCCCTGACGAAAGGCCTGTTCGATCGCGAACAACATCAAGTTCTTCTAGGAGTAACCGGCTCCGGCAAAACCTACACCGCCGCCAAAGTGATCGAGCAACTAAACCGAACCACGCTGGTGATGGCCCACAATAAAACCCTGGCCGCCCAGCTCTACCACGAATTCAAGAACTTCTTCCCCCAAAATGCAGTCGAGTACTTCGTCTCATATTATGACTTCTACCAACCGGAGGCTTATGTGCCTGCGGCTGATCTTTATATTGAGAAGGAAGCGACCATTAATGACGAACTCGACAAGCTGCGGCTTTCGGCTACGCGGTCCCTTTTTGAGCGGCGGGATTGTTTGATTGTCGCTTCGGTGAGCTGCATTTATGGGTTGGGCTCGCCGGAGGCTTATTACGGGATGATGTTGTTTTTGGAGAAGGGGCAGAAGATCAAGCGTGAGGACATTACGCGCAAGCTGGTCGAAATTCTTTACGAGCGCACAGATGGGGATTTCCGGCGTGGGACTTTTCGGGTGCGCGGGGACGTGATCGAGGTCTTTCCTACTTATGACGATATGGCGTATCGCGTCGAATTGTGGGGAGATGAGGTAGAGGCGCTCTCGCAGATTGATCCGTTGTTTGGGACCGTGAAGCAGAAATATGTGCGGCTACCTATTTATCCTAAGACGCACTACGTGATGAAGCCGGAGACCCGGACTCGGGCCGTGGATTCCATCAAAGAAGAATTGAAGTGGTGGGAAGCGGAACTCGAGAAGCAGGGCCGGGTGGTGGAGGCGCAGCGCGTTCACCAGCGGGTCATGTTTGATCTGGAAATGATCAAGTCGGTTGGGTACTGCCACGGGATTGAAAACTACTCGCGGCACTTTACCGGACGGCTTCCGGGTGAGCCGCCGCCGACTTTGCTCGATTACTTTCCGCGCGATTACCTGATGTTTGTGGATGAGTCGCATCAGACTGTGCCGCAGTTGCACGGCATGTATCACGGGGATCGGTCGCGCAAGGAAACGCTGGTCGAGTACGGATTCCGTCTGCCATCGGCGTTGGACAATCGTCCGCTCACGTTCGAGGAGTTCGAGCATCGCATGGGTCAGATGATTTACGTTTCGGCGACTCCGGGTCCGTACGAGCTGACCAAGTCGGCGGGAGTGGTGGTCGAGCAAATCATCCGGCCCACCGGCTTAGTCGATCCTCCCGTCGAGGTGCGTCCGGTCAAGGGACAAATCGACGATCTGCTGCATGAAATCCGCGAACGGACCAGCCGCGGTGAGCGCGTGCTCGTGACCACGCTGACCAAGCGCATGGCCGAAGACCTGGCCGAGTATTACAGCGAAGTCGGCGTGAAGTGCCGCTACATGCACTCCGAGATCGAGACGCTGGAGCGAGTGAAGATTCTGCGCGACCTGCGCAAGGGCGAGTTCGACGTGCTGATCGGGATCAACCTGCTGCGCGAAGGACTCGATCTGCCCGAGGTTTCCCTGGTCGCGATTCTCGACGCCGACAAAGAAGGCTTTCTGCGCTCGAGCGGCGCGCTCATCCAGACCATGGGCCGCTGCGCCCGCAATTTGAATGGGCGGGCCATCCTTTATGCCGACCGCATGACCGACTCGATGAAGAAGGCCATGGGCGAGACCGACCGTCGCCGAGCGATCCAGGAAGCCTACAACGAGGCCAACGGGATCACGCCCGAATCCATCGTGCGCCCGCTGGAGATGTCGCTGGCCCGCATCATCGAGGCCGACTACACCGACCTAACCGGCGGCGAGGTCGAGGGCATCCCCGAATTCAAGTCGCAGGAAGACCTGGACGCCTACGTCCGCAAACTGGAAAGCGACATGCGCGAAGCCGCCAGGCGATTTGAATTCGAGAAGGCGGCCAAGCTGAGAGACACGATCAAGGAATTGCGGACGAAAGAATTTCTGTTTGCGTAGGCTCCGGGGAAAAGACCGTCTGTGCCAGGGGCGCCAGGCTGTAGTAAGTGATCGACGGGTTTCCCCTTTCCACTTGCTCCATGCCAACTGCACGCCTCGGAGGGCCTAGCACTACCCACCGGTTGGGGCTTCGTACTGGGCTGTGGTCCTGCCGGTTGGGGAGTATAAAGTGACGGCATCTTGCCGCCCGCTCTCAGGCCGCCGGGACGGCGGCACCACGCCTATGCTACATTTGCCTTCTTCATGGCTTCAAATTTGCAGCCTCCCGCCGAACCCGAGCCTGAACTTCTCTATTGCCCAAAATGCGCCGTTGAGGTTTCCGATCCGCTGACCTGCGGCGATTGCTCGGCCGTCATCTGCCGCCGCTGTGGCACTCCACTCGAATCGGCTGACGAACTGGGGATGGGATAACCGATGGGGCTAACCACCACTTCGACGGCTTCTGCAATCCAAGCTGAATCGCAGCCCACGCTGGTTCGCGGCCTCACTTTGCTGGATTCGGTGTTGTTGCTGGTCGGCGGGGTGATCGGCTCGTCCATTTTTCTGACCGCAAAAGATATCGCCGGGCCGCTGCCGCATCCGGTGCTTTTCTTGTTGGTGTGGGTGCTGGGCGGCCTGATCTCCCTGTGTGCCTGCTTTGCCTTCGCCGAACTGGGCACGATGTTCCCTGACTGCGGCGGTCAATATGTGTATTTGCGCGAAGCTTACGGTGACCTGCCCGCATTCCTCTACGGCTGGATGATGTTCAGCGTGGGCAATGGTGGCTCGATTGCCGCTCTTGCCGTAGGTTCGGCCGCATACCTCGGCGGGATCGTGCCGGGCGTTTCACAACAGCATATTGTTCTCTCGGTCGCAGGCATCGTGTTAACCCGTGCTCATGTCCTGGCCTTGATCATGATTACCGTGGTCACCTGGATCAACGTGGTTGGGCTGCGCTGGGGTGCATTCCTGCAAAACGCCGCCACCTGGGCCAAGTTTTTGGCCATGGCAGCGTTCGTGATTCTCGGCTTCGCCATCGGCAAGGGTGATTGGCATCACTTCACCGCAAGCGAATGGGGATCGGTTCACGGCTTGACCATGGGTGTCAGCGCTGGTCCGCTGCTTTCAGCATTCGGCGTCGCGTTGATCGCCGTCTTCTGGGCCTACGACGGTTGGGTCTACATCGGCTGGGTGGCCGGCGAGATCAAGGATCCGCGCCGCAACGTACCGCTGGCGATGGTACTCGGGGTGACGATCGTCGGCGTGATTTATGTGGCCATGAACATGGCCTACGTGTACGCGCTCCCAATTACCGAAATCGCCAAGCACGAGACCATCGCGCATGCTGCCGCGGTGGCGATGTTCTCGCCCGCTGCCGCGACGTGGCTTTCGGCGCTGGTCGCGGTCTCTTGCTTTGGCGCGGCGGCGTGCGCCATCCTCGGCAGTCCGCGAATTTACTACGCCATGGCGCGGGATGGCCTCTTCTTCCGACGCATGGCGGAAGTCCACCCCAAATGGCGCACTCCGGCATTTGCCCTGATCGGACAAGGGATTTGGGCGGGAATTCTGACCCTCAGCGGACGCTACGATCAGCTTTACACCTATGTAATGTTCGGCATGGTGCTGTCGTACACGCTAACCGTAGTGGGATTGTTCGTGCTGCGCTGGAAACGTCCCGACATTCCAAGGGCGTATCGTTGCACCGGATATCCGTGGCTGCCTGCGATTTATGTGCTCATTGGAGCCGCGTGGACCCTGAATACGATTTTTACCCGGCCGACGGAATCGCTGGCGGGCACGATTATTGTGTTGATCGGCGTGCCGGGATATTTGTACTGGAAGAGGGGCAGGAAGAAGCCAGCGACCTTCTAGGAGACCCGTGAACCGATGGAGCGAATTCAGCGCGATCACAGGTGGCGCGGTTTGGCTTGGCTTGTGGATAGTCCCACGCGAATCGCTTGGGCTTATCGAACGCTTGATCCTGCTAGCTATCTTGGTTTTCACTCCCCTTTGCATTCAACTGACGGCAACTCCAGACCGCTTCGGAAATCATCCTCTGCCTTATCTCATCGCAAAGATCCTTCAGCCATTCGCCGCGGCATGCGCCGTAATCGCATTCCTGCTTCCTGCGGGAACGATAGCTGCATGTTGCACGCTGCCTTGGCTGCTACTTACTGGCCTACTGGCGCTTCACGGTGTAATCCGGCTCTTACGTCGCGGTCTCGCCAGAGTCGATGAAGTGCCATCGATGCGGGGTTGATTTACATTTCGGTCGGAGGCGCATGGCTGTTCTTCTCACGTCTCGGCGCCCGGCCGCTGGGCTTCAGTGCCGTGATCGTCCTGCTCACAGCAGTGCATTTTCACTATTCGGGCTTCGCGGCGCCAATTCTTGTCGGTATGACCGGCCGCCAGATAGCGGAGTCCGACCCGAGTTCATGGCACACGTTCCGCGCTCTGGCCATTGCCGTGATTCTAGGCACCCCCTTGCTTGCGGCAGGAATCACCTTCTCGCGTACCCTGGAAACTCTGGCCGCTTTGTTGCTGGCCGGTAGCCTCCTTGCGTTTTCCTTCGTGGTGATCTTCGACGTGGCAGCAAACCTTCGGTCGACGCTGGCCCGTATCCTGCTGCGTTGCTCCGGCGCATCTTGCGCGCTTGCCATGGTGCTCGCATGCATCTATGCGACCGGCGCGGTCAGCGGTTCACGGCCTTTGAAAATCTCGGAGATGGCGCGTTTACATGGAATGCTGAACGGCTTGGGCTTTGTCCTTTGCGGCTTGGTGGCGTGGACGATTGTACGTCCGAGGTCACGATTGGCAGATCCAGGAGTGCCTCCAGACTAAGTCCCTGGTGCTCGATTACTCCGTTTTTTCAATTCAATGAGCATTTCCCGCCCGGAGCATTCCGAATCTCTCGCGCTGCTCACTACACAGGGACTACCGTCTTCCTCGCGGGGTTGAAGAAGGGCATCTTCACGATTCTTGCAGTCACTTTTTGCCGGATGGCCTCGATGGTGATTTCCATTTGTAGTCTGGTGCCGAGTTTGGAGTGTGAAGTTTCGATGCTGGCCAGCGCAATCATTTTCTTCAGCACTGGTGACCACGTCGTGGACGTGGCCTTGCCTACTTGCTTTTCGCCGCAGTAGACGGGAACGGCCACGCGCGAGGCCTGGCTGGGTGCGGCTGGCGTGAGGCCGAATTTTTCATAGCGTTCTTCGACTTCCGTCCAATCGATTTCGAGGCCGACGAACTGCCTTGCGACTCCTTGTTTCTGGTCCTGCTCCAGAGCGGCCTTGCCGATGAAATTTTCTTTGTTGAGATGCACCATTTTGGCGAAACCGAGCTCGTAGGGTGAATACTTCTGCGATGCGATCAGGGCCTTCTTGCTGCTGGTGTAGTCGACCTCGATCAGCAATAATCCAGCTTCGACGCGGGCTACATCGAGAGCCAGCATGCCTGCGGCGTGAATGTCGAAGCGCTTCCCGGTTTCCATCACCGCGTCCCATACTTTTACCGCGTCGTTCCATGGCACCCAGATTTCGTAGCCCAGGTCGCCGGTGTATCCGGTGCGTGAGATGTCGACGGGCACGCCCGCGATCTTGCCGTGAGTGACGCGAAAGTATTTCAGATTGGCAATATCCGCTTCGGCTGTAGCCTTCAGCAACTTGCCCGAAGTTGGTCCCTGCAAAGCGAGGGCTGCGACTTTCTCTGAGATGTCCTCGATCTGGACATCCATGTTCGTGCCGTTTTGGCGGAACCAGCGCAAGCTGGGATCGGCGGCGGTCCAGCGATATTTATTTTCTTCGAGGCGGGTAACCGTGCCATCATCGATGACCTTGCCCTGCTCATCGCACCAACAGCAATAAATCACCTGGCCCACGGAGACCTTGCGGATGTCGCGTGTGATCACGCGGTTGACCAACTTGGTCGCATCCTTCCCGGTGATCAGATATTTGTAGAGCGGCGAGATGTCGATCAGTGCGGCGGCATTGCGGATGGCATTGTACTCGTGCTCGTGATGCACCTCGTAAACGCTGACCGTGTAGTATCCCGACCACTCGCGGTAGTTGAGGCTTTGGCAGAGCGGAAAAGTTCTTTCGTGAAACGCGGTTCCTACGGGCACAGAGTCTCCTCGACATTTTCTGGTCGACCAGAAACGTGGCAAGCCACGTTTCCACAG
>Ga0210405_10005141_pt1 | contig 12053 bp, 9 predicted proteins | sample IncBWH11MmetaG_FD_155492 | JGI IMG/M metagenome (GOLD analysis project Ga0210405, IMG submission 155492) | Forest soil microbial communities from Barre Woods Harvard Forest LTER site, Petersham, Massachusetts, United States - Inc-BW-H-11-M | ecosystem: Environmental > Terrestrial > Soil >... | reverse complement strand
ATTAGAGCTCGGCCTGTTTCGCATTCTGCAGGAGTGCCTCACGAACGTGCACCGCCACTCCAATAGCTCCACTGCCAGCATCTCCTTGTCGTTTGGCAATAAGCAAGTTCGGCTCAAGGTCGAGGACCAGGGCAAGGGCATGGCCGCGACGACAGAGCAAAGTGGCAATGAGGGAAGGACTACTGGCGTCGGCCTCAGCGGAATCCGCGAGCGAGTGACTAACCTGGGCGGCCATATGCAAATCCGCAGCGGCGATTGGGGCACCGCCGTCGAAGTCGTTTTTCCTTCAACTGAAATCACACTCGAGCCGGGCTAGAATCCCTTCCGCATTGCCATCCCATTCTCTTCAAGCCTCCCAATTTTGCCGCATTCACGGCCAGCCCCTCGCCTTGGGATAGCTCAGTTAAAATGATCTCATGCCTCGCCTCGAGGAATATCACCGGAAGCGCCGCTTTGATCGCACTCCGGAGCCTTCTTCCGCCAAATCTGAACCGCAACTCGAAGGAACCTTCGTCGTGCAGAAGCACGCCGCGCGCCGTCTGCATTACGATTTTCGCCTGGCCGTCAGCGGTGTGCTCAAGTCCTGGGCTGTGCCCAAGGGCCCCTCGCTGAATCCCGCCGATAAACGCATGGCCGTCCAGACCGAAGACCATCCCATGAGCTACGCCAATTTCGAAGGAATTATTCCGCCGGGGAATTACGGCGCTGGCACCGTGATGGTCTGGGACCGCGGGCACTTTCGCATCGAAGGCCAGCGCGGTGCGCAAGAGCAATTGGCCCACGGCGAAATCAAATTCAGGCTGAGCGGGGAAAAGCTCTCGGGCAGCTTTGTCCTGGTCCGCACCAAGAGGGGTGAGAAACAGCCCGAATGGCTCATGATCAAGCACCAGGATGATGCCGTCGATTCCGCATGGAATATCGATGCGCACGACGGTTCGGTTCTAACCGGGCGAACACTCGACGAGATCGCGGGGGAATTGCCTCCGAAGCGCGAACCGCTTCCGCTCCAGCCGTCTGAGTTGGAGGGAGCGAAAAAGGGGCCAATCCCAGAGACGCTCTCCCCGATGCTGGCAACGCTGATCGAGCGTCCGTTTTCAGATCCTGACTGGCTCTTCGAAATCAAGTGGGATGGCGCTCGGACGTTGGCATGGATCGAGGATGGCGAAATCCGATTGTGTTCGCGCGCCGGTAACGCAGTTACCGAACAGTATCCTGAATTGGCTTCATTGCCGCAGCACATCAGCGCCAGGCGCGCGCTCCTTGATGGCGAGATTGTCGTGCTCGATGAAAAAGGGCGCAGCGAATTCGAGCGCATGCAGCAGCGCATGAACGTGCAGCGGCCTTCGCCCGATCTGATGTCGAAGCATCCAGTGACCTACTACTTGTTTGATCTGCTTTACTGCGAGGGATACGACTTGCGTGAAGTTCCGCTGCTGGAGCGCAAGAATTTTCTTCGCCGCATTCTGAACCCCAGCCGCGCGTTCCGCTTTTCCGATCATCAATTGGGCCAGGGCAAGGAGCTGTTTGACTTGGCCCGGCAACAAGACCTGGAGGGAATTGTCGGTAAGCGCGTGGATAGTTTCTATACCAGCGCGCGCAGCCAGAATTGGGTGAAGTTGAAGGCCACAAAAACTTTGGACGTGGTCATCGGCGGCTGGACTATCCCGCGAGGAAGCCGCACTCATTTCGGCTCTTTACTTCTCGGTCTTTACCAGGGTAAAGCGCTCCGCTTCGTCGGGCATGCCGGCACGGGAATGGACGAGACGATGCGCGCATTGCTTATGAAGAAGCTGCGCGATCTTGAAATCGACAAGTGCCCCTTCGACAAGATTCCCGACACCAACGAGCGAGCCTTCTGGACCAAGCCCGAGCTCGTCGCGCACGTGCGTTTCATCGGCTGGACTCAAGAGCCGCGCCTGCGCGCCCCCGTCTTCCTCGCATTACGTAGCGACGTCGAGCCGCAAGAGTGCCGCTGGGAAGGCGAGGTGGCGCCAAAGCCAACGCCGGCGCTTGGGCCTGCAATCGTTCGCTCGCCCGAAATTGTCGGCACGGTCTTAAGCGAGAACGATGAAATCGAAGCCGAGCTTTTTTCCGGGAAACTGGAGTCCGTCACTCTCGATTTCCAAGGAAAACGCTTCCGCCTCACGCATCTGAACAAAATATTCTTCCCGGAGTCCGGCTACACAAAGCGTAACTTGCTGGCATACTACTATCGCGTCTCCGAATATCTGCTGCCCTTTCTGAAAGACCGTCCTTTGGTGTTGCGTCGCTATCCGGACGGAATCAAGGGCCAGGCCTTTTTTCAGAAAAATATGCCCGAGGGGGTGCCCAAATGGATCGAGACGGTCCCTATTCCATCGGAAGGGAAACGCGAGGATGTTGAGTATGTAATCGCCAATGATCTTGCCTCGCTGCTCTATCTCACAGGCCTCGGTTGCATCGACCATAATCCCTGGTCCAGCCGTCGCGACGACCAGGAGCATCCCGATTACTTCTTCTTCGATCTCGATCCCGCCGAGGGTACGGAATTTTCCAATGTCCTCGCCATTGCTGGCACGCTGTACGAGAAACTTACTCAAGTCGGATTGAAGATATTCATGAAAACGTCGGGCGCTACGGGATTTCACCTCTACCTGCCGGTCGAGCGCGTCTACACCTTCGAGCAGTTACGCATGTTTGGAGAAATTTTCGCGCAGTTGGTTTCCGCCGAACATCCTGAGCTCGTGACGCACGAGCGCATTGTCGCCAAGCGGCTGCCTGGCCGCGTGCTCATCGATGTTACGCAAAATTCGCTGGGGAGGCCGCTCGCGGCGGCCTACACGGTTCGCGCCTTTCCGAAGGCGCCTGTGTCTGCGCCCGTCGGTATCAAGGAATTGCGGCCCAATCTGAAGCCGGAAAGATTCAATATGAAAAATCTCTTCAGCCGGCTCAAACACAAAGGCGATTTATGGGCCGATTTTTGGCAAAGCCGTCAGCGAATCGAACCTGCTCTGGGCCAACTCGGAGCGCGTTCCTTGGAACCGAAAGCCTAGCCAAAATAAAGTCACCTAACTCCGATGCCAATTTGCCGTTCCATGGCTTCTCTTCCGAAGGCTGGGGTGATATTCTCCCAACACATAAGCGGTTGATCCTTGTTTAACTCGATCTCGATAGGGGGACTAATGTCAAAGGACCGTCCACTCTTCGCCTTTCTCAGAGGTGCGCTGCGGCGCTCGTCGTTGGTGGGCTTGTTCGTTCTTCTCGCGATCACTGCGGTGGCTCAGCCGCAGAAGGAAGAGAAGAGCAATATGCAAGTTGTGGGCTATAACGACCTGCAAGCGCGCAGTTCCTATCAGCCTACGATTCACCAGCAGGGTCAGCGCTGGATCGCTTATCTCGGCCATCACGGCGGTTCGCAAATGAATTCACTCACCGGAAAGATGGAGGACAACGGTACGTCCCTCGTCGACGTCACCGATCCAGCCCATCCTCGCTATCTCTCGCATATTCCCGGTGAGCCCGCCAAGAATGGCAATGCGGAATCCGGCGGAGCACAGATGGCCCGCGTCTGCGACGGCAGCTCGCTTCCACATGCGGACAAGAGCAAGGTCTACATGCTGCGCACGTTTGGCGGGTCGCGTCACGAAATCTGGGACGTCACCGACCCGACGAAACCCAGTCGTGTCACGGTGGTCGTTGAGGGCTTGGTCGATACACACAAGAGCTGGTGGGAATGCGACACGGGCATCGCCTATCTGGTCTCCGGCGTGCCTGACTGGCGCGTTCGCCGCATGACCCAAATCTATGACCTCAGCGATCCCGCGCACCCTGTGTTCATCCGCAACTTTGGCTTGCCGGGGCAGCAGCCCGGTTCGGCCGGACCTGCGCCAACCGAATTGCATGGTCCCATATCGACCGGACCGAGCGGCAATCGCGTCTACTTCGGTTACGGAACCAACGGCAATGGGATCGTGCAAATTGTCGATCGGAATAAGCTCTTGAATGGACCTAAGGAGCCCACCGATGCCAACTTGCTCTACCCACAGATTATGAGGCTCGATTTGCCTCCGGAAGCGGGCTCGCATACGGTCTACCCACTGCTCGGCATCGATCTGCCCGAATTCGCCAAGCAAAAGCCACGTGTTTCCGCCGCTGCCGCGGGCATGGAACACGGGGAGGCGGATACCAGTGGCAAACCGAATCAATCACACCGCGATTTCATCCTGTCCGTCGGTGAGACCACTGGCAACGAATGCCTCGAAAACAGGCAGATGGTGCGAGTGCTTGATATCACCAATGAAACTCATCCTCTCGGCGTAGCCACCTGGACCGTTCCCGAGGCCAGCGGCAATTTCTGCGACCGCGGCGGGCGCTTCGGCACGCATTCGAGCAACGAAAATTTCACTCCCATCTACTACAGGCGGATCGTTTTCATCGCGCATTTCAACGCGGGCGTACGCGCCCTCGATGTTCGCGATCCCTTCCACCCCAAGGAGATCGCCTATTACATCCCCGCGATCACGGACAAAACGGACAAGCGCTGCGTGGGCACAGGTGCCGACCAGCACTGCAAAGTGGCCATTCAGACAAATAACGTGGACGTGGATGACCGCGGTTACATTTACATCGTGGATCGCGCCAACACCGGCATGCACATCCTCGAGCTGACCGGCCCGGCGCGCCAAATTGCGAATTTCGAGTCGAAGCGAGTATCCGAGAAGCGCTAATTTAACTGCCGAAATTAGGCCTGGATTAGGTCGTTGCGAATTGCGTAACGCACAAGTTCAGTAACCGAGTGGCATTCCAGCCGCCGCATGATGTTGGCGCGATGCGTTTCCACAGTCTTGAACGTCGTCCCCAGCGTAGCGGCGATCTCGCGGCTATTTTTCCCTTGCGCCAGAAGTTGCACGATTTCGCGCTGCCGCGGCGTCAGCCTCAAGGTGCGGTCCTGCCCGTCATTTTTTGCTGGCTTCTCGCGTCCATCTAGAAACACCTGCGGCACTTTGGCGGTGAAGAAGGTCTTATTCCGGTGCACGGCTTCAACGGCCTGAACGAGCTCGCTGGCCGCTTCCGATTTCAATACGTAACCGCGAACCCCGGCTTTTAGCATCTGCTGAATCAGCGGATCGGATTGGTGCATGGTTAGAATGAGCACCTTGGTTGGAGATCCGCTCGCCACGATCTGCCGCGCAGCCTCAAGTCCATCCAGCGTAGGCATGCTGATGTCTAAAATGCTGACGTCCGGCTTCAGCTGCTTGGCTTTCTCGACCGCTTCTCTGCCGTTGCACGCTTCGCCCACAACTTTCCAGCCGGGCTGCTTTTCCAGGAGGTCGCGTAACCCGCGGCGCACGATGTCGTGATCGTCGGCCACCAAGACGTCAAGTTTGGACATGACCCCTCCAGTTGCTTCAGATGGTGATATGGTAAAGGAAATACCTGAGGTAACTCCATACACTAAATGTTGTAGGCCGCCCCGGCGAAAGAAATACGAAACTGGCAGTTAGTTGTTCAAACCGGCGAAAGCAGCGGGGCTTAGAGCTCGCCATCCAAAGTCTTTGACAAATCCTGGTAGTTAATCAATCCAACAATTGTCTTTATCTTTCGGCCATCGCGCGAATAAAGCATGCTCGTGGGCAATCCCAAAATCCCGCCAAATTTATCAGCGATCTTGTCGTTACCCAGGAGAATTGGATAATCCATCGCTTCCTGCTGCCCGTTGACGTCGAAGCGCTTGGCCTTCACCCACGGCTCGACAACTTTCTTGCCCTCGTCGTCCATCGCTACGCCCAGTATGACCAGGCCCTTGGGTCCATATTTGTGATTGAAGTCAATAAGCCACGGAATTTCTGTTTTGCAGGGATCGCACCAGGTAGCCCAGAAATTCACGAGCACAACTTTGCCTTTGTATTGGTCGAGGCTGGCCGTCGGGCCTTCGAGCGTGGGAATTCCCAGGCTGGCTTCCGGCGCTGCTGCACCAGAGGAGGCGGTCCCACCCGCCCCTGGCCCTGTGCTCTCCCCGGCCTTTTGTTTGCAACCCGCGAGCGGAAGCAGGGCCAAAAGGCCAGTGAGCATCAAGGCTCCGAGAAATCTTCCAGGCATGGCGCACTCCTCATTTCACAAAGACGTTCAGAAAACTCAGTTTACCCGAAAGCCAGGTCAGGCGATTAAAGAAGATCAAATAGCCCACCGCCAGAAGCAGCGCGCCGCTACCGACTTCTACCGCATGCAGATGGCGGCGAAAGCGTTGGTAGAAGCGCAAAAATTGATTGATTCCCAAGGCCGTGAGCAGAAAGGGAATCGCCAATCCGGCCGAATAGAAGGCCAGAAGAAAAACGCCGCGCGAGACCGTTTCGGCCGTAGCAGCCATCGCCAGCACTCCCGCCAAAATCGGCCCGATGCAAGGCGTCCAACCAAAAGCGAACGCAAAGCCGAGCAGAAACCCGCTGGCCACTCCGGCAAAGGGCCCTGTGGCGCGCTCCGACTGATTTTGCCCTCCGAGATTGCGAAAGTGCACGTCGCGATTAAGCCAGCGCGTGAGCATCGGGCCAACCAGGAAGATCAGCGACACGGAAATCAATTGCGCCGGACCGAACCCCCAAATTTCATTGCCGCCCAGCCAGATCCAAACTACAGCCGCAAGCGCCAGCAACACTCCACCGATCAGCAGGCCGCCGCGCACCGGGATGCGTCCCAGCCAGCCGATAAGGTGCAGGCCGAAGAGCACGATAATCGCGCCGGCAAAGGGTGCGAGCAGACTGCGGTTTCGCACCAGAAATTGGCCTACGACGCTGGCTGAAGCGCCGAACGTGATGAATACCACCGAAAAGCCAATCACGAAGGCCAGCGAAGAAGTCAGCAGGCTTCCGCGCGGCTTTTCTCCCTGCCGCAGCTGCTCCACTCCGATGCCCGAGAGCATCGAGATATAACCCGGGACCAGCGGCAGGACGCAAGGAGAGAGGAACGAGATCAGTCCCGCCACAAACGCCGCGAATATCGAAATCTGCATTGTTCCATTATCTCTCAAATCTGGTCGTTGGGGGGCTCAGGGAACGATGTTAGCGAGTGACGGCCTCGAAGCGTCTATCGTGCGATAAGCTGCAAGGTCTGGAAGGAGAAGACAAATTAGCGCCGTTCGAAACAGCGTGCACGCCTCCATGCTAACTAAAGAGAAGAGAGATTCCTTACGTGTGTTACTTGCTGATCGATGTTCCCGGACGAATCTTCACTTCATCTTGATCTTGAATGAGCCGTCGGAGGCCTTATCGCGGTGGGCCATGTGGCAGTTCCCGCAGCTGGCCTGAGCCGTCTTGAGCGCCGCGGCGGCTTCATCAAACTTACCCTGAGAATTGAGGACATCAACTTGGGCGAGGCCGTAGGTGGCATCGAGAGCGAATCTCACACCATCATTAATATTCCTGGATTGCCAATAGGCCATCACCATGGCCAGGTTTTCCTGGAGCTTCCGGACGTCGGTGTGGGCCGCGGCGCCATCTTTGGCAGTGAGATTCTTATTGAGGTCGGCCGCAGTCGCAGCGTTGGATTTCATCCAGCCCTGATATTCTGCGAAATCGTCGCTCTGCGCCAGGAGCACGGCTCCCGTCAGGAGCATACAGGCGGCCAAACCTAAGGCAAGTTTCATGCGCGATCCTTTCGGACCTCGATTCCTGTATTTATTTTCCGCGCATCATACGCTTCTCGAGCTTTGGAAACAACCGATTCGATATGCGTTGCCGCGGCGTTCGGACTACAAGGGCCGGCGAATCGCGTGTATTCTTGACGGCTCATGACCAAACGACCAAAGCCGATCATTCTGACCGTGCTGGATGGCTGGGGCTATCGCGCAGAGACCAAGGGCAACGCCATCGCCCTGGCGCGAAAGCCGAATTACGATACGCTGCTTGCACAATTTCCGAACACGCTAATTCACACTTCGGGTCCATCCGTCGGACTTCCTGAAGGCCAGATGGGGAATAGCGAAGTGGGGCACCTGAATATCGGGGCTGGACGCGTCGTGTTGATGGATATCACGCGCATCGATCAGGCCTTCGGCTCGGGCGCGCTTTTCCACAATCAGCTTCTGCTGGGCGCAATGAAGCGCGGGCGCGAGCGGCAACTGCACTTGCTGGGCCTGGTGAGCGATGGCGGCGTGCACTCGCACATCGACCATCTTTTTGCGCTGTTGCGCATGGCGCAACAAAACAAAGTCGAACGCGTTTTCGTGCATTGCTTCCTGGATGGGCGCGATACGCCCCCGCACAGCGGCATCGATTACCTGCGGAAATTACAGCAGAAAATGAGGGAGCTGGGCGTGGGGCGCATTGCCTCGCTCGCGGGGCGCTACTACGCGATGGATCGCGACAACCGCTGGGAGCGCGTCGAGCGCGCTTATCGCGCGGTCGTGCATGGCGAAGGCGAGCGGCGCTCGGCCGATCCCATCGAGGCGGTTCGCAAAAGTTACGAACAAGAGACCACGGACGAGTTCGTCGAGCCCGTCGTGATTACCACCGGCAGCGAGCCGGGCGCGGCGCCGGTCGCCCCTATTCGCGACGACGATGCCGTAATCTTCTTCAATTTCCGCGCCGACCGTGCGCGGCAGATGACGCGGGCGATTGCGGAGCCGGGCTTCGATAAATTCGCAGATGCAGCGCGGCCCAAAAATCTCTTCTTCGTAGCCATGACGCAATATGACAAGACGTTCTCGTGGCTCCAGTTTCTTTTCGGCCCGGAAAAGCTGGAGCACATCCTGGCCCAAGTTTTCGCGGAGTTGAATTTCCGCAATCTGCGCGTGGCGGAAACGGAGAAGTACGCGCACGTGACCTATTTTTTTAATGGCGGCGTGGAGAAGCCGTTTGGCGGCGAGGAGCGCATCCTGGTGCCTTCGCCAAAAGTGGCGACCTACGACCTGAAGCCGGAAATGTCTGCGGAAGGCATCACCGACGCCGTCGTTCAGGCCATCGAAAAAGGCGCCTTTGACGCCGTGATCATGAATTTCGCCAATGCCGACATGGTGGGCCATTCGGGGAAGCTGGAACCGGCCATTCGCGCTGTGGAAGCGGTGGATGCTTCTCTCGGGCGGATTTATCAAACGCTCCGGCCTCACGGCGGCGCTTGGATCATTACCGCGGACCACGGCAATGCGGAAACGATGATCGACCCGGCTACGGGCGGTGCGCACACCTATCACACGACGAATCCGGTGCCTTTCATTCTTCTCGATCAGGATGGGCCCGCGCGGCTCAAATCAGGAGGCGCGCTGCGGGATATCGCGCCGACGATGCTGGGAGTTTTAGGAATTCCCAAGCCCAAGGAGATGACCGGGAGCGACCTCAGGATCTGAGATGAACTCGCCGCGCCCCGCTGACACCAAGCTCGTCATCTCCTCTTATCACCGGTTCACCCTCTGGCGCTCGCCGCCGGAAATGGCCGCGGCGGTACGGCAGAGGTGGCCGGAGATGCGCGTGCTGGACCTGCCGCATTACGACCGAATTACCCCTGAGCTTCCCGATACCGATGTTTTCGTGGGTTTGCTGCTGCGGCCGGAGCAATTGCGCGAAGCAGCCCGGCTGAAGTGGGTGCACACGACGTCCGCCGGCGTGGGGCAGTTAATGTATCCGGAATTTCGCAGCTCGGGCGTTATTCTGACGAATGCCAGCGGCGTACACGCGCCGGCGATGGCCGAGCACATCACCGGAATGATTCTGGCCATGGCGCGCGACTTTCCGGGGGCCATTCGCTATCAAGCGCAGAGAAAATGGGCGCAGCAAGAGATTTGGGACGGACCTGCGCGCCCACGGGAACTGAGCGGCGCGGTGGCTCTGATTGTGGGCTTCGGCGCCGTAGGACGGGCCTTGGCCGAGCGGCTGCACGGCTTCGGAATGCATATCTGGGCGGTGACACGGTCGGGCAAGGCAGAGACTGGGTTGGCGGAACGCGCTTTTCCGGCGGCGGAGCTTAATGATGCACTGCGGGCGGCTGATTATGTGATTCTGGCGGCTCCGGAAACGCCCCAAACACATCATTTGATTGGCGCCGAACAGCTCGCGGCGATGAAGCGCAGTGCGATTCTGGTGAACGTAGCGCGAGGCTCACTGGTGGATCAGGCGGCGCTCATTGCCGCGCTCGAAAAACGCGCCATTGGGGGAGCGGCGCTGGACGTGGCCACGCCGGAGCCGCTGCCACCGGAGAGCCCCCTATGGTCGCTCGACAACGTCTTCATTACGCCCCACACCAGCGGCATTAGCGAACGGATTTGGCAGAGGGAAACGGAGTTGCTGATCTCCAATCTGGAGCGCTGGTTTCGCGGAGAGCTGCTCCGCAATCGCGTGGATTTGGAACGGGGTTACTAGCCTCATTTTTGAGCAGAGATTCTTCGCTCCGCTCCAGGATGACAGTGCATTAGGAGTGCTAAGGACAATAAAGCTTAGTTGACGCTGTTGGTGGGCGCCGTGTAGCCCTGGCGGGCGTATACCTGGAATTTACGTTTCTTGCCTTTTTGATCTGTAACGGTCAGCGGCCCGCCATCGGGAGCAACGACTTCCACTTTGAGCTTGCGATATTTGCCGTCGTGGTTTGAGTTCGAGGAGATATAGCCGAGGCTGTATTCGTTGCGAAGGCTGCCTGCCACGTCAGCCATGATGCCGGGAATCTCTCCATCGAAGCGCGGAAACCACACGCGGCCGCCGGTCATTTCGGCAAACGTCTTGAGCTGGTTTTGCGCCTGCAGATAGGTGAGCCCGCCGTTGTTAAGACTTCGAACAAACATCTGTTCGGCGACGCCCACGCAATAAACCGTAACGTCGGTTTGCTTCAATTTGGCGATGGTTTTGTCCAAGGTGAGCCGGCTGAATGTATCGATCCCAGAGGCGAGCAACAAGACGGCCTTCTTGCCCTTGACGTCCTGCAGGCGGTCGGTCACGTCCACAAGCGCATCGAAAACGTTCGATTCGTGGAAGGGGGGGAAGTAGAGGGAGACGAGGCCTTGCTCGACTTCACGAGAATTATGGGTAAAGTCCACTTCCACATTGGAACGCATGTTGAAGGATTCGAGAGCAATCCAATCCGTGGGCTTGAGCTGGTGGAGAAATACGTCGGCCCACCTCACGGCGTTATACAAAAACCAGCCGTAACCGAGCTGGCTGAATTCGAGCAGCAGCACCACGGTAATGGGAGCGTCGGTGGTCCCAAAATTAGTGACCACCTGGGACGCACCATCTTCGGTGATGCGGAAATTCTCTTTCTTGAGGTCATTCAAGTAATTGCCGTCGTTATCGGTGACGACGACATCAACATTGACCAGCGGGACAGTCGTGGAGATGGCAAAGCCGGGCTGTCCGGATTGCTGCTGGTCCTGTCCTTGCTGCCCGGGGGGTGCCGGCTGGGACTGAGGAGCTTGCGGCTGCGGCGATTGCGAAGGCGGCTGCGCCGGAGCTTGCGGTGGAGCGGACGGCCGTTGCGGTCCCTGACTCCGCGCCAAGGCAAACGGCGGTCCCAAAGCCAAAACGGCAATCAACGCATACGCAAGTATCAATCTCGTCATAAAAGGCGCGCCATTCTGGGAATCAGCGTAGCAGCAGCCGATCAGTAGCTTTGATGGTGCCATGAAATAAAGGGATGTTCAAATTACAAATGCCAGCTTCCATGATGCTCAAATGGAATGGTTCATGGAACAGTCGGCTTGGAGGGCAACCCGGCCATGTTAGTATCGTCAGCTCGCGTAAAAATGCGAAGGCAGAGCCGCTTGAGAAAAGGAGATGGAATGGCAAGGCGAATTCTCTCTATTTTCGTCCTGCTTGCCGGAATCATCCTGCTGGTGACTTTTCGGCCGGCAGCGTTGAATTCGCAAACGCCTGCGCCGGGTGCGACGCCCGATCTTTTGCAGCTGACAGCTGAAGCGCAAACCTGGCTGACCGACCTGATCCGCATCAATACGACGAATCCACCCGGCAACGAACTGGAAGCGGCGAAATACATTCAGAATATCTTGCAGAAAGAGAATATCCCGGCGGACATTTTGGAAATGAAGCCGGGACGCGGCATCGTCGTCGCGCGGCTTCAAGTGGGGCCTTTGCCGGATT
>Ga0210405_10005139_pt1 | contig 12053 bp, 14 predicted proteins | sample IncBWH11MmetaG_FD_155492 | JGI IMG/M metagenome (GOLD analysis project Ga0210405, IMG submission 155492) | Forest soil microbial communities from Barre Woods Harvard Forest LTER site, Petersham, Massachusetts, United States - Inc-BW-H-11-M | ecosystem: Environmental > Terrestrial > Soil >... | reverse complement strand
GCCGTAAATTTCTTCCTTGGGGATATCCTGCGCGACTGAACAGACCGCAAACAGCAATACAAACGCGAAGCTCACAATTTGCTTATTCATGTAAGTTTCCTCTTCTCCACTCAACCGTACATTTTGTCGAGACTGAAAGTGCGCCTGAATCCTGTAAGCCGATCTCTCAAACAAAAGCATGGCCAGTTGGACAGATTTACCTCGCTGCACTGAGGAAATCTTAGAAAGCTATCTGCCTCTCGGACACTACTAAATGTGCTAGTTTGCACGGGAGATTCTGCCAGTTTGGCCGGGAATGCCAGTCCTCGCGGGCAACTGCGAGTCCACGGTCGGAGAAATCCAGGCGGATTTGTCCCACAAAAACCGCCTCTATGAGAATGCCCCGAGCAGATTGCGGCCTATGCAAACAGTTTTGGCTGTGCAAAGACGTGCAAGGCAAAAGACTGGCAGAAGTAGTAGGTATATCGGGAGGCGTTTGAGGCTAGCATTTCCGTGACGAAGCCACCAGACCTCGAAGAACGAGGACAATTGGATGTGCCCAGCATCGAGTTGAGGCGCGGCGAATGAGGGACCACAAGTCCACCGTCCTTATTACGGGACAAAATCGAGACGACGGCTGGCCGCGTGGACAAGGTATGGTCATGGAACGTAACAAGCGGGCGCGGCTGCTGATTGCGGATGATCATCTCTTGTTGGCTGAGGCCTGCAAGAATCTGTTGGAACCAGAATTTGAAGTGGTCGCGATCGTGGGCGATGGACGCGCTTTATTGCAGATGGCGGCCGAACTCAAGCCGGATGTCGTCATCGTGGATATTGCCATGCCGCAGTTGAATGGATTGGACGCGGGCGAGCAGGTCAAACATTTCCTGCCGTCAGTCAAACTTGTGTTCCTGACCATGAGCCTGGAGTCGGACGTGGCGGCAGAAGCGTTTCGGCGCGGCGCCTCGGGATACGTGGTCAAGACGTCGGCTGCTGAAGAACTGATTCTGGCCATCCGCCGCGTCTTGAAAGGCGAATCCTACCTGTCGCCCATGATCACGCAAGACACGGTTAATTTCCTGCTGCGTAGCGGACAGATCTACGATGCCGAGAAACGAATCTCCGCGCGGCAGAGGGAAGTCCTGCAGTTGCTGGCCGAGGGCAAGTCGATGAAGGAAATCGCCAACATTCTAAACTTGAAGCCCGGGACCGTGGCCTTTCACAAATACAGCATTATGGAACGGCTGGGGTTGAAGACAAATGCTGAACTGCTCCAGTACGCCATCAAGCGCCACATCATTCCTTCGTAAAAAAGCATCCTACTGTGCGCAACGGAAGCCGTGTTCATTCAGCCCTAAACAATTTTGCAAGATTGTCCAGGTCAGCGGCACTCGCGTCGCCGATCACGAAATACCGCAGCCCCCCTTGACTCCACGTTTCCATATTGAACGGCAGGTTCTTGCGCGAAATTGACTCCCCGTCCAAGTTGGCTCGCAGTGCTCCATCCGGGAAGATGAATACAGAAATGTGGTGCTTCCGAACATCATAGATCAGCTGCGCTCCCGGCGTTTGCTCTAGATAAGTCATCCGGCCTCCAACCAGGATGAACTCTGTGTTTTGGAGTTCTGGCAAGTTAAACGCGAAGGGAATCTTTCCCTGAAACCATGGCTTCACCGTGTGGCGATCCGCGGAAATCACATCCACCGGCGATGAACTGGCCAGGGTTGCCACGTGCAGGTCCGCAATCTCGCTGAAAACGTGATCCCTGGCAGATTGGGTTCCAAGATAGTGTGAAGTCAGCACACCAGCCGCGAGAACAACGACCACCGCGGCCGCAGCGAAGATCCATCCCAGACGGAACCCACGCCGGGGTTTGAGTGCGATGCTTTGCTGCATGCGTCTCCGGAATTCAGTACTGGGAGTAAAACGTTTGCCCGCAACTTGAACAGCGCGCTTCATCTGGACGCTGCTAAGGGCATCCGCCGAGCAAGAGGAGCAGCTGCGCACATGAGCGTCGAAGTTGCGCGCCTCCTCCTCCGGAAGCTCCCCATCGAGGTAAGTATCGAGCTGTGCCTTCCAGGACTCACAAACCATGGTTCACCCTTTTTGAAGCTCCGGCCGTAAGCCGTCGCGCAACGTTTTTCTGGCACGCGATAGACGCGACATCACCGTGCCGATAGGGATGGAGAGCGTCACTGCGATCTCCTGGTACGACATTTCCTCTACTTCGCAGAGAAGGATGATCTCCCGGTAATGCAGCGGCAGATTTTCGATGGCGCGTTGTAACAGTTGGGAATTGGAGCGGCTCATCAGAATCGTTTCAGGAGTTTCGCTTTCGACTGCCAAGTCGGCTCCGACCTCCTCTAAGTCAAGAGGAACAGTCGAAGCAGCTCGTAGCCCAGTACGCGATGTTAAGAATGTATTACGCAAAATGCGATACATCCATGCCCGGAAATTAGTTCCCAACTGGAAGGACGAAAATCCTCGCAACGCCTTGGTGTAGGTTTCCTGGACAAGGTCTTCGGCCTCTTCTCGATTCTGGGTCAGCCAGTGCGCAAAGTTGTAGAGCTGGTCGAAGAGCGGCATGGCCAGTTCTTCGAACTCACCGGATTGGAGGCTCACGCCTGACATCCGCACAAGATTAAACCAGCAACTAAGGCTTTTATTCCGTCAGACAACAAATTATTCCGGGGCAGGAATTCGGTAATGTTGCCTTGGTTCAAATGATAGAAGGAAGGCACTATTTCGCTAGCCGTCGCTCTCGCGCATTCGTTGGCTTCCTCTCCGCTCCACGATCTTACCAGTGTGTTGGCATAAGGTTCCGGAGTTACAATTATCCCGAGGGGGCCCAATGGCAATAACGGGATTAGTGTCGATAGTTTCCGAACTGAGAACCGAGCGAACGAACTTGGTGAACCAGCTCAAGCATATAGACGCGGCTCTATCGGTACTGGGCAAGCTGAACGGAGGAAGCTCATACACGAAGCCCAGGCATACTCTTTCGGCAGCAGCTCGCAGGAAATCAGCCTGGCACAGAAGGCACGCTGGGCGAAGAGAGCGTCTACGAACGGGCAAGTAGTCGTAGTAAAACCGAAGCGGACAATGTCAGCTGCAGCTCGCAAGAAGATCGCGGAGTTTCAACGAGCAAGGTGGGCGAAAGTAAAGGCTCAACAGAAGAAGGCCGCGTAGTTTCACACTATGCGGGCAAGATGTAAGATGCTAACCCACATCCATGCCCCACCACCGTCCAGAAGACGGGCCACGGATGATCTGAAAGTCGGCCCAGGAATTGGTCTTCTTTAAGATCACAGTTGGTTCTGACGTATTCATTTGTTACAGTTCGGATCGAGTTTCATAGCTACTGTAATCACCGGTTGGCCAAAGTCACCCGAGTGCTTGCATTCTGTGAGTTACAGCATTTCTCTCGCGAATACCTTCGATAAACTGCTGCGTCTTCTTGAGAAAGCAGAAATAGCAGAATGCGAACCGCTGTGAACCGCGTGGTCACGGTTAATGACAAGGCCGAACTACTCTGCACGCTGTAAGTCAGAAGACTCAAGCGGCGCGGGTTGTGCGTACCTATTTGGGCTCGTTGCGGAGAGTTGTTGCAGCGGTTCGCTTACACAACCAGCAACAACAGAGAGACCGTTACGATCGCGAGTGAAAACCATGCCGTGAAGAACAAGCGTAAGAGATGCATTCTGATCGCCTGTAAGATGAGAGTAGCGCTCACATGGGCTAGCCGAAGGCGAGACTCGCAACTACCGACGAACGGTACGTCTGCTGTAGCGCACCACGGTGTCTGGAGCGACCATGTCGGCTTCGCTCTCATAAATGGAATGACGGGCCGGGTTCACGATCTTCTTGTGGGCAGGTGCTGGCACGCTTCTTCCAGGCTTATCAGCATCAAGGGTTTGTTCGTTTGGCCCGGTCTTCGTCGCCTGTGGTTCCATCGTGTTCGTCTTCGTGCCGACTGCGTCGCTCTGTGGCAGAACTCTGCGGAGTGGCACTTCTTGCTGGATCACTTCCAGCCTGGCGGGCAAGGGTGAGAGGCGATCATGCGAAGTGACCAGGAATAGAGCGAAAAGCGAAATCATCGCTACCGCCGTCGCAACCCTCCAGAAGAACTCGTCGCTCCTAGGGATTCGCCTGTCGCGGGAATTTGGAACCGCTGAACCGTTGAGGTGCGCTGAAGGTTCAAGATCAGAGTGAGCCATCTGCACCGGCTCTGGCCGCAGCGAACCTGTCTGGAAGGAGTCCGCTTTGGTTTCCTTGACCAGCGAGCGATTTTTCTCCTGCAGTGTATAAGCAGCAGACAGGAGTTGCTGGAAGGAATCCTGGTCCAGAACTGGCTTGTCGAGTGTATTGACGTGTCGGGCGGTTCGCGTGACCAACCAGTACAGGAAGAAGACAGTCGCAATTCCGAATTCAATCCATGTCGCCAAGAACAATCGTAGGAGATGCATTGGGACACCTGCCTAATGGCGTGCGAAGCGGCGAGAGCAATCCTACCATACTACAGAGACACGATACGCCGTTTCTGTTCAAGTGATGGGGCAAGGAACGATCCCGTACTTGAGATCCAAGAAAACTTGAAGGTCGCCCGATAACAGCTCCGCGAGTTCTTGCCAGTTAGAATTTTCACCTAGTTCTCAGATCCACAAGTCTTATACATTCTCATACACACACCTGGCCCATACTCGCCAAGTAAAAAAAGATTTCTGCGTGCCCGTGGCCGGCGCTGGTTGCTTTAGGCATCTTCGGACCGCACAAAAAAGAAAGCGCCCCGGACTCATTGAGCCAGGGACGCTCTCAAGCAGCCCTCCCCCAGAACTGCTCGGCCACATTAGATCCACACCTGGAACTTGTAAATGCCACCGGCGAGGTAAGGTCGTGGCACGAGCGGGGTAAGGGGCACTGAGGCAGTGGATTAAGGGCCGGAGATGTGCGGAGGCATCTGCACCATTTCCAAGCCAGATCCTCTCCGGCCCTGCGCCAATATCACATCACATCACGACTCACCCAAAAGGGACACTGGCAGAAGTAGCAGGAACTGCGGAAATATGTGGCAGTGTAGCAAAAAAAGAGCCGGACGATGTGGGATCGTCCGGCCCGGAAAGTCGGGGGGAATAGGTGGGTAGGGCGGTCGTAAGGATCTGAATGTCGGGGCGAATAAAGAATGATCTGCCGCTGACGCTAACCCATGACCGGCCATGAACCGTGCGTCGATAATCCTAACGTGCAGATCGGGCGCGGGCAATACAGTGGATACTGTAGGCACGTTTCGTGACAAGTCCATCGTCGTACAGTAAGTAAGGTATGGAACTGACACTGGGGTTGAGGTAAATGTACCGTACCTGAGAGGGCCGGAGCATGAGGAGTAGCCAAACGCGCTCACGGTTTTTACGGTCGCATGCAAGTCCTGTATCTCGGGTACGGGAAACGTAACGTTTTCGTCGCCGATGCCGGGAGCGCTTTGTGAAGTATCTTTGCCACACCACGAACGGTAAATCGTTCCGGAACGTGGAGTATCTCCAAATCAAGAACGGAAAGTTGCAATCCATTGAGTGTTATTTCGGCGCGCAATCGAGCTTTCCGTCAGCAGTGAGCACTGGGCAGAAGTAGCCTACGGGCCTGGAATGTAAGGCGTGTAGACGAAACTGGGGTAAGAGACGAAACCGGGGACAGACGAGACTGTCCCCGGTTTCCTCCCCGTCACTGTTTCAAGTAATGAAGCGCAACGCATCCCGATTTAAAAGTCTTTGACTCAGCAAGTTTTAATTGTAGTTTCTTTTGCAGGTTGACACCGTCAAACAACCGTCTCCCTTCCCCAGCAATGATTGGCATAACGACAAAACGATATTCATCAATCAGGCCAAGCTCCATCAGTTGTGAAGGAACATCTACACCGCCGACCAAAATATTGTTGCCTGGTTCTTGTTTCAATTTAAGTATTTCGTCGTGAAGGTTCGTACGAACAATTCTCGTATTGTTATCTTCAGCGCTGTCTAACGATCGTGAAAAAACAATCTTCTTCTTGGAGACAAAGGTTTGAGCAAATTCAATATCCGATTTTGTCTCGGACTGGCTTTTTGCGATATCAGGCCAATAAGGAACCATCAATTGATAGGTTTTACGTCCATAGACGAGCACGCCAGCATCATCTCGCAAGAGGCGCGTGAAATACTCAAACGTTTCTTCAGCGGGATTGAATTTGGTATGGTCGACGCAGCCGTCGAGGGTAATGTTGATTGCGAAGATTACTTTTCTCATGTCCTGACCCGCTGTAGTGTACCAGCGCTTGTGCGCCGCTTTACACAGTCCGGTTTAGCGACCTTCCGTTCCGTCCGACCAGCGTTGCACAGGAATCACGAACTGCGTCAGGTGCTCCACGGGGTCGCTCATACCAACGACGGGGGAACCCGGCAGATTCGCTCCCCAGCTGGCGAGGTCGGTGTCCGAATAGAAAAACATGAGGTGGGAAGGCCAGTGGGGGTTGCTGTCGCCGCCATATCCTTCTTTGCCCATCATGTAGCACATGGCCCCAGGCTCCATCGGCGGCAGTTCTTTTTTGGCGATGGCAGCGGTGATGGACTCGGTCATCTGAGCCTGCGTACGCCCCGCCAGTCCCCACTCGGCCTCCTTGGTGAAGCGCACGAGGTAGGAACGCGCGGCTGCCGCGTTAACACACATTGGAACCCGCACTTTCGGATTCCAAAAGTCAGCATCCGCAGCGGATGTCCACCCGCGTCCCACGATACACACGAAGCCGTTTGTGCCTTTGACCGCTGTTTCGAAACCATGCCGTCCAAGAACCAGGACCTCCGCATCGCGTGAAATGGACTCCGGTGCTGCACTGCGCGCCAGAGCTATTTCCGCACCCTGATCCGTCATGAAGTATTCGTCGATTGGGGCCATCTTAGGATATGGTGTCGTGGCGTCCTGTGCCATCGCCTGATTCGCCGTAGCAAAGCACACCATTCCGAGCACCACAAGCAGTGCGAATCCTTTGATTGCCATCGCGCCAACCTTCTTTTTCCGCATTAGCATGATTTCTCCTTCTCCTGTAACGGTCATCTTCGTTGTGACGGCGTGCTTCCTGTAGGTCTTGGGCGGAACGGTTGCCCTGCCTTCACTGCATAGTCGAACGGCCGGACCGGAAATCGACAACTCGTCCAGGAAATTTTGCTTCTTCCGCCAAAAAGGCTGGGTGCCCCATTTCTCGCGTTCTTTGCGAGAAGTGGGGCTTTTTGCTTACGATGAGTCCAATCTCGCACCAATGTTAATCCGTCACAGACATGACCTCGCGTTAGTGCGTAGGGTTTCTTCATGCCCTGGGGCTTGAAGCGTTATTACGGCACGGGAAGCCTCCATTTCATCACCTGGAGCTGCTATCGGCGCAAGCCGCTGCTGGGCAATCCCGCGCGCCGCGACCTGCTACTCGCTGCCCTCGAACTGATGCGCGTTCGCTATCGTTTTGCCGTGATCGGATACGTGGTCATGCCCGAACACGTACATCTGCTGATTTCCGAACCTCTGATTGGCGATCCCTCGAAGATAGTTCAGGCCGTGAAGTTGAGCGTCTCCCGGCGGCTGGCAATTGGCGGCGAATTCTCCGGCCGGCTTTGGCAGAGTCGTTTCTACGATTTCAATCTGTGGAGGCCAAAGAAAGAGGTTGAGAAGCTGAAGTACACGCATCGCAACCCGGTGGTGCGCGGACTGGTGGCGAGTCCGGAGGATTGGCGGTGGAGTAGCTACCGATACTATGCATACGGAGAAGCGGGATTGGTTCGGATCAACGATTGGACTTGGTGGGAGGAGAAAATTCGACGGAGCGCCGGATGAGCGTTGGTAGGGCGTCGGCGAAAGACCCCACTTCTCGCAAAGAACGCGAGAAATGGGGCACCCGTCGCCTGGGCATCCCAATATCCGCATCGGCTTCTGACGAGTCTTTTTCTTATTTCAACTGCCGAATCCGCTATTGCAGAATTGCCGCTCTGGTTGCTGTTGGTCAGCGTCAGTGCCTACTCATAGGTCCAGGAAACTTTTCTCACTGCCCCGCACTCCGCCGCGACACTTCCGGCTTCTCTGCTAAACAGCTTTGCCAGTGGCGAATGCCTTGCGCAGCGCAGACTTCCAACTCGCGCTGAATTGTTTGGAGACTTCGGCGTCCGGCACGAGGAGATCGAATCCGTGGAAGGCGCCACGCACGACTAGCAGCTCGGTTGCGACTCCGGCATGGACGAGCCGGCGCGCGTACTCCATGTCTTCTTCGACGAACAGGTCGATGGAACCGACGCCGATCCAGGCAGGCGGTAGGCCGGCGACGCTGGCTACCCGGGCGGGTACGGCAGCTACCGGCACCCTGGACGAACCCGCTGGAACACCGAGCAGCGAGCTCCAGGCAAGACGATTGGCACTCGCTGTCCACATAAAGTGGCCAATGGCAGGCGGCGCTGGGCGGGTGCTGCCCGTTCGATCGTCCAGCTGGGGGTAGATGAGCAGCTGGAAGCAGATGGGAACGTCTTCTTCGTTGCGATCGCGTTTGTTGCGGTCGCGCGCGTGAATCGCAAGGCTGGCTGCGTGGCCGCCGCCCGCGCTCTCACCGCCCACGGCAATCCTGGAGCGATCAATGCCGAGCTCCGCCGCATGGGCATGGGCCCATTTGAGCGCGGCGTAATTGTCCTCAAGCGAACCGGGATAGCGCGTCTCCGGAGCCAGCCGGTAGTCAACCGAGACGACGACGCAATGGCAATCCGTCGCGATCCCCTGGAGCCGGGGCATCAACCAGGGATCGGTCATCATGAATCCGCCGCCATGCATGTGAAGCAACAACGGCTTGCCCTTCTCCGATGGCGCAGGATCAACCACCCACAGACGAACCTCGGGTGCTCCTGACGGCCCGGGGATATGCCGTTCCACGGGCTGCGGTGCGGGAGCGGGTAACGGGGGCATGCCGGGCGTTTGCCGAAACTTGACGACCATCTCCGCTGATAGGTCAAAGGCGGGGAACTGCTTGAGCACAGGAAGAAGTTCTGGATCGACGAGGGAATATGGATCCGCAACCGCCGGCGAATTTTCTGAGCGCGAGGCTAGTTCAGCCTCCACCAGCGTAGCAGCAGGCGCGAGTCCCCAAGCCAGATTAAAACCGGCCAGACCAAAACCGGCGGTGCGGATAGCGAAGTCGCGACGAGTGAGTTGTTTGCTCACGTCTTCTCCTCTTTTCTCTTACGCCGTGTTCAGCGTGCAGTGTTCTGTCGCCGGCGCTGCTCGCTTGCCTTGATGATTTCGTTCATGTCCCCGGCGGGCCGAATCTCGAAAATATTGCCATACGTCAACGCCGGATGCTGCGCCACGAGCTGTACAGCATGATTCATGTCCCTCGCCTCAAGGACGAGAATGCCGCCGAGTTGTTCCTTGGTTTCCGCATAGGGGCCGTCCGTGGTTGCGACTTTGCCGTTCTTCCAGTACAGGGTCAGGGCGGTCTCCGGCCCCTGAAGCGCTTCTCCACCGGCCCAGTGCCCGCTGGCGCGAAGATGATCGTCATATTCAAAGCATGCATCGAACATGGCGTTTCGCTTGCTCTCCTTCATGCCATCGAATTTGCCTTTGTCGTAGTAGCCCAAACAGACGTATTTCATTGCTCTTCTCCTCATAGCGGATTGAACGAACCGGCAACAGAGGGTGCGCCGGCTCGATCATCTCGTCTCGTTCTCGTCACCAGGGCGCGTGTTCCGAGGCCGCAGTGGCCAGGTTGTTTACTTCCTTTCGCTGGGTTCTTGTTCCGGAGCCGGGAAGAAAAGAAGCTCTCGCACCTCGCCGGCCACATCGCAGGCGATGGCACCCTTCTTCGCCCATGCCAGCGCCTCGTTGATATCAGCGCATTCCAATATCCAAAATCCGCCCATGTGCTCCTTGGTCTCGGTGTACGGCCCGTCGGTGACGAGCACCTTGCCGTCGGGCTGGGTCCGCAGCGTCTTCGCGCTGCCAGGCGGGGAAATGCCGCAGGCGAACTTTCTTATGCCGGCAGCAATCATTTCGCGGTTAAGCGCGTGGATCTCTTCGATCATCGCTTCGGTTACGGTGGACGGGTCGAAGTCGTCGGGCATGTAGTTAGCAACCAGATACTGTGGCATGACTTTTTCTCCTTGGTTTCTGTGACTTGTTTTCTGTAACTCAGAGCCGTAGCTCATCGTTCTGTTGCATATAGTCGTTCCGGAGACCAAAAATCGACAGCGACTCCAATTTTTATTTCAGCTGCCGAATCCGCTCCTGCAGGAATTGCCGCTCTGGTTCCTGTTGGGTCAGCGCCAGAGCTTTCTCATAAGAGGCCCGAGCCTCAGCGGTCCTGCCCAGCCTGCGGTACATATCTGCACGGGCGGAATGCGCTAAGTAATAATTTGCCAATTCGCCATGTTCCAACACCGCGTCGATATGCGCGAGACCGGCCTCTGGACCATCGCACTCTGCAATTGCCACGGCACGATTTAGCTGTACCACTGGCGAAGGCTGAATTCGTACCAATTGGTCGTAAAGCGCAACAATCCGCCGCCAGTCCGTCGCTGCGACCGATTCCGCCTCCGCATGAACAGCTGCAATCGCAGCCTGCAGTGTGTAAGAGCCGAAGCGGCGGGACTTCAGAGCTTTCTCCAGCAGTGCCACTCCCTCGACGATCTGCCCCCGGTTCCAGAGCGCGCGGTCTTGATTCTCCAGCAAAATCAGCTCTCCGGTCGGAGAGGTTCTCGCCGCGTGACGGGATTCCTGTAGCAACATCAGGGCGAGCAAGCCCATCCCTTCCGGCTCTGGCCCGAGTTCGGTCAGATGAAGTTCGGCCAGCAAGCGGCCCAGTCGAATCGCCTCGCCGGTTAGCTCGGCTCGCGTTACCTCCGCTCCCGCCGCAGCCGAATAACCTTCGTTAAAGACGAGATAGATGACGTGAAGCACCGCGCCCAGTCGCTCCGGCAATTCCTGCGGCGTCGGCACCTCGTAGGGAATCGGCGTTTCTCGAATCTTTGCCTTGGCGCGCACAATGCGCTGCGCCAGCGTACGCGGAGTGGTGAGGAAGGCCTTGGCTATCTCCTCGGTGGTCAGCCCGCACACCTCACGCAAGGTGAGCGCAACGCGCGCTTCCGCCGGTAGAGATGGATGACAGCAGGTAAAGATCAGGCGCAACCGGTCGTCTTCAAGGGAGTCATCCTCGAGGCTGTCCTCTTCATTTTTATTGGACCTTTCCGCCGAACTCCATTGCGTTTCGAGATGTCGCACGAGCTCGTCTTGAGACGCATCAAATCTTGCCCGTCGACGCAGCGTATCAATGGCTTTGAATCGGGCCGTCGAAATCAACCAAGGTCGGGGGTTGGCGGGTAATCCACTCCTCGGCCACAGGCTCAGCGCAGCCGCAAAGGCTTCGTGCATTGCCTCCTCGGCAAGGTCAAAATCACCGAGCAAGCGGATCAGAGTTGCCAGGATTCGTCCCGAATCCACGCGATAAAGGGAGTCGAGCAATTCGCGTATCTGCTCGGAGGAACGCTCGGACATGACACGCTCGGACATGACGACGACCTTAGCAAACCAGATGCCCCGAATCAATTCGGCAAACGTGGGATCGATGCCGGCAGATCGAGGCAAAGTGCCCAGGTCGTGACTCTGAAATCTGGGACAAAAGAACGCTTCCTCGGTTGACTCGAGATCGCCAATGCACTCATTTGAGCTTCGTACAAGCTCAACACTACCGGGTTGCTCTCGAGACACGAGCAATCCGGTAGTTGAACCACAAAAGCGGGACGGTCAGAATTAGGCTTCGGGGACTCGATGCATTTATGAGATGGGTTGTAGTTCGCGCTATCCGTTCAGGACACGCTATGGCAAACTAAGGAAAGCCGTGAGAGAAGCTCGCCGGAGAATCGCCCCTGAAAAATGCTATTGTACGAAATCAAAATGCGTCAGTAAAACATTGATAACACAAGAGATGTTGGTGGAGGCGGCGGGAGTCGAACCCGCGTCCGAAAATGTTACTGGTCAAGAGACTACATGCTTATTCCAGTTCATGCCCTGGGCATTACCCCAGGACGTTC
>Ga0210405_10005138_pt1 | contig 12056 bp, 7 predicted proteins | sample IncBWH11MmetaG_FD_155492 | JGI IMG/M metagenome (GOLD analysis project Ga0210405, IMG submission 155492) | Forest soil microbial communities from Barre Woods Harvard Forest LTER site, Petersham, Massachusetts, United States - Inc-BW-H-11-M | ecosystem: Environmental > Terrestrial > Soil >... | reverse complement strand
TAGGGCGACCCTCAACAATATCCAAGCGTCCACCCTGCAATGGGAAGCCCTCGCGCGTGAAACCGCGTACCGGGAAAGCAAACTTGACTTTGCCGTCGAACCACTCTTTTACGGCATGCTCATCGTTGGAAGCGATGGCCGTCATGTGGTCCGGCTGCAGTGAGCGCAGATGGGCATCGACAATTTCCTCTGCGACTTCGGCTTGATAGTCCTCGGTGCGAAGCAAGGGATTCACTCTCCATCCCGCGATTGCGAGAAGAAGGAGTGCGGCCGCCGCAGCCAGCCAGCGCCAAAGGGAGGACTGCGGCATAGCAGCCGTGGGCGCGACGGGGCGAAGATCGGCGCGAATCTTTCTCCTGAGCGCGGGCGGCGCGGCCTCATAGAGTTGCGCGAGCTGCAATCGCCCACTTAGCAAGTCCAGGTCCACGAGCTCAACGGCGCAGTCTTCACAATGTTGGAGGTGGCGCTCGAATTCGGCAGCGCTAGGAGCACTCAGCTCACCGTCGAAATACCCCTGAAGGAGGGAGCCGGCAAAGTCACACCTCACGGACAACCTCCTTGTGAGAGGAGTTTGCCAGCGCGGAATGTAACTGTCGGCGGGCACGGGAGAGCGAAGACATGACGGTACCAATGGGAATCGACGTGATCGCAGCGATCTCCTTGTAGGAACAACCTTCGAGCTCTCGAAGCACAAGAACTTCGCGATAACGGGATGGCAGGGTCTCGAGGGCACGGCTTAGGCGCTTCCGACCTTCATCGGCGATGGCGATGGATTCTGGAGTGGCAGCGGGTTGCTGGTGCAGTTCTTCGTCGAATTCGACCATCGGTTCCCTCGGGCGATTCTTTTCCAGCCAGGAGTAACACGTATTGCGCACGATCTGCAGCAGCCAAGCGCGCGCATCACCACCGTGAAAGCCGCGGAAGAAACGGCACGCGCGAAGTAAGGCTTCCTGAGCGACATCTTGGGCATCTTCGCGGCTGCGCAACAACCAGCGCGCGAGGTTGAAAGCATTGTCGATATGGGGCAGCACAAGCTGTTCGAAGCGCAGCCAGTCTTCGGGATCCAAATCGTTCAAAGGCTTCCCCCGATCAGTGAAGCTTCCTATGTGAGAACCGGATGGACGGCGATTTTATTCTCGGCGGGCGCTTTCTTGTGACGAACATACAAAGAGAGACATGCACGCGGATATACTTGGAATAAGACGGGCGCTCCCTCGGTCTGGATGAAGACAAGCACGTTTACTGGCGGCATGGGTAACCACCATACATCCCGCGCCGCCAGTCTCAAGGGCACGCGGAGATTGAGAGAAGGGTAAAAGTCACAGGACAAGAAGTGTCCGATGGAGCCGATTCAACGCGTGTCGTTTTGCGCGTGACCGACGAATTCGGCGCCATTCGGCCTTTTGCGAATGACGCTATCAAGCTAGAGCTTGATGGGCCCGCGGAAATCATTGGCGACAACCCTTTTTCGCTTATTGGCGGAACAGGCGCCATCTGGATTCGAACGAAAGAACAGCCCGGAACTGTGCGGCTGACGGCAACACATCCCAGGCTGGGTGCCCAGCAAGTGAGTTTCGAAGTCGCGGCCTGTTATCCAGAAGTCGTGTAGAACTTCCAAGGGGGTTGGAGGAAGTACGCGCGCGAAGAAAGTCTAAGCGCCCGTTCAGAGTGCCTCAAACATCGGAAGACGGAACCGGGCCCGCGCCCTCAGCCGGTCTGCAAATGTAGATTTGAGGCACAAGGCCAGTTTCCCGCTGATAGGACTTGGCCATTTTTTCTTTGAATTCGCCGGCGTAACGCGCATCCACAAGATTGATGGTGGCGCCACCGAACCCCCCGCCGGTCATGCGCGCGCCGAAGACGCCTTTTTGCTGGTACGCCAGATCAACCATCAAATCCAGTTCTCGACAGCTGACCTCGTACAAATCCCGGAGGCTGCGATGGGATTCGGCCATGCGCTTTCCAAATCGCACTATGTCACCGGAACGGAGCGCCTCCGCGCTGTCGAGCACGCGCGCATTCTCAGTGACAACATGCAGCGCGCGCTTGTAGATGACCTGCGAGAGCGCATTGCGATGCTGTTCAAGCTGCTCGGTGCTTACATCACGGAGAGCACGAATACCCGGCAAAACTCCGGCGAGACGGCGGACGGCTTCTTCGCAATCCTCGCGACGGCGATTGTATTCGCTGGAGGCCAGTTCGTGCTTGACCATGGTGTTGCTGATCACCAGTTTAACGGAATCGGGAATCAAGAGAGACTCAAAGCTCAGCGCGCGGCAATCGAGCATCAGCGCGTGGTCCTCTTGTCCGTATAGGGAAACGAATTGGTCCATGATCCCGACACGCGCGCCGACGAATTCATTTTCAGCCCTTTGGCAAAGCAGCGCCAATTGGAGGCGATCCGCGGGCCGGCCGGACTGTTCGGAGAGGGCCAGAGCCGTTGCGACCTCAATCGCGGCGGAAGAGCTAAGCCCCGCACCCATAGGGACTTCACTTTCAACGAGCAGATTCGCACCGGGCAGCCGAAAGCCCGCCTTCTCGAGTTGCAGAGCAACCCCAATGGGGTAGTCACTCCATGTTTTGGAAGGCTGCAACGCCGCGGAAGACAGGTCCGCTTCTGCCGCAGCAGAAAACTCCTCAGAGTAAATGCTGAGCTTGCGATCCTCTCTGGCGCCGACGGCGACCCAGCAATAAAACTGGATGGCCGCAGGCGTGGCGAAGCCGTCATTGTAGTCGGTGTGTTCTCCGATTAGATTGACGCGGCCTGGCGCGCGGTACACGTGCGGGTCCCCGCCGAATCGCGCACGAAACCGTTCAATGATGTTGGACCCTCGTGTCATCAGTTTTGTCTATGCCAGGATCAACCTCAGAAGGGAAACAGGATGCCAATCGGTAGCAGGATGCCGCGCACCATGATTTTTTCTACCAGAAAATAACATTCAAAGGAAACGTTCCGGCCAGAACGATGATCGCCAGAGATACTGACCGGGCATATCAAGCTAGAGGTTCCTCCTGGGTGAAGCGGCGTCAACGGGTGGACCAGACGGTTGAATTTCCCGGCGAATTGGCGCTCGCAAAGTTGCGAGGGTACATGAGGTCGCAGCTTGCCGCAAGCGCTTGTGAGATCGCATTCATTGCAGGCGGCAATGGCAGGGGATAGAATGGCCGGAAGTTATGAGAAAAAAGCGTGATGCCGTGGGCAGAGAAAACAACCGGACCTTGATGATGAATTGCTCGCATCTATCGCGACCGTTACCTCGAAGAATCCACAGTCCATGTTGCATAGTTCTCGCAATATTGACTGCCATGTTGATGAGTTGTTCGCGCGCCGCAGCGTTCGAGCAAGACACTCTTCCCAAACTGTCCGGCGTTGGCACTGTCCAAGGCACGATTCGGGACACCGCCGGCAAGCCCGTAGCCGCTGCGATTGTGCGGCTTGAAGAAAAGGGCAACTCAACGAAAGTCGAGACGAAAACGAATGCGGCCGGTGCTTTCGTGCTTTCCGCGGGGCACGCCGGAACATATACCGTGCGGGCGGAGAAATCAGGATGGCGCGATGCAGTCATAGACTCGCTGGTTTTGTCGCTTGGAGACAGAAAGCACGTGGATTTGGTACTCCTGACGCTGCAGTCGGCGAATCCCGATTCTTCCGCATCATCGCAATCGCCCCAAAATTCGGCTGGAGCGATGGAATTCAAGGATGAGCCGAACTTTACCGTGGCGGGTGTAACCGATTGGAGCAATCTCGGTTTGCATGGGTCTGTAGCTAGTTCGAAAGCCAGCGAATCGCTTGCCAAGGAAACGCAGACGTTGAAATCCGGCGAGTCGGGGACAACCTCCACTGGCAGTTCCGGCAGGCAGTACGAAATGGCTTTGGCTTACCGAACCAGGGGTGATTTCGCGGGAGCTCGCGAGCAAGTCCGGAAGGCACTTGTGATAGCAGACGATGCAGAAGGGCATCGCCTGTTGGGCGAACTTGATGAGCGATTAAACGACCCTCTCGAAGCGGTCCGCGAGTACGAACGGGCTGCTCGTATGGACCCCAGTGAACAGAATTATTTCGAATGGGGTACGGAGCTGCTGCTCCATAAAGCGGCGGAGCCAGCAGTAGAAGTTTTTACGCGCGGGTCCACTGCGCATCCGAAATCTGCAAGAATGCTGACAGGGCTCGGCGCGGCTCTCTACTCGAGTGGTTCGTGGGAAGAAGCGGCCCGGCGCCTGTGCGATGCGACTGACTTGCAACCAGCCGACCCAACACCGTATCTCTTCCTCGGCAAGATTGAAATGACGTCTCCCACGCCGCTGGCTTGCAGCGAACAGAAACTGGCACGATTTGCGCAGGAGCAGCCTGGGAATGCTCTGGCCAATTTCTACTACGCGATAACCATTTGGAAGCGCGAAAAGGGATCTGAGAATCCGGCGGGTTGGAAACAGACCGAAGCGCTGCTTGAGAAAGCCGTGACTATCGATCCCAAGCTTGACGAAGCGTACCTTCAGTTGGGAATTTTGCATTTCGCGCAAGGTGATTTCGAACAGGCCATTCGCGGTTACAAGAAAGCGATTGAAATAAATCCAAACCTTGGCGAAGCCCATCGCCAGCTCGGTCTGGCTTATCAACGAACGGGCGAGAAAGCAATGGCACAACAGGAATTTCGAGCGTATGAGCGAGTCGAGAAAACTGAGGCGGCCGACCTTGAGCGCCAGCGGCGGGAACTCCGGCAATTTTTGATTATTTTGAAGGACCAGCCGCCAGCGACTCCACCCCGTTAGAAAAGCCGGAGCAAACCGTTTGGTTTTGCTTATTTGATTTGTCTATTTGGTTTTGGGTTTGACAGCCGCAACGATGCCGCTGCCTTCGCGGATGGTAAGTATTTGGTTGGCATTCACATCCGTGAACCGTTCCAGTTTCTGCGTGGTCGGCCACTTCACTTCGAGAAGATCTACCTTTTGAGCTTTTCCGATGCCGAAGTGCAGACGCAGGTCGCTCTGCGACATCACGCTGGTGCCGCTGTGGACCTCATCCATCTGAGCATGTTTGCCGGTCACTACGCGGAGGCGAGCGCCAATGGCGGTGCGATTGCACTTGGTCGTGATCAGTTTGATTTTGACCCAATTTTGCTTGTTTCCGCCGTCGTTGCGAAGGAGAGAAGGCAAATCGTTCATGTTCAAAATCACGGCATCGATGTCGCCGTCGTTGTCGTAGTCGCCGAACGCGGCGCCTCGACTTGAGAAGCGCTCGCTGATGCCCGGTCCCATCTCCCGGCGCACTTCGATGGATGCTGAATCGACCCGCAGCTAAGCATTTCGCAACTTCCTCCTAGTGCGTTCTAATACGACGGTTGAACGCTCAATTTAGCATCTCCAGCGCTTGCTGAGCCAACTTGTGCTGCGGCTGTTGATGGAGCAGCGCTAGCAAGACCCCTCGGGCTTTTTCTTTTTCCTTCAAAACGACGTAGAGGCGGGCTAGATTGAGGTAGGCTTGGTCATAGTTCGGGGCAACGCGGATGCAGGTCTCGAATCTTTCCTTCGCTTCGGGATAATTCTCTTGACGGACAAAGAGAACGCCCAGGTTGTTGAGCGCGTCGGGATAATCCGGGCGCAAGCTCACTGCACTTTCCAAATAGTTCGAGGCGCGCTCAAGTTGATCTTGCCGCGCGTAGAGCATTCCTAGGCTGTAGTTCGACTCTGGATTATCAGGTTCCATTTCGAGCGCGCGGATCAGCAGTTTTTCCGCTTCGTCAACCGCTCCCTCCCGCCTATAAAGGTTTCCGAGGTTCAGCATGGCAGTGACGTAGCCAGGTCTTAGAGACAAAGACTTTTGGAAGTTGCGAATGGCCTCGTCCGAGCGGCCTTCCTGGCCGGCAACCATTCCAAGATTGTTCCAAGCCTCCGGATAATCTGAACGCAGCTTTACCGTCTGCTCCAGATACCGCCGCGCGTCCGCTAAGGCGTTTTTTCGCAGGCAGAGCGTTCCTAGATTGTAATAGGCTTCCGGTTCCTGTGGCTTAGCGGCAATCACCTGTTGGAAGGATGCCGCGGCTTGCTCCAGATAACCGCGCTGAAACATCGCTACCCCATACGTGAAGTCGTTGCGTTGAAACTGGTCCTGATAAAGCGTTCCTTCGAATGGAAGGCCTCTGCGCATATGAGCGGCGGCTGTTCCCGGCACTGATTTCAAGTCTTCTGCTATACGTTCGGGATTCGTCGGGCCTTGGTAGATCTTGACGATCATGCCGTCTCCATCGACGAGAAAAGATGTGGGGAGAGCAAGATCCCTGCGACGGTCAAACAGATAGCGATAAATAATATTGTAGATGCCAGCTACTTCTTGCGTGCCGAGCAGGATCGGGAAGGAAAGTCCTTCTTTGGCGACGAACGATCGAACCACGGTCACGTCGCCAGGATCGTCGACGTTGATGCCCAATATTCGAAGCCCGCTCGATGCGAGGATTGAATAGTGTTTCTGCAAAAGTCGCAGCTGTTCGCCACAAGCCAGCGAAGCCGTTGTCCAAAAGTGAAGCAGCACGTAGCCGCCTCGGAACGACCGAAGGTCCCGCATATTCCCCGCAAGGTCGGGCAAGGAAAACTCCGGCGCGCTCAAGGGCTCAATGAGCCACGTCTCGACCGACGAAGGCAAGGCCTCCGGTTCTTGAGTGTCGCCCGCTCCAGCGTGAGCCGAAGGCGCAGGCGCAAACGGCTTTGCCTCAAAATCCTCGGACCCTTCCTCAAGATCGATTCGACGGTTTACAGGTAGATGATCGAAGGCCTGAGTCAGTCCGCTGGGCCAGCGAATAATGGCGCCGACGGTGGCTTGAGCTTTTCCGACACCAAAGAAAAGCTCCTTGGTGTGCTGGGATAGAAAACCAGAGCCGGCTTGGAGATACTTCGTCTGCCGATGTCCTTCGGCTTCGATCGTTACCGCGGCGCCGATCGCATCACGGTTGCTTTTTTTTCCGCGCAATCGGAATGCGATCGAGTTGCCAATATCCTTCATCGCATTGCGCAAAATCCGGAGTTGCGGCCCGGTCCGGTTCTTGAGGACAACTTCCAAACGTCCGTCGTGGTCGAGGTCAGCGAGCGCGAACGATCGGCTGTCGTCGAGAAAGTCCAATCCAGAAATGCCCGACACGTCGGAAAACGTCCCATCGCGGTTATTCACATAGAAGACGTTTCTCTCGTAACCGTTCCAAGAGGCGTCCGACCGGATGAGCTCATTGATGGCGTTCCACCCCAGTTCGTACTTCACTGACGGCGTTGGAGTCTCAGGTGAATTCGCCACGACCTGCCGCCAGAAGAAGCTCGCAACGTCGCCCGCGTCGCGCCCCACAGTCTCGCCTCCTGAAGCCGGGGGACCCGAAATATAGCCGTTGGCTACATACAGGTCCGGGTAGCCATCGTGGTCAAAATCCCAAGCGTCAGAGGACCACGCCCAGCGGCCCACATCGACTCCTGCCGCGTGGCTTACGTTTTGAAATTTTCCATTTCCCTGATTCCGATACAGGGAATTACCGCGCGCGTGTTGGCGATAAAGCGCGCGGATAGTATCCGGCTCTTTTTCATGGAAACTTTTTTGTTGGGAAACTCGCATGCCAGCCGGGGACCACATATTCGAGACATACATGTCCTGATTGCCGTCATTGTCGAAATCGAACCAGCTTGCGCTCATGCCTGCCCCGACGTCCTCAACGCCTGCTTCTGCGGAGACCACGGTGAATTTTCCATTACCATTGTTGCGGTAAAGATTGTTTCGCCCGAAGTCGTTGGCTACATACAAGTCCGGCGCGACGTCGGAGTTGTAGTCGCCCCAGGCGCACGCGAAACTATAGCGGTCGTTATCCACGTTTAGTCCTGCAGCCTCGGTCCGATCCTGAAAAGTCCCGTTACCTTCGTTATGAAGCAAGTAATTCGGAGGACCATTCCGAGCGTCGAAGTACGGAGCAGGATATTGATATTGGTCTAGACCCAGGTAGTAGGCGTACAGGCAAAAATAAATATCGAGACGCCCGTCCCCATCATAGTCGGCAACTGCCGCGTGCGTGAAGGTCCCCTGAGGAGACCGCGCAAACTGGAAGGCATCGCGTTTCAGTGAAAACTTTCCGTTCCCCTGGTTTAGAAAGAGCAGAGGTCCGCTGCCGCAAACCACTAAAAGGTCCTGGAGCCCCTTATTCTCAAAATCCGCGAACAACGCGCACGCCGTGCCATCCAGCACGCCTACTCCAGCCTTCTCCGTTATATCCTCGAACGTTCCCTCCCCTCGATTGCGATACAGACGGTTCGGAAGTCCCGGTGGCTGACAGACGTAGAGGTCATCCAGTCCGTCGTTGTCGACGTCTCCCACCGCCAAGCCGTTATTTCCGTAAACGTCGATCCCGCACGCCCCATCCAAAACCGTGCGCCAATAATCGACTCCGTGAAGCATTTGCTTTTTATACGATTCCGTATGGCCCAGCGCCTGCGATGTAACGTCAATAAATATCGGTTCGCGCGCCCGGCTGAAGATTTCAGCAGTCGCCTCCCACCCGAGTACACGCCATCCGTTCGCTTTATCGCACGACCAACGAGTCCGCCAATGTCCAACACGCTCTTCGCGACTCGCGTCTGTCCCCGTGCCGACAAGGTGATACCTAATGTCGACGCGTACCATCGGCGACGAGTTTGCGATTTCTTCAATGCTTGTCATTTCGAATTCAGCGGTCTTCGCTCGCGACATCGAGGCAAAGTAGGTTTTGATCTCTTCAAGAAATCGCTCGCGGCTTGATGCGACATTGGCGTCAAACTGTCTTCGAAAGACCTCGATGCCATACCCCGAGCGCAGCAGGCTTTGCTGAACTGGAACCAGCGATCCAGCCTCGAGCGAAGCGTCTAGAAACTTCGCCAGGACTTCGAGAGCGGGTGGCCCTGCCTCAAGAGCTTGGCGCCACTCGTCAAGCAGTCGCATGATTTCAAGCGCGTACTTCTCCGTGACGTATTCATCCGTGCCCGGAACGACTTTGCGAACAACACCATCAAGCGGAGATTTCGTCGGATAGTGGGGTGTCACACGAAAATCAGCGAAGTCGAAAGCAGGGTTACCAGCCCCCGAAGCCTCTGCGAATAATGGCTGGAGCGACGGCACAAGGATAGGCGCCGGAAGGAAAAGCATCGGCGTCCACCGCAACTTTCCAAGAAATCTGCGGCGTGAAAAGGCGTATTCTTCGTCTTTTTGGCGCGCCATTCTTAACTGTCCCCGCCGCGATCGCTTGACTTTCGCATGCTAGCATCGTGGAGAATTGGTTCCAAAGACCAACGCGCCGGTCCCGAAGCTCCGGAGTCTCACCCTGCTTGCGGTGTCGTGCGAAGCGCAAAATGCCGAGAGTTCGGTCAGGACTCTTCAGACGGAGCGGGCCCTGAAGAATCTCGCAAAATCAGTTCGGCGGGAATCTGGTATTCCCTGCCCTGAGGATTGGCGGAGCAAGAGAGTTCATGAAGCGCATCCGCCGCCATTTCGCCCAACATGTCCCGGTGGATATCCACTGTAGTTAGCCAATTTCCAGGGGTATCTCGCGCACGAGTTCGTACCCGCGCGCGATCCACTCACCTCGCTTCGGGAAGCAGCGGATTTGTGCGATGTTTAATGTATCTGGCGGAGAGGGGGGGATTCGAACCCCCGGTAGGAGTTTTGGCCCCTACAACGGTTTAGCAAACCGCCGCATTCAGCCGCTCTGCCACCTCTCCGCGGTTTTTGGGTAGAGCTACCCTGAGTCGGCTACGGCTTCAGAGACTACCAACCGGCGAGCAGCAAAAGTATAGCATCAAACTGACCGGAGCAATCGGCCAAAATGCCGTTGCAGGCGGGGCCTACCGTTAACAAAATGCGAATTCATACGTCATAAGGGGGTAGGTCGGCTCGCCGCGAGGGTGTTTAGCAGGTTCCGAGAGGAGTTCTTTCCTTTAGACTGTTTTGATTCTAGAATATAGGAGAACCGCGCCTAACTTGCTGAAGTTGGGTTGAGTTACCCCGTTGGTCGGCCTCAGGTGCTAACGGTGGGGGCCCAAACCGCGCAGTGCGCAGCAACCTCTCGCGAAACATTTCGGCCCATACGGGCGTATGTAATGTAGCGGACGGGCGGGAGAACAACGCAATCGTGTCCCATCCCAGGAGGCTTGTCCTGGGGACGTTTAGGGCGACCCTTCCAGGGTGGATTGAAGAGGAATCACATGAAGACGTGGAAGAAAGTACTGATCGGGGTGGTTGTCGCCGTGGTGCTAATCGGTATTGTGCTGTTCAGTGTCAACCAGGCGAACAAAGGTGTGGTGACCGTTCAGACGGCTAAAGTAGCGAATCAAGACGATCTGGTGTCGCTGGTGACGGCCTCTGGAGAGATCAAACCAACCACCTACACAAATGTGACGGCCCAGGGATTCGGCAGAATCACGGAAATCCTCGTCAAGGAAGGCGACCATATCAAGAGGGGCGATCGGCTATTGCTCCAGGAAAACGTTCAGGCAAGCGCGGACGTACAGGCGCAGTCGGCGGCGATCCATACTGCGGAATCCGGCGTTCAGATGGCTGACGCCAGTTACACGGCGGCGAGGGCCGACCTTGTGTCCCAGCAAGCGAACATGGAAAAGGCCAAACTGGATTGGGAGCGCGGGCAAGGGCTTTTCAAGGACGGGTTGATTCCGAAACAGGATTTCGACCAGCGAAAATCCTCCTATGACGGCGCAGTAGCGGCGGTGGACTCGGCCAAGGCTCGGGTGCTATCGCTGAAAGCGCAACTGGAACAAACACGTTCGCAAGTTAATCAGAACGAAGCGATGCTGGTACGGACTAAGGACGTGTTGTCTAAGACGACGTACACCTCGCCCATCAATGGAATCGTGAGCTATCTGCCCGAGCGAGTAGGAGACTACGTTGTGCCCGGCATTCAGAATTCCAACGGCAGTTTCTTAATGACCCTGTCGGATATGTCCGTGGTAACCGCGGAAGTCAAGGTCGACGAAACGGACATCGTTAACGTGAAGCTCGGACAAGATGCCGATGTAACGATTGATGCCGTGCCCGGGAAAGTGTTCAAGGGCAAAGTGACGGAGATTGGGTCGCAGGCCACTTTGCGGAGTTCTGGTTTGGCCACAACGCAGTCCACGACGAGCACGCAAGAAGCAAAGGACTTCAAGGTGGTGGTGAGACTCGATAGTCCGCCGGACAATTTGCGGCCAGGACTCTCAACTACAGCGAAGATCAAGACAGCAGAGAAAAAGGGTGTGATTGCTATCCCTATTCAGGCGCTGGCAGTACGCACGCGCAAGGATTTGGAAGAAGCGGCCAAGAATGCGAAGGGGCAAGGCAGTTCGGGAGTTACGCTAGCAGCGCCCCCGCCGGCCGCGCCCGGCGATCCCAAAAAGGATGAGGTACAAGGCGTTTTCGTCGTGAACGGCAAGAAGGCGTACTTCAGGCCAGTGGAAACAGGAATCACTGGTGTTACCGACATCGAAGTCACCAAAGGCTTGCAAATTGGCGATGAGATCGTTGTCGGGAGCTACAAAGCGCTACGAACGCTGAAACCCGAGGCGAGCGTGAAGGTCGATAACTCCGCGCCCAAGAAACAAGACGACCAGCAAAGCTGACGAAGCTGGAGCAGCGAGGGAAAATTTAATGCCTGTGGAGACAACGACAGCCGAATCGTACCGGGAAGATTTGGTTAGTTCCGGTATCGTCATCAAGACGGAAGCTCTCACAAAAGTATATGAAATGGGCGCTGAGCAGGTGCACGCACTTAGCGGTATCGACCTGCAAATTCGCAAGGGCGAATACGTGGCCATCATGGGGCCTTCCGGTTCGGGGAAGTCCACGCTGATGAACCTCATCGGGTGCTTGGATTCTCCAAGCGCGGGAAAATACTGGCTTGCGGGGCGCCTGGTAAGTGATTTGGACGACGACGAACTCGCTTATATTCGGAATAAAGAGATTGGGTTCGTCTTCCAGACGTTTAACCTGTTGCCGCGCGCGACGGCACTGCATAACGTAGAACTTCCCCTGATTTATAACGGAACACCTGCCGAGGAACGCATCGAAA
>Ga0210405_10005136_pt1 | contig 12058 bp, 12 predicted proteins | sample IncBWH11MmetaG_FD_155492 | JGI IMG/M metagenome (GOLD analysis project Ga0210405, IMG submission 155492) | Forest soil microbial communities from Barre Woods Harvard Forest LTER site, Petersham, Massachusetts, United States - Inc-BW-H-11-M | ecosystem: Environmental > Terrestrial > Soil >... | reverse complement strand
GGCAATCGCTACCCGACGCTCACCGTCCATTGGGATGAGCCCGGCTGGAAATTCACGGTCGCCGATTGTGACCGGCAGTTGCGCGAAGGCGAGCCGCGCATTGAAGTGCTGACGGCGTCGAATCCGCGTCTTGTCGCGGCTGTGGTGGAAAGGGATTCCAAAACGCCGCGGAACAATTATCTACAGATCATATCGATGACGATGCAACCTGGCGAAGATTTAATCGTAGGCCGCCGGCTGCGAGAAATTCTCGGCGCGGCGCGGAAAAATGCGAAAGCTTAAACCGTTTGGGTTCTTGGCGCGCAGCCGCGGGATTGCGCAAGGTGCGGGCCGGCGCCGGTTGCCAACCGGCGCGCAGGTTTTCAACCTGCCCCACAAAAAATCCGAGACGTTCAAGATGACACTCCGTGAAGGCAGGGCCGTCTGGGACCTCAACGGCATGAACAGCGAGGATTGGAACGATGCTACACGCAAGTAGCCGCAGACAGTTCCTGGCGCAGGCCGCGGCAGCCGTGGCCGCCGCCAAGCCGGCCCGCCTGATTATCGACACGCATCTGGAAGTGTGGACCTTCGATCCGAAATTCCCGTTTCATCATCCCGAGCGTCCGGACCTGAAGCGCGTGGATGTGGAAGCGCCCATCGAAAATGAGGTCGGCGAAATGCGCGACTTCGGATTGAAATACACGGTGCTCGTCAATCCTCGTTTCTTCGGCTGGGACAATTCGTATATCGCCGACTCTCTGCATCGATATCCGAAGCTGTTCGTCGCTCACGGCTTGCTGAATCCCGAGGAGCCCGACTTGGCCGGCCGCCTGCGCTATTGGATTCGCGAGCAGGGATTCTCTGGGATGCGCTTCAGCCCCATCTACCATCCGAGCTCAACCTGGCTGAACTCCAAGGAGCATTATCCGCTGTGGCGCGAAGCGGAACGACTGGGAGCTGTCTTCAACTACTATATTCTTCCACAGCAAATGCCCATGCTCGAGGACATGGCGGAAAAGTTCCCCGGAGTCAAGATCGTGGTCGATCACCTGGGCAAGCCCGACCTGCGCGCCGCGGATCCCTGGTTGGAATTCCGCAAAATGTTTCGGCTGAAGCGATTCCCGCAGGTCTGGATCAGCGCGTCGGAGCCATATGAACTTTCCTTGACGAAGCAGTTCCCCTACCGCGACACCTACCCCTTTTTCAAGGCGACTTATGAGGAGTTCGGCGGCAAGAAACTGATCTGGGGCACCGGATATCCGAAGCCCCGTTGGGAGCTGCCCATGGACAAGGAGCTACAGTTTGTGGACGAAGCGCTGGATTTCTACACACCGAAAGACCGCGAGCTGATTCTCGGCAAGAACGCTCTTCGCATCTGGAAATTTCCTAAGAGTTGATCTGGGATGAAGAAGTCATCTATACAAGAAATCCGCGATCGATTCGATCGCGACGTGGAGCGTTTTTCCAATCTGGAGACCGGCCAGACCGCGACAGTCGACGCCGCGCTCGCGCTCGACCTGATCGCCCGCAGCGCCGCTGCCGCCACTCCGGCCGCCCGCGCGATGCTCGACATTGGCTGCGGAGCCGGCAACTTCACGCTGAAACTGCTCGAGCGCCTTCCTAATCTCGATTGCACGCTCATCGACCTCAGCGCCAACATGCTCGCCCGAGCTACCGCGCGTGTGACTCCGGCAACCACAGGCCTTGTCAGCGCTATCCAGAATGACGTGCGCCTGGTAGAGATGGCCGATGACAGCTTCGATGCGATCGTGGCGGCCGCCGTACTCCATCATCTGCGCGATGAGAGCGAATGGACTGCACTCTTCCGGAAGCTCTACCGCTGGCTGCGCCCGGGCGGCTCGCTTTGGATCTTCGATCTGGTGTCCCATGAAATCGACGCTGTGCAGGCCATTATGTGGGAGCGCTATGGCGACTATCTGGCTGCCTTCAAGGGCGAGCAGTACCGCGAGCACGTGTTCGCCTATGTCGATCGCGAAGACTCACCCCGGCCCGTCCTGTTCCAGTGCGAGTTGCTGCGGGCAGCGGGTTTCCGCGAGATCGACATCCTGCACAAGAATGGCTGCTTTGCCGCATTCGGAGCGTGTAAGCTATGGGGTACATGAAATACTTTGGATTGCTTTTGGCGCCTGTTCTGCTTGTCTCCGCGCAGAGCCGTCCGCCTCTCATCGCCATTGGCGGGGTCATGCATGAGACCGACACCTTTAATCCGTTGAAGACAGACCTGTCCGATTTTGAAGTAGGGCTGGCGGAGGGGGAAGGGATTCTGCGCGGCGAACAACTGATCAAGTCGCAGGAAAATGGCAGCACGATTATCAGCGGCTACATCGAAGGCGCACGGCTGTTCGGCCTGAAGCTTTATCCGACGATACTGGCAGGCCCGCAGACAGGTGGCATGGTGACCGGCCGGGCTTTCAACACTCTGACCGGCGAACTGATCCAACGGCTGAAATCGGCGCCCAAGCTCGATGGAGTGCTGCTGTGCCTGCACGGCACAATGGTGGCGGAAGGATATCCTCACGCCGATGCCGAGGTGGTCCGCAGGGTACGCGAGGCGCTGGGCCAGAGCATTCCGATCGTGGTTACTCACGATTTCCACGCCAACGTTTCGCCCGAGATTGTTCAGCTTTCGACGGCGCTGAACACAGTTAAGGAATGTCCTCATCTGGACACAAAGGAACGCGGCATCCAGGCGGCGAAAATCATGGCGGATACCGTGAGTGGGAAAGTAAAGCCGGTACAAGCGCTGGCGAAGCCGCCCATGGTCTACAACCTGATTTTCCAGGATACGTACCGCCAGCCCTTCAAACAATTTACCGATGAGAGCCGGCGCCTGGAGAAGAATCCGAAGATTCTCGCGGTCAGTATTCCCGGAGGCTACCAATGGGCCGACATCCCGGCCATGGGGCCGAGCGTAATCGTGGTGACCGATAACGATCCGGAATTGGCTAAGAGAGAAGCGCAGCGGCTGTCGGACATGCTCTATGCCTCACGAACCAAGTTGACCCTCGACCTTCCCGACCCCGCCACAGCAGTTAAGATGGCGATGGAGAGCGACAAGTTTCCAGTGGCGCTGCTCGACAGCGGGGACAACGTGGGAGGCGGTTCTCCCGGCGACAGCACTTTCATACTCAGAGAACTGTTGCGCCAGAAAGCGCAAGGTTGGGTGGTGACCATAGCCGATCGCCAGGCAGCGGAGGCCGCGTTTCGGGCCGGCGTCGGGCAGCCGTTCGACATGCAAGTGGGAGGGAAGACAGATAAGATGCATGGCGATCCGGTACGGGTGCGAGGGCGCATCAGATCGCTGCACGATGGAAAGTTCGTCGAGCCGGAAACCCGTCATGGGGGTTATCGGTACTGGGACATGGGGCTCACGGCGGTTATCGAAGAAGAAAGCTCGACCCGCGATCTTCCCAGCTTGCTGCTGCTCACCATGAAGCGCACGATGCCCAACAGCCTGCATTCTCTGATCAGCAACGGCGTTTATCCGCAGCGTCAGAAGATCCTGGTGGCCAAAGGCACGATTGCGCCGCTCGCCGCTTACGAGCCGGTCGCCGCGCGCATTATCCAAGTGGATGTTCCGGGAGTGACGGCTGTGAACCCAGCGCGCTTCACTTACAAGAACGTGCGCCGGCCACTGTGGGGACTGCCTTAGTGGCGCCTGTCGTCTCACTAAGGATCAGCGGCGGTGCTGTCGTTCGAGGTCCTCTGTCGCCTCCGCCTCCGCTTCCAGGTCCGCGTCGATGTCCGCCTGGTTGGCGTGGTAGTAGGCAAGGGCCGCATGAACTTGCGCCAGCGACAGGTGGCCGAATTTCCGCACGATCTCCTCGGGAATCAGGCCCATGTTGTGCCACTGCGCAATCCGGCGAACGGAGACACCCGTTCCGGCAATGCACGGGCACCCACCGCGAATATCGGGGCGTCGAGAGATTAGGCTACCAATCTCGGTTACGGTTGCCATTGACTTCAAGTATAGCGCTCTAGCCCGTACGTCAGATCTTCTCTCCTGGATCGATCAACAGCCACGTCAACATTCCGATCAGCACCATCAGGCTCCCGAAGTACAGGCCTCCGGCCCAGCCGAAGTGGACGGCGATCATGGGAGTCACCACGGGCGCGAGCATTCCGCCTAAATTACCGCCCGTGTTGAAAATTCCGCAGCCCGCGCCGGCCTGATCGCCCGATATTTCGATGGCCGTCGCCCAGTACGGTCCTTCCGAGCTCGCTGCCGATCCGAACGCCAGAGAAAGCAGCGCCACCGTCGCGACCACGCCAAATCCGCTCGCGCCGAGATAGAGCAACACGGCGCTCAGTCCCATCCCGGTCATCGCCACCGAACGGCGGCCGAACTTAAGACCGTAGCGCAAGACCAAGCGGTCGGAGAGCTTTCCTCCCAGGGGCGTCATCACCACCATGGCGAGAAACAGGATCGTGGTGGCGAGCGCGGTCTCGCTCTTTCCCAAGTGGCGGATCTCGCCGAAGTAGTAATAAATCCAGTAGAAGAAAATGTATTCAAAATAATTCGTGAGAAAATATCCCATTGTCAGCAGAAGCAGATTTCGATTGGTGAGCAGCTTTTTCCACTGGCTGGCTACACGCGGGCGGGCGGCTGCGGCCTCGACCTGGCCGGGCGGATGATCGCGAACAGACCAGTACCATATAATTCCTAGCGCCGCGGCCAACGCCGCCGCGATCCAAAAGGAAACGCGCCAACCGTAGGCGGCGATCATCTTGGAAAATACAATGGGCGATAATGCGGCGCCCAAGGCGGATCCCGCCATGATCAGTGCTTGCACCCAGCCCTGCGAGGTCATGGGAATCCAGTTGGCCGCCATCCTGCCCGTAGCCGGATATATCGGTGAGGCGCTCACACCGAACAGGAACCGCACTACCAGGAATGTCGGCACCACGCCGAAGATGGCGCCGAGGCCAGGGCTTCCGCACAGCGCGGTGAGCCCGGTGAGGAGCGCCGTTCCCAGAACCGTCGCGGTCAGCACGCGACGCGGCCCGAAGAGATCGGTGAGCCAGCCACCCGGCGTCATGCAGATCGTATAGCTGAGCAGGAACGCCGAATACACCGCGCCCATCGCCGTTTCCGAGATGCCGTACTCTTTCATGATGCCCGGACCGGCGATGGACATGATGGTCCGGTCGAAGTAGCTCATGCCGCTGAGCGCGATCATGAGCCCGACCAGCGTCATCTGGCTCTTGTTCAAGCGGGTTGGTTGGGTAGCCGATGAGGCGGCGATCATGCTGGCGGGATTGTAGCACGCGGGCCAAGCGTCTTGCTGGACCTGAAACGGCGGGCCTCCGGCCGGCTATGCCGCCTTTCGTGGCGGCATTCCTGCGTCGGGCAAAAGAATGCCCGCAGGAATGCGGGCATAGCCGGCCGGAGGCCCGCTCCTCGTCGATGCGAGGCAGAAGCTAGATCCTACGGCTTTCTTGACCACAGCCTCTTCAGTGTTTCCAGATTTCGGAGGTCGTCGCCTTCTTCGTCGACGGGAGTTTCCAGGATGAACGGGAGTTTCCGCAGCTTGGGATGGGCCAGGATGCGGCGGAACGCGGCCTCACCGATATGGCCTTGCCCGATGTTCTCATGGCGATCGGCTCGCGAGCCCAGCGGAGTTTTCGAATCGTTGGCGTGGATCAGCTTCACGTTGGACATACCCAGTATCGCGTCGGCGTCGCGGACCGTCTGGTTGAGTCCCGCGGGCGTGCGGATATCGAAGCCGGCGGCAAGCAAGTGGCAGGTGTCCAGGCAGTAGCCGATGGGCAGATCGGTCAGGTTGGCGGCAAGGTCCCGAATGGCGCGCAATTCTTCGAAGCGCGATCCGATATGGCAGCCACCGCCGGCCGTGCATTCCAGCAGCAGCATGACGGCTCCACGCGCCACGCCGTGGGCGGCCTCGGCGAGCCCACGCGCGAAATTGGCGATTCCATCTTCCAGCGTTTGACCTTTGTAGCTGCCCGGATGCGCTACCAGGTATTCGGCGCCGATGAGTGCCGCGCGCTCCAGCTCTCCGCGAAAGCACTGGATGGATTTGGCGCGAATGGTTGGATCGATGGAAGCCAGGTTGATCAGATAGTTGTCGTGAATCACCAGGGGCTTCAAGTCGAGCTTCTGGCGCACGCGCTCGAGAGCCTGGCAATCCGACGCGGGCGGCATGGACGCGCGCCACATGCGCGGGCTGGCGGAGAAGATCTGGAAAGTGTTCGCACCCAGCTCGTGCGCTTTGAGAGCGGTTTTTTCCAGCGTTCCCTGGCTGGTTGTGTGGATTCCTATCCTCAGAGGTGTATCACTCGCTGGACTTCGCGCCATGGGGCCGGATTGCTTTCGCGATCAGCCCGAGCCCGCCGACAAGCAAGATCAGCATGACGAGAGTATTGAACAGGGACGTCGGCTGAAAATAAATGTGCATGTTCGCAATCACGCCCGCCAGGATGAATAGCGCGCCGGCGATGGTGAGCAGCCATCCGATAACGCTTCGACCGTTAAAGAACATCATGCCGATGCCGATCAGCATCGGGATAAGGGTGATTCCGAAAGTGCTTGTACCGTAAAAGCTCCAGTAGGAGCCGACCACGCTTACCTGATTGGAGAGCAGGTATCCTCCGATGCAAGCCATGGCGAAGCCGATCAGGAAATCGCCGAGGCCTCCGGGAGTCCCACCCACGTCACTCAAGTTACGGTCTGTCATGTTCGAGCACTACTACCGAGGCGATCGTTCCGGGGGCCTTGTCGGGAAGGGAGAGGGTGACGCGGTCGCCTTGTTGACGGAGCTTTACTGACTTGTGTCCGGCCAGCAAATAAGCCTTCTTCACTTTGCTGTTCACTTTCGTCAGCTCAAACGAGCCTGCCGGCCATTTGAACATCGTGAGGTAAAGCTTCCCGGGCTTGGTGGTGCAGCGCCAGTCGGTCTTAGCCTTGAACAACGGCTTACCAGTCTTGTCCTTTTGCGTACTGTCGGCCTCGCCCAATTCGTAGCCGAACGGCGTCGGGCCGGCGCCATAAATGGCCTCGCCGTTCACTTTGAGCCAGCGGCCCACAGCGCGCAGGTTGTCCTGGCTGGGTTGCGGAATTACGCCTTCAGAGGTCGGACCGACGTTCAACAGGTAGTTGCCGCCTTTACTGACGATGTCCACCAGCTTGAAGGTCAAATCTTCGGGCGACTTCCAATCGTTGTCATCCTTCTTATAGCCCCAGGTATGATTCAGCGTCGCGGGCACTTCCCAATCGCCGGGCACCACCTCGTCGGGGATCCTGTTGTCGCCCATCGAACGATAATCGCCCTCGGCGCCGAGACGGCCGTCGATCAGGGTCGCTGGCTGCATGGAGTGGACGATGTCGATGAAACGCTGACCGCGATCGCCGCTCATCATGCGGGGTGTATCGAACCAGACCAGGCAAATCGGGCCGTAGCCGGAGAGCAGCTCCTTCACCTGCGGCTCGGCTTTGCCGCGCAGGTACTGGTCGAAATCCTTTTTGTCGTCGGGGCCGAAATCCCAGGTGTTGCCGGCGCCGTTGGGTTCGTGCCAGTCCTGGGCTTGCGAATAGTAGAAGCCGAACTTAATGCCATGACGGGCACAGGCCGCGGATAGTTCCTTGAGCGGATCGCGATGCCAGGGCGTGGCGTCATGGACGTTGTACTTGCTCACCGCGGATTGGTACATCGCGAAGCCATCGTGGTGCTTGCTGGTGATGACCAGGTACTTCATGCCGGCGTCTTGAGCCATCTGGACCCATTCCTCGGCGTTAAACCTGACAGGATTGAACTGGGTGGCCAGTTGTTCGTAATCCTTCACGGGAATCTTCGCCCGGTTCATGATCCATTCACCGATACCGGCGATCGGCTTACCCTTCCACTCGCCGGCGGGAATGCAGTAGAGACCCCAGTGGATGAACAAGCCGAACTTGGCTTCGCGAAACCACTTCATCTTGGCATCTTGTGAGGAGGGCGCCGCGCTTTGGGGAGCGGCAATTTGGACTAATGAAAGGCAGAGACACGCGGCGAGCAACGGGGCGCGCCATATTTTGGACAGGCAACTCATGCTTCGGATAATACCAGACACAGAAAGGCAGGCGCCGAAACGCCTGCCTCTGGAACTGTGGCCGCTGTTCAGTACGGATTGCTGTACTGTGGGCTGGGTTGACCTTGATTGTAGTAGTTCTGCGGAGGCGCCTGATAATTCTGCGGCGGGGGCGCGTTGTTGTAATTCTGCGGCGGAGGCGCATTGTAATTCTGGTAATTCTGCGGTGGCGCTACGCAGTTCGGATTAGGAATCCAGTTGCCATACCGGTCGTAAGTTCCGGTGCTGCAGGCCGCTGCACCGTAAGCGTATCCCGGATCGTAAGCGTATCCTGGATCGTAGGCATATCCGGGCGCATACCCGTAGCCGTACCCATAGTAGGGAGAGCCGCCGAAGCCCAGATACAGGCCGCCGCCATAATAACCTCTGCCGCCGCCGTAGTATCCGCGGCCGCCGTAAGAGTATCCACGTCCGCCCGAGTAGACGCGTCCGCTGGAAAAGCTTTGTCCACCCGAATAGCTGCGGCTGCCACCCGAAAACCCGGGCGAACTGTAGCTGCGGCTTCCGCCGGAAGATCGAGGCGCGCTATAGCTACGGCCGCCACCGCCGCCGGAGAAACCGCGTCCGCCTCCGGATGAATGTCCGCCGCCACCGCCGTGCCCACCGTCCCGACCAAATCCCGCCGGAGCAAATACCATCAGCAGTGCACCGGCCATCAATGTTGTCAATCCGTATTTTTGGATCATAACCGCCTCATTTCTGCTTCCACAATGATGGACGCACGCGGGCGCCAAGCCGTTATAACGATTAGAAATCATGAAAGATATATAATGCGCACACAGCGGCCCTTGGCTTGCTTACGTCCAAGCGAGGCAACGGTCGTGCGCTTCTTATCAACACGTAACTCCTTTCGAATCTGTTCGGCGTTAGTTCTCCTAGCGTCGATGGCGGACGCCCGCGTGCAGCCACGCACCTACCGGCGCAAGGCCGCCAGCGGCCCTAGTTCTGATCCGGTCCGCGTGAACGATCCTAAACTGATGAATCTGATCCGTCCTGGCGCTAAAGGCTCGGCGGTGGTGCGGGCGCAGATCCTGCTCGATCGCGCTGGTTTCTCCTCGAGTGAAATCGATGGCAACTTTGGCAAGAATCTTCAGAACACGGTTGCCGCTTACCAGAAATCGCACGGACTGAAGGAAACCGGATCGGTCAACCTGGAAACCTGGCAAGCGCTCAATGCCGACTCGGCGCCGGCCGTGCAGCAATACACAATCGCACACGAAGACGTGGCTGGACCATTTGAGAAGATTCCCACCGACATGATGGAGCAATCCAAGCTGACCGCTCTGGGATACGAATCGCCGCTGGATGGTCTGGCTGAGAAATTCCATAGCTCGCCGAAGCTCCTGATGGCCTGGAACCGAGGCAAATCGTTCGACAAGGAGGGCGAGACGATAACCGCGCCCAACGTGGCGGCCGAGCCGCTGCCAAAAGCCGCCTCGATAGTTGTGGATGGATCGGATCTCAGCGTCAGCGCTCTCGATGAAAACGGCAAGATGCTGGCCCATTTTCCAGCCAGCGTGGGTAGCGCCCACGATCCATTGCCGGTGGGGACCTGGAAGGTTCTGTGGGTGAAAAGGAATCCGATATTTCACTACAATCCAGAACTTTTCTGGGATGCGGAGGGCAAGCAGTCGAAAGCCGACATCGCAGCGGGCCCGCGAAACCCGGTGGGAGTGGTGTGGATCGCCATTTCGAAAGAACACTACGGTATTCATGGGACGGCGACGCCTTCGCATATCGGATACACGCAGTCGCACGGATGCATCCGGCTGACGAATTGGGATGCGTTGAAAGTGGCGGACATGGTGAAACCAGGCACACCCGCTATCTTGAAGGAGTAATTATGTTCCCGGCAAGAGACATCGGCGTGTTCTTCGCGGGCTGCGCGATAGGAGCGTTGTCGGTCGCGCTTCTGGTATCGCATAGTGCTCCTCAGCCCCCTTTCGGCGTGGTGGTAAGAGCCGCGGCTCCCATAGACGCTTCCTCGCCCCGGATCGGATTGCCAATTGCCGGATTGCAAGCGAACGATATTCAGGACACGTACTTTCAGCGTCGTGATGGGACCCGGCAGCATGAGGCGACCGACATCCTGGCGCCCCGCGGCACGCCCGTTCTGGCAGTGGATGGCGGAACAATAAAGAAGCTCTTCACCAGCAAGCCCGGCGGATTGACCGTGTATCAATTCGATCCGGCGTCGGTTTACTGCTATTACTACGCCCATCTGGACCGCTATGCGGAAAACCTCAAGGAAGGAATGGCCCTGAACCGGGGCGACGTTATCGGGTACGTCGGTACGACCGGAAACGCACCCGCGAACACGCCCCACCTGCACTTCGCGATCTTCAAGATTGGACCGCAGAAACGCTGGTGGGAAGGCACGCCCGTCAATCCGTATCCATTTCTTATGGATGCCCTCAAGCGTTGACCATCAAGCGTCGACGCAGCAACCAGACGATCGCTAATCCGCCGGCTTAGTCAGTGGGGCCGGTGACGACATGCCAGTGAGCAAACAGAATCCCAGCGTTTACTAGGTCTCTGACCGGCTGATTCGGTTCAATTCAGAAGAGCCCCCGCGCTGACGCTTGGGCTGTGGTGTATTATGCGTAAGCATTACAGCCCAAGCGTCAGCGCGGGGGCTGCCGGTTATCGAAAACAAAATCAGGCGGTCATCGCACTAGTCCGCGGCTCTGTTCCTGTCGCACGCCACCGGTTGCGTTGCTCGTGATAACATCTCAGTTCGAGAGATGCCTTTCCGCGGCTTCATGCGATGCAGCGCTCGATTGGTCTTGGCTGCAACGTCTTTCGCACTCCAGATTTGCCGGGCTCAGACGGACGCGGTCCCTACTTTTGGAACCACAGTTGTGATTCCCGGTGGACTGAAAGGCCAGATCTACCTCATAGAGCCCAGGGAGAACCTGCCCAAGTTTGAAAAGCTGGAGCCTGTCGGTACGATTTACACCAAGGGTTTGTACATTCCCCCGCGCGAGTTCATGGAAGGGTTTCCCGGGGTGACAGATCGAGTCGAATGGTTTGCGATTGACTTCACCGGCCGGTTTTACATCGAAAGGCCCGGCAATTATCGTTTCAATCTCGCATCGGATGACGGGTCGAAGCTCTACATCGACCGAAAGCTTGTGATCGATAACGACGGTGTTCACGCGACGGAACTGGTCGGCACTGTCGTCAAGTTGAGCGGAGGAGTGCACTCAATCCGGTTGTCTTATTTTCAAGGTCCTCGCTACCAGCTAAGCCTCATGTTGAGCGTTGCCGGGCCGGGAGATCGCCAGTTTCGGCCGTTCAGTACCGATGAGTTCAAGCCGCCGCCCAATCCGGAGGACTGGAAGTTTGGGAGTCCGGATGACTGGAAGGAGCCTGAAGACCCGAACGCGGGGCGCAGGAAACTGAAACGTATGGTTTCTGCTCACGCCGGCGAGTTTGTCTCAGTCCCCATAGGGGTTTTCTCGCACGGTAAGCCGGTCCGGAGTCTGAAGCAGAGCGATTTTCTGGTTCGCGATAACAATGAATTGAAAGACATTGCGAGTTTCGGTTTTGCCGATCAGATTCTCGACATCATCCTGCTGGTTGACAACAGCGCAGGCATGCGTCCTTTCAATGAGCGAGTCAAGAATATTGCGATGAAGGCGATGTCACGCCTTGGCCCTCACGACCGCGTGGGGGTAATCGTCTCCGGCGACAAGCTACTTCTCTCTCTGGTCCTATCTTCTGACCGCAGAATGGTAATGGCCGCTATTGGAAACATTCAGCCTGGCACGGGCGGAACCGAACTGAATGCATCGATTGCAATCACCGCGCAATATCTTCGGGAAAAAGCCCGCGCGGAAGCAACGCGGGCCATTGTGATATTCACCCTCAATGATGGCAGGCGGGAGATTCCCGATCGCGCCACTCGCGACGCGCTGTGGCAGTCGAATGTCACCCTCAGCGGCCTCTTCGCTAAGGCGGAAACCGA
>Ga0210405_10005135_pt1 | contig 12059 bp, 10 predicted proteins | sample IncBWH11MmetaG_FD_155492 | JGI IMG/M metagenome (GOLD analysis project Ga0210405, IMG submission 155492) | Forest soil microbial communities from Barre Woods Harvard Forest LTER site, Petersham, Massachusetts, United States - Inc-BW-H-11-M | ecosystem: Environmental > Terrestrial > Soil >... | reverse complement strand
CGCTGAGATTGTTCCGTAGCTTTTTCGATCAAGGACCGGGAGCCGCTGAAGCCATCGCGCTCGTACAACTCGAAGAAAAAAAGAATTCCCGCGTAGGCAATCTTTCCGGCGGCCAGAAACAGCGCCTCGCGCTCGCCTGCGCTTTAGTCGGCGATCCCGATTTTCTTTTTCTCGATGAGCCCACCACCGGCCTCGACCCGCAAGCTCGCCGCCAGCTTTGGGATTTGATCGAACAATTCAAATCCTCGGGCCGCACGATACTTCTCACCACGCATTACATGGACGAAGCCGAGCGCCTCTGCGAACGCGTCGCCATCATGGACAACGGCAAACAAATCGCTCTTGGCAGCCCGCGCGAACTGATCGCCTCCACTTGCGCCGAACACATGGTCGCGTTTTCCGCTGGCGCAAAATCAAATGTGCTGGATGTCCTCGCGTTGCGCCAAATCGAAGGCGTTCGCGAAGTTCGCTCCGAAAATGGCACTGTAGAAATGCAGGTCACCGAATTGCATCTCGCGGTACCGGCCTTGCTCGCGGAATTGACGCGCCAAAATATTCCGCTCACCGAGCTGAGCACCCATTCCGCCACTTTGGAGGATGTATTCGTCTCTCTGACAGGACGCCACCTTCGCGATGAGTGATCCCAGTGGATTTTCCAAATGAGTGAAACTACAGCCATTCCCGACATTCAAGTTCGCGCGGCGGAGCGAAAAGCTCCGCGCGGCAAAGCGTTTGCCGAGCATCCGCTCGTGCAATTAACCATCGTGCGCTTCCTCGAAACCCTCCGCGAACCAGAAGCGCTTTTCTGGATCTTCGCGTTTCCCATTCTTCTCGCAGGCGGCCTCGGTATCGCGTTCCGAAATCGCCCCGCGGAGGTGCTGAAAATTGCCACTGTCACGCCGCAACTGACGCAGTCTCTGCAAAAGGAAAAACTTCTGGACGTGCAGCAACTCGACATGCAGACCGCGGAAGAGGCGCTACGCACCGGGAAAATCGCGTTGCTAGCCGTGCCCGGTGCCAACGGCGCCATCGTCTATCGCTACGACGATACGAACCCGGAAGGCCGCACCGCGCACATGCTCGCGAATCGAGCTGTGCAGCAAGCCGCGGGCCGCATCGACCCCGTAGCTTCGAGTGACGTGTTGATGCGGGAGCCTGGCTCGCGCTACATCGACTTTCTTATTCCCGGCTTGCTAGGAATGAATCTAATGGGAAGCGCGATTTGGGGCATGGGCTTCACCGTCGTTGACGCGCGGCGCAAAAAACTGTTAAAGCGCTTGATCGCGACTCCCATGCCCAAGCAATACTTTCTGCTTTCCTACGTTCTGTCGCGCATCTTGATGCTCGTGGCCGAAGTGGGAATCGTGCTTGGGTTCGGCGCGTGGATTTTTCATGTGCCGGTGCGCGGCTCGTTGCTTAGTCTCGCTGTGGTATGTCTGCTAGGTTCCTTGACATTCAGCGCTTTGGGATTGCTGCTCGCGTCGCGCGCGAAAACAATTGAAGCGGCTTCCGGCTTGATGAACGCCGTTATGCTGCCGATGTGGATCGCTTCCGGCGTGTTCTTCTCCGCGCAGCGATTTCCCGATGCGGTACAACCCATTATTAAAGCTCTTCCATTGACCGCGGCGATCGACGCGCTCCGTGCCAACATGTTGCAAGGCGCGAATCTAGTTCAGCTGGCGCCGCAGCTTGCCGTGCTAAGTTTTTGGCTACTCGTTTGCTTCGTTCTTGCCCTAAAACTCTTTCGCTGGCGTTAAGACTTTTTCCGGTACATCAATTTACTTCCGACCCATCTAGCTGACCGCTTTTTTGTGGAACTGGCGCAGCCCCACGGTCAGTAACAGCGCATTAAATCCAATCAAGGCCACGAAAACGGCGAGCAAAGACAAATGCGGATATTGCGGAACCAGAGTCGCCCGCAATCCTTCGCTGGCATAGACCAGCGGATTCACGAGCACGACTTTCTGCATGATGGGAAAATTCGCCAGCGCGCTCCACGGATAGTACGTGCAGCCAAAAAAGATCATCGGCGCAAGGACCAGAGAAAACATCAGGCCGATGTGCGTTTGCTCGACGCTGCAGCCAAGCGCCAGCCCGCCGCACGCGGAAAAAAGCGCCACAAGCAACGCAACAATCCCGAAGAGAATCGGCCGGTGGAGGCTCAAGTCGACGCCCGGCCTGAGCAGCAGCCACGCCGCGGGAATCACCATGATTCCTGCCGCGAGAGCTTGCAGCGTTCCAGCAACAACTTTTTCAATCGCGACCCAGGAAATGTCCATGGGGGCGAGCAGGCGGTCTTCGATTTCGCGCGTGAATTGAAACTCAGCGATCAACGGCATGGCTACTGCCCAAATCCCTGTGCCCACCATGCTGAGCGCCATGATGCCGGGAAGCAGAAGGCTTTTGTACGACGGCGGCATGTAGCCACTGCCCACCATCACGCGGCCGAAAATGAATACGAACATCAGCGGCTGCAAAAACGTTTGGAACAGCAGCGCAACGATGTTGCGGCGCGCCACGCGCGCGTCGCGAGCCAGCATGGCCATGAACGCTTTATAGTTCATTCGCGCAGGCTCCTGCCGGTGTGGTGCAGAAAGAGGTTTTCGAGGCTGGGTTCCGAGATGTGCACGTCGCACAATTCCGCGTTCACCGCGACCGCAAGATTCGCAACATCAGAAACGAGCGAGCCGCCGCGGTCGGCGTAAAGATCGGCGCCATTGTTTTCTATGGCGCGCACTTCACGAACTCCAGACAGTGCTTTCAAACGCTCCAGCAAATCCGGCGAGTGCTGGCCGAAGCGCACCCGGACCAGGTAGCCGCCCGGCACGGAAGCCTTCAGCTCTGTCGGCGTACCCAGCGCGATGATGCGGCCGTGATCGACGATAGCGAGGCGCTGGCAGAGTGCGTCGGCTTCTTCCATGTTGTGCGTGGTCAACAGAACGGTTTTGCCGCTCTGGTTGTACTCGCGAATAATTTCCCAGAGCAGCAAACGCGTCTGAGGATCGAGACCAGCACTAGGCTCATCCAAGAAAAGGACTTGCGGATCGTGCATCATGGCGCGCGCGATGGAGAGTCGCTGCATCATGCCGCCCGAAAAGCCGCGGACGATTTGGTCGGCGCGGTCGGTGAGCTTGAAGCGTTCGAGCAGGGAGGCCGCGCGCGTGTTGCGCTCTTGAGAACTCTGGCCAAAATAGGCGCCGTGAAAAACTAAAATCTCGCGAGCGGTCAATGAAAAGTCGAGGTTGGGACGTTGCGCTACCACACCGATCAGGCGTTTGACGGCGGACTGCTCTTTCCAGACGTCGTGCTCGCCGATCCAGGCTTGGCCAGCGGTCGGTTTGACCCGCGTGGTGAGAACGCCCACGGTTGTGGATTTCCCCGCGCCGTTCGGCCCAAGCAGGCAGAAAATTTCTCCGGAATGGATATCGAGAGAAATTCCATTGAGCGCAACGACTTCCGGCTTTTGTTGCTTGCCCTTGCTGCGCTTTGCGGCAAAGGAAAAAGCGCTGCCCGAGCCGGCTGCTAACGGCGGCGCTGTGTTGTAAACCTTGCGCAATTCGTTGGTGCGAATGCCGGCCGCCATATCTCGATTCCCCTCATCCCTGCTTTACGGAAATGCGGCCGCAAAAGTTACTTCGGTGAGTCGCGCTACTCAAAGGCTCTGGGCATTCGCGAAACAGGGCAACGGTCTTGGGATGATTCCAGAGGGACGGGATGCATGTCAATCCAGTCGCACAAATTGCCCGTTTTTTGGGCATCGCAATTATCGGAGTTGTTCATTCCCGGTTTCCTTCTGGTTCACCGCTCCGAGTAGCGTTGCTCTTTCCACGGATCGCCGTAGGCGTGATAACCGTTGCGTTCCCAGAAGCCGAGGCGGTCATGATCGAGGAGCACAAAGCCGCGGACCCACTTGACGCTTTTCCATGCGTAGAGTTGCGGAACGATGAGACGGAGCGGGCCGCCGTGCTCGCCAGTGAGCGGCTCGCCATCATGTTCAAAGGCGAACAGCACATCGGGGCGCAAAAGGTCGGCGAGGGGCACGTTGGCGGTGTAGCCTTCCTCCGCAAGAATGGACGCGAATTGCGCGCCCGGTTTCGGTTTGACCAACTTCATCACGTCGGTGAAAAGGACGCCTTTCCAGTGGTTGTCCAGGCGGCTCCAGCGCGTGACACAATGAAAGTCGGATTGCGTTTCGGTTTGCGGCAGAGCGCGAAAGTCATTCCAGGTCAGTCGCTTTGCCACTTCCAGTTCACCCGAAATTTGGAAATCCCATCGCGCTGGATCGAAATGCGGAATGCTGCCGTAGTGGAGCACAGGCCATTTCAGCGTGAGCGACTGCCCCGGCGGCAAACGGCCTTCTGCCTTAGCTTTATTTTCCAGTTCCTTCCTCGTTCCTAGGTCTCCAAATAATGACATGCGGTTTCCTTTACGACGAATGGCTCGATGCTATTAAGGCCTTCTCCAGTTTACAGCGCTCGTTGATGGTATGTCCCGGATATGAGACAACTGAAAATCCGGAACAGATCGGTAAGGAGAGAAAAAATGCTGGCTTCGATGAACATGGTTGGATTCCTTCTTACGAAAGATTACGAGAAGGCGCGCGCGTTTTATGAGGGGAATCTGGGATTCGAGTTTGTGAGTTTGGACCAGTTTGCGCTGGTGATGCAGGCGGGCAAAAGCATGATCCGGATCGTGAAGATGCCGACGTTTACGCCCCTGCAAAGCACCGTGCTTGGCTGGCAGGTGAACGATATTGAAGCGATGGTTGACTGGCTGACGAAACGCGGCGTGGTGTTTGAGAAATATCCTTTCGTCCAAGACAAGGACCGCGGGATTTGGACGGCGCCGGGAGGCAGCAAAGTGGCGTGGTTTAAGGATCCGGACGGAAATGTGTTGGGCGTCTCGGAACACCATTGAACGGCGTCGATGTGAATTACGCAGCATGCCGTTGGACCGGTCAGGTGCAAATGCTGAAGTAATCGCGCGGGGGTTTAGGAGCGGCGGGCTCGGTGGAGGCTGGAGTGCTGGACGGCGCGGGTTTGGGGGCGGGAACGGAAGAGTCTCTTGTTTGCGTAGATGGATTCTTCTGGGATTTTTGAGAAGCTTTTGCCGCTTGTCGCGCAGCATAGTTTGCGAGGAAACTGGCCCGCATTTTACGTATGTCTTCGTTGACCTCGTCCAGAGCTTGAGCGTCGCGCTCTTCGTCCGACAGCTTCTCCATGCCGTGGAGAGTGCAGAGCAGCAGCTGGGATAGGTAGCCGAAAGCGACTGCGTCCTTGCGGTCGATAAGCCTGCGGGCACGCAGTTTGACGACGTTGCCAAGGAAAGCGTTGACCTCGCCGACGGAAGCCAGGTCGCCGGTGGAGTTGAGGAGTTCGTCGGCGAGAGCTGCGTCGTCTGGCTGAGACGCTACGGCTCCCCGCAAATGTTGTGGACAGAGCGAATCGTGATCGGGGGCAACGAGCATGCGACAGCGGCGGCCGCGGGCGTTGATGTGAATGCATTGATCGGCGGTTAGGGAATTAGCGGACATGGTGATTTCCTTCCGAGATAAAGATTAAGAGACGATGCAACGAAGTAAAAAGGGAGTGGCAGGCCGAAAAACGGGCCCCTTGGGCTGCACCCACCCCCTCCCCCTGTTTTTGTAAGAATATGATTCTGTGGGAGTTAGGAGGTGGGGGTATGCTAAGAATATCATTCGATGGGAGTTAGCTGGTCGGGAGGAGGAGGATGCGGATCGGCCGCGGCAGGGGCGAGGGGAGATTTCAACACAGAGTTCGCGGAGGGCACAGAAAAGCAGGTCTGCTACATGCTGCTGAGGGCTGCGGTCCCCTGAATGGGGAGCGGAGGCGAAATTGAGCGACGCGGGCAAGAAGGCTCCTTTAAAACTTGCCGCGCAGAGCAAAGACATTATGGCAGATCGGTATTTATTGTCAATAGGTTACTGATAATTACTTTATTTTGTTATGGATAAGAGGTGCCAATTCGAACTGGCACCTCGGGGTTTTAAAGAAATCAGGAAGCGGAAATCTGCAGTCCTGGCCTGCCAATGTAGTGTTCAAACAGTTCAAACCGTCACAATCCGATAAAAGTCGACCGTAGTGATATGTTTGCGAGGCTTACGCCACTATTTCATTGATACCGCAACCAGACTGCGCGCGACCTCCAATGCTCGCTAGGAGTCAAGATATGAAGCACGAGAAGTTCCCTCTATTCGCCACATGCTGTTTAATGCCGCGGCTGGCAGTGGTACTGCTTGGCTTACTGGCGCCGCTTTCTGGGCAAGTGCTCACACGCTCTTATAACAACCAGCGAACCGGAGCGAATACCGGGGAGACGAGCTTGACGCCCGAGAACGTAGCTAACCTGAAGAAGTTACGCGAACTGACTCTCGACGTCGGTGATGATCCTCGCATCGAGGCGCAGCCCTTATATATTCCAAAACTATCAACGGCGGACGAGCCTCATGATGTCGTAATCGTCTGCACCATGGCAAATAATGTGTACGCCTTCGACGCAAACACCGGCGCAAAACTCTGGAAGATAAACCTCGGAACGCCGATCACGCCGAAAGTCACGGGAAAAACCATCTTTGGTCTGAATGAAACGGAGATCGATCTTTGGGGCATCAACATTCGGTGGGGCGTCCTCAGCACTCCGGTGATCGACATGGATAGCAGAACGCTCTACGTTGTGAATTGGACCAGTCCTGATGGGACGCGCGCCAGAGCCTCGCACAAACTCAACGCCATAGATATCACCAAGGGGACCATCGTACATCCCGCTCTCACGATTCAAGGCAGCGCCGCGCCGAACGCCCACTTCCATTCACCCAATCAGAAGCAGCGTTCCGCTCTTCTGCTGAGCCCGCTGCGACAACCCGGAGGCCAGCACGTTGACAAGATTTTGTTCATGGCCGGCGGGATGACCGGCGAGACCACCAAGGGTGACCACGGGTGGGTGATCGCTTTCGATGTGGATAAATTTCAGCAGATCGCCGCGTGGACTTCCACTCCCACGACGCTTGCGGGAGGAATCTGGCAGGCTGGGCAGGGACCGGCTTCCGACGACCAGGGAAATGTCTACCTGATGACCAGTAATGGCGGCTGGAATGGAACCACTGATTTCGCCGAGAGTTTTGTCCGCCTTCGTTCTACTTCTTCCTCGCTTACCTTGGCCGACTGGTTTACTCCATTTCGAGACGATCAACGCCCTAAAGCCGCCGCGAATGGCTATGACTTCACCGACCAGGATCTGGGATCGGCTGGACCGGTTCTTCCGGACAATACCACTCTCGTCGTGGGCTCCGGAAAGGACGGCGTGCTCTACATTTTCGATCGCAGCAATCTCGGGAAGAAGTCCGTTGACCAAAACAAGCCCGCGCTTACGGACAACAAGCCGCTACTCAATGCCGTGTTCTTCACGTATTTTCCGGGAAGCTTCGCGATCAACCCGCTCGTCAATGTGAACGGATTCCCGGATGGCAAAACACATCACCTGCACGGTTCACCCGTGGCGTGGAACAGCAGCGGGAACGGGCCCATGCTTTTCGTGTGGGGCGAAAATGCGCCGCTCCGGTCGTGGTCGCTCAAATCGGATGGGCAAATCACATTCTTGGGAGAAAGTGAGGAAACCGCTTCGGCCTTTGCCGGAGTTTTTGATGCCATGCCCGGGGGAATGATCTCTCTGAGTGCAAGTGGAGGAAGCAATGGAATCGTTTGGGGCTCGGTGCCCGTGAAAGGCACCTGGAGCGCTCAGAACCTCGACGACAGCGGGCCGCAAAATCAGGGCAATGCTAACCAACAAATTGTCGAAGGCGTGCTGCGAGCCTACGACGCCGTGGCGTTTAACGGCACCACTCCCGACGGCAATCCGCGCATGAAACTTCTATGGCAGAGCACCAACCCGGGGCATTCTGCGCCTGGCGCCCCTCGCTATACCTACGACAAGTTTTGTCCGCCGGTTATCGCCGACGGCAAAGTATTCCTGACGACCTACGATGGTCGCGTCATCGTCTTCGGCCAGTGAGAAATGGCGAACGGAGCAACCTGAGAATTGGCGGATGCCGGACGATATTTTGGAGAAGGGATTGGCTGGGTTGGGCGCGGTGGCGCGAGGGTTGAGTATCGGCTGAGCGGGCATCAGCAGGTGACGGAGAGAGGCTTGGAGCGAGAGTTTGTGGTGATGATTTAGGGCGGATGCGAGGCATAGGAGAAGGAAAAGATAAAGCAGAAGCTCTGAGAGTAGAAGTGCCAATTCGAACTGGCACCTCGGGATTTTGAAGAAACTAGGTAGCGGCTCAGTCTCCGGTAGGCCGTAATCGGAAAAGTCAAATCGATCTAAAACCATATGTCCGGTAATGCGGGTGCAGCGCTCTTGGTCTGTAGTCCTGGCGCTTCGCTGCTGGCTACTGGACCGGAACGGAAAAGACAGAAACGCTGCGATCATTCAAGACGGCTAGCTTTGATCCGTCTGGCGACAGAGCGAAATCGAAGTCGCGTTCTGGCAACGGCGTGATATTCAAGTTCAGAACGCGCTGCCGAAGATGCAGATCGTAGATTACCAAGTGGGTTGACACACGACGCGCGCTCCCTTCCGACCGAGAATGCTTCCTTACCTCCTTGCTGTCTAACGATACGGCCACCCGTTGGCCGTTCTGAGAAATGGCGAAGTTCCTGTTTGGAGAATGAGTCGGCGAGTCCATTTTATCGAGAGGGTCAGTCATCAGGACGTGACCATCCGTCGAGACCAACAAGAATGCACTACTACAGACATTTACCAACCAAGTGTCTCTAACCAACGTGGGGAAATTAGCGCAGAATACCGGAGACTCTGGTTGATTAGTTCCTACGTCGAGTGTCTCCCAGACGGTGCTACCGAACTGCGTCACGGCCATATTTTGCTGTCGGCGATCCATCGCGGCGATGCCGGTATCCGAGATCGAGTGCGAGTGCAAGTAAACTTCAGGCTGTGTAGTTTCGTTCCAAGAGTACTTGGACTTCGACAAGTTACTGTTCCAAACGTCCAAGTGAGAAGAATTCAGCTTGTAGTTGAAGCAACTGACCATCACAGTATCTCCCGTAGGAGAGACGCTGATGGCACGTTGGTCGCAATGCTTTGGATCGTTTGAGTCTGGGATTTCGGGGTAAGTCCATCTTTGAACTTCCGAAAAATCATGGGACAGGATTCTTAGCACCTCTCCTGTATGCACTAGAATTCCACTCCTGGTCACCTGGATCGACGAACCGTAGGGACGGGCGCCCCAATCCTTTGTGAGTATGATTTTTCCGGAAGCTGGATCGATTACTGTTGCACGCAGCCGGAATGCGCTACTGATGTCGGGGTTGGCGCGCGAAGACAGCTCGCCGGTTGGAACTGCCTCATAAACGATCAGCCGACTGTCGTCCAAGAAAGCGAGCCCTGGACTATCCCTGGGAACCTGCATTGACGCATCGGAGGTCCGATTCCCAAAGTCATTGGAGTCTTGCTGGAGAACCTCTAACTTCCAAAGTGGCGCCACAGAGCCTGACGAAGGTATCTGATTGGCAAGCAGCCGACTCGCTAGCAATACCAAGCAGATGAGGACAAGTCGATTCACGATTCCCCACGGTTTGCGGACCAAGGATCGTCGTTGAGTTGATCGGTGAGGCCGGGAGACTCACGAGAACCGACCGCGGTCTCACAAATATACAATCTGAAATGCTCCGTCAACTCCTAATTAACGCGGTGGTCTCGATGGGACGACGCAACACTGAGGTCGAAGTCCGTTTGCAGGAGCCTTAGAGGCTAAATTGTTCCAGAGGTTTGAATTAAACGGAACACTACCCTGGCTAGGTGCTAATTGAGTGCAGCCCGACAGATCGGTTCTCTAAGGGAAGTATTGTCGGATCAACTGAGTAGAGGGCGTTGCGTCGACCGGTTGAGACCACCGCGTTTACCAGGTATGTGGTCAGCAACAGCCGGGGGGCCGCCCTCCTCAAGCCCTTGTCGTACCTTGGTCGAGCGTGGCGCACGTCTAATATCCCAGAAAGCTCACGATTTCACTTTAATCGCGTAGTCTTGGACCCGTAGCTTCCGGATCGTCGTGGATTCAACATTGCATGAATCGGGCAGGTGATATGCCCTCAAACATCGGCTCCCTGACCACCAAATCGCGTCGGTCTCATGTCTCTTTTTGTCAGATTACTCTGATCACCTTTATCCTGAGCAACACAGCAATTTCGGGTTTTAGGTATCCCCGCGCTGAAGCGCCATCCGAGTTCAGTTTCGAGCAACAAAAGGACAAGAGCGAGCAACTTTCTGACGGCGAGGCACGGTCGTTTATCCACGAGCCGTTGGAAGAGCTTATCAAGCGGGTCCCTGAGCTGAAGACCCTTCAGCCTGCGACCGATCAACAGAAGTTGCCGATGATTTTGGAGAAGACAGGTGCGAACGTACACGAACTTTTCGAGGGACTTGACGGTTTGGTCGCGAAAGAGAAGGTCACCGAAGAAGGACTGAATCCGCTGACAGGAATGCCCCTAAAGGTCATGGCAGAAAGATTTGATCCGCTAACAGGAATGCCCCTAAGCCAGGTAAACCAGTATCAGGTTCAACAAGACGAATACAGCTACTTCATCGTGCGCAAGGGCAACCTGCTGCAAACCGTGATTAAGGAGTATCGAAGGGACGCTGACGGACTTGAGGTACCTCCGGGAGTGCTGTTTCTTTCTACCGGTTTCGCATCAAGCGTCCTGCATTTCTCGAAGTTCCTTCAACCAGAATCCACATTCCGGTACCTTGGTGAGGATCATGTCGGATCGCGAAGCGCCTATGTGCTTGCATTCGCTCAGATACCCGAAGTCGCTACCATTACCTTCAAGTTCAATAAGCCAGATGGGTCGGAATTGCAGTGGCTGATTCAGGGCATTGCATGGGTGGATACATCCAACTTCCAGATCCTGCAAATGAAGACTGATCTGCTAGTCCCCAAGTCTTTGCCCACAGAGTACGCCCCGAAAGATCGGCTACAAACTCTGGTGAAATTCAACGAAGTGAGGCTCAGCGGCCTTGCAAATTCGACATGGTTGCCGACGGAAGCCGACGTGCACGAGGTGTTGGTTGGGCAGGAATTCCGAAACGTCCACCACTTCACGGATTATCGCATCTACGGTGGCACGGACGGCGCCACGACCGCTCTGAAAGAGGGAGGGCCGAGCGACGAAGACTTGAAAGACAGTGTTGAAAAGAATGATGCGCAGGCACATCCGTACCTAGAAGAGCCTTTGAAACGGCTCGTCAAGCTTATTCCCGAGCTGAAGGGTATGCGGCCTGCGGCAAATCAGCTGGCCTTGCCGATGATTCTGGAAAGGACGGGCAAGAAAGTAGATGAATTCTTCGACAATCTGGTCGATCTGATCGCGCAAGAGGAGATAAAGCAAGAGAGGTGGAACAAGAGCGAACTGGTTCGAGACAACTACTTGATCTTACGTCATGGGAATCGCTCACGCGCAAACATCGAAGAATTCCGCATGGACGAAAAGGGGAATCGACTGGATGATCTCGGATTGGACAAAGGATTCTTCGCCACTAGCGGTTTCGCGTTGAGCAGCATTCATTTCTCGCGGGCACTGCAGTGGGATTCTCGGTTCCTCTATCTGGGCGATCAAAAGACAGACGAGCGAGAATCGTATGTAGTCGGATTTGCCCAGCTGCCGAGCCAGGCAACAAACGCGATCACCCTGCGCGACCACCGAGGAAACACGGTGCGCATGCTGTCGCAGGGAATTGTGTGGGTGGACAAGGCCAACTTCCACATCCTCCGAATGCGGACCGATCTGTTAGCGAGACAACCGGAGATTGGGTTAGAAGAACAGACGACGAAAGTCAAATTCAGTGAAGTGCGGCTTCTGGACGATGGCGCACCTTTATGGCTTCCGCGTGACGTGGACGTGTATATCAGACTGACAAAATTCCTGGATCGAACCTCCGAGGAGACATTCCAGAACCGGCACCGCTATAAAAACTATCGGCGGTATCGAGTCTCCGCGAGAATCGTAGCTCCTAAGTGACGACTGGCG
>Ga0210405_10005133_pt1 | contig 12061 bp, 12 predicted proteins | sample IncBWH11MmetaG_FD_155492 | JGI IMG/M metagenome (GOLD analysis project Ga0210405, IMG submission 155492) | Forest soil microbial communities from Barre Woods Harvard Forest LTER site, Petersham, Massachusetts, United States - Inc-BW-H-11-M | ecosystem: Environmental > Terrestrial > Soil >... | reverse complement strand
TTTGGTACTACCTTTGTGAGCTACGAGCTACTTGCCCGCAGCGGCTTGGATCGTCGCTGACTTGATGCTGTCGAGATTCGGGAAATTCTTGTCCAAGTATTCTTTGCCTTGAGTGGTGATGGCGCCCTGGTCCGGACCACGTCCAAGCGGGGCGCCTTCGCCGTATCCGCTGTGCAGCTTCTTGACGACGTCCATGCCATCGGTGATCTGGCCGAAGGGCGCGAAGCCCTGCGAATCGAGGCCGCCGTTATTGCCGAGGTTGATGAAGACCTGTGTCGTTCGCGTGTCGCGTCCGGCTGTGGCAAACGTTACCGTGCCCGGCTTGTTGCTCTGCGTTACGGGATCGTCCTTAATATTTGTGGCCCGCCAGACGCGGCTCACCTGCGGATCGGCGTTCAAGCCAAACTGGACCACGAAGCCCGGGAGCACACGGAAGAAATGCGCGTCCGTATAGAAACCGTGCTTCACGAGGTTGTAGAAGCGGTCTGCGCCCAAGGGGGCCCAGGCGCGCGTTACGTGAATCGTGAAGTCGCCTTTCGTGGTCGCAAACTTAACGTCGTATTCCGCCGGGGCCTGCTCTTTGGCATTCTCCGGCTGATGCAATGGCGAAGCTGTTGTCATGGGAAGTATCCAGTGAGCTGAGATATGTTCCGAGAATATGTGCCGAATATTCGGGCAACGCCGCTACTGCGGCTTGGCGGCACCTGATGCGGCCGCTTTGTGCGCCGGGGCCGCCGGGGCTGTACCGGCAGGAGCAACAATCGTTGCCGTCTTAATACTATCGAGCTTGGGGAAATTCTTGTCCAGATAAGCTTTCCCTTCGTTGGTAATCTCGCCTTGATGGCTCGTGGGTGCGTCGGCATAGCGACTGTAGAAGCTCTTGATCACGTCCATTCCGGACGTGACTTGGCCGAAGGCTGAAAAGCCCATTCCGTCCAATCGCGAATTGTCGCCGAGATTGATGAATATCTGCGTCGTTCGCGTGTTCGGGCCTGCCATTGCAAATGTGACGGTGCCGGGTTTGTTGCTGGACTTTACGGGGTCGTCCTTGATGTTGGCGTCTGTCCAGGCCTTATTCACCGCGGGATTTCCGGTGAGGCCGAATTGCACGACGAATCCGTCCACATAGCGGAAAAATGAGGCTCCATCGTAAAAATGATGCTTCACGAGGTTGTAGAAGCGGTCTGCGCCATTCGGCGCCCAATCACGGGTGACGTGAACGACGAAATCGCCCTTGGTTGTTACGAAGTTCACGTCGTACTCGGCCGGAGCCTGCGCCTTTAGCGTGGCCGGATGAAGCAGAGCGGGATCGGTGCTCGAATGCGCCACCGCCGTGCTTTTTGGCTTTGCAGTTTGTGCGGCGGGTTTCGAGTCGGTCCCTTGTGCCCACAGAGAAGCCGGCACGGCTACCAGCACTGTCACCAAACACAATCTCGAAATCAATTCCTTCACGGTTGTCCTCCCATTCGTTTCGACGTGGCTTCCACCTGCTCCATCACGCGGAGGGTGTTGCCACCCAGGATTTTTTTAGTATCGCCAGCAGAATACCCCTTCGCTAGCAGCGCGTTTGTAATCTGCGGCAAATGCGAAGCGTCTTCCATTCCGTACGGCATGTTCGCGCCGTCGAAATCCGAACCCAGCCCGACGTGATCGACTCCCACGAGTTTCACGGCATGATCGATATGCTCGATGATCTTAGTCCATTCTACGCGCGGCAGCTTCCCCTGCGCGACGTACTCCCTTGTAATCTTATCGTCTTCGGCTAGCTGGCAGCCTTCATTTTCTCCGCAGCGTTTTTTCACCTCGGCCTGGATGGCTTTGCCGAGCTCCGGGTTCGCCTTCTGCGCATTGAGAAACTCCTGGCTAAGGAACCCCATGTGGTAATTGATCTGGATCACGCCGCCTTTGGCCGCGAGAGCCTTGATCATATCGTCCGTCATATTGCGCGGGGCATCGCAGATGGCGCGGCAGGAAGAGTGCGACGCGATCATGGGCGCTTCGCTGATGGCGAGGGCGTCGTAGAAAGTTTTGTCGGAGACGTGCGAGATGTCCACCATGATGCCCATGCGGTTCATCTCGTGCACCAGCTGCTTGCCGAAGTCCGTCAGACCGTTGTGCGTCGACTTCCCTGTTGATGAATCGGCCCAGTCCGTGTCGAGCATGTGCGTGAGCGTCATATAGCGGACGCCGAGGCGCGCGAAATCGCGGAGGACGCCGAGGTCATTGTCAATCATGTGGCCGCCCTCAACGCCCATGAGCGCGGCAACTTTCCCGTCGGCATGGATGCGACGGATGTCGTCTGCGGTGCGAGCGAGGGCGATGTCTTTCGGATACCGGACCGGTAGTTCGCGAACCACGTCAATCTGATCCATCGCGCGCTTCACGGCTTCGGGGCCGGTGATGGTGCCTGAAATCCAGACGGAAAAGAAAATCGCGCTCAGGTTACCTTCGCGCATGCGAGGGATGTCGATCGAGCCGTCATTGTGGCGAATACCGAAATCAAATTTTGGATCGAGGAGGCGCTGGGTGGTGTCGTCGTGGGTGTCAACAATGATTGAGCTGAAATGGAGGTCGTGGGCTTTCTGGGAGATGTCGCTTTGGGCGGTGACGCTGAGAAATGGCAGGATGGCGCCCAGGGCCAAACAGAAGAGTAGAAATCCCACACGCGTCAGCATTCGAATTCAGCCTCAGTTCTGAACGGTACTTCAGGGGCTAAAGCCCCGGTGCTCGGTCTTGTTTTATGTCGCCCCCGAAGGGGCGACCTACAAGGCGTTTTCGCGGCAGGCGTAAACCGTAGCCCTTCAGTGCACCCTCAGCGGCTAAAGCCACGGTGATTTTGCAGCATTTGTGGTACGGCTGCCCTTCGCTCCTCAGGACAAAAAAGCCGTGCCCTGACGTAACCCAACCAACGCTCTCGTCGAGTCCAAACCGCCCCGGCGAGCCGGGGCTTATGAAAGCGGCGGCAAGCCGCTCGCACTCCAAATGGGCGGTGCCTAGTCGTGACCCTGGAACCAGTTCTTAATTGCGTGCACGATGACCTGACCATTTACTGCGGCGAGGGATTCCGTGAGCGGGATTCCCTTGGGACAGACTTTGACGCAATTCTGAGCGTTGTCGCAATCTTCGATGCCGCCCGGGCCCATCAGCGCTTCGAGCCGCCCGGCTGCGTGCATCGCGCCGGTGGGATGCATGTTGAACAGGCGCACCTGGCTGACAATTGCAGCGCCGACGAAATGAGAGTGCTCGTTGACTCGCGGGCAGATTTCGAGGCAATTGCCGCAGGTGATGCAGCGCGAGAGCGGGTAGCCGACTTCCTGCGTGGCCGGCGACATGCGCGGGCCTTCGCCAAGGGCGTGGGTGCCGTCAATCGGAATCCAGCATTTTGTGCGCTTCAGGCTCTCGAACATGAAGTCGCGATCGACTACAAGATCGCGCACGAGCGGGAATTTTGTGAGCGGTTCGAGGCGGATCGGCTTCGCGAGATTATCGACAAGCGCGGAGCAGGCCTGACGCGGCTCGCCGTTGATGAGCATCGCGCAGGCGCCGCAGACTTCTTCGAGGCAATTCGCGTCGTAGCTTACCGGCGTGGATTCTTTGCCCTCGCGCGTGTAGGGCTTCTCGGCGATATCGCGGAGGCATTGAATCACGTTCATGTGTGGGCGGTAGCGCAGTTCGTATTCTTCCCAGCGAACGGCTTCGTCGCGGCGCTGCTGGCGCTTGATTCTGACGATGAACGTGGATCCTGTTTTGTTTTCTGCCGTTTCAGACATTTCGTTCAATCCTAATTCGTGCTACTTACGGCCATTCAAAGGCCTCAGGTCAATTCTGGCCAACATCGGGCCAGAATGGGACCTGAGCTACGAAACTAACTAACTGACCTGAGCTACAAGAACTACTTCGCCGCTGTGTACTTGCGCTCGCGGAGCGGCAGCAGCGAAGTGTCTACCGGCTCGAAATCGAGCTTGATTTCGCCCCGCACGAAGGACGCTTTGGTTGTTTTCAGCCAATTCGCGTCGTCGCGATTCGGATACTCGGGTTTGTAGTGCGCGCCGCGGGTTTCGTTGCGGGCGAGCGCTCCCAGGGTGATGACTTTGGCGAGCACCAGCATATTGCCAAGTTCGCGGACGAAATTCAGCGTTTGATTTGCCCACTGTGTGCGATCCTGCAAATTAATCCTGCGGAAGCGGTCACTCAGCTCGTCGAGTTTCGCGAGGGTCTTCTGCAGATTGGCGTTGTAGCGGATCACGGTGACGTTCTCCGTCATTATTTCGCCCATTTCGCGCCAGATCGCAATCGGATTTTCTGTACCCTGGTGCTGATTCAGAAGGGCGTCGTTGATGTCCTGCTGACGGACGCGCTCGCGTTCGAAAACACTTGCAGGAGTGTTCTCGACCCCCTGCTCGAGATTGTGCGCGTATTTCACAGCTGCAGGTCCAGCCAGCATTCCGCCGTAAATACACGAGACGAGCGAATTCGCGCCGAGGCGATTCGCGCCGTGGTATTGATACTCGCACTCGCCCGCAGCATAAATTCCGGGAACGTTGGTGGCTTGATTTTCGTTATCAACCCATAGGCCTCCCATCGTGTAGTGCATGGCGGGGAAAACTTTCATGGGCTCTTTGCGCGGGTCGACGCCTACGAACTTTTCGTAAATTTCGAGAATGCCTTCGAGTTTCTTATCGAGGATATGTGCGGGAATGTGCGAGACGTCGAGATAGACGGCGGGCTCACCCGGCAGACCCATTTTCATTTCGAAGACGACTTTGTGAATCGCCCGGGTGGCGACGTCGCGAGGGACCAGGTTGCCGTATTTTGGATACCACTCTTCGAGAAAATAGAAGCGCTCGGATTCGGGAATATCTTTGCCGCTGCGTTTATCGCCCGGCTGCTTGGGGACCCAGACGCGTCCACCTTCACCGCGCGCCGATTCGCTCATGAGGCGGCATTTGTCTTCGCCGGGAATCGCGGTGGGATGGACTTGGATGAATTCGCCATTCGCGTACCAGACGCCCTGCTGGAAAAGTGCGGATTGCGCAGAGCCTGTGCACACGACTGAATTCGTGGAGCGGCCGAAGATCGCGCCATTTCCGCCAGTGGCAAAAATTACGGCGTCGGCGGGAAAGGTTTTGATCTCCATCGTTTTGAGATTCATTGCGCAGATGCCGCGGGAAATGCCCTGGTCGTCGATTACGGCCGAGAGAAACGTCCAGCCTTCGAACTTTTTTACTTTGTCTTCGGATTCTGCGCTGCGGACTTGCTCATCGAGCGCGTAGAGGAGTTGCTGTCCTGTGGTGGCGCCGGCAAACGCGGTGCGGTGATAGAGAGTGCCGCCGAAGCGCCGGAAATCGAGCAAGCCTTCGGGCGTGCGATTGAACATGACGCCCATGCGATCGAGGAGGTCGATGATGGCAGGGGCGGCTTCGCACATTCCCTTTACGAGCGGCTGATTGGCGAGAAAATCGCCGCCGTAAATTGTGTCGTCAAAATGTTTCCAGGTGGAATCGCCTTCGCCTTTCAGATTTTTTGCGGCGTTGATTCCGCCTTGCGCGCAGACGGAATGCGAGCGTTTGACGGGGACGATAGAGAATAGTTCCGCTCGGACGCCGTGCTCAGCGACGCGAATTGTGGCCATGAGGCCGGCCAGACCACCGCCTACGACGATGATTTTCGGGTGTCTCATTGAACGTAGGTACCCAGGGGAAACCAGTGGCTACGGAATCCGATCGCGATGGCGATGCCGACGAATGTGAGCGCCACTGTGACTGCGGCGCCAAACCAGCCAGCCGCTCGTTGGGCGCGCGCCGACACAGCGATGCCCCATTTACAGGCGAAATTCCAGAGCCCATTGCCAAGGTGGAACGATGCGGCGGTGATTCCCACGATGTAGAACGCGAAGTAGCCGGGATGCGACATGGCGTTGGCTAAATCCTGATAGTTCGTGCGGCCGTGGCCTACGAAACGTTCGAGGTACACGTGCCAGAAGATGAAAACGAGCGCGATGATTCCTGTCCAGCGCTGGAGCACCCAGAGCCAGTTGGCCATCCAGGGGTGGCCGATCGCGTTGGATTTGCCCATCCACCAGATATAGATTCCGTAAAACCCGTGGAAAAGAATTGGGAGCCAGAGGACGCAGGCTTCCACGATGATTCGCCAGGGGATGCTCTGGAGCTCGACGGAAACGTCGTTGTATTTTTGCACGCTGACGAGGGCGTAGCTGTTGGACCAGAAATGCTCGAGTAGAAATGCGCCAATGGGAATTACGCCGCTGAGGGACTGCAGTTTGTCGAGGAAATAACTCGTTTTGGAATCAGCCGCTGTGGCCGACATGCACGCTCCGAATCAATTTTCTGCTCTGTGTAACAGGAAAGTATAGCATCCGAATAGAGGTTTGCAAGATGGTGTCAGGCGGCGCAGAAATGGGAGAGAGCGCGCGGATTGGCTGTTAGACTTTTTTCAGGCGGAAGTTTTCAGGCGAAAATCCGGTTAGGCGTGAGTTGGCTTAGGCGAAACTTGGGAAAATGGCCGGCGAATTCATCAACGAGTTGAAAAAGTGGGCTGGCGAACTGGCCCGCCGACGCGGCGATGGCGATGAGATCGGATTAAACCGGGCAGTGGATCTCATCAGTCGCAATTTTTCGGTGCGGCCGCATGAAGTAGCGATCTTCGCGCTCACTCCCGACGAGCGTTTTCTGCAGTTTCTTACGCCCGAAAAATTGCGTGAGGTGGGTCAAATTCCAACCACCAGCACGCACTCGCTGGCTGCTCGCACCGTTCGCGAGAAGCGGGCGGAAGTAATCAACCACTTTTCCGTGATCCCGCATTCCTCGGTGTTTGAAGCGGTTCGAATCGCGGAAGACCAGCCGACCGAGGCCATCCAGAAAATCATGAGCGCGCCGCTCGTGGTTGACCGAAGAGTTGTGGGCGTGATTCAAATCTCACGAAAGGCCAATTCGGCTCCCGATGCTGGACCCGATTTTACACACCAGCAGTTGCGCGAGCTCAAGATCATTGCCGAAGCACTTGCTCCGTGTATCAGCCTCGGCGTGAAAGCTCACGTTTGACGGATTCCATTCTCGACGGCGTTTTGTAACACCGTTGTAACAACCTCACACATGAATAGTGATTGACTTCGCAGTACGTGCTTGCTAATTTCCCGAAGAAGAAAAATTTCGACGCAATCGAGAAGAGGTACTCCTAACCTGTCCATGGCGTTCGTCGCGAAGAAAATATTCCTCACCAAGGGAGTCGGAAAACATCGCGAGCGCCTTTCGAGCTTCGAGTTAGCACTCCGCAATGCCGGTATCGCCGCGTGCAACATCGTTCGCGTCTCTTCGATTTTTCCGCCGTATTGCAAATTAATCTCGCGTAGCGAAGGGCTAAAGCATTTGAAGGCCGGTCAAGTGGCGTTTACCGTGATCAGCGAAAATCAAACGCGCGAACCGCACCGGTTGATCGCCGCGGGCGTGGGCCTTGCTCTTCCCGGCGACAAATCCATGTTCGGCTACCTTTCCGAGCACCACTCTTTCGGTGAGCCGGAAGAAGTTGCGGGCGAATACGCCGAAGAACTCGCAGCGGAAATGCTCGCTACCACTCTGAACGTCGAATTTGATCCGGATCTCTCGTGGGATGAGAAAAAAGAGGTCTACCGAATTTCCAATAAGATCGTGCGCACCATGAACATCACACAGTCCGCCGTCGGCGATAAGCGCGGATTGTGGAGCACGGTTCTCGCTGCCGCCATCCTCCTCGGCGAAGACGACTAGACTCGCTTCTTTTACTTGCCTAGACTTCCCTTGTTCTGTGCGGATCCTGGCTTTGCCTCAGCCATACCAAGAACTTGATGACGCCCATTGCTGCCATTCCCAAGATAAGAAAAACAGCTGCGTTGAGTGTCCCAAAAAACAACGTGTAGCGGATCAACCTAGAGGTCTGTGTGACCGAAGGACCAAATAAAATGCAGCCGCACAGCGCAGAGGAGCGTTCGGACGCGGTCACTCGCCCCACCGAAGGGCCAGCAGTAGAAAAGTGCAACCGAAAGATATCCAATCAGGACCAGAAAGAACGCTGTCTTCTTCCATCGCAAGATTATCACCGTTGCTTCACCTCGCGTGTGACGCGGCTTCCACGATCAACGCTGCTACCTCTTTGGGATGCGAAATGTAAACAACGTGGCTCGCTCCGGGAACTTCGACTTTATGGCTCTTCGCGCGTTCGGCGTACCAGCGTTCGAGGTCGGGACTAATTGTCCGATCGCTTCCCGCCACTAACATCCAGCTTGGCTTGGTTCGCCACGCGGCGGCGGTGATCACTGCTTTGAAGTTGTCAGCGAAATTGAACACCTGCGATCGCGCCATGAAAGCGGCTTGCTCGTCGGAAAGATCGGCTGCGAAAAGTTCATGAAACTGCGCCGGATCGATGTAAGTGAATCCGTCTGGCGTCTTCTTGATCGCACCGGACTTGCTGAGGTCACTCGGGACTTTTTTTCCGTCGTCAGCCTCGTTCTCGCCCGCATCCGGCATGTGGGCCGCGATGTAAACCAAGCCTGCGACGGATGGATCGGTGCCGGCTTCGGTGATCACGGCGCCGCCATAGCTGTGAGCAACAAGGATACACGGGCCATCCTGTAGCGCAAGAATGCGCTTCGTGGCGGCAACGTCATCCTTAAAAGATGTTTCTGGTTCCTGCACCATACTGACGTTGAAGCCGTCTTTCACGAGAATGTCGTAGACGCTTTTCCAGCCGGAACCATCCGCCCAAGCGCCGTGAACGAGAACAATGTTTCGAATCGGACGCTTGTCATTTTGTGCCTTCGTATTCTGCGCCTCCGAATACTGAGCGGAGAGCGCGGGGCACGAGACCAGCAGGAATACAAGGCCAACGAACTGGAGCATCGTTCGCGGAATTCGCATCATTACCTCCTACGAGTAGAGGGCGGGGACTAATCAGGACTTGCCTTTGTCACAACGCCGAATCAGCGCTTCTTCAAGTATCCAATCCTTTCCAGCACGGCGCCGACGACCAGCGGCAGGGCCACCGTGGCGTCGTCAAGTACTTCTGCAAATCGCCCGCCTTCCTCCGGAGGCACAAATTTCCCCCACGATACGGCCTCCGTATACGTGCTTCCCGACAGGCCGCCCCAATTCACCGGCTCGGGACAGATCCGTACGCCGTAGTTGTAACGCTTCAGCGGAAGCTTTTCGTAGCCGCGTCGCGCCAGCAATTCCGCGTACACGCCGAACTGTTGCGCCCAGTTGCGCGGGACGCCTCCGCCAATCGTGAAAATTCCCATGCGCTTGGTAGCCAGCATCGTGGAAGCATAAAACTCAAAGTCTTCGTAGGGATCGAACCGAAGCAATTTCTGTCCCGCCTTCTTCCGCAATCTCTGATGCAGCGCTACGTCAATCCCCAATTCGGAGTCCGTGAACGCCGGAACAAACACCGGCACCTTGTGCTCGTAGCACGTCTTCAGGATTCCCCGACCTTTTGTGTGTTTTGAAAGATATTCGCCGATTTTCCGATTAATCTTCCAGCTGCACAGCACATCGTCCGCATCCCAGTTCTCCAGGATGTGCTGCATGGTTTCTTCTACGTGATCGAGATTCGTTTCCGGCTCGAGCGAGTCGTACACTCGGTTGTAGCCCGCGGCGAAAAGCTCGCGGTCGTTCATCTTCTCGTCGTAGCGATAGTGATGCAGACCTTCAGCTTCCACCAGGCCATGAGCCATCAGCGCGCCCGTCGAAACGATCGCCTTGATGATTCCGGCTTCGACCAAATCGCAGAAAACCAGCGCCATTTTCGCCACGGTCATGGCGCCCGATAGCGTCATTACCCCAAAACAATCCTTGTCGCGCGCCATTGCTTCGAGAACATCCGCCGCGTCACCGATCTGCCGCGCGGTAAAAGCTGTCTGCCCCATCGCGCGCACGAGGTCATCGATCGTCCGAATTCGCGAGAGATCGAGAGGGTAAATGGGAACGAGTTTGTCTTTGATGGGGTCGTGCAAGATTCGTCCCGTTGCGCCCTTTTTCTTTGCCATTCAGCTTCCTCGCAGGTAATGTAGTTCCGTCCGGCCCGTCTCGCGCGAAAGTTTTGTTCTCGCGCGCCTCATTGATAGTACAGATGAGGCATTCGTTGAAAGACAAATCTGCTAAATATAAGTTTCAGCGCAACGTTGAATGTGAATTGCGTGTGAACGTGAAATCCAGAGCGAGCCTAAACCGACGATGACGCGATACACTCCGATGCCGCCCGAAAATTTCGGTGGCCTTCCCGACGAACATTCGCAATACGCCACATCACGCGCTGTGATTTTTCCGGTGCCCCTTGAGCGCACGACATCGTACGAGCACGGTACGCGCAACGGTCCCGCCGCCATCCTGGCCGCCAGCCGCAATATGGAGCTCTACGACGAGGAACTTGAACTCGAGCCCTACAAGGAAATCGGAATTCACACACTTCCAGCCATCGACACGTCCGACGGCACTCTCGATGAAGTGATCACCGAGATTTTCACAGCGCAGCTAGGCCTGCTCGAGGACGACAAATTCACCGTCGCCCTCGGCGGCGAACATTCCCTTACGCCTCCGCTTGTCTCCGCGACCGCGAAGAAATTCAAGAACCTCAGCGTGCTTCAAATTGACGCGCACGCTGATCTGCGCGACGAGTATCAGGGAAATCCCGCAAGCCACGCTTGCGCGATGCGCCGCGTGGTCGAGGTCTGCCCCGCCGTGCAGGTTGGCATCCGCTCCCTTTCCGTGGAAGAAGCGCAAGCGATTCCCCACCTGCGCACCAGCGTCTACTGGGCAAAAGACATTGCGCGCGCCCCGCTGAAAAGCTGGATCGCAAAAGTTCTCGCCGATCTCAGTCCGAATGTTTACCTCACTATCGATCTCGACGGCTTCGATCCCGCTTTCGTTCCGGCCACGGGCACACCCGAACCGGGCGGCCTCGACTGGATGCAGGTCACTTCCCTGATTCGCGCCGTCGCCGATCATAAGAAAATCGTGGGCATGGACGTCGTCGAGCTTCTGCCTCAACCGGGCGACCACGCATCGGATTTTCTTGCCGCGAAGCTTGTCTATAAGTGCCTCGGATATATTTTCTGCCAGCAGTAGCCTGTTTGTCCGCATCCGGCTATCCTATAGAGGAGTAGCCTTTACCACGCCAACCGGCGGCGGAATAATCTGTATAGAGGATCTTTCAGAGGAGTTTCATGACAAGCTTCGCGTTCGCCTCATTTGCCTCAACTAACTTGGGCGCCGCAATCGTCACGGTTGCGAACCAAATCGACGAGCACACCGTCTACGTACAGGTTACTTCTCCCGGTTTTATCGCCACGATCATCATTGGTTTGCTTGCGGGTTGGATCGCCGGTCACATCACGCGCGGCCGCGGCTTTGGCTGTATCGTTGACGTAATCCTTGGTTTGATTGGCGCTGTGATCGGCCGATGGCTCTTCATAAAGCTGGGAATCGCGGTTGCGCCTTGGGGATTTTGGGGCACTCTTGCGGCCGCCACGGTTGGCGCCGTGCTTCTTGTGGCCGTCGCTCGTCTCTTCGCCGGTAGCAGGGATTGAACTGCCGCTGCATACGTGTCATTCTGTTCTGCCAAGTAAGCATTTCTGCAGTAGGGGCAAGGAATGTCGAAGACCCGCCCTCGGGGGCAGTCCCGCATGACGCGAAGGCATGCGCCGCCAATAGATCAAGAATGTCGGTCGCACTCGAAAGAAAGATAAATTGAGCCAATCCTCAGTATGGGCCATCCCGCTCGGCGGGCTGGGCGAGTTCGGAATGAACATGCTCGTCGTGCGTACCACCGACGACATCATCATCATCGATGCCGGCTTGATGTTCCCCGAGCAGGAGCTGCTCGGCGTTGACATCGTCATCCCGGACACCACTTACCTGAAGCAGAACAAGCGGCTGATCCGTGGCATCGTTCTGACGCACGCGCATGAGGATCATATCGGGGCGATTCCTTACATCATTGCCGATCTTGACGTTCCCATTTACGGCACTAAGTTCACGCTCGCGCTCGTGCGTAAAAAGCTCGAAGAGCACGG
>Ga0210405_10005132_pt1 | contig 12061 bp, 19 predicted proteins | sample IncBWH11MmetaG_FD_155492 | JGI IMG/M metagenome (GOLD analysis project Ga0210405, IMG submission 155492) | Forest soil microbial communities from Barre Woods Harvard Forest LTER site, Petersham, Massachusetts, United States - Inc-BW-H-11-M | ecosystem: Environmental > Terrestrial > Soil >... | reverse complement strand
GATGACGCGGGCGAGCAGTCCCGCGGCGAGGATGGCAAGCAAGTGAGAGAGGAGCCAATGGGTCATGGCTGCTCCTCTGCCCGCGCTAAAATATTTTGTGCTCTTTCGTATAACTCGACAGCTTGTTTTATGAGCGCCAATTCTTCGTCGGTGACCTCGATTTCCGCGCCGCTAGTATCTGTATCTGACCCAATCATGTAGTCAGGATAGCGCTCATCCCAACAAACCCTTATTTTTACCATTGAAAATCCTCCCCTCTCAGCCTCGCCTCCACCCCCGCGCAGCAAGTCTTATATCTGTGCCACACATAAGGGTCGATTACCCGCTGTTTCACCTTGGCGGCCGTCCGCGACCGCCACGTCCGAGGGGGCGTGAGCCCTTTCTCGAAGTGGTGAATCGATTCGTAGGAGTAGCCGGTCAGCTCGGCGAGGCGGGCCTTGGAGAGCCCGCGCCGCTCGCGCCACTGTTTTGCCTGCTCGTGCTCGGTCACGCGGCCTCCATCAACTCGATCAGCTTGTCGGACATTTTTATCCACGCGGCGTTCCACGCGGCGCTCCTCGCGGCGTTCCACGCGGCGTTCCACGCGGCGCTCCTCGCGGCGTTCCTCGCGGCGCTCCTCGCGTTCCTCGCGGCGTTCCTCGCAGCGTTTCTCACGGCGCTCTCGACGCTCCACACGGCGCTCTCGACGCTCGCGGCGCTCTTCGCGGCGTTTTTCGCGGCGCTCGCGGCGCTCGCGGCGCTCGCGGCGCTCGCGGCGCTCGCGGCGCTCGCGGCGCTCGCGGCGCTCTCAACGCTCCACGCGGCGTTTGCGGCGCCCTCGACGTTCCACGTAACGCTCGCGGTGTTTTTCGCGACTCTCGCAGCGCTCGCAGCGCTCGCGGCGTTTCTCACGGCGCTCTCGCCTTTTGCAAGCGGCACAACCACGTCAGCGCACTGCTTGACAGCATCCCTAACCAAGTCGTGGTCGATACCGGGATTTACCGACTTGTCGGTGAGTAGCCAATGCAAGAACTGCCAGCCAACACGCGACAAGTCGGCGCCGGGACGCGCCGCGCGCATGAACCGCTCGGGCCACTCCTTGGCACTACCGTTCGGCAATTCTTCAAAAATACAGTCTTCCAGATGCGCCAGCATTTGCGGGATACCAAAACGCGTCTCGTACTCGGCGTGATCGCCCGAATGAATTGTGCAGCCGACAGCGCAGCCCTTACCGTTCTCCCAATACTGGCCCTTGACCAGCTCGTCGGCCTCGCGGTGCAAAGCCAGTTGTGAGAGAATGTTAGCCTTGATTTGCGAATTACTGTGGTAGGCGAACATGTTAGTTTCCTCACAGTTTACGAATAGTGCGAGGCGCGCGAGACCGCGGGCAGCGCGTTGTTCGTCTGCCGCCGCAAGCGCGTCTCGAGCGAAGCGAGCAGCGACTCGATGCGATGCGAGTAGCCGCCTTCATTCTGCCGTTTCTGCTTGTGGTGACAGGGCCAGCAAAGAAGCAATTCCCTGTCCTTGCCGCCACCGCAGCACACGCAGGTGAACTGGGCGCGGACGTGTGGATATTGGTTCATGCGAGCACCCGATTCGCGATACTGGGCGGTTCCCAGAAGCGATTAAGCTGCGATTCGATCCAGCGCTGGGCGCCGCGGACCGTTTTGTGAACGGCGCTATCGCCTTGCTTCCAGCCTGTACTCGCGGGGTAGTGATAAGAGCTGACGTAAAGGCCGTCACCACGGCGATAGACGGAAGCGATTCGACGAAGACTGTAATTGTTTGGCTCATCCACAGGCAGCAAACCGCGCCAAGACTCGTTGCCCGAAAGCCATTCGCGCCATTCGTAGGCAACCACCCCGTCGCAAGCTCGCAAACCAGATGCCGACGCATAAACTGCTCGTGGCCTACAAAGAAGGAAGGAATTTTCGCGGCGCAGACTCATGTCAAATCCTCCCATCGAGTACATTTAGCTAGTACACTAACGCGCTTTAGCAAGTCAAGCCTTCGCGCGCTAAAAATGCATTAAAAAGCACAATCGCTACCGCGTTGCTCTTAAAAAGCAATAAAATTGCGCGGCGTCGCGTGTTGACGGTATTGCGGCGAGGGTGCACCATCAGACCAAGAAAAAGGCCCCACCGGCGCGGCTATGCGGTGGGGCCTTTAGGCAAGGTGGTACGTCCTGGGAGGATTGCACCAGAACCTTGCGTAGCAGAAGCCGCAGAGGCGCGCAAGGGGATGCCAGACCAGCCACGATTTGTTGAAATCGCTTTACCCTGTCTCGCGAGGGGATGGTGGGTTTTTCCGCTGCAGCCGCGCTCCAAGCTGCCGTTCAAAGGCAGCCGCGGGTTCAAGGATGCGACGCTCGACCGCGCGCAGATTGAAGCGTGGGGGCGGGCAGCGCCCGACGCCAATTGCGGAATAGCGACCGGGCCCTCAGGGCTGGTGGTGCTCGATCCCGACGGGCCGGAGGGGCAAGCGCTGCTCAAAGCGGTCGCGCGGTCCTTCGGCCAGTGCTCATCCTTCGAGAAACCCTCAGGACTGCCGCGCACGCTGGTGGTCAAGACGGGACGGCCGGGCGGATACCACATCTATTACGCGGGCACGGGAGTGCCATCAAGCCAAGTCAAGGGCGAGCACTTGGACGTTCGCGGCAGTACCGGCTACGTGCTGGCGCCGGGGTGCGTCCATGAAAACGGTACTATCTACACAATTGTTGTGGACTCACCAGTGGTAGCGGTGCCGGCGTGGGTCGGGCCATGGGTGCGATCGAGAGGAAAGGGGGTGGTGCCAATTGCCGGTCAACTACGATCGGACCCCAGCATTGAGAACAGGCCCCACCTGACACTGCCCGCGGGTGGGGCCGCCACGCTCGCCACGAGGGCGCTGCGAGCGCTTCAGGAGGCGGAGGCTCAACCGTGGTCACCCGAGGCGGAGACGCGCCTGCGCTCGATGCTCGCGGCCGTGCCGGCCGATGTTGACGGAGAAACATGGTTCAAGATCGGTGCAGCGCTGTGTGATCTCCGCTGGAACCATCCTTCGACCAGCACTCAGGACGGGCAGGATGTGGGATTCGAGTTGTGGGACGCGTGGTCACGGACCAGTCAGGGCAAAGGCGCGGGCAACGGGGAGTACCGGGGACGAGCGGACCTCGCGAAGCGGTGGCAAGGGTTCCAGAATAAAAACTACACAGGGTTGCGGGTGACCGTGGCTTTCATCTGCGCGGAGGCCAAGCGGTGGGGATGGACGGAAAATTTTACGCCGGACACTAACAACGTAAACCACAGTAAAGTCAATGGCGTTGCGGCGCTTCCCGCGCCTATTTTTTCAAGCACGCTCCGCATTGTATTTCCTGATGTGAACAAAGCCGGCAAACCGTTGGCGACGTGCCGCAACGCGCGCTTGGCGATCCAAGGGCTAGGTGTCACGTGCGCGCACGACGCATTCCGGGACCGGTGCACGCTCGGGGGGCAAGTTGTGGATAACTGGTCAGGGGAACTCACGGACAACGCAGTGCATATCCTGCGCGTTGCGATTGAACAGACGTACCGTTTCGACCCTGGCACGATTTCTACGCATGACGCGGCCGTACAGGAGTGCCTGGCCGCGAGCCGTGATCCGGTGCTCGACTATCTCGATTCGCTCGCCTGGGACCGCCGGGCGAGGCTGGCGGGGTGGCTGAGCGCCTACCTGGGGGCGGCCGGCACGGCGTTCAACCGGGTGGTCGGGACGCTTGTGCTGGTTGCCGCGGTCCGGCGAGCCCGCGAGCCCGGCTGCAAGTTCGACCAGATCACGGTTCTGGAGGGACCGGAGGGCACACTCAAAAGCTCGGCGGTGCGCCTGCTCGCGGGCGAGTGGTTTTCGGACCAGACGTTGCTCGGGCTTGGCGACCAGCGGGAACAGGAGGCGGTAAGCGGGGTGTGGCTCTACGAAATCGCGGACCTGGCGGGCCATAAGCGGTGGGAAGTCGAGCGCATGAAAGCGTTCGCCAGCCGCACGCATGACAGAGCGCGGCCGGCCTACGGGCGGCGCCGCGTTGACCAACCAAGGCGCTGCATATTTTTCGGGACCACGAACAACGAAACTTATTTGCAGTCGCAAACGGGCAACAGGCGATTCTGGCCGATACGATGCGGGCGAATCGATTTGGAGGCGCTACGGCGCGATCGCGACCAGCTGTGGGCCGAGGCGAGCGCTATCGAGGAGCAAGGGATAGCGTTGGAATTGCCACGGGCATTGTGGGCGGAAGCAAAAGCGCTCCAAGGGGAACGCCTTGACCGCGACCCATGGGACGATGCGCTAGCGGAACTTGAAAAACACTACTCAGTAAAACTTGAACAAGCGGGCGATGGAGGGGGCGAGTGGAGAGTGCCAACCAAGGATATCTTAAGCGAGTATTTGAAACTAGGCGCACGAGAGCAGACAGACACGATAGCAAAGCGTTTGGCGTACAGTCTACGGCGTTTAGGGTGGGATGGACCAAAACTTATCAGATTTGCCGGCGGAACGTCTAGGGGGTACACTAAAAAGGCGTAAGTGTAACAGGTGTTACGGGTACCACGGGGGAGGTGTAACAGAAATTCGGTAATGATTTCAACGCTGTAACACCTGTAACACCTGTTACTCCTTTTCTATGGTAGTGTAATGGAATATAGAGATGTATATTTATATAGTACATAATTATATACTACATATTATATAAGATTCTATAACGCCTCTATAGGAAAACGTGTTACAGGTGTTACAGCGTTGAAATCGTTAAAGAACAGGTGTTACATGGGGGCGAAACAAACCCGTAACAGGTGTTACAAAAAGTGGAGAGAGTAAATGCGCTACGTAGTCGTGATTAGAATCTGGAGTGGAAGAACGCGTTATCATCTAAAGACGGTCCGGATTAATACGCGTCAAGCGGCGGATAAAATCGTTAATTGGATCAAGACGTTAGATGAAAGAGACTCAATACGGGCTGAAATTTTTGAGGACGGAGTTGACACCCAATAATTTAGGGAGTACATAAACAGTCGCGGCGGATGGACCGCATGGAGGGTGACATGGAAGATAAATTTGAGAGCGCGCGCGAGAATGCAAAAGGCTGGTTGGCGTCGATTGAGGAAATGGTTGCGGCTATTCAGGCCGGTCAAAAGAAAGATCACGACACTAACGACTGCCGTGATTATGAGAATGCAGAGCAAGCTATTCACGAAAGTGTTCTGAGCGTCATGGTGCGCGATGGGTGGCGCCAGCCCGGCGCAGCAACTGAGGGTGCGGACGAATACGAAATTTTGTTGACCACGGGTGGCCCGGCGCTGCGGATATGGGGAGAACTTGGCAAGCATGGCGAACCGTCCTCGGCGGAACTGCAAATGCAGGATTGGGGCACGCTTTGGACACGCTATCCGGCGCCGGAAGCGACGCTGCTCGATTTTGCTTTGCGTTTTTACTTTGGGGAATAACGACAATGGAAATCGATGTAACGCACATGGTCGAGGATCGTGACATTATGTTCGAGCTGTCGGGCAGTAAAATGGAGCATGGGCAGGACGCGGGGCGAATCACTTGGAACAATTCGGTCGAGTACGGTAAGGACAAGCCGTTGCTTGCGACTGAGGAGGCCAAGGAAATCGCTAGAGCGCATTTTCGTGAGTACGGTGCTTGGAGCAAGGAAGAGATAGCAGCGTGGTCGGACGAGCATTTGCAGGCAATCACGGTGCAAGACGTGGCCGCAGGGATTCGCGAAATGGAAGTAGCGGACACGTATGAGGAATATCAACAGCTGTGTGAAGATGGGACGTGCTCGGGACGTGTTTACAGAGGTGACGGCGGGCGTTGGTATTTTTATCTCGGTTCTTGACAGCGTAATATTTAGAGAGTACATAACAAGCCGGTCGCACGTCGCGGCCGGCCTTTTTGGGAGGGTGACATGCGGTGCTTAGACAAGCAGGAAATGTTTGCGCTTGAGGCGTTGATTGACAGTTGCGGGCTGTCGCCTGTGCTCATGGCGCTGAGCGAGATTTGTGGTGAGAAGGCGGAACATGTCGCGGTCAATTGGCAGGATACGGCGCTTGCCAAGGACTGGGCGACTGCGGGCAATAGAATCAGCAACGCGCTTCCGAGTGTTGTGGCGCGCGGACTTTGAGGGGAGGATTGAACATGCACAAGCTTCGAATCATGCGTGACGGCTTTGAGATCGCGTGCTGGCCTTGTTCACGAGACGTTTGCATCTGGAACTTGGCGGTGACGCTGGAGAAGGCGGGAAGGATGCTGGCGAGCTTCGGACGCGTCGCCATCTGGATTGAGAACGGGAACGTCTCGCATTTTATTGGCGTGTGGGGAGATTGAACATGCGCAAGATAAAGGACATGCACTATAAGGTCGTGCGAGTGCCTGCATGTTTTACGCGCGTCGCTTACATGCTTGTGATCTATCGTCACGATAAGGACGATAAAGCGTTTTTGTATCACGTTGAGCACTTTTACGGCGAAGATTGGCGCAAAGTGCGCTCGCAGGCATTTGCGCGCGGTAGGGCGATACAGTACGGGCGATGGGGAGGAATGTTGCGATCGTTGTGGATACGCGTGGATAGTCGCGCGGCTTTCGACATGTTGGGGGTTTACGATCCGCGCGAGGTGCACGGTTGCGCGTAGGAAGGGCGCCTAATCGCCGCTTCGCGGCTAACGCACTTTCAAGCCGGTCCTGCTCGGGGCCGGCTTTTTTGATTCGCTTGACAGGGTGATATTTAGGGAGTACATAAGAGGCTGTGGCGACGTGGTGTCGCCGTTTGGGAGGGTTTATTATGGATATGTGGAAGGCGCTGGCGCCGCTTTTGTCAGATGTAAGTAAAGAAAAGCCTGCTGTTGGGCGCATTGTGCGCATTATGCGCGGCAAACATAAAGGCGCGATTGGGCCAGTAGAGCGTCATATTCGTTCCAAGTTTGTCAATCCTTACCGGTATGGCTCTAGCGCGCAGCATGCCATGATCGATGCGCGCGGCCGCTACGGTTTCGCTGTTTTGGTATCTGGCTTCTGGACAGACGCGGACAACGTTATGGTTTGTGTGGAATAGCAGCCTCGTCTAGCGTTCTTTCAAGCCGGTCCTGGCTGGGGCCGGCTTTTTTGATTCGCGCAATAGGCGGGCGGCTTCTGAGGCTTGGCGGATCATGCTATCGAGCTTAGCGGTTAGCGCGTCCACAGCCCATTCGGGCGGATTGCGGCGCCCGGCGCGCCATTTTTTGATCGTGTCATAGGGCGCTTCTCGCAGGATCTGGCGCAAGCTTGCCGTGCGGCCGGGATAGCGCGGCAGGTCGTGGCGCGGCGAATTAGACCACGGCATTAGAGCGCATATCGCTAACTCGAATGGAACGGGGACGCGGCACACGGGAGCGGTGCTAGCGTGGCTTTTAGAACCATGCTCCTCGCATTCGATTCGTGCCTCTGTGATCAAATTTCGTCGCATCGTGTTCGCAGTCGCGCGTTGCCGAGCTCGGCGCAACCGAAATCGACCAATCTGCGACATAATGCCGCGTAAATTCTTTACGGCCTTACAAGACTGTGCGAAGGCGCCGTAATGCTAAGCGCCTTGTAACTGCTTGATTTTATTGAGGAAGCTTTTGCGATTATCACGGACTATCACGAGATATCAAACGGCAGTGAGCGCTCGACGCGCTGAAATCGCTAATTGCGGGTAACATGATGCTTTCTACTTGCGGATGCAGGTCGCGGTTGCGCACGCGACAAAATGCGCGCACGTCTGCCCTCTCGAAGCCAGGATACTAGGCACGCCAAGCGGTGTGCCGCCCCGTAAAAATCCAAAATAAAAAATTTGATCACCCACTTTGTGCTTGCTAGTTACGTGTTTTATGCTACCGCTACATTGAGGTGGTCATATGGGTGTTAACGGTAATTTCATCGATCTGACTGGGCAAGTGTTCGGCAATTTGACCGCACTTTATCGTGCCGGCTACGAGGGGCGTAATCCGTTGTGGTTGTGTCGATGTACTTGCGGGCAGGAAGTGCGGGCGCGCGGCGATCGGTTGCGTAGAGGGCTTCGGAAATCGTGTGCGGCTGCTGGGCATCTTTGGAAATCGCCGACGCGATTGGGTGAGCCTGCTTTGACGGTTTTATATCGTGCAGAATATAAAATATGGAAAGGCATGCGCGAACGTTGTGAGCGCAAAAACCATCATGCGTATCCTAAATACGGCGGCATCGGTGTGCGCGTTTGTCCATTCTGGAAACGGTTCAAGAATTTCTTCGAGAGCATGGGACCGCGCCCGTCACCTGAGTATTCGATCGATCGCTATCCAGACTGTCGAGGAAATTACGAACCGCTGAATTGTCGGTGGGCGACTCGTGATGAGCAAAAGCGCAACAGGCGAAACAATGTGTGGGTGGAGTATGAGGGAGAACGCATGCTGCTCATGGACCTGCTGGAACGTATAAATTTAAGTAAAAGTGCAGTTCGTAGTCGTTTAAGCCAAGGCTGGTCTTTGGAAGACGCCATCACGATCCCTGTTCGTCCAAAACGCAGCCATAAAAAATTGTAGTTGCCCCGACTACACTCCCCGTGCTATCGACTCTCTTGGCCGTAGCCCGGCGCTCGTCTCCAAGAGAGAGCAGGACAACGCTGCAGCGCAAGACCGGGTTTTAATGCGGGATCGAGTCACCTGCGCCCTCCTGTGATCGTGGTGATGGCAGCCGGAAGCAGACGGCATTACATTGGAGTTGTCGTGACCTTCGACCCCTATCAAATCCTTGGCGTGGACAAGACGGCTTCCACCGCCAGCGTGCGAGCAGCCTACCGCTCTCGCGCCAAACGTCTCCACCCCGATGCCGGCGGCAGCGCTGAGGCGTTCTCTCGTCTTTCTCGCGCGCATCTCGTTCTCGCCGATCCCGCGCGCCGAGCGCGCTTTGACGCCGACGGCACTTTCGACGAAAGCGCCGCCGACAACTCTCTTTCCAAGGCGGTATCGATCTGCGTTGGTTTTTTTGCTTCTGCGGTGGAGCAGCACGTGCGCTCCGGCGCCACCGACCCGCTCACCGTGAACCTCGTCGTTCTCGCGCGCGAAGCCTTCGCCAAGGAGATCGCCAAGTTCGAAGCAGCCAAGCGCCCGATCGAGCGCGCCAGGAAGAAGCTCGAACAGGTGGAGTCGCGGCTAAAGGCCAAGCGCTCCGCCAACCCGCTGCTGCGCCAAGCTTTAAAAATGCAGGCCGCTTCCACCGCGCAGCCGCTCGCCGCCATCGATGCGCAGATTACTGCTTATCGCGATGCGATCGCGCTGCTCGACGGCTACGAGTTCGCTCCCGACAGAGACCTTGACTTGGAGCGCATGGCGGCGGTCATGGAGGACTTTAACTTAGCGCGGCCGCGCTTTTATCGCGGAGCGGCGCGAAGCGATGGGGGGACGAGCTGATGACCGGCACTGCAGAACTGATCGCGCGGCTAAAGAAAGCAGAACACCAACTGTTGATCATCGCTGATCAAAGACAGGGAAGATATGAGGCCGCCGAAGCCAAAGTGGCTGCGCAGGCGCAGGAGATCGAGCGGCTTAAAACTGCATTGACGGCGGCCCGCAATCGCATTGAGGATGACGCGCAAACGATAGATCGGCACGTCGCCAAAATCGGCAAGCTTCAAAACGCTCTCATCGGGAGAGACGGATGATCGGCATCGCCAAGGAGCCCTTGACGTCTCCCCCTCTGTAGTGCTATTGACTACATCGCTCGTCCCCAAAAGCGAGCGGGCCGGGCGGCCATACATCCTCCCCGTATGTGACGCCAACCGCCCGGCCTTTTTAGGAGTTACGCGCTGTCTCGCCTGGAAAAACCCACCTCCGTTCGCCTTCCTCCCGACCTCTTGCAAAGTGTGAGGCGCGCGGCCAATGAGCAGGGCTGCGCCGTCTCGTTCAAGATCGCGCAGATTCTGCGCGAGTGGGAGGCGAGGGAGAAGCGGCGGAAGAAGCGCGACGTTTCCGCCGTGGAGAGTTCTCAAGAGGAGCGTTTTGGATGAAAAAAATACCGACGTTGTTTGAGCGTGACTGGGAGGGCGATCGTTCGCGCGTTCTGTCTGCGGTGCGCCCTGGCTGTGAGTGGGTCCTCGCTGGGGAGGGCACGGCGATGCGCAAGCTTGACGGCGCGTGCTGCATGGTGCGCGATAACATGCTCTACAAGCGGCGCGTGCTGTGCAAGGGTGAGCGGGCCCCTTCTGATTTCGAGATCGTTGACGCCGATGAGGAGACCGGCAAGATCGCTGGCTGGATGCCCGTCGGCGATGGGCCCGAAGACAAGTACTATCGCGAGGCGTTGAAGCGCGATGCCGGCTTTGATGGCGTCTTCGAGTTGGTGGGGCCGAAAGTGCAAGGCAATCCCGAGTGGTACGATCGTCACTCGTTGGTTTGGCACGAAGATGCCGTGCTAATTATGGATGGTGTGCCTCGTACTTTCGAGGGTTTGCGCGCGTGGTTGGCGGACAGGGACATCGAGGGGATCGTTTTCCATCACCCCGATGGTCGCATGGCTAAGATCAAGAAGCGCGATTTTGGGTTTAGGCGATGAAAACTGCGCTCATTCTTACGACGATAAATACCCCCCACGTCCTCGCGCTCTACCGGCGCTTCGACCCAAGCGTTCGCTTTTTTGTTGCTTGCGACGCAAAGACCCCCAAGGCTGCCTACGACTTTTGCGCATCCATCCCCGACTGCGAAGCGTATTCGCCCGGCAGGCAGAAGGAGTTGGGCTGGGAGTGCTCCCCCCTCATCGGCTGGAATACGATCGCGCGGCGCAACATCGCGCTCCTCGAGGCGCTCAAGTGGGGCGCCGAGCTGATCGTCAGTGTGGACGACGACAACATCCCGATGGGTGCCGCATATTTTATGAATTATTTTAAGCTGTTTGATGACAAAGTCTATTTTGACGATCCAAGCACGCCGCCTATCACGTGGAATCGTGCGTGGAGCGGGTTAAAGGTCAGCGGTCGCGGCTGGTTCGATCCCGGCCAGCTCCAATTTCCTCTTACCGGCGCTCCCGTCTGCCAGCGCGGCTTCCCGCAGCAGCTTCCTTCCTGCTTGTCCTTCGAGCCCGTCGTTGACGCGCGTATCGGCGTGGCGCAGGGCGCTGTTTTAGGGAATCCTGACACAAGTGCTATTGACAGGATTTCGCGGCATCCGGTCGTGCACCAGGTATCGGAGGTGCTGCGCGCTGGCGTCGTCTCCGATCCGTGCGCCACGTGGGCGCCACTCAATGCCCAGAACATCGCTTTCCTGCGCGAGCTTGCCCCCTGCTTTCTCATGGTTCCGCAGTGGGGTCGCTATGATGATATATGGGCAGGGTTAATAGTTCAGAGGGTTATGCGGGAACGGCAAATGTTTGTTCACTACGGTCGGCCTTTTGCGTTCCAACAGCGTAACGCTCACGATCTCGTCAAGGACTTGAAGGCCGAATTTTTTGGCATGGAATACACGCTTGAGTTTGCGAATTGGCTGGACAAGTTTCCAAGTGCATGCTTGCTAACCGATCACGTCCTCGATTTCGTTGCAGCTATTTACGAGAGGCTGCCGGTCATGGGCTTCATGCTGCAGGATATTAATTTGTTGGGCGCGGCTTGGGTGGCGGATTGTAAGAGGGCGATGGCGTGAATAAACCTCGTCTATCTCAAATATATTTACAAGAGAATGTTACGAGGATTTGGAAGAAGCCGCGAGTGTGTACGAAAAGGCAGCTCGTAATGCGTTTGGCGGATTTGCGAGGGTAGTATGAAAGTTTGTTTGGCATTTTTAACGAGAGATCGTTGTGAGCTGTCCCGCCGCACGATCGAGCCGCTTCTCGGCTGTGGCGCTAGCATCCTGTGGTGCGATGGTTCGGCGACGGAGGAGGGCAGGCGGTTCCCGCACGAGACCCAGATGCGCGCCGGCGAGCGGCATGGCATCATCGTGCACGGCAATGTGCGCGGCGGGCCCGATGCGGCGGTCGTCTACGCGCTGACCCAGATGCTCAAGGGAGGAGACTGGACGCATGTCGGTCTTGTTGAGAACGATGTACTCTTGCAACCCGACTGGTTTGGACCAGCCATGGCTCTCTTCGAGCG
>Ga0210405_10005131_pt1 | contig 12061 bp, 7 predicted proteins | sample IncBWH11MmetaG_FD_155492 | JGI IMG/M metagenome (GOLD analysis project Ga0210405, IMG submission 155492) | Forest soil microbial communities from Barre Woods Harvard Forest LTER site, Petersham, Massachusetts, United States - Inc-BW-H-11-M | ecosystem: Environmental > Terrestrial > Soil >... | reverse complement strand
GTAGAAAAGCGCTACCTGGGGCACCCGCTGATTACCATAACGAGTCCCTGAAAAGTAGTTCGCGTTGCCCTTGCCACTCGTTCTGCCTAGGATGGAACATAAGACTAGCTGCGCCAAGCCAAAGGGGAAATCGTCGTGAAGGGGTTGGGATGGAAGCTGCTCATCAGCTGCTGGCTGCTCGGTGTAGGTGTGAGCGCCATGCCGCTGAGCGCGCAACGGCGCAGCGCGGTCGAGGAGCAAGGCCAGTTCAAGGTCATACAAGTAAAAGAGCCCGATGGCCAAATCTTGACCTACAGTGATCTATCGAAACCGACCGAGGTATCGCTGGGGGGAACGAGTCTTGCGCGCGAGGCGCGCATCAAGCTGAGGATCCAAAGCGCCTCTGGTTCTTCGTCGCTGTTCTTTATCCGGAAGCGTCGGCCGGGGTTCTTGGAGATCGACATCAACCGCGGAAATATCGTCGGCCTAAAACCTGCCCAGCAATTCGGCAAGGATTTTTTGACCTACGTCCTTTGGGCGGTGTCGGGTGATGGGAAAGCGTCGAACCTCGGCGAAATCAGTTCGGCGGGCCAAAAACCCATCAACATCAACGCGAGGACACCTTATCAGGCTTTCTGGCTCATGGTGACGGCGGAGCCAGACTTCGCGGTGGTCGATCCGAGCCCGCAAGTGGTTCTCTACAGCATAGACGAGGAGGCGCGCAAGGAGGGGACGGAGAAAAAAGTCGCGCACAAAAAAGCAAACCTGTCCTTCTCCACCCACTACACCGATTACGATTCGGCTGCAACTGCCGTGGAGGCTGCGCCAAGCGAACTGCTGCAGGCAAGAAAGGCAGTGGAACTGGCGTCCCGATCAGGGATCCTGGGACTTGAGCGTTCCTCGGGAGCCCCGGAGGTCGAAGAAGAGAAACATGCTCGCGAAACCCTTACGCGCGCGAAAGCTTTCCTCGTCCAGGCGGAGAGCGCCTACAAGAAGCATCCCAAAAGCAACAATGTTGTGCAGCCTGCGCGCACGGCTGCACAGATTGCCGAAAACGCGCGCGCCCTTGCCCTTGGCGTCGTAGGGGGCAACTTGATTCGCCAACTGGAGGACGAGCTGGCGAGGGTTCGCGCTGAACTTGAAGAGACCCGAGCGGAACTGTCCAAGGCAAATGCAAAGTCGTCAGAGGATCCCAAGACCTCGCGTACACAAGCCTCGGAACCGCAGGCCGAAATTGGGCCTTTGGCTCAGCCCAGTCCGGCGAGCCGGCTGGCAAGAATTGTCTCGCGTCCGAGTGTCTGGTTTGGCCTAATCGGTTGGGGCCTGGCAGTCTTACTTCTACTTCGTCGGCGATCCACTTGAGGCGGTTCTTCCGCGCCGCGACCAGGATATCGCTGGCATTATCAGGAACTATAAACCTCGTGACTTGGTGTCTCTGCCCTAACGAGAAAACTCCTATAGTGAGAAAAAGATGCCGCGCAACGTTGCCACAGTTCGGTGGCTAGCTCGCATGATTACGCCGGGCGCCTGGCTGCTGCTTGCGGCCTGGGGGCTGACGCAGGTGGAGCCAGCCCGCCTGACGGTTGCTCCCTACGCTCGCTTGTTCTGCTTCGCGTCCCTGGCGGCAGCCGGGCTTCTCAGTTGGTATTACAGCCAAGGTCGCGTGTTGTTTTCTGCCCTTGTCGTCGGACTGGCCGTTTGGAGCTTGACGCTGCCAGCCTCCGCGGACGTTTCGAAATTGGCGGCAGCTTTTCTTCTCCCTCTAAACATCGCTCTCTTTGCGTCTCTCAGCGAGCGTGGCACAGTGACGCCCAGCGGCCTCTTGAAGTTGGCTTTGATCGCGATCGAGAGTGCCGGCGTGGTTATGCTGGGGGAGGTACGAGGGGGCCCACTGGAGGCTTTCCTACACTGGAGCCACGACGCTGACGGCCCGAGCTGGATTCCTCTTGGCCAACAGCTTTCGTTCGCAGCCGCATCGCTCACGCTGCTGGGTCTGGCGATGTTCCGGCGCACGAGAGTTGAGGCGGGACTGCTCTTGGCTCTGGTAGCCGCATTTGTGGGGTTGAGGCAGACAGGAAAGAATGAGGAGACATTGTTTTACTTCGGCGCTGCGGGCCTGATCCTGTTCTACGAGGCGCTGGAGCACGGCTATGAGGTGGCCCACCGTGACGAACTGACGGGACTGCCCGGGCGGCGAACTCTCAAGGAGCTCATGTCGCACCTTGGCGGTCGCTATGCCGTCGCTATGTGCGACGTGGACCACTTCAAAGCGTTCAACGACACTTATGGGCACGATACGGGCGATCAGGTGCTCAAGTTCGTAGCCTCGATGATTTCCCGGGTGCGAGGCGGGGCACGTGCCTTCCGATACGGTGGGGAAGAATTCACCATCGTGTTTCCCGGGCGCTCTGCGATGGAAGCGCGGCCCTTTGTGGAGTCGCTGCGTGAGGCAATTGCTATGAGTGGCTTCCGTCTGCGAGGACCCAGGGACCCTGACAAAAAACCTGAGCACGCGCCGGAGCCGGGGCCGGACAAGTCCGTAACCATCACCATTAGCATCGGCGTTGCTGAGAACTCGAAGAAGCTTTCCGCACCCGAGCTGGTGCTCGAAGCTGCAGACGGGGCACTCTACCGCGCCAAAGAGTCTGGGCGGAACTGCGTGCGGCTCGCCGAGAGCATCCCCGCTTGAAATTCTGCAGGAGCGCTCGTGCTTGGTACCGATCAACCTTGGTACGAGACTTCTTCGTGGACGAGTAACAGGCGGAACGTTGCTGACCCGGGACCAAATCGGGGGACAGACGGGGCGATTTCTGATGTTCCTGTGATATCGATCGTTTGGGGAATCGGGGACAGGCGGGACGTTCTCTGATGTTCCTGTGATATCGATCGTTTGGCTCGTAATAATTGGAGACTTTCAGAGGAGGGGAAACTTCCCGTCAGACGGGATGATATCTTTGTTTCTGAGCTTATCAAAGCGGCATGGAAGGGAAGCACAGCCGGACCGCGATTCTATTCGTTGAAAAGGCGGGGCTGGGATGCGGCGGCAGCTGCGGCCGGCTTCCGGCGCGCAATGCCTACGACGCCAAGAACGGTCACTTCAGAGAGCGCAGCGCGGGGAACAAAGATGCGGTCCGTAGAAGAGTTCAGGTCCGGCGAGGTGATTTGCAAGCCGTTATCCAGCAGCGACAGCAAATCGTTGGGCACAACGCCTTCCAGCGTCTCGCCGTCGTTATAGCGCAGCTTCACCCACAAGCCGTCGAGCTTTGGCCGGCTCAGAAAGGCCTTGCGCTCCGGCTCGAAGTCATCGGAAAACTCGCGCACGAAATAAATCGAGCGTACGCGCGCCAGCGGCACCTCAAGGTGTTCCCCCTCCGGCGTCAACAGGTCGACGGGATCGGCCTGACCGAGCCGACCAGGGTTCAGGTAGCCGCGCAAGGGCTTCTTGTCGGCGAGCACAACAATAACCTTCTTGTGCGTTGAGGCTGGGGTTTTAGTCTTCAAATTTCCGCGTTTCCCGGTCCGGATGGCCAGATTTGCCAATCGGCAAAATGTATGTTATGTTAAGCACGTTTTTCCTGTCAAGTCATTGTTTTCATTAGGGTTAGGGCCCCGGAGTACCGCCCGTTGACCGACAAAAAGAGCATCCTCAAATCGGCCTCAATCATCTCCTTGGTCACTATTGCCAGCCGCATTCTCGGCTACGTCCGCGACCAGCGCATCACCCTCCTTCTGGGCACTTCGTTTGCCGCCGACGCTTACGTCCTGGCCTATCGTATACCCAATCTCTTCCGCCGCCTCGTCGCCGAAGGCTCCATGACTGCCTCGTTCATTCCCGTGTTTACCTCTTATATGCGGGAGAAGTCCAAGGAAGAGGTGTGGGACTTTGCCAACCGGCTGTTTTGGACCCTCTCGCTCGTCGTTGCCGTCATCACCATTTTGGGAATGGTTTTCTCGCCCGCGGTCGTTCAATTGTTCTCCGGCGAAAGCGCCGCTCACGCCCAAGCCGTTGACCTCAATCGCATCATCTTTCCGTATCTTTTCTTTATCGCCCTGGCGGCACTTGCCATGGGTATTCTCAATTGTTTCCACGTCTTCGGTTTGCCCGCCGCCACTCCCGTCCTGCTGAATGTCGCGACCATTCTCTTTTCGGTGGGCGTCGTTTGGCACTACGTTGGGGATCCGGCCAAGTCTCTCGCGATTGGCGTCCTGGTCGGCGGCGTACTGCAATTTTTGATACAGGTGCCTTCCCTGGTCCGGCGAGGAATGAAATTTACATTTGGCATTTCATTCTCTCATCCCGCGATTCGGGACGTGGCGCGCTTGATGATCCCGCGTCTCTTCGGCATCGGCATCGGCCAGATCAATCTTTTGATCGACACGCGCTTTGCTACGGCCGCGCGGATGCCTCCTGGAAGCCTCGCCGCGCTCTATGTTGCCGACCGCGTCATGGAGCTGGTGCTCGGCGGTTACGCCATCGCCGTGGCCACGGCCATTCTGCCCATGATGTCCCACCAGGCGGCCGCCAAGGATTACGAGTCGCTTAAGAAGACCCTCTCGTTTTCCGTTCGCATCGTAGCTTTCATCACCATTCCCGCGGCTCTCGGCCTGATGATCCTGCGCGAGCCGATCATCCGCGTGCTCTTCCAGCACGGCCAGTTCGTCGCGGAATCCACGCGCTTGACCGCCCGCGCTCTTCTTTACTACGCCGTCGGGCTTCCGGCCCTGGCCTCCGTCAAGTTGATTGTCCCGGCGTTCTATTCCACGCGCGACACCAAGACGCCGGTCATCATTGCTTCCATCTCTCTCGCTATCAACATCGTCCTGAATATAATTTTTCTGGAAACCTTTCTCTATAAGCGCGTCCAGAACGGCGGTCCCGCCCTCGCCACCGGTCTTGCAACTTTCTTCGATTTCTTCGCGCTCTTTATTATTTTTCGCCTCCGCTATGGTCCGCTCGGAACCATGGGCATCTTACGCTCGTTCGCAAAAATATCCCTCTGCGCCAGCATTATGGGCGTGGCTTGCTGGTTCGGAAACTACTACACCACTTTTGCCATTCACTCGCGCTTCCTTGTGCAGCTTCTTGTTTTTGCCGGCTTGATTCTTGGAGCGACAGCCCTGTACCTCGCTTTCGCCTGGCTTTTCCGCTGCCATGAAATCGAGGAAGTCTATGGCATCGCCACGCGGCGCACGGCTGGCGCCACGGACGGATACCTGGAGCCCTGATGGAAATTTCCGCAACTATCGCGTCATTCTTGACCCACGTCCGTGTGGAGAAGGGACTCTCCTCCAACACGGTAGCCGCGTATCGCCGCGATCTCCTGAAATTCGATGCCTTTGCCCGCAAACGCAAACTGAGCCTAGAGGCCGTCACCCGCGATGATCTGGTGGACTTCCTGGCGGGACTTTATCGTCAAAAGCTCGAGAGCAAAACCGTGGCTCGTCACCTGGTCACGCTGCGAAATTTTTTCCGGTTTGCCCAGATTCAGGAGCTCATCCCTGAGGATCCCTCCGTGAATCTCGAGTCGCCGAAGATCCGCCGCAATTTGCCGGGCTATCTTCGCCTTGAAGAAATTGAGCGTCTGCTCAACCAGCCCGATGTAAAAACTCCCATCGGCTTGCGCGACCGCGCCATGCTCGAAACTTTGTATTCCACCGGCTTGCGCGTATCCGAGCTGATCGGGCTGCGCACGAGCGATCTGGACTCTAAAGTCGGCTGTGTTCGTTGCATCGGCAAAGGCGACAAGGAACGCATTGTTCCCGTCGGCAAAAAAGCGCTGGCCATTGTCGATAAGTATCTTCGCGACGCGCGGCCAAAGCTGCTGGGTAAAGTGACCGGCAATCCGGCGTTGTTCGTGAACCGGCGCGGCGCAGCGTTGAGCCGTGTCGGCGTCTGGAAAATACTTTCGGCCTACGGCCGGTTGGCGGGTTTGCGCCTGGCGCTTACTCCGCACATGCTGCGGCACAGTTTTGCCACGCATTTGCTCGAGCGCGGCGCGGACTTGCGGTCCGTCCAGCTCATGCTCGGCCACGCCGACATTGCCACCACCCAGATTTACACCCACGTGGTCGAGGAGCGGTTGAAGCAAATTTACAAGGCGCATCACCCGCGTGCCTAACGCGGCAGGCCAGGAACACTCATTGCGGGTGCCACCGCGGCGGTCAGCGCGGACACCCTGAAGCAGAAGGAGCGCAATGCCAGACTATATGTTTTTGCTGGAAAGCCGGCTCTCGCCGGAGCAGCGCGCGGTGATGTTGCGCGTGCAGGAACTCTCCGCCGCACTCGGATTCAACGTCTATTTGACCGGCGGAACCGTTCGCGACCTCGTTACCGGCGCTTCGCTGCGCGATCTCGATTTCACCGTCGAGGGCAATCCCTCGAAGATCGCTCACGAACTCGAAAAGGGCGGCGCTAAAATCCTCTCTGAGGATGAAAAGTCTCGGCATGTCGAAGTGCTCTTCGCCGGCGATTGCGAAGGCAGCATTTCCGCCGCGCGCGACGATCATTATGTGCGCCCGGGGACGCGTCCCGAAATTCGCTGGTCTACAATCATGGAGGATCTGCGCAGACGCGATTTCTCCCTCAATGCCATCGCCATTTCTTTGAACCCCGCTTCGCGCGGCTTGCTGCTCGATCCCACTAACGGCTTGTCCGATATCGAGCGTGCCGAAGTGCGCGCGCTCACCATTCACAGCTTCACGAATCAGCCGGTCCGCTTGTTGCGCGTCTTGCGCTACGCGGCGCGCATGGGCTTCAAAATCGAACAACGTACCCAGGAATGGTTTGACCTGGCCATCGAGCGCAATTTGCAGGAAACCATTGCTCCGGAAGACGCTGGTGAAGAGCTGCGCGCCCTCGCCCGGGAGGAACGGCCCTCCGTCGTACTGAAGGCCTGGGAAGAGCACGACCTCCTCGAAGCCGTCAATCCCGTACTGGCGAAAAAACATCCCGCGTACGACGCCATCGGCCGCCTCATGAAGGTACGCGAAGACCTGTTCACCGCGGGCTTCCGTCCGCGTCTCGCCGCCCCGATGCTTCTCGCCATTTTGGGAAAATTGAAAGACCGGGAACTGGCTAACGTCCTCTCTAAAGCGGGATTTCGCTCCGCCGAATCCGAAGCGGCACTCGGTTTTGAGGAAGAAGCGCTCGACGCCCAGAAGGAGCTCGTAGGGCGCAAGATGAATGCTCCCGTCGATGCCTTCCACTTCCTGGAAAAGATGCCGCTCGATCAGATAGCTTACCTGATGGCGGAGTCCAATAAATCAGCCGCGCTCTCAAAGATCCGGGCGTTTCTAAACAAGTGGCGCCCGGTTCGCAACGCCCTCCCGGTTGTGGCCACCGAGCTCGAAGCACTTGGCATGGCCCGTGGGACCAAGTTCGACCAAATCGTCGAACAAGTCTTTGCCATGCAGCTCACCGGCCGCGGCAAGACCAAGGAAGAACGAGAAAAAATCCTGCGAAAGCTCTCTGGCATCAAGGAACCGCCGAAGAAAAAAGAAAAGGAAAAGAAGCCCCCGAAGGGCACCGACAAGGCCCACGCCGCCGCGGCCATGGGCGACGCCGCTCACAAGAAGCACGCAGCCGCAAAAGCCGAAGCAAAGCACGCCGCCAAGGGCAAGCCCATTCCGCCAAAGACTCACGCGAAGCGCCCCGCCTCGGCAGCCCATGCCAAAAGCGCCGCTGGCAAGAAGAGTCACGCGCGGAAATGATGCCATGGTTTGCCAACTGCCACCACCTGTGGGAAACCTCAGAATGCGTAATGCAAATCTCCCAATAGAGTTCTAAAATGGAGTTCCATGGGCCAGCCGCAGTTCGTTCATCTTCACGTTCACACGGATTACAGTCTGCTCGACGGGGCCTGCGAAACCTCCGAGCTTTTGGATGAAGCGTCCCGCCAGAAAATGCCCGCCGTGGCCATCACCGACCACGGCAATCTCTTTGCCGCCGCGAATTTCTTCTATGAAGCCAGCAAGCGCGACGTCAAGCCCATCATTGGCTGCGAAGTCTACGTAGCCAAGGGCAGCCGCCACGACCGCGGCGAAAAAACCAATGGCGCCAACGGCCAGGATCGCGGCGACGCCGAGCCCGGGATGCGCGGCTCGAACCATCTTGTGCTCCTCTGCGAGTCGCAGGAGGGCTATCACAATTTAATCAAGCTGGTCTCCGCCGGTTTTCTTGAAGGCTTCTACTATCGCCCCCGCATCGACTACGATTTGCTATCCAAGCACAGCAAAGGCTTGATCGCCCTCTCGGCCTGTTTACGTGGCCCGGTGACGGAAGCGGTCGTGGATCAGAAGTACTATCAGGCACGCGAGAATGCTTACCGCTTGCGCGATGTTTTCGGCAAAGGAAACTTCTTCCTGGAAATTCAGGATCAAGGATTGCCGGTCGAAAAAGATGTCAACCGCGAACTGGTGCGCCTTTCGAAAGAGACCGGCATCCCGCTCGTTGCCACCAACGACTGTCATTACCTCCACCACGACGACGCTCACGCTCAGGATGTGTTGCTCTGCATCCAGACCGGCAAGACCATGAGCGACACGAATCGCATGAAGTTTCAGACCGACCAGTTTTATTTCAAAACCGCCGCCGAAATGGCCCAGGTTTTCGGTGAAATTCCCGAAGCGCTGAGCCGCACCGTGGACATCGCTTCGCGCTGCAACGTCAAAGTCGAGCGCATTCCCAATCCTTTCCCGGAGTTCAAAGTCCCGGAGGGGCATACCTCCGCCAGCTATTTTGAATCGGTGGTGCGCGAAGGTTTTGCCGCCCGCGTTCCACAGCTCGAGCGTCAAGCCCAGCAAGGATTCCTGCGGAATTCGCTCGCTGAATACGAGCGCCGGCTCACCTCCGAAATCGAAATGATCAAGAAGATGCGCTACGAAGGCTACTTCCTGATCGTCTGGGATTTCATTCACTATGCGCGCGCGCAGGATGTTCCCGTCGGGCCGGGGCGCGGTTCGGCCGCGGGCAGCCTGGTGAGCTACGCCTTGCGCATCACCGACGTCGACCCGTTGCAGTACAACCTGCTCTTCGAGCGTTTCCTGAACCCCGAGCGCGTCTCCATGCCCGACATCGATATCGATTTCTGCATGCGGCGGCGCGGCGAGCTGATCGAATACGTCACGCAAAAGTACGGCCGTGAAAATGTTGCGCAGATTATCACTTTCGGCACCATGGCCGCGAAAGCTGCAGTCAAGGACGTTGGCCGCGCCATGGATATTCCTTACGGCGAAGTGGATCGCCTGGCCAAGCTCATCCCCACAACCCTTGGCATTGAATTGAAAAACGCTTTGGAAGAAGCTCCGCAGCTCAAAGCGGCCATCAATAGCGACGAACGCCTCAAGAATTTGATGGCCGTCGCGCTGCGTCTTGAAGGTCTTTCGCGGCACGCTTCCACTCACGCCGCCGGTGTCGTCATTTCGCCGCGCCCGCTCACGGACATCGTTCCGCTCTACAAGTCCAACCGCGATGAAATCACCACGCAATATGACATGAATGCCCTCGAGCGCATCGGCCTGCTCAAAATGGATTTTCTTGGCCTGACGACGCTCACCGTTCTCCACGACACCGTGCGCATGATTGAGCAGAACCGCGGCGTGAAAATCGACAGCGACAATCTTGCCCTCGATGATGCCGAAACCTACACGCTTTTCGCCCGCGGAGAAACCACCGCCATCTTCCAATTTGAATCCCACGGCATGCGCGATATTCTCCGCCGCTACCAGCCCACCCGCATCGAGGATCTCACCGCTCTCAACGCCCTGTACCGCCCCGGCCCCATCCAGGGCGGCATGATCGACGATTTCATCAACCGCAAACAAGGCAAGACCAAAGTCGCCTACGAACTCCCGCAGTTGAAGGAAATCCTCGAGGAAACCTACGGCGTCATCCTCTACCAGGAACAGGTAATGCAAATCGCCAACCTCCTGGCGAGTTTTTCGCTCGGTGAAGCGGACATCCTTCGCCGCGCGATGGGAAAGAAGAAGAAAGAAGAAATGGCTGCCCAGCGCGCCAAGTTCATGAGCGGCTGCGCTGGCAACAGAGTCCCGGAGAAAAAGGCCGAGCGCATCTTCAACCTGATGGAAGAGTTCGCCGGCTACGGCTTCAACAAATCTCACTCTTGCGCTTACGCCTTGCTCGCCTATCAGACGGCCTATCTGAAGACGCACTATCCCGTCGAATTCATGGCTGCTCTCCTCACTTCGGAAGCGGGCAACACCGAGAAAATCGTGAAGTACATCAATGAGGCGCGCGGCATGAGCATCTCCATTCTTCCGCCTGATGTGAACGAGAGCGATCTGTACTTCACGCCCGTTGGCGAATCCATTCGCTTCGGTCTCGCGGCCATCAAGAATGTTGGCGAAAACACCGCCAAGGCGATTCGCGATTCGCGCCTGGGCCAAGGCGAATTCAAATCACTCTATGATTTCTGCGAGCGCATCGAATCGCGTTTCCTGAATAAACGTGTGTTCGAAAGCCTCATAAAGTCAGGCGCCCTCGATTCGCTCGGTCCTCGCGAATCCATGCTGGCGTCCGTCGACGACGCCGTCGCCGCCCTCCAGCGCGCCTCCCGCACCCGCGAATCCGGACAGCACGGTTTGTTCGGCACTGCCGCCGCCCCCGCGCCCATGCCCTTCGAATTGCGAGAGGCTGCCCCGTGGAGCGAGGAAGAGCGCCTCGCCAGCGAATACGCCATGCTCGGTTTCTACGTCTCTGGTCATCCTCTCGAGAAATACGCCTCTCGCCTGATGGATCTGAAAACGGTTTCTCTTGATCAGATCGAGGACCAGCGAAACGGAAAAGAAATCACCGTCGCCGCGCTGATTGTCGGTACGCGTCCCATGCGCTCCAAAAAAGGCGCGCGCTGGGCCATCTTCACCATTCAGGATATGACCGGCGTTCAGGAACTCCTCGCCTTTCCGGAGAGCTTCGCGCGCCTCGAGCCCGTATTGAAGGCCGGCAATCCACTGCTTCTGAAAGTCCGCGTGCAAGTCGAGGAAGCGGGCACGCGGCTTTCCCTTCAAGAAGCGCGCCGCCTCGAGGAACTTCCAGAGCGCGCAGCGTCCGCCGAGCTTCGTGTTCGCATCGAAATGCAATCGCTGAGAGAAGATGTTCTCGACCGTCTAGAAGATTTATTGTCCGCTTCGCCTGGCCCATGCCCGGTTGTCTTCGAATTGTGCTCGCCCGACGGTTCCATGGCCGTGCTGCAAGCACAGCAGTGCGTGAAGGCCTCGCCCGAATTGGAGGAACGAGTCCGCGAAATCTGCGGCCACTCCGCTGGCCGCATGGTGCCCGAATGAGCCCCAAAGAAAAAACCAAACCCGGCGCCCCAGCGCGCCAGGACCATTCGAAAGAGACCGAGCGCCAAAAAGAAATCGAGCGCCTTGAAAAAGACGTCGAGGAATTGCGCCACCTCGCCGGTGACGCGAATGCCGAAGCGGAACTGCAACGTGTCCGCGAGCAGGTTTCGGAACTGCGCCGCGAATTCTACACCCACCTGGGGCCGTGGCAGCGCGCGCAGATTGCGCGGCATCAGCAGCGTCCCTACCCGCTGGATTTTATCGCCTTGTTGTTCACCGATTTTATCGAGCTGCATGGCGACCGCGGCTACGCCGACGACAAGGCCATCATTGCGGGATTGGGAAAATTTCATGGCCGCCCGGTAGCCGTCGTCGGCCACCAGAAAGGGCGCGACACCAAGCAGCGGCTGATCCGCAATTTTGGCCAGCCCAAACCCGAGGGTTACCGAAAGGCGCTGCGCGTGATGCAACTCGCGGCGAAGTTTGGCCGGCCGATTCTAACGCTGATCGATACGCCGGGGGCGTATCCGGGCATCGATGCCGAGGAACGCGGCCAGGGGGAGGCCATTGCGCGAAACCTTCGCGAGATGGCGCGGCTGCCCGTGCCGGTGATCGTCACAGTGACAGGCGAGGGCGGATCGGGCGGCGCGCTGGCGATTGCCGTGGGCGATCGCGTCAATATTCTGGAGAACAGTTTCTATTCAGTGATTTCCCCGGAGGGCTGCGCTTCGATCATCTGGCGCGATTCCACCAAAGCGGAAACCGCGGCTGCGGCGATGAA
>Ga0210405_10005129_pt1 | contig 12063 bp, 10 predicted proteins | sample IncBWH11MmetaG_FD_155492 | JGI IMG/M metagenome (GOLD analysis project Ga0210405, IMG submission 155492) | Forest soil microbial communities from Barre Woods Harvard Forest LTER site, Petersham, Massachusetts, United States - Inc-BW-H-11-M | ecosystem: Environmental > Terrestrial > Soil >... | reverse complement strand
AAGCCTCACGAAAGGCCGCGGCCAGGATCTTTATGCGCTGCGGGATTATCAACCCATGGACAGCGCGCGCCACGTGCACTGGAAAGCTTCCGCGCGCTCAGGATCCTTGATGGTTCGCGAGTTCACTCGCGAAGACGACTGCCGCATACTCCTGGTTCTCGATCCGCATCTCTCGGCGGAAGAATTCGCAGCGCTAAAGCCGGCAGTGCCTGCAACGAACGAACGCTTCGAGCGCGCCGTCAGTATCTGCGCCAGCCTGGCCTGGCACTTCTACGAAAACAATTCTCTGTTGCAATTCCGCAGCGCCGGCGTGGAAACGGCTCTCGCTCCCGCCGACGAAATCATTTTCAGGATTCTCGAACACCTGGCAGTCGCGCAGCTCCTGCCGCCCGATCCCGGCCAATCGCTCATGGCCGACCTCGCCGCCTCCCCCGAACTCTTCAAAATCATCGTGACCAGCCAGCCCCACGGCTCCGTCCCCGCCTCCGTCTGGAGTTCCTCCTATGTCGTCTTCCTTGACGACCCGCCGCGCTGATATACGACGCGTCTCTTTGGAGTGCGGGAGCTTGCTCCCGCTTTTCTTGGGCAAGAATCTCGACTGCGATCGGAACCTTTGGAAAGAAGAAAAGCGGCGGCAAGCCGCCGCACTCCAAATCGGGCGGGCGTTACGCGACTGTGCGAGAATGTTGCGGCACAATGTTGCAAGGCCGCGAACTCGAAACATTTCGCAAGCAATTACTCGGCTGGTTTCGGCAGTTCCAGCGCGACCTGCCGTGGCGCCGCACTAAAGATACCTATCGCATCTGGCTCTCGGAAATCATGTTGCAGCAAACGCGCGTCGCGGCCGCGATTCCTTACTACGAACGATTTCTGCTGCGTTTCCCGAACGTTCGCGCGCTTGCCGCTGCGCCGCAGGAAGAGGTGCTGCGCCTCTGGTCCGGTCTCGGGTATTACAGCCGCGCGCGCAACTTACAGAAGGCGGCGCAGCAAATCGTGGCGAAACACGCGGGACAATTTCCGAACCGAATGGAGGATGTCCTCGCCTTGCCCGGCGTCGGAACGTACACAGCCGCGGCGATTCTGAGCATTGCGTCCGGGAAAAAACTAGCGGTCCTTGATGGCAACGTCGCGCGCGTCCTTGCGCGCCTCGGCGCCATTCGCGGCGACCTCCGCAAGCCGCAGCGATGGCAGTCGTTGCAAAAAACAGCGGATAGTTTGCTCGAACCGGAATCGCCCGGCGATTGGAATCAAGCTATGATGGAGCTCGGCGCGACGCTCTGCACTCCCAAATCGCCGCAATGTCTGCTCTGCCCGATCGCCCAATTTTGCGAAGGCCGCAAACTTGGCATCGCTGAATGCTTGCCCGAAAAACGGAAGAAGCGCGCCACGGTGGAAGTGACTCTGGCCGCCGCGATCTTCACGGATGCAGAAGGCCGGACTCTTCTGTTGCCGCCGCCGAGAAATACAAAGGAGAAGACCGCCGCCGATCACGTGCCGACGCTGGTCTCAAAAATGTGGCATTTCCCAACGCTTGCGGTGACCGTCGAGCCAACCGGAAACCTCGCCGCCTTTCTCCGAAGAATCATGCCCAGCGTTGCAAGCCGCAAATGGCAACTCATCCCCGCCGGCAAGGTCCGTCATGCCGTTACCTACCGCGCCGTCACGCTCCTGCCATTCCTGATCAGCGTAAAAAAACTCCCGCGCGTCCCCGGGGCGAGGCAAGTTCCTCTCGGCGACGTGTCCAGCGTGCCCATTTCCAACCTCACCAGGAAAGTTGCCCGCGCCGCTCTGGCAGCGGCAGTTTCCCTTCCCGCCAGGCATTGAGAGTTATCCTTTCGTCCGGCTTCATACCGGCCAAACTACGGAGGTGTTACGATAAAAATTCCACCATGGCCGCCACTGTCGCAACTCCGGTTGAACGCGCTCTGCCCGGCGAACGCTTTTTTCGCACCTCGCTTTCGCTGCTCATCCTCACTTCGACAGTCACGCTGGTGAGCACCGGAAAACTCGATATCATCACCAGCTTTGCGGCTCCGCTCGTGGTGCTCCTCAAGGGCTTCCGCTTGTGGCACGAACGGCCCGCCGAGCTTTCGCACCGCGCCGCCACCTGGTGCGTGGTCGCTTACCTGGCGTTCTTCCCTGTCGACGCCTTGTTTCTCTCGCGTCTATCCGTTGCAAATTCATCCAATCCCCCGCTCTACGCCGCGCTTCTGGGGGCCGTTCATTTCCTGCTTTTTGTCAGCATCATCCGCTTTTATAGCGCGGTGACTGACCGCGACGCTTTTTTTCTCGCCATGCTCTCGTTCGCGGGCATCCTCGCCGCGGCTGTTCTTACCGTGGATACCACTTTCCTGATTCTCTTTTTCATCTTTCTCCTGTTCGGGATTTCCACTTTCGTCGGCCTGGAACTGCGGCGAGCAGCAGCCGGCGCGGTCTCGCCCGCTCTCCACGCGCACACCGAGCGCGATCGAAAACTGAATCGCGCACTGAGTCTGTCGGCTTTCAGCGTGGCCGCCGGAGCCATTGTCCTCGGCAGCGTGCTGTTCTTCTTTTTCCCGCGTGTCAGCGCTGGGTACCTAGGACGCGCCAGCTTCAACCCTTCGCTCATGACCGGCTTTACGGAGAATGTCGAACTCGGCCAGATCGGCGACATTAAAAAGAATTCCGCGGTGGTCATGCGCGTACAAACGGGAAAACCGATTGGGTATGAACGGCTGCGCTGGAGAGGCATCGCGCTCACCACGTTCGACGGCAGGCGATGGAGCACCTCCGAGCACAACCCGAAAAGATTGGAAACGGGAGGGGATGGATGGATTCGCACCACGGATACGCCACAGAAAGTGGAGTTGCTGAAGACGGGAATGCTCTACACCGTATACCTGGAACCGCTGGCCACCGACGCTCTTTTCGTTCCTGGTAAAGTCGCGCGCCTCAGGGGGAATTTCAACGGCGGAATGAGCAGCTCATTCAACGCAATCCGTGGAAATTATATTTTCCGGGATTCCACGGATACGCTGACAAATCCCTTTCACAATTACTCGGCGTTGAGGTATGCCGGCATTTCAAGCCTGCCTCCGCTCGATGCGGCCAAGCTGCGCACGGCTCCGACGGACTATTCGCGGGATATCGCAGAAACGTACCTGCAGCTCCCGCCGCTGGATCCGCGGATCCCGGACCTTGCGCGGCAGATCACGAAAAACGCGCCGACTCCTTTCGACAAAGCGCTGGCGATGGAAAGTTACTTGCGCAACCGTTTCGCTTACACCCTGAACCTAACAGGGAAACCCGGGGCCGATCCGCTCGCTCATTTTCTTTTCGAAACGCGCGCGGGCCACTGCGAGTACTTTGCCACGGCGATGATCATCATGCTGCGCACGCTCGGCATCCCAGCGCGTGAAGTCAACGGCTTCCTGCCGGGCGAGTACAACGAGCTGGGCGGCGATTACATCGTCCGCGCCAGCGATGCGCACAGCTGGGTGGAGGTCTACTTCCCAGGGATGGACTGGCAAACCTTCGACCCCACCCCGGCGGCTCCTGAAAACGAAGCCGGCTTCCTGACACGGCTCGGAAAATACGCCGACTGGATGGAGATTACCTGGAGCGAGTGGGTGATCGGCTACGACTTCGCGCACCAGATGGTGATGGCGCAAACGATGCAACGGAGTTCGCGCGATTTGTCGGAATCGCTGCGCGCCTGGTACGCGAAGCAGCAAATTCGCGGCAGACGCTGGATGAAATCCTGGCACAGCGGGCTTGGATTGCTGATTCCGGTCGCGGTTGTGGCGTTCCTGGTCCTGCTCCGCTTCGATGCATTGTCGGCGACGCTGCGGCGCCTTCGGTTGTGGTGGCAGCTTCGGTCACCGAAGGCGGCGCGTTCGAATCCGCAGCTGGCGTCGAGGCTGTATGCGGAGCTCTTGCGCGTGCTGGCGCGGCGCGGGCTGCGGCGAGGAGTCTCGCAGACACCGTTGGAATTCGCGGCGGCGGTGGATTCTCCGCATCTTGCGCCTCCCGTACGGGAATTCACGCAAATTTACGCCCACGCGCGGTACGGCGGCGCGCCTTGCGATACGACGCGATTGCGGCAACTGCTCGATCAGGTACGCATGGCTCTGCGGGGGCGCTGAATCACTCCACATCTCGCCTAAATGGGGCGCCTCGGCGGCTGTGCCCCTGCAAACACAGCATTAAGACCTCGTGTTACAATTAAGAATTGCGCAACAGCGCAAATTTGCCGCCTATGACTAAAGTTGGATTTGTCAGCCTGGGATGCCCGAAAAACCTCGTGGACAGCGAGGTGATGATGGGTATTCTTGCGCGTGAGGGCTATGAACTTACACCACGTGCCGACGAGGCAGAAGTATTGGTCGTCAACACGTGCAGCTTTATCGAGGCGGCGCAAAAAGAGTCCGTGGACGCCATTCTTGAAATGGCTGAACACAAAAAATTCGGCGCGGCCAAGAAACTGATCGTGGCGGGCTGCCTGGTGGAACGGTTTCGCGCGCAGATTCTGGAGCAGGTGCCGGAAGTGGACGCGGTCGTGGGCACCGGCGAAGTCGAGCGCATCATGGAAGCGGTGGAAGGCGATCTTCGCGTGCTGCCGGCGCAGCCGCCGGCGTTTCTGTATCACGATTTGACGCCGCGCATCGTCACCACGCCGAAGCACGCGGCGTACATCAAAATTGCGGAAGGCTGCGATCATCCCTGCACGTTCTGCATCATTCCGCAGCTTCGCGGCGCGTTTCGCAGCCGGCGATTCGAATCGGTGATTCGCGAGGCGCAAAATTTGGCAAGGGCCGGCGCGCGGGAAATCACGCTGATCGGGCAGGACACGACCTCTTACGGCGAAGACCTGGGGCTGCGGGACGGCCTTGCGCAACTGCTGGCAAAACTAGCGCAAACCGATAACTTGCTGTGGGTGCGATTTTTGTACGCTTATCCGAACCGCGTCACGCAGAGATTGCTGGATACGATTGCGGCGCATCCGCGGCTGGCCAAGTACATGGACATGCCGTTGCAGCACGCCAGCCGGAACGTGCTGGCGCGGATGAAGCGCGGCTCGAATGGGGATGCGTTCCTGAAACTGCTGGAGCGCATTCGGGCGACTATATCCGGCGTTTCGTTGCGCACTTCGTTCATCGTGGGTTTTCCAGGCGAGACGGAGGGGGATTTTGTGGAACTGTGCGATTTCGTGAAGGCGGCGAAGCTGGATTGGATGGGCGTGTTTGAGTACTCCGACGTGGACAATGCGGGGAGCTACGCGCTTGATGAAAAAGTGGACGCGGAGACCATCCGCGAGCGCCGCAAGCGCTTGATGGCTATTCAGAAGAAAATCTCGCGGGAAATCTTGCGAGCGAAATATTTAGGCGCAAAATCGCGTACGTCGAAGGATCGCAGTTTTACGGCACTGGTCGAAGGGCCTTCGAAGGACAATCCTCTGGTGTGGGAAGCGCGGCTCGAAGGGATGGCTCCGGAGATCGATGGGAAGCTGTACCTGACGGACATTGAATTGCCCGGTGGAGAAGTCGCGGAAGCCGGGGACGTGGTGCGCGTGGAAATCACCAAGACGGACGCTTACGACCTGATCGGGCGCGTCGTGGAAATTCTGCCGCGGGCCGCTGCCGAGGCTGTCGCGGGCGCCGCGTCGATGCCGCCGGTTCAGGCTGCCGAAAAACTTCATCGCATCGCTACCGGGGCGCCCCTTCGCGTGCTGGGCTGAGCTATACTCTTCTTTCGAAAATGATGTTTTCTTGACCGCTGTGGTTTGTGACCTTATTGTGGGTGTCCTTCAAGACTGAGGTCACGGAGAACACAGAGAAGAAAGACCTGCGATGAAGCATAAATGCCCCATTTGCAAGGTGGAGACGGACTCGGTGATCCACGTGGACTTTCCTTTTTGCAGCGAGCGTTGCCGGGAACGCGACTTGGGCAACTGGGCCAGCGAGAAGTACGTCGTTTCGGAGCCTTTCTTCGCTGAAGAAGACATCGGTGAAAGCAAAGAGAACACCGTCGTCCTCCCTTTGGACGACGACTCGGAAAATCGCAATGACAGCGAACACTGAAGCCGCGGCAACTGCCGAGGCACCTCCCAAGAAACCTCGGCTAGCGCTCGCGATCGCTACGGCTCTCGGAGTGGGCTACATCCCCAAGGCGCCGGGGACTTTCGGTTCGATTGTCGGAATTGCGGTTGCGATTCTGACTCATCCCGTTAGCCTAATCGTGATAATTGGGATCCTTTTCCTTCAAAGCGGCCTGGGCATCGACATGCCGATGTTCCGGGGACATTCGGCACCAGTGCTCCTTCTCGTTCCGTCTTTGGCAGCGTTCGCAATAGTCGGCCTCATCGGCGTCTGGAGCAGCTCCCGCGCCGCCACTTTTACTGGTCTCAAAGATCCGCAATACGTCGTTATTGACGAAGTGTCCGGGATGCAGCTAACGCTGATACTTGCCATCGTGCCGCTGGGCTTGCCCACGCACCTTCTGCCGGCGGACGATGCTTCCGTTTTCGCGCTCTATTCGGCGCTGAGTCTGCTCAATTGGAAATATCTTCTGCTCGGTTTTATACTTTTTCGAGCGTTTGACATCTGGAAGCCGTGGCCCATCCGCCAGCTGGAAAAACTCCCCGGGGGCTGGGGAATCATGGCCGATGACTGGATGGCAGGCATCTACGCTGCAATTTTGCTGCGGGTAGCGTTACACTTTGGTCTGCTCACGCTGCACATTGGTTGGGTATGAAATTCGGGTTCGGCTCTTCGCCAGAAAAAAACGGCATTCCCCACATTGAGAGAGTTGCGCCCGCCGCGGCCATTCCTGGCGGGGAGATGACCATTCATGGGCGGGGTTTCGTGTCGCGGGTACAGCCGCGTCCGGTGGTGCGCTTTGGCGATGCCGAAGCCAGCATTGCGCTGGCCAGTGAGAATCGCCTGGTGGCACGCGTTCCGGAGGGGGCCAGCGGCGGAATCGTGCGCGTGAGCACGAACGGCCACGAAAGCCCGCCGCATCCGGTACACATCGGCTTGCAAATCGCGGACAACCTGCATCCCGTCGCGAATCCAGCGGTGGATCTGGACGGCAACATTTACGTCACGTTTTCCGGCCCGCGGGGCCAGCGTGTTCCGGTTTCGCTTTACAAAATCACGGCGAATTACAGCGTGAAGCCGTTTATCACTTCGCTGATGAATCCCAGCGGACTGGCGCTGGATCGCACGGGGAATCTCTTCGTCTCCTGCCGCAACGACGGCACCATCCATCGCATCACGCCCGAGGGGCGCGCCGAGCAGTGGATCGAAGGCATGGGAGTGGCCACGGGCCTGGCGTTCGATCCCAGCGGCAATTTGTACGTTGGCGACCGCAGCGGCACGGTTTTCAAGATCAGCCCGAGCCGCGAGATTTTTGTTTTCGCCACGCTTGAGCCGTCCATCGCCGCGTACCACCTGGCGTTTCATCCCAGCGGCGATCTGTATGTTTCCGGGCCGACAACTTCCAGCTTTGACCGCATTCACCGAATCACGCAGGGCGGCGACGTGAGCGTTTTCTTCCGTGGACTCGGCAGGCCGCAGGGCCTGGCCCTGGATCGCGACGGAAATCTTTATGTGGCGGCCTCTTACGCCGGGCGGCGCGGCATTGTCCGAATCACGCCGCAGGCTCAGGCCGAAGTGGTCCTCAGCGGCTCCGGCATCGTGGGCATGGCGCTGCAGCCTTCTGGCCGCGCGATTCTCGCCACTACCGACTCCCTCTTCACGCTCGATTGGGACGTCCACGGCTTGCCCTTAACCGGATAATTGAACCGATGAAAGCGGAAATCATCGCGGTTGGTTCGGAACTGCTGACTCCGGACCGCTTGGACACCAACTCGCTCTTCCTGACCGAGGAGCTGAACAAGCTGGGCATCGAGGTGGTGCGCAAATCGATCGTCGGGGACAATCGCGACTATTTGAGCGCCACATTTAAGGAAGCGCTGGAGCGCGTCGAGCTTATCATCGCCTCGGGCGGGCTGGGCCCTACCGAAGACGACCTGACGCGCGAAACCGTTGCGGAGCTTCTGGGCCGCAAGCTGCACCTCAACAACGAAATTTTGCGCTACATCGAAGGGCGCTTCCGGCAGCTCGGGCGGGAGATGCCCGCGGTAAACGCGCGGCAGGCGATGGTTCCGGAAGGCGCGGAGGTGCTGGAGAATCCGCGCGGCTCGGCGCCGGGGCTGTGGATCGAAGACTCGGGGCGGTTCATCGCGCTGCTGCCCGGGCCGCCGCGCGAATTGAAGCCCATGTACCAGGAGCAGGTCTTGCCACGACTGCAGCGGCGCAGCTCGAGCGTCCGGATGTTTCACCGGGAATTGCGCGTCTCGGGCATGGGGGAATCGAGCGTCGAGCAGCGCATCCGGCCGATTTACACGCGCTATGCGGACGTGAACACCACGATCCTCGCGGCGCCGAGCGAGATTCAAATCCATTTGCGTTTGTGGACCGACGACGCGGGGCACGCGCAGAGAACACTGGATGAAATCGTGCAGGGGTTCGAGATCGCGCTGGCCGATCGTATTTTTTCGCAAGACGGCTCTTCGATGGAAGAGGTCGTGGCGGGCTTGCTGACGCGAAACAGCGCGACGATCTCCGCGGCGGAAAGCTGCACGGGCGGATTGCTGGCGCAGCGGTTGACGAGCATCGCGGGCAGCTCGTCATATTTTTTGGGCGGCGTGGTTTGCTACAGCAACGATTTGAAAACGGCGTGGGCGGACGTCCCGACGGAACTCATTCAAAGCAAAGGCGCCGTCAGCAGCGAAGTGGCGATCGCGCTGGCCGAGGGCATTCGGCGCCATGTCGGGAGCACGCTGGGCGTGGGCATCACCGGCATCGCGGGGCCGGGCGGCGGCAGCGAGGAAAAACCTGTGGGCACTGTACATATTGCGCTCTCGCATGCCGGCGGCGTGAAAGAGCGCGGGGTGCTCTTTCCGGGCGATCGCGAAGCAATCCGCTGGCATGCTTCACAATTGGCGCTCGATCTGGTGCGCATCCATTTCCTCTACAACGGCGGAGAACCTCCGGCGCGCGGCGCCAAAAGGGCCTGACGTCCGATGCGCTTGTTCGTTGCGCTGGAGATTCCCTCCGCAGTACGGGAAAATCTCGCGGCTTTGCTCAATTCCCTCCGCGCGGTTTCGCCGCAAACGCGCTGGGTGCGCCCGGAAAATCTTCACGTCACCCTGAAGTTTATCGGCGAAATGCCGGAAACAAGACTCGCGGCCGTTCGCAGCGCGCTCCGGAGTGTGCGCTCGGAGCAACCTGTCACCCTCGATTTTCGCGGGCTTAGTTTTTTCCCCAACGAAAAACACCCTCGCGTTTTCTGGGCGGGTATTGAGGCTTCGGCAAACCTGAAAAGCCTAGCGGCGGATATTGACCGCGCCACGGAAAAACTTGGCGTCCCGCTTGAGAAGCGACCCTTTTCACCGCATCTGACGCTGGCCCGGTTGGAACCTCCGCGGCTGCCGGAAAAACTTCGCGCCGCAATCCAGGAGGACTTGGGGCGCGATTTTGATTCGCTGCGCACCAGCCAATTTCATCTGATCGAAAGCAAGCTAAAACCCACCGGCGCGGAGTACACTACGGTCGAAAGTTTTCCGTTCGCGGCGGAGGAGGCCTGAGCACGCATGTTCTCGGTGTGGATTTCGTCCACTCTTCTGGCGATCCCTTTCGGCGCGTACCTGCTTGGCTCGATTCCCTTCGGGCTGCTTCTCGCAAAACTATTTGATGGCGGGGACGTGCGCAAAGCGGGCAGCGGCAACATCGGCGCGACTAACGTGGCGCGCGTCGTGGGCCCGCTTGCGGGAATTCTCACGCTGGTTTTCGACACGGCGAAAGGCACGGCAGCGGTCTGGCTCGCCGGCCATGTCACCAACGAAAGCGCCACTTGGATGATGATCGCGGCATTCGCGGTACTGCTCGGGCATTGCTTCCCGGTATGGCTAAAGTTCAAAGGCGGCAAAGGCGTGGCCACGGCGCTCGGCGTGTTTCTAGCTCTGTGCCCGCTTGCAGCGGTCAGCGCTTTGTTGCTCTTTGTTTTTTGTGTGGCCTATTGGCGCTATGTTTCGCTGGGTTCCGTCGCGGCGGCCGCAGCTATGCCGCTGCTGGTCTATTTTCTGTGGGCGCCGCGTCACGCACCGCCGATCATCGTCGACGCCGGGACGCTGGCCATCGCGCTGCTGGTGATTTACAAGCATGACGGCAACCTGCAACGCCTCGTCGAAGGCACGGAGCCGCGTTTTTCTTTTAGGAAAAAGAAGGAAGCGGAATGACGAAAATCGCCATCCTCGGCGGCGGAGGCTGGGGCACGGCGCTGGCGATCGTGCTTTCGAGGAGCCGCAAGACGCACGAGATTTCGCTTTGGGTGCACAATGCCGCGCTGGCCGAATCGATTCGCCGCGAACGCGAAAATAAAATGTATCTTCCCGGGCCGAAATTGCCCGAGGGCGTTAGCGTTCATCCCGATTTGGAGCCCGCGCTCACTGGCGCGCACGTCATCCTCGGCGCGATGCCCTCCGCTCATGCTCGCGGCGCTTACACTTCGGGACTTCCGTTCGCCGTCTCTGGCGCGAGTTTTGTCAGCGCCAGCAAAGGCCTTGAGCCGTCCACGCACCTGCGGATGAGCGAAGTGATCGCGCAGGTCGTTTCGCCGAAATTTACGCCGCGCCTCGCCGTGATTTCCGGACCATCGTTTGCGGCCGAGGCCGCTCGCGGCGAACCCACCGCCGTGGTCCTGGCTTCGCGGGATGCCGCGCTCGCCAGCGAGCTGCAGGAAGAGTTTGCCGGCCCAAACTTCCGCCTCTATACCAACGATGACGTTCTGGGCGTGGAACTGGCCGGCGCGATGAAGAACGTGATGGCGATTGCCGCGGGCGCGTGCCAGGGGCTCGGTCTCGGTTCCAATGCTCTGGCGGCGCTGATCACGCGCGGACTTGCGGAGATGGCGCGTCTGGCGGTGGCGTTGGGGGCGCGGCCGGAAACGCTCAGCGGACTGGCCGGATTGGGCGATTTGGTGCTCACGTGCACGGGCTCGCTCAGCCGCAATCGTTTTGTGGGAATCGAGTTGGGCAAAGGGCAGGCTGTGGGTGAAATTCTCGCGAAGATGCATATGGTTGCGGAGGGCGTGAATACGGCCGCGCCCTTGCTGGCGCTAGCCCGCGAGCATCAGATCGAGATGCCAATTACGGTGCAGGTCGACGCGATATTGCATGCCGGCAAATCTCCCAAGGACGCGATTCGGGACATCATGGAGCGGCCGTTGAAACGGGAATAGCGACAGCTCGTGATTGCCCACTTTTGGGGCCGCTAGTACTAAAGTCCCAGTTGCACATGCGCGACTGCGGGCGACAGCCGACCGCCAAAGCACATCCGGTTCCCCTAAAATGAATAGTCGAGATGCCGCTGGATGCCAAATCCCGCTGGGAACAGGTGCGCGCTGGGCGCGTGCGCATCCTTTGGCTCGTTTTGGGCGCGCTATTGCTGGTCAGCGCGCTTCCCATCGGCTTGTACCACCGCCTGGTCTTGCAGCTCAGCCAGGAGAAACTGGTGGACACCGAACGCGTTCAGCAAACCGATCTGACGCGGTCGCTGGCGCAGGAAGTTCAGCTTTTCGAATCGAACTTGACGCAACAACTGACCAGCGAGCGCCAGATTCTCGCGCTCACCGGCCTGATTGACGACGTCGAGGATCCTGCGGCGGAACCCAAGGTTACGCGCCTGTTGGACGAGTTTGTCTCCAGCAATCCCAACACCTTCATTTACCTGACGGCCGTCGGCAAGTCCGGGAAAGGGACCAGCGTGTCGCAGGGAAATTTTCAGGCCGAGCAGGATCCTTTCGTGGCGAGAGCGCTGCAGCGAGCTTTCGTAACCTGCCTGCAGTCGCAGCAATTGCAGGTGTCGAAGTTTCGCAGCGATCCACTGGCGCTGTCGCCGGGCAACCGGCCGGCTTTCGTGGTGGCCGTGCCATTGAAGGATGTGAACGATAATTTTACGGGGATGCTGGCGGCAGTCGTTTCCCTGGATCCCATTGTGCACCGCTTGCAGGAAGCCAGCG
>Ga0210405_10005127_pt1 | contig 12067 bp, 8 predicted proteins | sample IncBWH11MmetaG_FD_155492 | JGI IMG/M metagenome (GOLD analysis project Ga0210405, IMG submission 155492) | Forest soil microbial communities from Barre Woods Harvard Forest LTER site, Petersham, Massachusetts, United States - Inc-BW-H-11-M | ecosystem: Environmental > Terrestrial > Soil >... | reverse complement strand
GAGACACAAACTCCACGGCCACACTATGGTTACCATCGAGAAGTGCAGGGTGGGCAAAACGCCGAGAAGGAAACCGCCCATTCCCCAACAGCTCGCCAACAGTAGCGCTGGGATTAAGACAGCCGCTTGCAATCCCAGGTGGCCGTGGCTGTAGCCGTCTGGGAATATCCACATGGGGTAGTTCCCCCACAGCCGCACACCTGTTTCGGTCAGAGCCACTGTCGCCGCAAGATGTCCCCATAACGGCCGGCGCGTCAAAAGCAGGCCGACCGCAAATGCCGAAAATGCGCTCGAAAAGACAAAAAGCACATCGCGAATAGCCGAGAGGAAGAGCGCGCTAGGAAGGAGCTTCCAAAGAGCGGCAGCCACATAATTCATGCCGCTGAACACTTTAGGGTAGAAAACCTGATGCGGATGGCCCAATGGGTAATGCGCAGCGCCTACAATGATCTGGGCAGGCATCACCGTTTCATCGAGTATGATTCCATTCACCAGGAGCTGGATCAGGCTGTAGATCACCCAGACAATCGCGCCAAGACCCAACATCCTGGTAATGCTAAGGTCTTCACCGCCAGACCAAAGCAGCCGCCAATCGATTCGTGGGGAGCTCGCCCTCAAGCTTTCGTTAAGCGTCTCGGTGGCCATGCATGTACGTCGCGTTTAAGTTCTGCTCGCCTCTGCATCCGTTGAAAAAGGGGTGCACGAAGGCCACTCATCAGCACTGAACCAGTCTGCAGGAGTCTATCTCTTTTCTAAACTTCCAGGCGTGTTCGGAGTGGCATGGATTGCCAGATCTGGAGAGGCTCCATTGCGTCCTCGAAAGGTGCCCTTCCCTTTTAATTCCGTTCTGAGGCGCAGAAGACCTGCGAATTGCTGAAAGCAGATCAGGAAGAGCTTGGAGATATAAAAGATGGAGGTGCTTCCAATTTTTCGGGCGTAGTGCGGAACGGGCACCTCGGCGATCTTATATCCGGCATGATGCGCGCGAACCACGAATTCGGCGGTGAAGAAAGACATGTGTTTGACTTGGGGTGCGATCTTTTCCGCAACTTCACGCCGAACCAGCCGGAATCCGGTATCCATGTCCCGGTAATTCACACGCAGGAAGAGCCTCAACAGGAAGTTATAGCCCTTGGACAGGAAGACACGATAAAAAGGGTCTTTGCGCGGAGATTTCATCCCCAATATCACCGCATGCGTGCGCCGAAGAGGTTCCAATCTCCAAAAATCAATGGCGGCAAACTGGTAGTCGGAGTCCACGATGAACAGCCAGGGCTTGGAGGCGTGGGCGATGGCATCACGTACGGCTTCCTGATAGCCTTTTCGCTCGTCACTCAGAAAGAGCTTGATCGGGAGTTCTTCGGCAAGCCGCTCCAGCACAACCTTGGTATCATCGGTGCTGCCGTCTTCCGCAACGATGACTTCCAAATCCTGGACGCGGGTTCCGAGTTCAGCAATGTAGTTCCGCAGCGTCTGCTCGATAATGAAAGATTCATTGTGGACCGGAAACACTAGAGAAATGCCACCCAGCAGCGGATCGGCGGGTCCTCTGTGCGGTACTCCCTCAGCCACTCTCTTTCCAGATCGCGCCGGGCGCGACGAGGGCTGCACGCAGCGGTCTGCGTTTGACTCGAACGACACTCCTTTCGATCGCGATTCCATAGGCCCTCCGGCTATGAGCTGACTGAATTCGCGGCATAACGGTGACTTACAAACCACTCAACCGTACGCCGCAATCCTTCCTCCAGGGATGTTTCTGCCCGGAATCCAAACAGCTTTTTGGCCTTTTCTGTATTCAGGCAGCGGCTAGGTTGACCATCAGGCTTGCTGCTGTCCCAAACGATGCTCCCCGAAAATTCGGTCTGCCGGGCGATGATTTGTGCCAACTCCTTGATGCTGATCTCGCGACCACACCCCAGGTTTATCGGCTCCTCGCCGTTGTAACATTCCGTCGCCAAGGCGATGCCTTCCGCGGCGTCTTCCACATATAAAAATTCGCGCGTGGCCCTTCCACTACCCCATGCCACCACGTGATCGGCGCCTTGCTCCTTAGCCTCGATGCATTTGCGAATAAGCGCCGGAATGACGTGAGAGGTCTCCAGGTCGAAGTTATCACCCGGACCATACAAATTCACCGGGATGAGATAAATGGAATTGAACCCATATTGGTGGCGATAAGCCTGCGATTGGACCAGTAGGATCTTTTTCGCCAAACCGTAAGGCGCGTTTGTCTCTTCAGGATATCCATTCCAGAAATCTTCTTCGCGAAAAGGTACTGGTGTGTATTTCGGATAGCCGCATACCGTGCCTACGGTCACAAACTTTTCAACGCCACTCTGCCAGGATGCGTGCAGGAGTTGCGCTCCCATCATCAGATTGTCGTAAACAAATTCAGCCGGCGAGGAACGGTTTGCGCCAATGCCACCTACACGCGCAGCCAAATGGATAACGATGTCCGGGCGGCTATCCCTGAGGACCTTGTGGATGGCTTCTGGGCGTCTTAAATCGTAATCTCTTTGCCGACAAACGATTACGTCCCGGCAACCGCGATCGTTGAGTTTCTCGACCACAAAGCGGCCCAGGAACCCCGCGCCACCGGTGACGAGTACTCTCCGCCCTTCCCAGAATGCGGATCGTCTTTCGGTCATTCTAATTTCGTCACCGCGCGGCGGCTGACTTTCCTCCAGAGGCGGTTGCTTCTCGCACCGGTTCAAGGCCTGTCGCCTCTATGGCGGCATCTACCATGATTCGAACCAAGTCTCGGAATCTGATCCTCGGTTCCCAGTCCAGCTCCCGTCGCGCCTTCGACGCGTCCGCCACGAGAACGGGAACCTCGGTTTCCCGCAGGTAGCGAGGGTCAATCGCTATGTTCGCTTGCCAGTCCAAGCCGACATAGGCGAAAGCTTCCTGCACGAACTCCCTTACCGAATGAGCCTCTCCCGTTCCGATGACATAATCTTCGGGTCTATCCTGCTGAAGGATCCGCCACATGACCTCTACATACTCGGGTGCATAGCCCCAGTCACGTCGGGCCTCCAGGTTCCCCAGGTAGATCTTTTCCTGCTTACCCGCCAGAATCTTGGCTACTCCTCTGGCAATCTTCTGCGTGACAAATGTCTCACCCCTTCGGCTGCTTTCGTGATTAAAGAGAATACCGTTGGCGGCCCACAACCCCCGCTCACGATAATTTCGGCAAACATGATACGCATAGACTTTCGCGGCAGCATAAGGGCTGCGCGGCTGGAACGGGGTGAGTTCGCTTTGCGGAGGTGGGGCATCACCATACATCTCTGAGCTCGAGGCCTGGTAGAACCTCGTGCTGATGCCGCTCTGTCGGATGGCCTCCAAAATACGTGTGGTTCCCAGCCCGGTGACATTTCCAGTGTACTCGGGCATTTCGAAGCTGACTTTGACGTGAGACTGAGCACCAAGGTGGTAGACTTCACCCGGCTGAATGTTATAGACGAGATTGGTCAGCTGTTCTGAATTAGATAAGTCGCCATAGTGCAGAAACAGCTTGGCCCCAGCTTCGTGGGGATCCTGATAGAGATGATCAATCCTTTCCGTGTTGAAGGTGCTGGCTCGACGGATTAGGCCGTGCACTTCATAGCCTTTGGCGAGAAGGAGTTCTGCCAAATAGGAGCCATCCTGCCCCGTAATCCCGGTGATCATCGCGCGTTTGGTCATCGGTGTTTTCTCATGTCGCCATGATACGAAGGCCCGTGCATCACCTCTCGATATATCTCAATCGCACGAGCTTCTCACGAATCTGCTGAGCGTCTTCACGAGTGTCCGAAGCTTCAGGTAGGGGCTCTATAAGACTCAGTTGCTCTAACCTGGTGAGGATTCGGGTGGTAGAGTCCTCTGGTGTCTCCTTGGCCGTCTCGACGATCACCTCCGGCGCGATGGGGGCTTCGTAAGGATCGTCGATCCCGGTGAAGTTCTTAATTTCGCCGGCCAAGGCTTTGCGGTACATCCCCTTTACGTCGCGCGTGATACAAACTTCGATCGGCGCTTTTACGTGCACTTCGACGAAATTCTCGATTGTCGAGCGAATCTCCTCGCGGATGTTTCGGTAAGGTGAAATAGCCGCGGCAATAGCCACTGCGCCGTGCTTACTAAGGAGCTTACAGACGAATCCAATGCGTCGAATGTTTTCGTCGCGGTCCGCTTTGCTGAATCCGAGACCCTTGGTCAAGTGCGTCCGCACGACGTCCCCGTCGAGAATCTCGGTTCCATAGCCACGCCGCTCAAGTTCCACCGCTACAAGCCGCGCAAGGGTCGATTTGCCCGAACATGGCAGGCCCGTGAACCAGAGTGTGAATCCTTTGTTTCTTGTTGTCATTGTGGATTGGGTCTCCCTCTCTTCTTGAGGTGACTCGCCTCTAAGTGCGGCGTCACTCACGACGGTAGTTGGTCGTGCGAGCCATTGCAGCTTCTAATGGAAAGGGCCATAAAACGCTGTTTGGACAGCAATCGGCGCTCCATCGGCCGGGTTTGCAGAGACCCACTAAGTGTCAGCTAATCTGTTATTTAGGTCTCACCTGCCGAGTGAGTTAGGGGTGCTCTCTCGGCAAGGGGTTTCCACTTTGTGCCAGCAAAATTCCCTAAAGACTGAAAGGCCGAGTCGCTTGTGCTTCAGTGAAGGCCCAGGGGGACGCCTAGTCAGTTCACTGGAAAGGGCTTAGTACGGTCACACCCCCTCACTATTCGGCAGCGGAATTGCTTCACCCACTTGCCGAAAACCCTTATGTGTCGGATCCGTATTCTGATCCGAAGAAGGAGATCAAATGCTATTTTATGCGGGTCCTGACCAAATAATTCCTCTCACCGGTCTGCTCGGGACTGTGTTTGGGATAGCCTTAGTCTTTTGGAGCAAGATTGTGATCTTTTTTGACAAGGCGATCAATTCGCTTCGCAGACGGGGAAAACCTACGCAGCAGGGATCGGACCTACAGGAACCAGCGCCAAAGGATTAGTGGGTCCGACGGAGAACGAGGGAGCGAAGCCAAGACAAAGTTGAGAGGAAACGCTCCTGTGACTTGGATCTCTATAGCCCCAAGGCTCGCCGCTCCACGGAGACCGCTTCAGTTGGGCGCGTTCATAGGTATCTCTGGCAGATATGTGGTCCGTCGTTGTTCGGAACGGGAACCTCCCGCAAAGCTACAGTGGCGAGCATACCAGGGAGACTCGGTTTAAGTGGACAATACTGCACAAGCTGAACGAAGAAATTCAGCGTTACTAACCGGCCTTGGAAATCTCTTGGTCATCGCCGCTTGGTTTGGGCTCCTAACGGGTTTGCTGGAGGGCCTAACCTTTTTGATTTTTCAGAGGCTCGGCTGGCTCAGCTGGAACATGTCGCTATGGGGTGTTTCGAAAGAAATCATCTGGATTGCGCCAATTTTCGACCTCGCATTGTTCTGCTTACTCGGATTTTTGATCTCTGCGCTATCGCTTGCGTTCCGTCCGATACGGACAATGAGCGTCGTGGTCTGGCTGTGCGTCTTTCTAATGACTTATGACTGGTTATCCCTCTCAGGACGAATAGGCCATTGGGGTATCTATTCGCTCGCTGCTGGCTTGGCCACAGTTCTCGCTAAGCCGCTCGGAAGATCTGGACCTCGAGCCTTGCATTTTTGGCGCACAACCCTTCCCTGGCTCGCAGGAATCGCCGCTCTTGCATTCATTGTAATTCAAGGTGGAAGCCGAGTTCGGGAGCGATTAACCACGGCCCAATTGCCCGAGGCCGCCCCGGGTTCTCCAAACATTCTGCTGATCGTGGTCGATACGCTGCGGGCTGACCACCTATCCGCCTATGGATATCCGCGCCTCACCAGTCCGACTGTCGACCGCATGGCTAAGGAAGGCATTCTGTTCGAGAATGCTATCGCGACCGCATCCTGGACGCTCCCCTCCCACGCCTCTTTTCTCACCGGTCGGTATGTATTCGAGCACGGAGCGGATCGCCAAGTTTATGACGGCCGGTATCCAACCATCGGCCAAGTACTACAGACACGGGGATATCGTACGGCTGCATTCTCGGCTAACACAGACTTTTTCACTCGCAACCAGGGCTTCGCCCCTGGTTTTATTCACTTCGACGATTTTTTCAGCTCGTTCGCAGACGCGGCAATGCGGACCGTCTATGGCCGAAAGTTCTACTCTGTTGTTTTGAGTCACCTGGGGTTTGAAGATGACCCGGGGCGCCGAAGAGCCAATAATGTTACCAAATCTGCTCTGAGCTGGATTCAGCACGACAGCAACAAGCCTTTTTTCGCTGTCCTAAACTATTTTGACGTCCACGAACCCTATCTCCCGCCAAAGCCATATCGGAGCAAATTCTCGACATTCAAGAATCCTGGCGGAATCGTGAATGCGTGGAAGTTCCGCACCGGGCGATTCAACCCACCGTTGACGTCCGCGCAAGTTCAGAGCGAAATGGATGCCTATGATGGCGGCATCGCCCTTGTAGACGATTCCCTGAGCGTCTTACTGGATGGATTGAAAAATCACCAACTTGCCGAGAACACAATTGTGATTTTTATCTCCGATCATGGCGAAGAATTCCAGGACCATGGTTTTATGGGCCACAAAGATGACCTCTATCGCGAAGAGATTCACGTGCCTCTGATTTTTTCGTGGGCAGGACACCTTCCCGGAGGCGCTAGAATTTCACAGCCGGTGAGCTTGAGCTGGCTCCCCGCCACGTTAATGGACTTGATCGGGGCAGATAAAACGATTTTCCCCGGTCCTTCCTTAGTAGAGCTTTGGAAAGAGCCGTCGGCCCCTGGCGATTGGCCCCATCCGCTTTCCGAGCTGACTAGGTTCGACCAGAAATACGCAAGGGATGACATGATGAAGTCGCTGGTCAGCTCGCGTTGGCATTTCGTAACCAGTCGAAAGCAAGGGCCGGAGCTTTACGATTGGATCAGCGATCCACTTGAGTCCCGCAACATTGCGGAAACGCCGGAAGGGGAGCCCGTTGTGCGCTCATTTCTCAATGAGCTTCAAACCGTTATGGCTCGTCGCTAAGTCATGAAAAAGAAAATCATCATCATCGACTTAGAGGGGATGGAGCTATCGAGCGTTGAGCGACGATCGCGCGAGGCGAATTGCCGCACCTCTTCGTGAGCAGTGCGCCAGCCGCGACTCTAGACATTCACAAGTAGATGCAAACCCAGGCACAACTCGAGTCTGCGAAGTCGATCGGAATCAAGAGCGCCAAACCGATCCTCCTTATCGCAGCTTGGTTCGGGCTCGTTACCGGGCTTGTGGAAGGCTCGGTCTTTCTCATTTTGCAGCAACTCCATTGGCTAAACTTCAACATCGCTCTAACCGGCGTCTGGTGGCCGATTATTTGGATATCCCCGCTTTTCGATTTTCTGTTGTTTAGCTCAATTGGCCTTTTGATCGCCACGTCATCGCGCTTGCTGCGACGGTTCGACCTATTCCGCGTTGCATTGTTTGGCTTTACGTTCCTCATGGTCTTTGACTGGCTTTCCCTGTCAGGCCGCATTAGCCCGTGGGGTGTCTTTTGGCTCGCAATCGGCGTCGGTACGGCCGTTGCTCGGCGGCTCGGAAAGTCCCACGCGGAGATCAGACGCTTCTGGCCGAGAACTCTTCCTTGGATCGCCGGAGTCACCGCTCTTGCGTTCGTTGCAGTCGAAGGCGGAGGTTGGCTCAACGAACGACTGGCCATTGCCCAATCGCCCGCGGCCGCTGCAAATTCCCCCAACATCCTAGTTATTATCGTTGACACGCTGCGCGCTGATCACCTTTCCTCTTACGGATATTCTCGCGTTACCAGTCCAAATTTGGATCGCATCGCTCAGGAGGGCGTGTTATTCGAAAACGCCATCTCCGCTGCCCCGTGGACCCTTCCTTCACATGCCTCCCTTCTGACGGGTCGCTACGTTTTTGAACATGGGGCGGACCCAAAGCCGTACGACGGACGCTATCCAACCCTCGGGCAGGCTCTACAAACTCGCGGTTATCGCACCGCCGCTTTCTCGGCCAACATCATCTTTTTCACACGCGGGTGGGGTTTTGGCCAGGGCTTTACCCATTTCGAGGATTACTTCGGAAAGTTTGGCGACACTGCGGTGCGCCCACTCTATGGCCTGACGATTGTCCGAAAAGTACTTCTTCATCTAGGCTATATGGACCTTCCCGGGCGCAAGCATGCGGCCGACGTCAATCGTGCCGCTTTGAATTGGATCGGAAACGACCGCCGGCCTTTCTTTGTCGTCCTGAACTATCTCGATGTTCATGACGCTTACCTTCCACCCGAACCATATCGCAGCAAATTTTCAACGTTCAAGGGCCCTGGCGGAATCGTGAACGGGTTGGTGTGGCGCACTGGACGGTTCAATCCACCGTTGACGCCGGATCAAGTACAAAGCGAAATGGACGCCTATGATGGCGGCATTGCATACGTGGATGATTCCATCGAACAACTGCTGCGCGAATTAAAGCAGAGAGGATTGGAAAACACCATTCTGGTGATCACGGCCGACCACGGCGAAGGCTTCCAAGATCACGGCTCGATGTCACACGGCCACAGTCTGTATCGTGAAGAGATTCATGTTCCGCTTATCTTCTACTGGCCAGGACATTTGCCAGTTGGGAAACGTATCTCGCTACCAGTGAGTCTGACCTGGCTGGCTCCGACGCTCATGGGATTCGCAGGCGAGGGAAACCAAAGCATATTCCCTGGACCCTCGGTGGCGAGTCTGTGGCAGACCACAGAAGTCCGGAGCGATTGGCCTGTCCCGCTGTCTGAAGTAGCTGTGTTCGGACGGGATTATCAAAGAAAAGACACTCTCAGATCGTTGGTAAGCTCGAAGTGGCATTTCATTACGAGCCATAAGCAACCACCGGAACTCTACGACTGGAGAGCGGATCCACACGAACTGCGGAACCTTGCCGATACTCCGGAAGGTCAGCAGATCATCACGGAATTCGGCGGCCAGCTTCAACACTTAATCGCCCGTGCGCAGAATCCGCGTTAGTGTTGGGTAATAATGGAATCATCTCTCGACTTAGCCAAGATGAGTATCAGCGATGTGGCTTAGTTTCATTGGGTTTTTTATCCTAACTCTGTTGCCCGGAGCATGGTTCACTTTCGGCTTGCCCCTCCCGGAGATGCCATTTCGTGCCCGACTACTCATAGGTGCGGCACTGTCGCCATTTATCCTCGCGGTAGAGTTTTACATTGTCCGTTTTCTCGGAGCATCGTTTGCCCGGGCTGCAGTTCTCCTGGTTTTAGTAAATCTTCCCGCCCTCTATCTGGTCTTGAGAAATACCGGGAAGTTTTCGTTCTCAGGCCGAGGAGCATTAGCCGGCACCCTCGTGCTTTTGATTACCGGAATCGGTTTTGCACCTTACCTGTTGGACCAAAAAGCGATCGCCTATACCGGTAACCCCTGGATGCACGCGGGCATTATCTACGGTATTGCTAATGGCGAACTTCTTGTAGAAGAGCCGCAAGTGGCCGGTTTGAGAATGAGCTATCCCTGGGCGGGCCACGTTTTTCAGGCGTTGCTCAGTTATCAGTTTGCGAGCCCGCCAGTGATCAATTACATTTGGACAAACTTGTTATGGGTTCTCTTGTTTTTTGGGTTGGCGGAGTGCTTGGTTGCGGAACTGGGAGGCAGTGAGCTGGCCCGGGGGTTAGCTCCTGTCTGGTTGTTTTTCGGAGTTAATTTCGTCGGCTTCGCGCTGCCTCGAGCTTTTCGAGCTGTGACCGGAACGACTCTAGGGTGGGGGGTCTTCGGTGACTTCCGCTATACCCCTTGGATTTGGTATTTCCTGACTTTCAGCCAGATGTTATTCGCTTTGGCAATGTTACTGGCCCTTACCTACGTTCTGATACGAGAATGGCCGCGAGGGCGCGGTTTCGGACCGTTGCTGGCTGTCGCCGGCCTGTTGTTGTGTGGTATTGGGATCGTCTATCCGATTCTCTATCCTGCGGGCTGTGCGTTGATCGCTGGTAAGATCATAGCCTGGCTGTGGGACAGGAGTACGCGCAGCGAGAGGACAAGACAGATCTTCGGCGTTCTGTTGGTCTTCCTGATCTGTAGTGTAATTGTGGTTGCTCATCTTCGTTTTGTGACCCGCGATCGCGTGGTGCCAGCCGTTCATCTTTCCGACATTGGAGCTACAGCACCCACGGCGAATTCCCAACTCCGCCCGATGCACGCAACGAGCCCGGCTGGGAAAGCCGCCGAATTTTTGATCGTGACTAGCCCGCTCCTGGCCGGTCTAATTTTGAGTTTCCGCCGCTGTTGGACAACCAAGCGCGCCGCCACTATCGTGCTGCTGACCAGTGCACTGGCGTGTAGCACCGTTTATGTCCTTCTTTACATGCCCTTTCAAAACGAATACAAGTTCATGTTCGCCGCCGCGATCCCGCTCGCGCCCTTTCCCGCCATGAGTCTGGAACGATTGGACCGGCTTGGGAAAGCCGCCGTAGCGCTGGCGGGCGTGCTCGTCTTGTTGCTGGCGTTTCCACTGTTGAATTTGATGTATCGAGAAGGGCCGGAATTCGTTGTTCGACGGAAATTTGCCAAGCTGGATGTGCACGATTTCAACCTGCGGCTTGACAGCTCCGAGCGCTTTGCGGGGTTATCCGATGCTGCCCGCCAGAAAACGCCCATTAACACCATCCTCGTCACGAATCATCCGGAAATCTATCTGACTCCGCTCACAAGCCGAAAACTTTACGCTCCCCCGCAAGGGACTACACGGTTCCCGGGGGTTAACATCACCGCGGACGACGAATTGGTGCTTATCGATGGCTACGACGAGCGAATGATTGGCGCTCGAAGAGCAGCTATCTCCGCGTTGTTCGATCCACATGACGATTCCGCGAGAGGAGAATCCATGAACCATATGCTAGCCCTCCAGCGGCCTGTCGCGATCGTCGCAGACGAAGAACATGACGCGGCACTTCTCGCCTGGCTGTCGAAATCAGAACAAGGAGCAGCCGTTTACAAGGGGAACGGACTCGTCCTTTGGCTGGTCGAGCCAGCGACACCGGTGCATCCGGCATATAGCGCCAATTGAGGCCCGCTTTGAAAAAAAAGGTCATTGTTATCGGCCTGGACGGCATGGAGCCATCGATTGTCGAAGCGATGATGGCGCGCGGCGAATTGCCGCATTTCTCTCGACTACAGCAGTCCGGCGCCTACTCGCGCTTGCGCACCACCTACCCGGCAGAAACACCCGTTGCGTGGTCTTCTTTCGCCACAGGAATCAACCCCGGAGGCCACGGGATCTTCGATTTTGTGCGGCGTGATCCGGAAACGTATCTCCCCGACTATGCGCTGAATGGTTTCGAGCGGCCCAAGAGCATGTTTGCACAACCACGCGTCGTCAATCGCCGCGGTGGCTTACCATTTTGGAAGTTGCTCACCGACGCGGGAATTCCCAGCACCATCCTGCGCTGCCCCTGTACTTTCCCACCCGACGCCATCGCGGGAAGAATGCTCGCTGGCGTGGGCGTGCCCGACCTGCGCGGCAGCCAGGGCACAGGCACGTTCTATTCACAGGACAAGTCGGAGCGAGCCAAGGAGAACGAGCAGTTTGTGCTGCTCGATTCAGGTGCACAGTTCCCGACGCGAGTTATCGGGCCACGGAATACCCGTGTGAAACCTCCCGCTGAAACCCTGTGCGAAATCCTGGTGCAAGCCGATCGTGGCGCAGGCAAGTTGGTGATCCGCACCGGGGGCACGCCTGCATCCGTAGAGATTAGTCAAGGCGCCTGGAGTCCCTGGGTGCGACTGAAATTCAAAGTATCCATGTTGCAGTCACTCTCGGGGATGGTGCGGTTTTATGCCCGTCAGATTTCTCCGCACGTCGAGTTCTACGTTTCTCCTGTGAATTTTGATCCCGCCGCTCCGCTTTTTCCCGTCACATCTCCGGCCGACTACGGGCGGGAGCTCGCCGAGCAGATCGGGTTGTTTTCCACATTAGGAATGGCCGAGGATCATGGCGGGCTGAACAACGGCCGGCTCGATGAAGCGGCATTCCTTGCGCAATGCGACTTGGTGCTCGCGGAGCGCGA
>Ga0210405_10005126_pt1 | contig 12068 bp, 8 predicted proteins | sample IncBWH11MmetaG_FD_155492 | JGI IMG/M metagenome (GOLD analysis project Ga0210405, IMG submission 155492) | Forest soil microbial communities from Barre Woods Harvard Forest LTER site, Petersham, Massachusetts, United States - Inc-BW-H-11-M | ecosystem: Environmental > Terrestrial > Soil >... | reverse complement strand
CAACATGCTGGCGCTGTCCAACCTCAATCTCGCCACCTCCAGTTTTGTGGGCGGAGAAATTCAGCGCATGCTTGCTCAGGCGCTCGATCGCGTCCTGGGAGTTGTTCGGCTTCCCGCTGGCGCGCTCTTTTTGCATCATGGCGACCCGCAAGGTCCTACGTCCGTTGTAGCTGTCGGCCTGAGCGATAATTTCTGCCGTACCGCGCAGGAACAGGGGCTGGACGATTATCTTGTCGGACTCGTGTCGCGTCTCGGTGGCCTCCTCGGTTTCCGCGATCTTCGCAACGACGACACGGTCGCCGCTCTCGAACGCGAAGAGCCCATTCGGCGTTTCCGGCAGCTTGCTCTCGCGCAAGGTTTGCGCAGCATCGTGGCCATCAGTCTTCAAGCCAAAGAGCATGCCTTTGGCGTGCTTCTACTCGGCACACCGGACAGTCGCCGTTTTACTCCCGCCGAATACCGCTTGCTGCTGGCACTCGGCCACCAGATCGGCATGGCTGTCGAGAATAGCTACCTCATCCAGCAGACCTCTCGCCGCTCCGAAGAGCTTCACGTACTCAACGAGATTGGCCGCGCCCTGAGCTCTACGCTCAACAAAGAAGATCTCCTGCGCAAAGTTTGGGAAGAGCTGCGCCGCCTGTTTGATGTCGAAAATTTTTATATTGGCGCACTCAATCCTCTTCGCGATGAGATGCGGTTCGAGATCGAAGTGACAGACAGCACAATGAGGGCTCCGCGCAGCCGGCCGGCTGGCAACTACCTCACCGAATACATCATCCGCACGCGCCAGCCCGTCCTTATCCGCGAAAACTATGCCGCCGAGGTCAAGAAACTCGGTGTCGAGCCCATTCTCCAGAACGGCTGCTTCTGCGGCGTTCCTTTGGTGGCCTACGATCACGCGATCGGCGCGATGGCAGTTTTTTCGGAAAACGAGCGCGTGTTTGACGAAGGGCATCTCGAGCTCATGCGCGTGCTCGCCAGCGAAGCGAGCATCGCCATCGAAAACGCCCGCCTCTTCCACGAGGAGCGCACCAAGGCGCGGCACCTCTCGCTGCTGAACACCATCTCTCGCAATGCCATTGCCACCCTCAATCCTGACGAGATGCTCGCCAAGATTGCCGAACAGCTCGAGGCCGGCCTGACTTACGATCATATTGGCATCAGCGTTCTCGAATATTCGACGCGCGAACTCGTAGTCCAAGCCGAATCCGGCGCTCGACGCGGCGCACTCGGCCGCCGCATTCCTCTTGGCAACGGTCTTATCGGTCATGTCGCTCGCAGCGGCCAATTGGCGGACTACCAGTCTTCTACGTCTGTTGAGTCTCCGCACAAGCCGCTCTTGCCGGAATCCGTTGTCGCCATCGCTCTCCCGGTCTTCTACGCCGAACAGCTCCACGGCGTGCTGCATTTCGAATCTTCGTTCCATGTCGAATTCTCTGAAGAAGAGATTCTCCTGCTTCGCACCCTTGCCGACCTTATTGCCGGCGCTCTGCATAACGCCCTCTCGTTCCAGAAGGCTCAGGAGCAGGCCATCACCGATGGCCTCACCGGAGTCAAGACGCATCGCTTCTTCATGGAAGCCCTTTCCGCTGAGTGGAAACGCTCCACGCGCGCCGGCCGCGCCTTCGCGCTCGTACTGATGGACCTCGACCGCTTCAAATTCGTCAACGATTTTTACGGCCACTTGGAAGGCGATCTTGTTCTTCAGCGCGTCGGCCACATTCTCGAAACCAATTGCCGCCGTTCCGATGTCGTGGCGCGCTATGGCGGCGATGAATTCGTGATTCTGATGCCTGAAACCAACATGGAGCACGCCCGCCAGCTTGCGACGAAACTTCGTGGCTGGGTTTCCGCTGATCCGCTGTTGCGCGAGAAAAACATCAGCGCCAGCTTTGGTATTGCCTGCTATCCGCTCCATGGCTCTTCGCCACAGGAGCTCATTCAGGTAGCCGACGCTTCCATGTATTTGTCCAAGCATCAGGGCGGAAATGCTGTATCAACGGCAGACCATTTCGATCCCAACGAAGCGAAAAAGTGGAAGCGCGATGTGCTTGAGGCTTACCTCGGGGTGACTCTCAAGCGCCTCTTTGCCACCGGTCCGGAGGCCTTCGAAGAAATTTACTCGCGCCTCAAACAATTTACCGAATCGCTCGCCAGCACCGAAGTTCCCAACACGAAGCCCACGGTACCTTCGTCCACACGCGGCCCAGAGGGTCTCCCTCAGGCCGTGCTCGACACCGTGACCTCTCTGGCGTTCGCCATCGACGCAAAGGACCATTACACGCAGGGACATTCGCAGAAAGTCTCCGCCTACGCCGCGCTCATTGCCGAGTCTCTCAATATGACTGACACGGAGATCGAAGAGATTCGACTCGGTGGCGTTCTACACGACATCGGAAAAGTGGCTATCCCCGAAGGTATCTTGAACAAGAGCGGCCCGCTCAATCCCGATGAATGGGAAACCATGAAGGCGCATGTAAAATTTGGCGCCAAGATTTTGGACCCACTTATTCCGCTGGCCCGCATTCGGGAAATGGTTCTGCATCACCACGAATTCTTTGATGGCTCCGGCTATCCTGACGCGCTTTCCGGCGAAAGCATTCCTCTCGGCGCCCGCATTATCGCCGTAGCCGACGCTTACGACACCATCACCAGCGATCGCACATACAAAAAAGGACGCAGCTCTCTCGAAGCCCTCGCGGAACTGGAGCGCTGTGCGAACGCTCAGTTTGACGGCGCCATCGTGCAAGTCTTTGTTCGCACTATGCGCCAGCTTCCGAATCCCATCATCGAAGTCGCCACGACCGCTCCGCGTAACTCGTAGCTTCGCCATTCGTCTGCACGCAAACTGCTGTCGGGGCTCTTTCCTCCTTTGTCAGAACAAACTGTTCCAATTCGGGAACGCACAACTCACTAAAGTTTGGCCCCAGAAGTGCCAGTAGATACGGTGTGAATCTGCGACCATGAACCCGACCGATCTTCAAGCGAACAGCAAAATGTTGCAATTGCGGCGGAGCCAGCGTGTCTGCCTGAGGCTCCCCATCGTTGTGCTTCGAGAAGGGCCCGGAGTAAACGTGGCCTCGGAAGAAACTCATACGCTCATCGTGAATGCGCACGGCGCACTCATCCATTTGGCTTTGACGGTGGAGATCGGCCAGCTACTGGGAATCAAGAATGTGCAAACGATGGAAGAGCTAGTCTGCCGTGTGGTTAATTTGGGTCCCGATCAAACGGGCAAGCGAGAGGTGGGCGTCGAGTTTGAACAGCCGTCCCCCCGATTCTGGCGAATCGCATTTCCGCCGTCCGATTGGACACCTCGCAGCCCTGATGCCAAGGCCCCAACGCAGCACGTGCCAGCGGGTAGAATGCCCGTGAAAAAGCCTGGCGTCCCTCTGCCAGAAACAGATAAGAAACTCACGAACAAACTGCCTTAGTCAGCCGCGGCTTAGGTTCCTATACTGTTCTGTTTGTCACCAGCCGTTCCAATTTGGGATTTTTTGCGTGGCCTTTCCCCGCCTGCTTGCTCGAAGGCGCTCGTTGAAAAAGCGCGCGCTCCTCACCGCCCGTCTAGATCCACGTCCTTGATGGGCAAATCCCAGTGCGCGTCGAGAATCTCGAATCGCCTCTGTTCTTCTTTCTTGTAGGTATCCTGATCCGGATAGAGCTGTTTGAGCAGCGCCGCGCTGTCGAAATTGTCATTGGCGATCGTCGCATTCTTATAGACGATGGTCACCCGGAAATCCCAGCGGCCATCTTCCGTGGCGTGGTACCGGGGGCCCACCATGCTTACTTTCAACATGCGTCCCATTTCCACCTCTTTTTTAAGCACCGGGTAGTGATTCTTCTTGAACAGCGCGAGGAACTCATCGGCGTGTCCCCATTTTGCCTTGTAGTAGTACTCGATCACGAATGGCTGGCCGTTCACTTCGCTGCCGGCCGCGCTTTGGGCCGCCTTCGCCCGTTCGTGTCCCGCCCAAAGCATTGTCATCAGCACGAGTATCACGGTGCCTGCCCACTTCACGACTCGCTCTCTTCGAATCCGCATAAGTCTCCTCCGATTGCTTTTCCTGCCGCGCCACCTATCCTAACCTTACCTCATTTCCGTACATGCAAACGTTCCTCCGAGGCGTGGCGGCCGCGCAAATCAGGTGCTCTAGACGGGCCTGTTCCGGGCGCTCCCGGCGTTGACTTGTCTACCAGCGCGGCCTAAGATTTGGTTCAATGGTGTCCGCTCCATGATCGGCCAAACTATCGGCCATTATTTAGTCACTGAACAGATTGGCGCAGGTGGAATGGGGATTGTCTACCGCGCGCGCGATCAGCGGTTGAACCGCGATGTGGCACTGAAGGTCATTCCACCGGAAAAGTTCGGTGACGACGCTCCGCGCAAACGCTTCCGCAAGGAAGCGCTGGCCTTGGCCAAGCTCAATCATCCAAACATTGGGACTGTCTACGACTTCGATACCGAAGGCGACATCGATTTCCTGGTGATGGAGTTTATCCAAGGCGAAACGCTCGGGCAGCGTATCTCGAAGGGGCCGTTGCCGGAAAAGGAATGGATTGCGATCAGTCTGCAGATTGCAGCTGCGCTGGAGGAAGCGCATGAACACGGGATCGTGCATCAAGACCTTAAGCCAGGCAACATCATGGTCACTCCCAAGGGCCAGGCAAAAGTGTTGGATTTTGGTTTAGCCCGTCTGCTCGACGCGGAGGGCGCTGGCGAAGTGACCGCAACCCTTACGCAGACCGAGGGCGCCGGCACACTACCGTACATGGCCCCAGAGCAACTCTGCGGCGAACCTGTGGATTCCCGCTCGGATATATTTTCTGCCGGAGTCGTTCTTTACGAGATGAGCGCCGGCCAGCGGCCTTTCCAGGAAAAACAGGCCCCTCGGCTTATCCAGCAAATCCTGAATGAAGCCCCTCGCCCTTTGCAGGAATGGAACCCCCGCAGTTCTCCTCAACTCGAATCCATTATTTTAAAGGCGCTCGACAAGAAACCCGACCTTCGCTACCAGTCAGCGCGCGAATTGCGAGTTGACCTCGAGCGGTTCGTCATTACGCAGACGGCCTCGTCCGCTGCTGCTGCCGTGCCATACGCCTCGCGCCGCGGCTGGAAGCAAACGCTGCGGGCTCATCCACGCGCCATTTATTCGTCGGCTGTCTTTCTGGCTATCGCGGTCGCTACCGTATGGTGGTTGGTGGGTGCGCGACCTGTGCTTTCTTTTGCGCCGCGCGATTGGCTTTTGATCACCGATTTTGACAATCAGACTAACGATCCCCTCTTCGACCATTCCCTTCTGACGGCGCTAACGGTCAGCCTTGAGCAATCTCCGCACGCCAACGTTGTTCCTCGGCCGCGCATTGCCGACAGCTTGCATCGCATGGGCAAGACCGGCGATGAAAAGATCACAGAGGAGTTGGCGCGGGACATCTCGCAGCGTGAGGCTATACGGGCGATCCTGAGTTGCTCGATCGCCAAGGTCGGGCAACAGTACGCACTTACCGCGCGTTTGGTGGATCCGCAATCAGGAATGGCGGTACGTTCCTACTACGAGACAGCCAAGGATCAAGACCACGTTTTGGACGCGCTCGGCTCCGTGGCGACGCATGTGCGCCGCGACCTCGGCGAATCCATGCTCGCTACCAGCAAAGCCGACCGTCCCCTGCCAATGGTAACCACGCATTCGCTGCAAGCCCTCAAGCTATTTGCGGACGGAGGCGCTCTCTGGGGTAAAGGAAACTGGGATGCGGCCACGCAAGCCTTTGAATCGGCGGTGAAGGCTGACCCTGAGTTCGCCATGGCCCATGCATCGCTGGGCGACGCCTATTACAGCCACGTCTACAACAGCCCCTCGCGGGGCAAAGAACATATGGATAAGGCTCTCGAGCTTGCCGAACGGACCACCGAGCGCGAGCGCCTTTACATTCAGACGCGTTATGCGCAAGACCTTGGCCACGTGGCTGAGGCCAAAGACTGTTTTGATCTGTATCTGAGGTCCTATCCCGATGATTGGGGAATGCGTTTCAACTATGCCGCCCTTTTGCGCGGGAACGGGCAACCTCAAGACGCGCTGGAACAATACAAAGAACTGGTGCGCATTTCTCCCAACAACCCTTTCGTCTATATCGACCTCGCCACGACATACAATGGACTGGGCAATTTTACCGAGGCGCTGCGCAACTACGAACAAGCATTCAAACTGGATCCTTCGTGGAAGACCAATCAGAACATCAACCACGAATATGGCATGACGCTTTTCCGCGTAGGCGACGAGGCCAAAGCTCGGGAAACCTTTAAGCTGGCTTTTGATAAACCGGATCTAAAACCAAAGGGACTTCGTTCGATTGCGTGGCTCGATCTTTACCATGGCAAGTATGCGGCCGCGAAACCGCAGCTTCAGGAAGCTCTCCTTTCAGATGAAAATTTCAAATGGGCGTTGAGCATTTTGCGCGAGCACAACTTGCTGGCCATTGTGGCAAATGGCCAGGGCGATCGCGCCAGCCAGCTTCGTGAACTGGATCTTGCCGTTCCCTTCCTGGCTAACTCGGGTTTACAAGTCCGCGCAGGCCTCTGGCTTGGCACCCAATACGCGCGCGCAGGAAGCCTGGCTAAGGCCATGGAAGTATTTGAAAAAATTCGCACCGTCGCGGACTCGAAGAACCCCGAGAACTCGAGCGACATCCAGGTTCTCGAGGCCGAGGTGGAACTTGCGCGCGGCAACAAAGACCGTGCGATTGAGCTGCTCTCGCTTGCGGACAAAGCCAAGAGCGGCGCCTTGACCATGGAAGGTCTGGCGCATGCCTACGAGATCTCAGGAAACGATGAGCAAGCTGCTGTTTGGTATGAACGCTTCGTCGGAGCTGCCGATTCTCCACTGGGTTGGGAGCCCCAGCAAGACTGGATCGCAGCTCATTACCACCTTGCGCGCATCTATTTCGCGAAGGGCGACAAGGTCAACGCTTCAAAGCAGCTCGATTGGTTTCTCGACGTCTGGAAGGATGCCGACCCTGGGCTTCCTTTGCTTAAGGACGCCCTTAGCCTCAAGAAGGAAATGGACAGCAAGCCGTAGGACCTTCCCGCTTCGTATCTCCATCTTCAGTTCGCCCTTGCTATCCTTTACTTTGTGAATGAAGAGAAGTCTCATCGGGGGAACAAAATGCAAACAGCATCTGTAAAATGGATTGGCGAGGAGAAATTTTTGGCCATCAGTCCTTCCGGCCATGCCATTGCCATCGATTCCGACCGCGCTTCCAACACAGCTCCCGGCCCGATGGAGCTTGTCCTGATGGCGCTTGGCGCATGCACGGCCACCGATGTAGTCAGTATTCTCAAGAAAAAGCGGCAAAAACTCGAAGCTCTCGAAGTCATCTGCTCCGGCGAGCGCGCGGCCGAGCCGCCTACCGTGTGGATTAGACTCGAAATTCTCTATCGGCTGCGCGGCACTCTCGATGAAGCCGCCGTGAAACGCGCGATCGAGCTGAGCGAGTCAAAATACTGTTCTGTCTCGGCCATGCTCCAAAAAACCGCCAAGCTCACCTGGCGCCACGAAATTCTGCCACCCACGGAATGACTCCTCGCGTTCTATGCGCCTCTCGGCAGCCAGCCCCGTCGCATCGCCATCGCGAAAGCTTAGTTCCTGCTCTCTCGCCTTGTCACCTCGCATCCGCATCGCATAGAATTTCGGATTCGCTTGGTATGCGCTAACTCCCAAGGAGAGACATGTCCCACCGCATCGCGGCAAAGATCACGGGCGTCGCAGGCTATGTTCCCCCACAAGTTGTTACAAACGCCGACCTCGAGAAAATGGTCGCGACCAATGACGAATGGATTCGCACACGCACCGGAATCAGTGAACGCCATGCCGTAGAACGCGGCACGGCCAGTTCGCATCTCGCTACCGAAGCCGCAAAAGCCCTTCTCGCTCAGACCAAGACTGACCCCGCCGACATTGACATGATCGTCATCGCCAGCGTCACGCCGGACATGATGTTTCCCGCGACGGCTTGCCTCGTGCAAGACCGCATTGGTGCGAAGAAAGCCTGGGGCTTCGATCTCTCCGCGGCGTGTTCAGGTTTTGCTTATGCGCTCACGGTTGGGGCGCAGTTTGTCGGCTCGGGCGCGCACAAAAAAGTTTTGGTCATCGGCAGCGACACCATGACCTCCATCCTCGATTACACCGATCGCGCCACATGCGTCCTTTTCGGCGACGGCGCGGGAGCGGTGCTTCTTGAGCCCGCTGAGCCCGGCGAAGGTATTCTGGATTTCACGCACGACGTGGATGGCTCCGGCGGCCAATACCTGTATATGCCAGGCGGCGGCTCTCTCAACCCAGCAACTACCCAGACCGTCGAGAAGCGTATGCATTACGTGCATCAAGAGGGTTCGCAGGTGTTCAAATACGCTGTTCGGCGCATGGCGGAAGTTGCCGTCAACCTGCTTGAGCGCAATGGCTTTTCGAGCAAGGATCTCGCGCTCGTCGTGCCGCATCAGGCCAACCTTCGTATTATTCGCGCCATGCAGGAGCGCCTCGGCGTGGGCGATGAAAAGGTGATGGTCAACATCGACAAATTTGGTAACACCACGGCGGGTACGATTCCTCTGGGACTTTGGGATGCGGTCGCCCAAGGCCGTTTGCATAAGGGCGATCTCGTGTTGCTGGTCGCTGTCGGCGCGGGCTATACCACTGGCGGAGTCCTCCTGCGCTGGGCCTATTAGCGTGTTTCACGTCTGGCGGGGAAGGAAGAGGTTGTGAGCCCAAAGAAAGAATGCAACGTCCCCGCAGACAAACAGGCGCTATACGACAAACTTCTCGCCACCAATCCAAACATCGAACGTAAGGGCGCTGCAAACCCCTATACGTCGCTGAACGGCCACATGTTCACTTACTTGAATCCTTCCGGAACTTTAGCTCTGAGGCTTCCGGAAAAAGAGAGAGAAGAATTCCTGAAGAAGTACAAGACGACCTTGTTTGAAGCCTACGGCGCCGTCATGAAGGAATACGTTACGGTTCCGGATTCGTTGTTGAAAAATACAAGGGCATTGCAGAAGTATCTTGAACTGAGCTATTCGTACATCAAAACTTTAAAGCCCAAATCCACGAAGAAAAATTCCTGATCGGCTGCCGATTTATTTCGCGGCTGACGCCAGGGGAAGCAATCGCTCTTTGTTGATTTTGAGCACCATGCCGGCGTTGCGGTCCGCGACTTCGCTTACTTTGTATTCTGCGGAGGTGCCCAGCACCTGTGCGACCTCGGAAGGCGTTAAGTTGTATTTGTCGGTTAGCCATTGCGCCATGTTCGCCGTGGCTTCGCGCATAGCGTCGTCCAGCGATCCGCCGAGGCCCATCGCCATAATTTGGGTCGCCGACTCCACCCTTGGACCTCTTACGCTCTTCCCCGGAATTACGTCCACTGTGAACTCCACGTCCATGGATGTTTCCAAAGCGTTGCCGTTGAGTTCGCCGTCGCCCTGAGCCGCGTGTCCATCGCCGACGTAAAGCATTGCGCCGGCTACACTCACTGGCAGGTAGATCGTCGCTCCCTCCACGATTTCGTTGAAGTCCATGTTGCCGCCCCATCGTCCGGAGTCGCCTGTGCCCGGTGCGGCTTGTGCTGAACCTGGAGCAACGGCAATACATCCCAGCATGGGTCGCAGAGGCACGGTGTACTGCTTCAAGTGTTCCCCAGGCTTCTCAGGAGTCGCCACGCCGTGCTGCGTGTCCAAATGCCAGCGTATTGTCTTGCCCCCGTCTTTCATCTGCACGGCGAGCCCGCTATCGACAGCGCGGCCAACCAGAAAATCGTCGCTCTCGGCGAAATCGCGGTTTAAGCGCAACCGCGTCAAGTGCACAACGAGCGTGTCTCCCGGCGCGGCAGTTTCTACATAAAATGGCCCGGTTTCGGGATTGCCACCTAGAACGCGAGTCACTCCCTTTTCGTCTTTGCCTCCTGCGTCGACAGTCCTGGTGTGGATGGTGTCTCCGGGCGCGACCGTCAAGACCGGTTTGTTCGCGGCGGAAAATTGACGGTAGAAGACAGTGGGTGTGAATTCATGGCGCTGCGGAGGCCCAGAGGGCCGCGGCGGCACAATCTTGGCGGTGAACGGATGAGAAATGGACGGCTCGGGATTGTCAGCATCGGCAAACACCAGGGTTCCCGAAATGGTGTCACCCTGCAGTTTGGCGGTGCATTCTTCGGTGCCGTTTTGATCGTCCTTCGCCAGGAAATGAATGGAGCCGTTCTGAATGGTGCCTTCGAGCTTGTCGCCGTCGAAGTTGCCGGTGAGCTTGTCGCCGTCCTGTTTGAGTTCGAGTGGGAATGTTACGGGCGTGCCGTAAAAATCTGATGAGATTATCCATCGCCCGGTGAGGGAAGCGTTTTGTGGCGCGGCGAGTCCCAGCACAAGCAGCGGCAAGAACAGGGCTTTGCGCATGAATCCTCCTGAGCGATTTACGTTAGACGACGAGCGGCGTGGAAAGTCGCAACCCCGAGCCCGCGCCGATTTTCGAGCCGACCGCCCGGGCAGAGACGATCTCAGACCATACGTACGATATAAGTTCGCGGGATGTTCCGGCTATTGGTTTTGCCGGCGTTGTTGCAGTCGGATGGGCCTATTACCTGGGACTGCCGGCCTTACGGATATAAATTCGGCCCTGGAAGTTCGTGAATTGATACTCGGGGCCTCCACCATTGATGGTTCCGTGCACGGTCTTGTCGATCTTCACGCGATACTTGCCGCCTCTGCCCCGGCCATCTTCCACGTCCTGCCTTGGGTCCGACGCCTGCAGCTGCACGTCAAAGTCGCTGAATACATCTCCGCGGTCGGAGCGAATGCTGACGTTGGCCTTAATGTCCGCGGGAAATGTCACATCAATATCTCCGTTCAACGAACTGAACGCCATGGGCTTCTGCGGATTCACCTTGGTAAACGTGACGTGCACGTGTTCGTTCAGAGCGTGGGCCACGGCGCTACCGGAAATGTTGTTGAGCGTCACAGCGCCGTTCACGTCGTCCACGTCAATCTCTCCGTCCAGGCCGGTCACGACGATGTCCCCGTCATTCACCGCCCGCAGCTTCACCGACGTGTGGACCGGCGTCGAAATCGTAAGATCAATCGTGCGCGCATACGATTCCGTGCTGATGCGCACTTCGTTGTTCTCTTCTTCGACGGTTAGTCCCGTCGTGGAAATTCTGAGCCGCTTCGGTCCGCCGGACGGTTTTTCGCTTTCCTCGTTGCGCTCGCGGGCTTCCACGATGACTTCTTTGCCCTCGTACGCTTTCACCGTGATGCTGCCGTTTACCGCGCTTGCTTTGATAAACGCCGGCCGCGACGGATCGCTGAGATTCACGGACACACGGTCGCTGCCCGACTGCGCCTGGGCCTCCGCTCGTGCGCCAGGCGCAATCAATGCCGCGCCGAATAAGCTCGCACCAAATAATGCCGCCGCCAAAACATGTCCATATCGCTGCATTTGGTTATTCATGATTTTCAAGAATGCGAATATCTCCATTTAGATTTTCAATCTGGATCTCTGGGCCGCCGGCGTTTACCCGCGCTTCCGTGAAGCGGTCGGCTCGGTAAACGACTTTCGCGCCCTTGTGTTCGGACTGAATCGGATGCAGTGGCAGCGCCGTCACCGGAAAGTCGCTGTAAATTCCACCGTTGAAGGTCTTGAAGCGGAAATCGGCGGACAAGTCATGCGCAAATTTCAGTTCGATACTGCCGTTGACCGTTTTGAATTCCGAATTCTCGCGAGGGTTTTGCCGGAACGAGACAGTCACCGGTCCATTCACTGTCCGCGCCGTGCCCGAGCCCGCGACGTTGTTCATCTCGATGTCGCCGTTGACGTTGCGCACCAGGAAGCTCCCGTTGGTATTGCTAATCTTGACGCGTCCTTCATTCACGGTCTTTACCTTGATATCGATGTCGCGCGGCACATGCACCGTAAAATCCATCTTCACGTTGTACCCGTCGTCATCGCGCGAATGCCGGCAATCGTCGCACTGGCAGCGAAACGGCCCGTTCACGTACAGCTTCAGCGCGCCCTCTTCCTGCGAAATGTCAA
>Ga0210405_10005124_pt1 | contig 12069 bp, 15 predicted proteins | sample IncBWH11MmetaG_FD_155492 | JGI IMG/M metagenome (GOLD analysis project Ga0210405, IMG submission 155492) | Forest soil microbial communities from Barre Woods Harvard Forest LTER site, Petersham, Massachusetts, United States - Inc-BW-H-11-M | ecosystem: Environmental > Terrestrial > Soil >... | reverse complement strand
TTCGGGCGGTGGTAGCAGCGGTCGGTGAGCGCCGCGCGGTGGAGCTTGGCATCACCGGCCGGATCGTGGACGCTCGAGAGGCGGCGTCGATGGGCTTGGCCCATCGCGTGACATCGATTTCCGAGCTGGAGGGAAGCGCAATGGAGATCGCCGCTGAAGTTTCGACCGCCAGCCCGGAGGCTATCGGGGAGGGACTACGTTTCGTTTCAGAAACCCAGGGGATTGAATGGGATGCAGCCGGAAAGCTAGCGCAACACTTTAGGCGGCTGTCATTTGAGACCGCCGATTTTGCGGAGGGCATTCGCGCTTTTCGCCAAAAGCGGAAGCCGCAGTGGCCGTCACTTAACCGTTGAAGACAAACGAGTTCTCAGTCTTGGCTCGGTTGGTTTCCTCTCCACCAGCCGCTGCTTCCTCCGGCCGGGCAAGTTCCAGGAGGGGCTGTCGTAGATCTCCACTTCCTCGTCAAAATCGAGCGGCCAAAAGTTAGCACGTATAATCATAACTACCTACATATGTATTATACCAGGATGTGCCACTCTTGATCTGTCGAGGTAAGGTGATTGACCTAGCCTGGGTACTAGCGCGGGGAGAACGCCATAGGTTCGAAACTGATCCTGAGGCGCGTCCCAGTGGCGGCGGCAAGGCGCTCCAGGGTTTGCGTTGACGGTCGGGTCCGTCCACTCTCAAGGCGCGCTATTACGGATTGCGTCGTATCCATGCGCCTGGCCAGTTGCAACTGCGTCAGGCCCGCGGTAACTCGTGCGTTGATGACCGCGTGGGCGAGCGCGAACTCCGGCGAAAGCTTGTCGTAAGCCTTCCGATATTCTTTGTTCTTCATCCAGTTTTGGTGAAGATCCCTAATCTTGCTCATGGCAACACCTCCTTTGCTCGTTGCAGTGCCAACTCGATCTCGTGATTTGGTGTCTTCTGCGTCTTCTTGACGAAAACCCGGACGACCACAACCCGCTGGCCTATTGCGGTAATCTACAGAGCACGTGAGATCCCACCCCTGCCCTTCATGCGCATCTCCCAGAGAGGTCCGCTTACGTGCTTTACGTGCGGCTCACGAACCCGCTCCAAGCCAAACTCTTCGATCAACTGGGAGATATGTACGAAGCGAGCACGCATATCGGAGGGTAGCTCTTCGAGTTCCGCGTCTACGACTTCATTCAAGGTCTCTACCGTCCACGCCATTTTCGAGTGTTCCCATTATAGCGTTTTTGCTATAGATAAAAAACACCACGGGCCGACGGCAGGACACTGGCACATTCAAGAAGGACACCAAGGGACAAACTCGATTGACTTGCCCAGTGATAGAGCGCTACATTGACCACCAGCGCGAAGGACCGCACTTCGCACGCGGAGCAAAGGATGATCTTTGGCGCCCATGTAATCGTATACAGCAAGGATGCCACGGCTGATCGCGCCTTCCTCCGGGAAGTCCTCGGACTTTCATCGGTGGACGCCGGCCACGGGTGGCTGATCTTCGCGCTGCCTCCAGCGGAAGTGGCGGTTCATCCCGCCGAGAATGGCCAGCACGAACTGTACTTCATGTGCGACGATCTGAAGGCCGAGATCGCAGCGCTTGGGGAGAAGGGCATCGGCTGTTCGGAAGTGCAAGAGGCAAGATGGGGGTCGATCACCCACATCCGGCTTCCCGGAGGAGGCGCGGTAGGTCTCTACCAGCCGAAGCATCCATTGGCGTTGACGACGTCTCGGCGGCCGAAGGCCGGCTAAGCCGGCGATCTTCGAATCTGGCTGCGATAGACTTGGCTTACAGTGAGTTCGATAGCATCCATCCAGAAGAAGTTCACCGAGGCGCTCGACGAACTCATCGGGCAGGTGAAACAGGACCGGTCTATCCTGGCGGCTATCCTCTGCGGCAGCCTGTCGCACGATACGGTCTGGGAGAAGTCCGATATCGACCTGGCGCTGGTCACCATCGACGAGAAAAAAGTGGAACGTGAGGGCGGGCTCTCGCTTGACGCCGGCGGGGTGATTGTCCACGCGTTTCTCATGCCGCGGACGGAGTTTCGCAAGACGGTCGAGGGCGCCATTCGCAATTCCTTCATGCACTCGCTGCTGGCGAAGGGGCGGCTGCTCTACACCCATGACGAGACCATCGCCGCGCTCTGCGCCAGGCTGCATGAGATCGGCGAGCGTGACACGCAGGTGCAGCTTCTGGCCGCAGCTACGCGCGCGCTGCCGCCTATCGACAAAGCCCACAAATGGCTCATCACCCGCGGCGACCTGGACTACACCGCGCTTTGGATTCTTTACGCCGCGACCCCGCTAGCGCGGATCGAGGTGATGGGCGCGCGCCTGCTGGCCGATCGCGAGGTGATCCCGCAGGCGATGAAGCTGAACCCGGCGTTCTTCAAGACCATTTATGCCGATCTGCTCAACGCGAAGAAGACACGGAAGAACGTGCAGGCGGCGCTGGACGCGATCGATAATTACCTGGCTGAGCGGGCGGCCACGCTGTTCCGGCCGGTGCTCGATCACCTGCGCGAGGTGGGCGAAGCGCGGTCATGCACGGAGATCGAGGCCCACTTCAAGCGGCACTTCGACGTGGAGGGAGTGACCACGGCGTGCGAGTATCTGGCCGATCGAGAACTCATCGGCAAGGCGTCGACTCCCGTGCAGCTCACCAAAAAGAGCAATGTCCTGGTGCAGGAGCTGGCGTTCGTCTACTTGAGGGAAGCCGGTGATGGCGACTAGGACGGCGGCGCGCTCGACCATCGCGGTGCAGGGCGCGCGCGTACACAACCTCAAGAACATTTCAGTGGAACTCCCGCGCGACAAGCTCATCGTGGTCACTGGCCTGTCCGGCTCGGGCAAATCGAGCCTGGCCTTCGACACCATTTACGCCGAGGGGCAGCGGCGCTACATGGAATCGCTATCGAGCTTTGCCAAGAGGTTCGTCGCGCAGGTTGCCAAGCCCGATGTGGACTTCATCTACGGACTGTCCCCGGTGATCTCCATCGAGCAGAAGACCATCTCGAGCAACCCGCGCTCCACCGTCGGCACGATGACCGACATCGCCAGCTACCTGAACCTGCTCTACGCAACCATCGCGCAGCCGCACTGCCCGCGCAGCGGCGAGCCGGCTCCCAGCCGGACGGCGAGCCAGATCCTCGAAGCGATCCTGTCGCTCCCTCAAGGCGCTGAGATCGAGCTGCGCGCGCCGGTGTTCAAACAGTACGGCGAGGAGCTGGATTTCGTCTTGACCGAGGTGCGGAAGAAAGGCTGCCGGATACTGATCGTCGACGGCAAGCCGGTGGACATATCGGCGCAGGTCGAGCTCGACGAATCGAAGATCAAGGACATGGACGCGATCGTGGACCGGTTCGTGGTCGGCCGCAAGCACGAGAAGGCGATCAAGGCGGGGATTGCCGCCACGCTGCTGGTCGGCGATGGGCTGCTCCAGGTGGAGATCGTCAAAGGAGCGAGCAAGGCGGAAGCCGAGCGCTTCTACCGCGGGCTGTGCAGCAAGACGCACCACTTCGTCTATGGCGAGATTCAGCCCGAGTACTTCATGTTCAACAATCCTGAGAGCGCCTGCCGCACGTGCGGCGGTCTCGGGGTACACAAGCTCACCCATCCGGAGTTGCTGGTGCCGGACCCGCGGCGAAGCATCGTCGGCGGTTGCTTCGTGCGTGAAGCGTTCAAGTATAACCCCGACACCTGGGATGGACGGGTGATGTACAGCTTGTCCAAATCGCTGCGATTCTCACTTGAGACACCGTGGGAGAAGCTGACAGAGACTGTGCGGCGGGCAATTCTGGAAGGGCTCGACGGCAAGAAAATCGTGATGTGCGTGCCGCCGGAAGCGAAAGTCAAGCGCGAGGATTCGGAAGGCAAGGAGATCGGCTTCCACGGGATCGCGCGGCGGATCGAGCGGCACTACCGCCGCTACCGTCAGCGGGGCGAAGCTAGCTCCGGGATGGAGGCGTGGCTCGATAAAGTGATGGTCGAGCACACCTGTCCGGATTGCAAGGGGGCACGTGTCCGCGCCACGCGGCTGCTGTTCACCATCGAGGGTAAGACCGTGTATGACGTCGGCCAGCTACACTTCGACGAGCTGCATGCATTCCTCGGCGCGGTCAAGCCGTCGGGCCGCGGCGCCGATGCGGGCCGACATGTACTGGGCGAGGTGCGCTCTCGGGTGGAGCTGCTGCTGGGTATCGGGCTCGACTATCTGAGCTTCAATCGCCGCTCGAGCACGCTCTCGGGAGGCGAGTCGCAGCGGATCAGGTTGTCCACGCAGATCGGCTCGGGGCTGATGGGGATGCTGTACGTGCTCGACGAGCCGAGCATCGGGCTGCATCCCAAGGACAACGTGAAAATGATCGCGACGCTGGAGAGCCTGCGCGACATCGGCAACACGGTCATCGTCGTGGAGCATGACGAGGATACGATCCGCGCAGCCGACCATATTGTGGAGATGGGCCCGGGGCCGGGCGTCCATGGCGGCGAAGTGGTTGTGCAGGGGACCCTCGACAAAGTGCTGGGATGCAAGGCGTCGCCGACGGGGCAGTTCCTCACGGGCAAGCGGCGCATCGAGACGCCCAAGCGGCGCCGCAAAGGCAACGGCAAGTCGCTGCGGGTGCGGGGCGCTCGCGAGAATAACCTCAAAGCGGTGGACGTTACCTTCCCGCTCGGCGCGCTGGTGGCGATCACCGGCGCTTCCGGCTCGGGCAAAAGCACCCTCATCAACGAGATTCTCTACAAGGCGCTATGGAAGCGGCTAGTGGATACGCGCACGCTGCCGGGCGATCACGACGGAGTTGACGGCGTCGAGCATGTGCACAAGGTTGTCAACATCGACCAATCGCCGATCGGGCGCAACAGCCGCTCGAATCCCGCCACCTACATCGGCTTCTACGACAGTATTCGCGACCTGTTCACACAGGCTCCGCTATCGATCGAGCGCGGCTACAAGGCAGGCCGGTTCAGCTTCAACGTCAAGGGCGGCCGCTGCGAGGAGTGCCAGGGCGAGGGCGTGATTACCACGCAGCTCTACTTCATGCCGGACGTAGAGGTGACCTGCGGCGCGTGCAAAGGGGCGCGGTTCAACAGCGAGACGCTCGACGTGACGGTGCGCGGCAAGACCATCGACGACGTGCTCAACATGTCGGTGGAGGAGGGCGCGGCGTTCTTCGCCGGCGAGCCGGCGGTGGGCAAGAAGATCGAAGTGTTGAGCGACCTGGGGCTGGGGTACCTGACGCTGGGGCAGTCGTCTACGACGCTATCGGGGGGCGAGGCGCAGCGGATCAAGATCGCGACCGAGCTTAGCAAGCTGCAGCGGTCCAAGCATACGGTCTACATCCTCGATGAGCCGACAACGGGATTGCACCTGGCCGACGTCGAGCGGCTGCTTGAGTCCTTGAACCGGCTGGTGGACGCGGGACATACGGTGCTGTTGATCGAGCACCATCTGGATGTGATCAAGACAGCCGATCACGTGATCGACCTGGGACCCGAGGGCGGCCACGCCGGCGGGCAGGTGGTGGTGACGGGCACGCCGGAGGATGTTGCGGCGTGCAAGGCGTCGCACACGGGACGGTTCCTGAAGGCGCACTTGCGGGGGTAGGGAGTGCTTTGAATCTGCTATGGAAGCCACCACCCATCGCCCGACGTGGAAGACCCTGTTGGCTTTCGCGATTATCTATTTCGTGTGGGGAACCACATTTCTCGCAATTCGTGTTGGCGTCCGCGAAGTTCCGCCGTTCCTTCTGGCTGCGATGCGTTTCCTGGTGGCCGGACTGGTTCTTTATGTCTGGATGATCGGGCGCGGCGAGCGCTCACCGAGCGGGCGCCAATGGATGTCGGCATTCTTACTCGCTGTCCTGATCTTCGTCCTCGACTACGGGCTGTTGTTCTGGGCCGAGCAGCGTGTGCCTTCGGGCATTGCGGCGGTCATGATGGCCACGATCCCGGTGTTTATTGCAATGTCGGAAATCATTTTCCTGCGAACGCAGAGGCTGACCGTTCGCCTGGCCTTGGCGCTCTCGATCGGGATTGGCGGAGTGGCAGCGCTGATGAGCCACTCGTTGAACCTCGGCGGGGCGCCGATCGACAGGGCGGGCGCCGTGGCGTTAATCATTGCGGCGATGAGTTGGTCGGTATCGTCCGCGCTTACGCGCAAGCTGCCGCTTCCGCCTTCCAAGGTCATGAGCTCGGGGGCGCAGATGCTCGCCGGAGGAGTGTTGCTGGCTCTCACGGCGGCCGCGCTGGGAGAAGTTCGTATTTTTCGTCCGTGGACCGTTTCACTCGGAGCGTGGCTCTCATTACTCTATTTGATTGTCGCCGGCTCTATCATCGCGTTTACCGCCTACGTATGGCTGATTCATCATGAATCGCCCACAAAAGTCGGGACCTATGCGTACGTGAATCCGGTTGTGGCTGTGCTAGTCGGATATTTCCTGGGCGGTGAAGCGCTCGGCCTGCGAACGATCCTGGGGACTCTGCTTGTTCTGATCAGCGTTGTGGTGATCACGACCACGCGAGTGAAGCAACCGGTAGCGGCGCTCCCGGTGAAAGATATGTCAGAAGCCGTGGAATCGTAACTAGAAGTGCGGTGGACCGTGCGGTTCCGAGTGCGTCCCGATTCGGAGGAAAGGTCCCCAGTATCCTTCAGCCCGAAATCGCCGCAATAGTGGCAACGTCGATCCAAAAGGGAAGCGAACCCGATTTCGGGAAGTACAGGGCGGGAAGTTCTGGCAAGCGGAATCCTACGATCATTGGGGCAGAGCGTCGAGACGAGTCTTACGCCGCAGACACGAGTGTCCGCGCCACGGGGCTGCATCTGGCCGACGTGGAGCGATTGCTCGAGTCTTTGAACCGGCTGGCGGACGCGGGACATACGGTGCTGTTGATCGATCGCGCGATCGACCTAGGACGCGAGGGCGCCATGCCGGCGGGCAAGTGGTGGTGACAGGGACTCCGGAAGATGTTGCGGCGTGCAAGGCGTCGCATGCGGGACGGTTCCTGAAGGCGCACTTGCGGGGGTAGGTCTCGTGGAGTCCGCATTTCTGCGTTACAGTCAGACCTCGATCATCCCCAGCCGGATCAACCGCGATTTGATCGCGCCTAGCGTGCGCCCGTGAGCGCGGGCGATCGCAGCGAGCGGCTCGCCAGCTTCGAACCCGCGGTTTTTTCTCGGGCGGTGGCCCTTTCAGTGCCGCCGACGCAGTGCGCAAGGCCTTAACTGTATCCGAGTTCGTCAGAGGTCCGGCGTTGGTCAGGGGTTCGCCCGTGTACGGATCGATTCCGTTTGCCAGCGCGTCGATGATCCAAGCTGCCTCTGCCGGCGCCATTGGTTCTTCGGGGGCGGTCAAAAGACATTGTGGAACCGGGACAATTGCCGATGCCAGCTTGTAGCAGTAGCCGTCTTCCCACGGCTCGCCCAAGCTGATCGTCAGCAGGATCGTGGAGGCCGGGTCTGCCGCACAGGCTTCGGCCGGATGCGCTCCCAATGGCAGCGCGCGAAATTTGTCGATCCATGTGGGATCGGTAACCGGTGTGTTCCGCCCAGTTCGAAAAGAGCGCGCGCCTTGTGGGCGTTCTCGGGTGTACGGTTGACCACCCAGCTAAGCTTCAAAGGTTGAATCAGGGCCAGTGAGGACAGGGCGGGCTCTCCGGCGAAGCGATCGAAAGAAATCCGGCTGGAGGAATCGCCGAACAGGTTTGGGCGGCTGTGCAACTGCGTCTTGAGCAGCGGCGCGAACTCCTTGCGCAGCCCTCGCGATACCAATTGCCACGGCTCATTATCGATCAGCCAGTTTTCAGGCTGGTGCGGCAAGGGTGTGGGTCACTCAAATGAAATACGGATCAGGTCGTAAAGCTGAGGGCAACTGCCCATCGTCCAGAATGTAGTGGACAGGATACAACTCTCCGTGCGTAGTCCGCGCAACCGGGCGAATCCATCCTCCGCCATCGACGCGGAGACCGGCGACGCACCTCCCGCGACACTTATACGAATTCGCCAGGCAAAGAATATCGATAGAAATCACGCGGACAACCTTACAGATGCGTGATCGTAATGTCTCCCCACTTCTCCCGAAGATACTCCAACACCAGCCGGCGATGGCACCGCTCCGCCGTCGGTTCGCTGCAAAGCAGGACCGTCGGCCCCTCGAATAGCGCCCGATCCAGCTCTCGTTCGATCCGCCGATCCGCCATCAGCGCCAGGAACCTCGCATCGTACTCCTCCCAACTCGCGGCCTTACTGCGGTAGGCGGCAAGCATCTCCTGCGTCGGCGCCAGCAGCGGCTCGTGCAGATATTCCGCGCCACAGATCGCCCGCAGGAAAAACGCCAGGTCTCCGCGCTTGGCGAAACCGGCCAGTTGCGAAATATTGTTCAGGCGAACATCGAGCAGCAGCCGTATCCCCGCGCTCTTCAACCTGGTGAAGAACTGCTCTGCCGTTTTTTGGGTAAAACCGATGGAATAGATTTCCATTCACGTATCACGTCATGCTCGAAAAGCGAGAGCTGGACGTCATCGCCAGTCTCCTCGCGGAGCAGGTCGGACTCCGGCTGCAACCGGCCATTGCCGCGAATGTGTTGTACGTCGAAGCCGCGGGCGCCCAGCACGCGGCCGATCAGAAGGCGCCGGTGACAGCCGCTCGGATTCTCCTCACTGCACAGCAGCGCTACCCGAAACTCCCGCAGATCTTTTCCAGTCGCGCCAGGCCTTCCTGAAACAGAGGTGAAACGGCAACGCGGTCGTAGAGCACGTGTCCTTCCGCGTCATAAAATTCGGTGCCGCTCGGCCTGCCTCCCAACTCTCCGCCGAAGAAAAGATAAAGGATCCCGCTCGCATCGAGAGCGGCTTTCATAGCTTCGATCATACTGCGGCGCGTACCTGGAATAAGGCTGCGAGCGCGTATCTGCCACGATTTCCACCCTCTGATCGCGCAACAGGCCGAGGAAGAGGTCGAAGGAGTGATTGGAGTGCCCTATCGTCAGAGCGCGCGCGGCAGCTTCAGCCATATGGATCGAGCAGCGACCTCATTCTAACACAACGCGACACGCCGGAGTCTCCGATCCGAACCATTACCAAACCAGCGAACGCCCAACTGGGCCAACCGAGGAGCAACCTAGTTTAAACTACTAGGCAAACGTTGCGAGTGTAAAACTTTTTGGGGATGCGGCGTGGAGGAATACCCGACATCCCTACCGCCCACCGCACGCGATCATCTCTATGCCATCTCTGGAGACGACGCTGATGTGCCCGATCCACTCGCGGTCAACGCGAAGCGTTGAATCAACCAGAGGCTGCAAGTTTTCGGGAATGGCTGGATGCACCCGAAACAGAATTACTCCGCAACGTTTGAGACCACGCGGCCGTTGCAGGGTGAGCTGCCAGAAATCTTTGTCGAGCGTCAGGATCAATCGGCCATCTGCTTCAGCGCGATCGAGCAAGGCGCGGTCTTTTATGCCGGGGCAGTCTGTACGCGCCCAAAGAACGTCGTGACCTTGTTTCCGGAGTACCTCGACGGTCGGGAGAGGAAAGTTCTCGTCCGCCAGAAATCTCATTCAGGCAGGAATTGGGAAGGCTTTGTACTCGTGCGCAAGATAACTCGCGTAGGACAGGCACGCGAGTATATCCTCCCTCGTCAGACCCGGATAGTTGGCGAGGATATCGCTATCGGACTGACCCGCGGCCAGTAACTCCAAAATGAGCTCGACCGCGAGCCGTGTGCCACTGATCACCGGTTTGCCAGCCAGGATGTCGGGATCGACGACGATGCGCTTGGGCCACGGCATAAGTCCATCATACCTCGGACAGGTGAACCCTCACTCGGCTGTGCTGGCCCGCACGCTGGCCGCGTAGGATAGAATAACAGGAACCCCGATCAGGAGAAAAATTACAATGAAACGCTATTTGACAATTATGCTCGCCGCCGCGGGGGCTTGCGCCTTGCAGGCCCAAAGCACGGAGGTAAAGCAGGGCTACAACGGAATCAAGAACAACCTTCTCAAGATGGCGGAGAAGATGCCGGACGAGAATTATGCGTTCAAGGCCTCGTCGGATATCCGCAACTTCGGCCAGTTGGTCGGCCATGTCGCCGACTCCACCATGGGCACATGCTCGGCGATCAATGGCGAGCCGAAGAAGCTTGGCGCCTCGTCCATGACAGCGAAAGCCGACCTGGTAGCCGCGCTCAAATCCGCGTTCGATGAGTGCGACAAAGCCTTCGAGTCGCTCACCGATGCGACAGCTTCGCAGACGATTAAGATCGGCCAGCGCGAAGGAACGAAGCTGGGAGCGCTCACCCGAGTTGTGGTCCACGATAACGAGATGTACGGCTACATGTCGGTCTATCTGCGGCTGAAGGGCGTGGTGCCGCCGTCGAGCACAAAGTAAGCTCGTCAGCGGCGCTGGCCGCCTCTTCCAGGCGCGAGGGGATCAGGAACCGGCGGGCGTCCCGAGCGGCCGTAAAGGTCCGGACTCGTCCGTGCAGGCCGGTTTATCCCGACGCTATTCAGCTTACCAAGCAGCCCACGACTCATCAGGATTCGATACACCAGCAGCACTCCAACCGCTGATGCGTATGCCAGGGGCCACCGCACGTCGGATTTAACCAGCCAATAATAATGAACTACCCCGGCGATCGCGCTTAGATAGACAAGCCGGTGCAGCATTTGCCAGCGGGCTCCGCCCAACCGGCGGATCCAACCTGCCGTGGATGTTATCGCCAGCGGCGCCATCGACACAAAGGCCAGGAACCCGGCCGTGATGAACGGCCGCTTGATCACATCCTTCCAGGTTTCGGACAGGTCGAAAAACTTGTCGAGCCAGATATAAGTCAGGAAATGCAGACAGCCGTAGAAGAACGCAAATAGTCCGGCCATGCGTCGAAACCGAATCAAATCGGGCCATCGCAAGATTTTACGGAGCGGCGTGATCGCCAGGACGATTACCAGGAACCGCAGCGTCCAATCGCCGGTGAAATGCGTGATGAACTCGATCGGATTCGCGCCCAGCCCATTGTGCAGCGCCCGCCAGCCCAGCAAGAATATCGGGCTGAGACAGAGTACGAACACCGGCGCCTTGATCCAGCGTTTCATGCAGCTTCAGTAGTTCTTTCGCAGGTCCATGCCCGCGTAGAGCGACGCCACCTGATCGCCGTATCCGTTGAAGAGCAGCGTGGGTCTTTTTCTGAATTCGCCGAGTCTCCGCTCGGTCGCCTGGCTCCAGCGCGGATGGTCCACCGTGGGATTCACGTTGGAATAGAATCCGTACTCTCGAGCGCTCGAGAGGTTCCAGGTGGAGGGCGGCATTTTATCGGCGAAGCGGATCTTGACGATTGACTTGATGCTCTTGAAGCCGTACTTCCAGGGGACTACTAATCGGATCGGCGCGCCGTTCTGATTGGGCAGGACCTCGCCGTAAAGCCCGAAGCAAAGCATCGCCAACGGGTGCATGGCTTCATCCATTCGTAAGCCCTCAACATAAGGCAGAGCAATACCGGCGTAGCGCCCCATGGGCATCTGCTGGGTGTCATAGAGGCTCTCAAAGGCGACGAATTTCGCTTTCGCAGTCGGCTCGACCTGCTTGATGAGCGCATTCAATGAGAAGCCAATCCATGGCACCACGATCGACCATCCTTCGACGCAGCGATGCCGGTAGATCCGTTCTTCCATGGGGGCCATCTTCAGGACGGCGTCCAGGTCGAGCTTGCGGGGCTTCGCAACTGCGCCCTCGATGGATACAGTCCAGGGAGAAGTTTTCAGAGTTTTTGCGTATCGGGCAGGTTGTTCCTTGCTGGTCCCGAACTCGTAGTAATTGTTGTAGCTGGTGACGTCGGCATAGGGGGTGGGCGTCTCAGCGGTGCTGAGCGGGCTTTTGACGATTGCGCCGAAGGGGGTCGCCGCGCGTGCGCTCGCGGTTAAGCCGCCGCCGATCGTCGCGATGGCGGCGAGGAATCTTCGACGGTTCAGGTAGGCATTCTTGGGAGTGACTTCGGAATATCGGATTTCGGGCGCTTGTCGGATCAGCATGGCTCTATATCTATAGTGCCATTTGCGGACAGTTTTATTCCCAGGGATCTGTAAA
>Ga0210405_10005123_pt1 | contig 12070 bp, 11 predicted proteins | sample IncBWH11MmetaG_FD_155492 | JGI IMG/M metagenome (GOLD analysis project Ga0210405, IMG submission 155492) | Forest soil microbial communities from Barre Woods Harvard Forest LTER site, Petersham, Massachusetts, United States - Inc-BW-H-11-M | ecosystem: Environmental > Terrestrial > Soil >... | reverse complement strand
GACCGTGCGATGGCCACCCGCTGCTGCTCGCCGCCAGAGAGCTCCGAGGGCTTGTGATGAAGGCGTCCCGCAAGACCGAGCATCTGCGTCACGACGTCGAAGCGATGCGGGTCAAAGCCGTCGCCGTGAATGAATTGCGCGATGGCGATGTTGCCCTTGGCCGTCAACGTTGGGAGGAGATTGAAGCGCTGAAAGACGAAGCCAATTTTGTGGCGGCGCAATTTGGTGCGCGCGGCGTCGCTCAGTTCGGTGAGGTCATTCCCATCGACCAGGACCCTGCCACGCGAGGCTTGCGCCAACCCCCCGATCACGTACAGCAGCGAAGACTTGCCGCAGCCTGAAGGCCCCATCACCGCGACCGATTCGCCCGGCAGCACTTCGAAATTCACGCCGCGCAGGGCGGGAACTTCGACCTTGCCCGCGCGGTAGAGCTTCCACAAGTTTTCTGTCCTGAGTATCGGCTCCACGCTCTTTTTTCCCTGGAAAATCAGCCCTTCGGCAGGTGCTGGTATTGTAGCTGCGATTCCCATTCGTGCCTAGCCATCCCGCCGGATTCGCGGTCCTTTCCTCGCTTCTTCGTGTCCTTCGCGTTCTTTACGTGCTTCGCGCTGAACTCTTTCAGCCCTAGTCGTACGACAACGCTTCCACCGCATCTTTCCGGCTCGCCATCCACGCCGGATAGCTCGCGCCGAACAACGCACCCAAAAGAGCGATTCCGGCGGCGCGAAGAATCCATCCGGAAGTGATGAGAATGGTCAGCGTCGGAAATTTCCAGAGAAACCCGGCCCGCACCAGGTAGCTCAGGCCGATGCCCGCGCCAATGCCGATCAGGCAAAGCGCCGCGGATTCAGACAGCAGCGCCCGGACGACGAACCAGTGGTTGGCGCCCAGCGATTTCAGGACGCCGATGTCCCTTGTGCGCTCGATCACCGTAGTGTACATGGTGAGAAAAATCACCAGCAGCCCGATCGTGATGGCCAGCAGGATCATGGCGTTGATAAACGACTCCAGGCCGGGGATATTTGTCGAGGTCATCAGCGAGAGATAGTCCTTGAGGGGCCGTACGGTGTAGCCGGGTAAAAGGTGACGCATCCCTTCCATCACATCTTCGGTGTGCTCGGGCCGCGTGCACTTGACAAAGAAAATGGTGGCCTTGTCCCGCGCGCCCACCAATTCCTGCAGCGTCGCCAGGGGCACAAAAAGCCGCGAGCCCTTTCCGTGCTCGACGATTCCCGCAACATGCCAATCGTGATCGAAGATGCGATAAGTCTCCCCGAGCTGAATCTTTTTCGTTTTCGCCGCGATGTCGTCGACCAGCACGTCATCCGGGCCTTCCATGTCGTGCCCTTCGAGGAACACAAATCCGCCGGAGACGGCTCGAAAGCTCTCTTGATCGATTCCGTAGACGATTTCCACGCCCGACGTGTTGAACTGGAAGAGCACAGGGGCCACGGATTGCACGTACTTCAGTTCCGCGAGCTTTTCGCCGATCTTAATGGGCATTGGCGCGCTGCCGAAGGCAAAAAAGATCGAGGAGGACGGCGGTTGCAGCATGATGTCCGCCCCGATGCCTTCGATGCGCCTGGCCGTTTCCGTCAAAAGGCCGCTGGTCAGCCCGACGATCAGGACCACGAGTGCCACTTCCACCGCGATGCCCATGGCGCCGATCAGCGTGCGAAGCGGGCGGTGCAGCAGGTTGCGGAGGATCAGCTCACCCATCATGGCTGTTTGTTCTCCGCGGCATCGCCGACGCGCACCAATTCCGCTCCTGCCGGTTGTTCGAGCTTGAATCGCTCGGCAGGAATCTCCTCGTTCAAGATGACCTTGGTGACTTGCAGATCGAGCTTGTAGTCATCGTGGGGCCTTTCGATTCGAATCGTGCGCGGAAACGAGATCGTCGCAGTTGATGCCGTGGCCGAAGTCGTCTGCGCCACGGCGTTGTCCGAAGCCTGCCATTCCTCCATTCGAACATCCGAAATTAAGACTCCCTTGGGCCCAAACGTCTGCATCCGCGCGACGTGCAGCTCCGAGCGCTCAAACCAGATTTCGCGCAAGACTTCCACCTGAAACCCGCCGCGCAGAACGGTCAGGATGTAGTACCTGGCGTTCTCATCGTTGAACTCCCTTGAGGTCACCGCTTCTTCCTTGCGAATTTCCGTCCAGAGCAGCGCCTCCAGCAGGTGCTGCGGCCGCAGATTCTCGATGGGCTTGCTACTGGCGCGCTCGACGGCCACCGCTCCAACGAGGAACTTGTTCTTGGACGGAATCGACACGCGAAAAGTTTCGCCGTCGCTGGCCATATCGAACACCGTCGTTCCGATCACCGGCGCCTGCCCAATCACGCGAATCTGCGCCGGGCGGGCCGCCAGCAGAAATGCCTTAACCTCGTGATACTCGTCGATGACGCCGCTATACTTCGATCCCGCCGTCGGCTTCATCTCCACGGTGGCGTTCAGCGTTTTCGTGTTGCGCGCGATCAAATTGTAGGCCTCCAGGAGTTCTTCCCGTGTGGCCTCCTTGGCGACCTGCGGCGGAACTACGATGTGGCCGGTCACGACTCTTCCGCCGCCGCAACCGCAAGAAATCGCCGCCAGTGTCACCAGGAGCAGGCATGTTTGCACACGTCGCATCAACCAGTTCCGTCCTCACACAAATAGATGAAGCAATCTACCTACCATTTGGATGCCGCCAATCCATGCGGGTCGCGGCCGGAAGGCATTCAATTTGGCCGCGCAATATAAATGTCAAAAGGCTGTACCGCCGGCCGCGCTCGCCGGATGACTTCGCTGGCCCAGAGCGTCTCGCTCAGCAGCGTCACCCAGCCGTCTTCCGGCTCGCAAATGGCGCAAAACGTGTAGCGCGCATGGGCCACCTGGTACGCGTCCAGCCCGCGCTTCGAGAGGTCGCCTTCTAGCGCGGCATCGATCGATTGTGCCGCCACGCCCGCGCGAATACCAAACGTCTCCCCTTCGAAACGCTCGAAGACCTGTCGCAACTGGTCTGGATTCGGCTGCGGAAGCACCACGCAGCGCTCCGCGGCATCGCGCAACGCAATCTCGCGCGTCTTGCAAAACTCTCTCACGCGCTCGATGTGGCTGAAAAAATCCACCGCATACGATTCATCCCCCGCAAGCGCTGGGAATACAGCCGACCAGATCGCAGCCGCATCCTTGCCGCGCACCGGCTCGCGGTTTTCGGTTTCGACCAGCTCGAGTCCCACCGCCTTCACGCCGCCGCCGAGGTCCAGCGCCTGCACGTCCAGCGAAAAGGGCGGCAATTCCAGTGCGCCGCTACTTGGCGCCGCGGTTCCCGTCGTGCTCATATCTCTGACTCCAGTTGCGGGAACTTGGCGCGAAAATCCGCCGCCTGCTTGCGAACGTCCAGCCAGTCGAAAAAAGCATCCGGCGTTTCCAGCCAGATGCGGAACCAGCCGGCGATCTCTTCTTTTTCGACCCGCTTTTGAGGCTCCACTTTGTGGTTGCGCGAGATCATCTCCGCGCGGCGCTTGCCCAGGCGCGCTATGTTCAAAACGCGCTCCACGGCGGCGTACTCGCCCTGCGAGCGAAACTTGCGCATCAATTCGTCCAGACGCATGATGCTGACTTCGGCGTCTTCCAGCGTCTTGAAGTGCAGCAGGTCCTCGAATTCTTCTTCGTACTGTTCCTCGGCTTCTTCCTGCTGGTTGATGGTGACCTTTTGTCCCGCGTCTCTCAGCACGTCCGCGATGTACTCCATTCCCGTTTTGCCAGCCTCGCCGTGCTCCGCCAGGAGCCGCCGCCGTAACTGGTCGATTTCCGCTGGCGTCCATTGCTGTACCTTGATTTCCCGAGCAGTCTCCAGGATCAGCGCCTTCTTTGCTTTCAAGTCTTCGGTCATCGGGCTTTGCCTCGGTGCTGTTTGGCGTGCTTTTTCTTCGGCTTGGGCGGTTGTGGCGGTGGCGGCGGTGGTTCCGCCGGCAGGCCCGCCAGCAGCCGGCGGTACTTCACCACGTTCTTGTTGTGTTCCTCCAGCGTCGCGCCAAAAAAATGCCCGCCCTGCGTGTTGGCCACAAAATACAGATAATTCGTCTGCGCCGGCTGCAGCGCGGCTCGCAATGACGCTTCGCCGGGATTCCCGATCGGCCCGGGCGGAAGCCCGCCGTGCTCATAGGTGTTATACAGCGAATCGAAGCTCAAATCTTTTCCCGTAAGCGACCCGTTGTATTTTCCCAGGCGTTCCATCCCATAGATTACCGTGGGGTCGCACTGTAACCGCATACCTTTCCGGAGGCGGTTTTCAAAGGCGCCTGCCACCAGCGGCCGCTCCTCCGGCTTCGGTGTTTCCCGCTCCACGAGTGACGCGAGCGTCACGATCCTATTCACGGCTTGGTGGCCGCTCTCGCCGGTTGGCGCGCCCGCCGCCTGTGGCGAGCCGATGTGCTTCCACTCATCCTTGAACTTGTGCACCATTTCCGCGGTCAATTCGCTGGCCGCGGGGTGCCGCGGAAGCTCATAAGTGGCTGGGAAAAGGAACCCTTCGAGCGTCTTGGCGTCCGGCGCAAGATCATGGATCAGCGCCGGATCGCCCGCCGCAAAAAGAAAATCACCCGCGCGCATGAATTTCCCGGCTTCGAGTTCGCGCGCGATGTCAAACATCGTTTCACCTTCGCGCACGGTGAACGGCACTTGATACACTTGCCCGTTCGCCAGCTTCCAAAAGACTTCGCTGCCGGCCATCGCATGATCGAAAAAGTATTCGCCGGCCTGCAGCGTGCGCTTCGGATGCCGCCGCGCGTAAATCCTCATCGCCAGCGCGCTGCGCACCACTCCATTTTTCTGCAAGAGGTATGCTACATATCGTTGCGAAGCTCCGTGCGGCACATCCACGAACACGCCTTCCGGCCCAAAGCCCTGGTACGGGTTGGTGAAGCCGCGCCAGATCCACGCCGCGGCGCCCCCGGCAATCAGCACGATGACAAGCAACAGCGCGAGCAAATACTTCAAGTCAGCCTCACGGATTCATTTTTTTTAATTCGCTCAGGCTTTATCAGCCGTCTGCCCCTGCCGGTCCAGGTACTCTTTCAAAATGACCGCCGCCGCCACCGCATCCACGGTCATTTTGGCCTGCGCATTCTTCGGCTTCTTGCCGCCGGTTAGTTTTTCGTCGCGGATGAATCTTCCCTGAACTTCTTCGAGCAGCCGTTCGGCTTCCCAACTCGTCAGCCGCTCGTCCACCATTTCCACCGCCACGCCGATCTGCTTCCGCAAGCGCTGCGCAAAGCGCTCCGTTTCTTCGGCCATTTCGCCCCGCGTGCCATCCAGCCGCAGCGGCAGCCCCACCACGATCTGCTTCACGGCGTGCTCGCGAGCCAGTTCGCGCAGCCGCCGTATGTCTTCGTTGCGGTTGACGCGCTCCAGCGTGCTCAGCGGGTGCGCCATCCGCGTCTCCGAATCCGCGATTGCCAGCCCGATCCTCGCCCGGCCATAATCCACCGCCAGGATGGATCGGCGCTCGATATTGTTCAATTCAGTTCTAGCGTTTGGCACTCTTCCAGTATACCGGGAAGGACACCGCCATATATGCGATGCGCCCTAAGAGACGCCTGTCACAAGCATCTGCTCCAAGAGGTTAATAGTGTGTCTATTGTTTCCGGCCGCGCGCGCTGCTTTGCCACGCGTCCCAATAGCCAAGCAATTTAAGCTGTTGGTCGAGGCCGGTTTCCTTGACGAGCACGTCGAGTTCGGCGCGTGAAAGCCGCTTGCCGAGTGGCTCGGCGCGGTCGGCGATGCCCCAGGCCGTCAGCGCGGCGATTACCGTGTGCAGCTTGAGCTCGCGCATATCGACTTTGTCCAGCGTGTCCGAAGCGGCGTGATAATTCGGCAGGTAGTTGGCCTCTTCCTGATTGGCCACCAGCGTTGGCACGCCTTCGAGCATGAAATCGAAATTGTCGGTGCCAAACGAAGCGTCATAGGTGTGATTGTTTGCGCCCCAGGATTCCAGCGGTTTGAGGACTTCGCGCACGCCGGCTTCGATGTCGCGGCGCCCGCCCAATGAATATCCTGTCACACGGCCGATGCCCGAGTCATAGGTGATCATCGCGCGGATTTTGTCGAGTTCGGCGCGGTGCGCCTTCACATATTCGTAGGAGCCGATTGTGCCTTGTTCCTCGCCGCTGAAGAGCACGAAGCGGATCGTCCGCCGCGGCAGCAGCCCAGTCGCCTTGATGGCTCGCGCTGCCTCAATCACCAGTGCCGCGTTGCAGCCATTGTCCAGGGCCCCCGTGCCCAGTTCCCACGAATCCAGATGCGCGCCGAGAATAACGACTTCATCCGGCTTCTCATAGCCGCGTATTTCGCCCACAACATTTTCCTGCTCGATGGGCCCGCCAATCTTGTTGGGCATTTCAAGGCGCACGCGCACTTTCCCTGGATACGCCGCAACGGTGCGCGCCAGCCGCATGGCATCTTCGCGGGCCACGACCGCCTGCGGAATCTTGTCAATCTCGCCGGCCAGGGAGTTCGTATGGCGATAGAGCAGCAGTCTTTCCCGCGCGCTCATCCAGAGAATGGCCTTCGCGCCTCCCTTGACGACATGCTCGATAATCGTCGGCGGTCGCAGGTATTCGTTGAAGAGATCCGCCCACGTCGAGCCGATATCGCTATGAACCAGCAGAATCGCGCCGTGGACCAACCCGCCAGCCTTCGCAAAATCGTCGTCGCTGCCGTATCCCACATCGACGACGTTTGCTTCTATTCCGCCTGCGCGTATAGCTGGTGACCACCCCTCTGCTTTCAGCCGCACGGCAAATTTCACCGGGCCGAGCAATTCCAGCCGCGTGTCCCCTTCGCTCCACGTCACCGGAAGCGTGTACTTCTCCGTGTGAACATCCACTCCCGCCGCGCGAAACGCCCCATTACCCCACTCCACCGCCTTGGCCATCTCGGGAGATCCGGTCACGCGCCCGCCGATTTCATCCGTCAGCCGCCGCAGATTCTCCTCCATCGGCGAAGAACCCATGACAATCGGCAGAATCTTCGCCGCCGCCGCCGCGCACGACGATGCTCCGGTCGTGGCGCAGCCTGCATTTCCCTGCGCGCCTTGTGCCGGGATCAGCGGATTTGGCTTCGCTGGCGGCATCTGCGCCCGCAGGGGCATCACCGAAGCGAAAAGGCAAAGCAAAAGAGATAGAACAAGAACTGTGCGGCATGGCATTGGTTGGCTCTCTTTTCTAGAAATTGTATGCGCTGCTGGCGCGACCCGTTTGGCCTGCGGATTATACCGAAGGAAGCCTAGAGCGGCATCCCGAAGGCGGCATCTCAGCGTTCTCTGCACCTCTGCGTCTAGTTTCTTGGCCGTTGCTTCGGATCGAGAAGGCAATCGGCGACGCGCGCTACCTTTACCATCTCTTCCACGTCGTGAACGCGGACGATGTGCGCCCCGTTCAAGATGCTCGCGGTAACCGTTGCCGCCGTGCCCCAGATGCGCTCTTCCGGCGGAGCCGGCTTACCGTCCCGGGCCAAGGTCGCCCCAAGAAACCCCTTGCGCGAAGTGCCCACCAGCAGCGGATAGCCGAGCTTCGCCAGTTGCGGCAGTTTTTGCAGCAATTCGTAATTCTGCGCGAAGCTCTTCCCGAATCCGATACCCGGATCGACGATAATCTGCGATTTTGCGACGCCGCCTTTCCGCGCAGCCTCCACGGATTTGCGCAGGCCTTGGGTTACGTCTCTCATAACGTCTCGCGCAAACGGCCCCGCCTGCATCGTTCGTGGCTCGCCGCGCATGTGCATCAAGATAAGCGGCACGCGCTGGCGAGCGGCTACTTCGGCAATTCGTGGATCGCTTTTCAGGCCGGACACGTCATTGACGAGTTCGGCTCCGGCCCGGATCGCGAGTTCGGCAACGCTGGCCCTGCGCGTGTCCACGGAAATAGGAATCTTAAGACGTCCGCGAAGCGCTTCGAGAACAGGAAGAATGCGATCCAATTCCACGGAGGCAGGCGTTTCGGCCGATCCCGGCCGTGTAGATTCGCCGCCGATGTCAAGGAGGTCGGCTCCTGCCCGCTCGATCGCGTAGGCTTGTTCGATGGCACTCTCGGGCTGCAAGAATTTGCCGCCATCGGAAAAGCTGTCCGGAGTGACGTTTAGCACGCCCATCACCAGCGTGCGCTCGCCAAGCACGAGCGTGCGCGAGGGCAGCTTCAACCTGAACGTTTTTCGGCTTAGGGCCATATGCGCAAAGGGAGTGTAGCGCAGGTGCCTTGCCTATCGCTCAAAACGAAATTCGCTCCGAGAACATCCAACGATGATCGTAGGTATGGAATTTCGTCACCGCAATTTGCAGGCCCGCCGCCGAAGAAAACCGAAATCCCCTCCGGAGGCGCACTCGTCCAAAGCCGAGCCCAGGTGTCAGGAAAACCTGTTTATCGCCGGCGTTTGTTCCTGTTTTGTAGAACGTGGAATTCAGTTCCAGTTCCGGCCAAAGCTTCCAGGCTGCTTGATATTGGAAAGCAGTGTTCCATTGGAATTGCCGGCCCAGCTTTGCCGTGTGCCCTGTGGGCAGGTTAGCTCCGAAGGTAGACTGAACATCGAACCTCCCCCAACCTTTGCCAAACGCGAGTGTCGGCGTCAGCACCGCGTCGCCTGCACCATAGCGACGCGACCCTGTGGGCGCCATAGCGCCGAGGATAAACGTCAGGAGATAATTTCCTTCTCCACGTTCTGCCGAAAAGATGCGGAATTTCAGCATTAACGGCAAGTCGCCAAATCCGCCAGGAGGCCGATTGGAAGAATGAAGCGTGTAGGGCGGTATCCCAGCCAATATCTGGATTCGCGGACTGGTGATGAACTCAAGTCCCTTGCTGCCGCCAAACTGGTACGTTCTATTTCCTGGGGATGAGGGTTGGTCCCAGATGTCGTAACGCAACTCCTGCTTCAGCCGGCCGGATGTGGTGGCCAAGGGAGAAAGCCAATCCGGCTGTTTGGCCTGCGTTTCCGCGGCCATGTGGAGCCAAGAGCGAAAGAAGCCGCGTTTTTCATTTTCTTCTTTCTGGTCGGATTCCTGCGCCGAGGAGTCCTCTGGCAGAGAGGCAAAATCGCTGCCTGTTTCTTTTTCTGTTGTGGGCGCGCAAGCGGAAGCCATCTTTTTCGGCCAGCGATCGTCCGGGCGGGCTTTTGCTGCCAGAAGCAGCCCGGCGCAGGCCAAAGTCATTATTCTTTGCGTGTGTCTCAAATGGATTCTCCCGAATCGGATGTCACATAAAAACAGAAACGGCCACTGCCAGATGCAAATCTGGCGGTGGCCGTCTGAGAAGAGCTTAGAAACTTTGTTCTATGCCATCAGCCTCCACGCACCGACTCGCAAGAATAAGAGCAACACAAAGAGTTGCGGTCGAGTTGCGAGTGGAGTTGGCGCCTGTGGCTCAAAGAGATTCTCTAGTCGATAACCAAGAACAGGATAGGCAGAACCAGCCTTGGCGTCAAATCCAATTTGTGAATTCCATGAAATCGAAAAATGACTAGCGCTTTCAGCTCACTAGAACGGTTTCAAAAGCGCTTATCAGACTCTTTAGAACCAAGGGGTTAAACTGCTCGGAACGAGCTTTGAAATAGCTTGCTAATCGAGGTCGAAATCGCGGATGGGTTTGCCCGCAGGCGCGTCCTTGGCTTTCTTCATCGCCTCTTCAAATTTCTTCGCCAGGATGTCTTCCTTGTTGGTCTCCTGGAACCAGGAATCCGCAAACTTGTCCTCGCGCTGGCGGTTTTGTTCGGCAAGGATCTTTTGCGCGTCGGAGAGGTCCACATTTGGGCCAGCCTTGACCGGCGCTTCATGCGAAAGTACGGCACCGAAAACCGGATCAACCGTCAGTTTTGCCTGGCAGCACGGGCAAGCTACGTGTAGGTTTTCGCCCGAACGATTTCCCATAGCGGGTATTGTACTCCTTCAGGACAAAAAAGTAGGGGCACGATATATCGTGCCCCTACTGCTGCCAAAACCAGACTTACGTTACGCTTTGGCCGGGTTCTCGCCGCGGGTGAAGCCAGGTGCGGGGCGAAGCTCGGGGCGCACCAGCTTAGGGTCCGCAGTGGGAGCAGCCTGCGGTGGCGGCGTGGGGGGCGTGCGCGGCTTCTCCGGCAGCGGCTTGCCCTCCATCAGCAGTTTCACTTCGTTGGCGTCGATGACTTCCCGCTCGAGGAGCGCCTGCGCGATGCGCTCAAGCGTGTCCCGATTCTTAGAGAGCAGATTCTTGGCGTTCTCATAGCCGCCGTTGACGATACGCTTCACTTCCTTGTCGATCTGGATGGCGGTGTCTTCCGAATAGTCGCGGTGTTGCGCGATTTCGCGTCCCAGGAAGATGGCCTCCTCCTTCTTGCCGTAGGCCAGCGGCCCGAGCTCGCTCATGCCCCATTCGCAGACCATGTTGCGCGCGATGTCCGTGGCGCGTTCGATGTCGTTGCCCGCGCCGGTGGTGATGTGGCCGAGGAAAATTTCCTCCGCCGAACGCCCGCCCATTAGCACCGCAAGCATTGCTTCCAAATATTCGCGCGTGTAGGTGTGCTTGTCGTCTTCCGGAAGCTGCATCGTGAGGCCCAGAGCCATGCCGCGCGGAATGATCGTCACCTTGTGAACCGGATCGGCGCCTGGAGTCATCGCTGCAACCAGTGCGTGCCCGGCTTCGTGATACGCGGTGTTCTTCTTCTCTTCATCCGACAAAATCATCGACCGGCGCTCGACGCCCATCATCACTTTGTCTTTGGACATCTCAAAGTCGACCATCATGACGAACTTGCGGTTCTGGCGCGCGGCCCACAACGCCGCTTCGTTCACCAGGTTTGCCAGGTCCGCGCCGGAGAAGCCCGGCGTGCCGCGCGCGATGATGGACAAATCCACGTCATCGCTGATCGGCACCTTGCGGGTGTGCACGCGGAGAATTTCCTCGCGGCCTTTCACGTCGGGACGCGCCACAACCACGCGGCGGTCGAAACGGCCTGGCCGCAATAGCGCCGGGTCCAAAACGTCCGGCCGGTTCGTTGCGGCGATCAAGATTACGCCTTCGTTCGTTTCAAAACCGTCCATCTCCACAAGCAGCGCATTCAGTGTTTGCTCGCGCTCGTCATGCCCGCCGCCGAGGCCCGCGCCGCGATGCCGCCCGACCGCGTCAATTTCGTCGATGAAGATGATGCACGGCGCGTTCTTCTTGCCTTGTTCGAAGAGATCGCGCACGCGGCTCGCGCCCACGCCCACGAACATTTCCACGAAGTCCGAACCGGAAATCGAGAAGAAGGGAACGTTGGCCTCGCCGGCGATGGCGCGCGCCAGCAGCGTCTTGCCTGTGCCTGGAGGTCCGACCAGCAACACGCCTTTTGGAATTCGCCCGCCCAGCTTCTGGAACTTCTGCGGATCTTTCAGGAACTCAATAATTTCCTGCAGCTCTTCCTTGGCCTCGTCCGTCCCGGCGACGTCCTTGAAGGTCGCCTTCTTCTGCTGCGCGGAGAGCAACCGCGCGCGCGACTTGCCGAAACTCAATGCCTTGTTTCCGCCCGATTGCATCTGCCGCATCAGGAACAGGCAGAAACCCACGAGAAGAATCAGCGGCGCGGCGTTCAACAGGATCAACACCCAATCGCCGCTGCGCACTTCCTTCACCTTCAGTTGGACGGCCTTGTCTCTCAGTGCCTTTGTGACCTCCGGCGCTTCTTCCTTCGGAATGGTTACTTGGAATTTCGTATTCGGAGGTTTGTAATACTCACCTTGCAGGTCGTAGCTGTTGGGCGAGAGATACATCGTCACTTCCTTCACGTCGCCTGCCTCGACCTTGGCCATCCACACGCTGTATGTGGGGGTATCCTCGCGCGCCTGTGCCCCGTTGGCGGACACCAGCTTCCAGAGCATCACGCCCAGAAAGACGATCGAGATCCAAAAAAGAATTGTTTTTGCCGTGGAACTAGAATTCACGTTGTCCTCACTAATCCTGCAACCCGACACCAAAAATTCAAATACATCCTATTTCTTCCGCCCTCTTCCGCTATTTCCGCGGGTTCCATTCATTCCAGAAGTAAGCTGCCGGAGATTGCACCCCGTCCCGTTGCCGGCT
>Ga0210405_10005122_pt1 | contig 12071 bp, 11 predicted proteins | sample IncBWH11MmetaG_FD_155492 | JGI IMG/M metagenome (GOLD analysis project Ga0210405, IMG submission 155492) | Forest soil microbial communities from Barre Woods Harvard Forest LTER site, Petersham, Massachusetts, United States - Inc-BW-H-11-M | ecosystem: Environmental > Terrestrial > Soil >... | reverse complement strand
GGCGTCCCGGTATGGGCGCCGAGCAGGATGACCTTGCGGGCGAAGGACGTGCCGTGGTCCTGGGACGTGACCTCGGACAGCCTCGCCGCCTGGCTCGCCGGTGCGCTCGGCGCAAAGCTGCTGCTGGTCAAGCCGATCGACACGCCGCCAGGACCCGTGCGCGCCGCGGATCTCGCCGCGCGAGGGATCGTCGATCCGGCGTTTCCGCGCTTTCTTGGAGCAAGCGGCGCGCAGGCGTACATTGCCGGCCCGTCCAAGCATGCGGCGGTCGCGGCCGCGATCCGCGCCGGCGCGATCGCGGGCGCGCGCATCGACCTCGATTAACCGCGGTCGGGGTTGGAGGCCACCATGGCCAAGGTCAAGACGCCGCGTTGGGGCTGGGCGCTCACCGGATCCGGGCATTTCTTCAAGGAATGCATCGCAATGATCCGCGGCCTCGAGCACGTCGACCTGTTCGTCAGCAAGGCCGCCGACGAAGTCGTGCGCATGTACAAGCAGGACCTGGCGCTGCCCAAGTCGGCGCGCATTTTCCGCGATACGACCGCAAGCTCGGCGCCGGTCGGATACTTCTATTATAATGTCTATCACACCCTGGTGGTGGCTCCGGCCACCTCGAACACGGTCGCCAAATGCGTGTTCGGAATATCGGACACGCTCGCCACCAACGTCTTCGCCCAGGCCGGCAAGTGCCGCATATCGGCGATCGTGTTCGCCTGCGACACGGCCCCCGAACTGGAGACCGAGGCGCCGAAGGGCATGGTCAAGGTCTACCCGCGCCGCATCGACCTCGAGAACACCGCGCGGTTGAAGTCCTTCGAGGCGACGCAGGTGGTCGAGACCCTGTGCGAACTCGAAGCGGCGCTCGCCCGCCGCAAGCGCGAGCTTGCCGGCGATGGCTGAGCATATCGTCTTTCTGACCGGTCACCTGGCGCGGCCGCGGCTCGAGAAGGTGCTCGCCGGATTGGGCGAGACGGGCTTCGATTGGTCGGTCGTCGACATGGGCGTGAAGGTCGCCGCACTGATGACCGAGGCGATCATCCTGCGCCGCCTGCCGCGTCCGGTGAACGCGAGCCGCATCCTGCTGCCGGGCCGCTGCCGCGCCGATCTCGAACGGCTGGGCGCCGCGTTCGGCGTGCCGTTCGAGCGCGGCCCGGACGAGCTCAAGGACCTTCCGGCCTATTTCGGCAAGCGCGGCCGGCCGCGCGACCTCTCGCGGCACGACATGCGCATGTTCGCCGAGATCGTCGATGCGCCGACGCTCGCCGTCGACGCGATCCTCGCGCGCGCCACGGCGCTGCGCGCGGCCGGCGCCGATGTGATCGACCTGGGCTGCCAGCCGGACGTGGCGTTTCCGCATCTTGAAGACGCCGTACGCACGCTGAACGCGGCGGGCCTCGCGGTCAGCGTCGATTCCGGCAACGTCGACGACCTGCGCCGTGGCGCGAAAGCAGGCGCCAGGTTCATGCTCAGCCTCACCGAGCGCACGCTCGACGTCGCGGGCGAGACCGGCGCGACGCCGGTGCTGATCCCGGCGGCGCACGGCGACATGCCCTCGCTGCTGCGCGCCGCCGAGGCCGCGGACAAGCGCGGCATCGCCGCGATCCTCGATCCGGTGCTCGACCCGATCCATTTCGGCTTCATGGCGTCGCTCGAGCGCTACGCCGGGCTGCGGCGCCGCCTGCCGCGGGCGGAGATTCTCATGGGCACCGGCAACCTGACGGAATTGACCGATGCGGATTCCGGCGGCGTCACCGCGGCGCTGCTCGGCATCTGCTCGGAGCTGCGCATCCGCAACCTGCTGGTCGTGCAGGTCAGCCCGCATACGCGCCGCACCGTGCAGGAACACGACGCGGCGCGCAAAATGATGTTCGCGGCGCGCGAGGACGAGAGCACCCCCAAGGGCTACGACGGCGCGCTCGTGCAGTTGCACGACAAGGCGCCGTTTCCCAATGCCCCGCAGGAAATCGCCGAGACGGCCGCGCAGATCGCCGACGCCAATTTCCGCATCGAGACCGCCGAGGATGGCATCCACGTTTACAACCGCGACGGCCACCGCGTGGCGCAGGATGCGTTCTCCCTGTTCCCGCAGCTCGGGATCGGAGCGGACGCGCCGCATGCCTTCTATCTCGGCGCCGAGCTGATGAAGGCGGAGATCGCCTGGCGCCTGGGCAAGCGCTATTCCCAGGACGAGCCGCTCGACTGGGGCCGCGCGGTCGATCGCCCGGTGGAGGATCTCACGCGCCTGCGCCGGGTCGGCCACACGCTGCGCGCCCACGCGGCCGAAAGCTGACAAAGCCGGCCATGCCGATGATCCGCGAGACGATCGTGACGACGGCCGATGCGGGCGGCAAGGTGCACATTGCGCCGATCGGCATCATCGCCGACGCGGACGACTGGATCATCGCGCCGTTTCGCCCCTCGACCACCCTCGACAACCTGCTGGCCGTGCCGTTCGCGGTCGCGAACTATGTCGACGACGTGCGCGTCTTCGCCGGCTGCTTGACCGGCCGGCCCGAATGGCCGACCGTCGCGGCGAAAACGGTGCCGGTGCCGCGGCTCGCCGCCGCGCTCGCGCATGCCGAGCTGGCGGTCGCCGGCGTGACCGCGGACGCACGCCGGCCGCGCTTCCGCTGCCGCGTCGTGCACCGCGCGTCGCATGCGCCGTTCGAAGGGTTCAACCGCGCCAAGGCGGCGGTGATCGAAGCCGCCATCCTGGCGAGCCGCCTCGATATGCTGCCGCGTGACAAGGTCGAGGCTGAGATCGCCTATCTGCAGATTGCCGTCGGCAAGACCGCGGGCGCGGCGGAAGAGGAGGCGTGGGGCTGGATCATGCAGAAGATCCGCGGCCATTACGGCGTGTGAAACTCTGACTCGTCATGCCCGCGAAAGCAGGCAGCCAGTAATCCGAAACATTGCGACCCATGAACCGCCGGTGACTACTGGATCGCCGGCCTTGCGGGCGATGACGTCAGAGTTTGTGGCGGGGGCCGGGACGAGCCCGGCCATGACCACGTGAAATGCCAAATGCTTCGCCGCCCCGGCCCAAGGGACCGAGGCGCCGCGATCAACAGGCCGGTGCTTGAGAGGTTTAGAATTCGGCCGGCAGATAGCCGTTGATTTCCAGGCCGATGCAGATTTCAACCAGGGTCGGAGTTGTCCAAGCCATCGCGCATCTCCTCCGTTTCGTATTGTGCCGCAACAATAAGCGCAGGCGGTGCTCGGCGCAATCCCGTCAGAGCACCGCCCGGCTTTGCCCACGTTGCCGGCGTGGGTTGTGGCCCACAGGGGCTCCGCCGCGTGCGTGGCCTAAATGTCACGCCGGTCAGGAGAATCGCCGCGCCACGGCAGTCCCGTACCGGCCTGCCTTGCTGGTGAAATGCCGGCAACCTACGCTGCAAATCCGGGTCCAGGGACTCCGGCATGAACTCGGCGGCGGGGGAAGTTCATGCGGCGGATGTGGGTAGGCGTGATCGCGGTGCTGTTGCCGGCCAGCGTGTGGGCGCAGAACGATGCGCCGTCGCCCGCCCCGGGCGGCACCTCGACCGCCCCCGCCACCAATGCAAAATCGCTGCCGACCATCCTCGTTCCGGTGCCGAAGCAGCGCCCCAAGCGCGCGGTGCAGGCCAACCGGCTGCCCGCCAAGCGCGCGGCGCCGGTGCGAACCGCGGCTCCCGCGACCAACGCCGAGGCACCGGCTGTTGCGCCGATCGCCGGCGGCCCGGACGACACCATCGGGACCTCGCCGGTGCCCGGCAGCGCGATCGCCCGCGACAAGGTGCCGGCGAACGCCCATGTGCTGCCGGCGGCGGCTTTCGATCACGCACGCTCGCCCGGCCTGCTCGACGCCATCGGGCAGCGGCTGCCGGGCGTGTCGATCGGCGACCAGAGCGGCAACGAGTTCCAGCGCGACGTGAACTACCGCGGCTTCACCGCATCGCCGGTGGTCGGGACGCCGCAGGGGCTCGCGATCTATCAGAATGGCGTGCGCGTCAACGAGGTGTTCGGCGACACGGTCAACTGGGATTTCATCCCCGAGACCGCGATCAACCGGCTGGAGCTGGTGCCCAACAATCCGGTCTACGGCCTCAACGCACTCGGCGGCGCCATCTCGATCCAGATGAAGAACGGCTTCACCTACCAGGGCGTCGAGAGCGACGTGCGCGCCGGCTCGTACGGCCGGGCCGGCGTGTCGGCCCAGGCGGGCGGGCAAAACGGCGACGTCGCCGCCTACGTGGCGGCGGATGCCGTCAACGACAAAGGCTGGCGCGACGACTCGCCCTCGCGGCTGCGGCGTATCTACACGGACATCGGCATGCGCGGCGAGGACGGCGAGGCTCACGTCACGTTCACCGGCGCCGACAATGTCTTCGGCGCCGCCACGGCGACGCCGGTGCAATTGCTGGCCCAGCGCTGGTCGAGCATCTACACCGTGCCGCAGACGACGGAAAACTCGCTGGCGTTCCTCACGGCGAGCGCGAGCTACAAGCCGTCCGACACGCTCTCGCTCCAGGCCATCCTGTACTACCGCGGCTTCTGGCAGCGGCACGTCGACGGCAACGGCACCGAGGCCTCGAACCGGAATTGTCCCGATCCGGCGTTCCTGTGCTTCCCCGACCTGATGGGCAACCTGACCAATCTCACCAACACGGCCGGACAGCCGGTTGCGGCGAGCGGCATCCTGGCGACCAGCGTGCTCGGCGAGATCGACCGGACCTGGACCACGACCAACAGCTACGGCGGCTCGCTCCAGGCCACCAGCAGCGACAAGGCGTTCGGCCACGACAACCACCTGGTCGTCGGCATGAGCGTCGACCGCGGCCACGTGCAGTTCACCAGCAACAGCGAGCTGGGCACGATCAACGCCGACCAGTTCCCGTTCGTGACCGGCGTCGGCGTGTTCATCGACCAGCCCTCCGGCGATCTCGCGCCGGTGAGCCTGCTCGCCGACACCACCTACCTGGGCTTCTATGCCACCGACACGTTCGACCTCACCTCGCGGCTGTCGGTCACCGGCGGCGCCCGCTTCAACGTGGCCCGCATCAAGCTGCAGGACGAGCTGGGCACCGCGCTCAACGGCGACGACCGGTTCATGCGGCTCAACCCGGTGATCGGCCTGACCTACAAGGTCATCCCCAACCTCACGCTCTACGCCGGCTATTCGGAAGCCAACCGCGCGCCGACGCCGCTCGAGCTGTCCTGCTCCGATCCGACGCGTCCCTGCCTGATCGACAATTTCCTGGTCGCCGATCCGTCCTTGAAGCAGGTGGTCGCCCACACCTTCGAGGCGGGGATTCGCGGCAAGGCCGACTTCGGCCGCAACGTCGGCCAGCTCGCCTGGAGCCTCGGCGCATTCCACACCCGCAGCGACGACGACATCATCAACGTGGCGAGCCTGCTCCCCGGTCATGGGTTTTTCCAGAACGCCGGCACCACGCTGCGCCAAGGCATCGAGGCGACCCTCGCCTACAAGCAGGAGCGCTGGACCGCCTATGCCGACTACACCTTCATCGACGCCACGTTCCAAAGCGTGCTGCTGCTCTCTTCGCCCAACAACCCGATGGCCGACCCGAGCACCGGTCACATCCTGGTGACGCCGGGGGATCATATCCCGGCGGTCGCGCAGCATCGCTTCAAGGCCGGCGCCGAATACGCCGTCAGCGATGCCTGGAAGGTCGGCGCCGACCTCAACGTGGTCGGCAGCCGCTATCTCGCCGGCGATCAGTCGAACCAGAATCCGGAGGTCCCGGCCTATTGGGTGGTCAATTTCCACACGTCGTATCGAATCAACAAGAACGTCGAGGTGTTCGGCCTGGTGCAGAACCTGTTCAATCAGCATTACTACGTGTCAGGCACGTTCTTCCAGACCGACTCGTTCCCCTACCTCAATCTGACCGACCCGCGCACCTTCGTTCCCGGCATGCCGCTCGCCGCCTATGCGGGGGTGCGGGCGAAGTTCTGAAGCGGGCGGCTTGTCAGCGGTCGCGTATCGACGATTGCGGGCAGCATGCCCAATTTGATCATCCGGCTTCATGTTTCGCCTCCATCGGGGCAAAAGCGAACCGGATGGCGGGCGGGCGGCGGCTCCACAGCCACGCGATCACGATCAGGAGCGGGAGTCCTCCCAGGAACCAAAAGAGCGCGACGTCGGCGGTCGCAACGAGCGGGTACCCCGGATAATCGGCTCCCGGAACGGCCCCGGCCGGCTGGACCTTGGCCAGGCCGTAAAGCAGCGGCAGGATTTCCCGATGACTTGTCGAGCGGCTGACATCGGATCTGCCGTCGTACGTATATTCGACCTCGCCGTAGCGGTCGCCGCCTTCGCCCGGGCGGGCGCCGGCAAGCTGCACATTGACCCGCGGCATCGCCCGTTCGAGCTTCGCCAGGACGTTGCGCCGCAGATCCGCGTAACGCGGGTCTTCGGGCGCGAGATGCACGCTGATATTCAACGGAGCGGACAGCGTCGCCAGCAGGCGCTGGTCGGCAGGAGGGAATGAGTTTCGTTGATCTTCGGTGAGGTCGAGCGACAAGCCGATCGGCAGCGTTGCGGCGAAAGCGATTGTCGTGGCGAGCACGCACGCGGCCGAGCGGGCAAGCCGGATTCGCGTTGGAACCCCGGGCCGTGCCCACACGCAGGCAAGCGCCGTGAAGCCGCAGATGACGGCGGCCATGCCGAGCGCGACGCCGGCCGAGAAGAGCCCCTGCTCGAAGGTCCGCAGCGCCTGGGTGAGGGACAGCCGCGCCACCGACGCAAGCACGCCGGGGTGCCCTGCGATCGTGAAGTCCAGCACCCAGGAGCCGATCGTGAAGGCGAGCGTGACGATCGCAGCCGTTGCGGCGCTCTCGCATATCGACGCGGAGAAGAGCGCGATCGTGCCCACCAGCAATCCATACAGCGCGTGACCAAGGAGCAGATTGAGGGTCTCGGGAGGATAAAGGTGTCCGCCGAGCATCATCCAGACGGCAAGAGCCGAAACAGCCGGAAGGCTCACCAGCACCCAAGCGGCCAGCACCGCCATGGTTTTTGCCAGGATCAGCGTCAGCGAGCGGAACGGGAGCTGCGCGAGCAGAATCAAAGCGCCCGTTTCCTTTTCGTGGCTGAGGGCCCGGATTGCGACAAACGGAAACAGCAGGGTGACGGCGACATAGAGACTGCCGAGGGTGGGAACGAGAACGCCGTCGAGCGGAGAGAGGCTGCCGGCAAGGGTCGGCGATTGCTGTCCGGCAACGCTCGATTCGGCATAGAGCGCGACCGCCTGAACGAAGCTGTATCCGATCAACGGGCATGCCAGCAGCAGCATGATCCACAGCGCGCGGCCGCCGACGATCCCGCGCAGCTCCTTTGCGAGCAACCTCGCAAAGGGGGCCGCGAGCCCGCGATTTATCTCAGGTGAGCGCAAGGAAGATCTCCTCCAGGCTGCCCTTGGGCAAACCCGTGCGCGCCCGCAGCGCGTCGAGCGTTCCGCGGCCGCAGACGCGTCCCCCGGCGAGAAGGACAAAGCGATCGCACACCCGCTCGGCATCGGTCAGTTGATGGATGGCAAGCAGGAGGGAACGTCCCTTGGCCGCCTCCTCCCGCAGCAGATGCACGACCTCGCGCGTCTGCCGCAGATCGAACCCGTCGAACGGCTCGTCCATGAGAACCAATTCGTGCGGCGCAAGAAGGCCCAACGCCAGCAGGAGACGCCGGCAATAGCCCTTCGACAGGGCCCCCACGCGTTTTGCCAGAACGGGTCCCAGGCCGGTCGAAGCGACGACTTCGGCAATCGCATCCGGAGGCCGTCCGTGGACGCCGCCGAAGAATGACAGCACGTGGGCGACGTATTGGTCGTGATACGGCCTGATGCCGTCCGGGACATAGAAAAGAGCTTCGCGCCGGCGGGATGCCGGAACGGGACGCCCGTGCCAACGAACTTCGCCGCTATCGGCGGGGACGATGCCGGCCAGCGTTTCCAGCAAGGTCGTCTTGCCGGCGCCGTTCGGCCCGATCAGGCCGATGATTTCTCCCCGTTCGGCCGCGAACGAGACGTCCGCAAGCGCGACGTGGTCGCCGTAGCTCTTGCTCAGCCCGGCGACGTCGATCAGCGGGCGCGCAGCTGCATCGAACGGCTGCGGCTCGCCGTGCCGCGCGGGCATTGCGGACGATTGCAAAGAGGAAACTTCATGCATGCGCAATCACGTCGACGAGGCTCGGGCGTTGCTCTAACACAGCCGGGTGACGCAGGTCGACACGCTCGAGGGCACGTCTGCGGCGGACGGCGTGCGCCACGCTATAAAAGCGCCCGGAATAAAAGTACCTTAAACGAGCGCTTCCACGGTTCAGCCCGAAAGCCTGCGTAAGACGACAGGCGAGGGAACTCTCGGCCGGAGAATGATCATGCTGTCTCGGCGCGCGATCATCAAGGCGAGCTTGGGCCTGTGCGGTTGCTCGATCTGCGGCGCGCTCGGGCGAACCGGTGGTGCAACGACCGCGCGTGCCGCCGAGCCCGGCAGCGTCGCGGGCCAAGGTTACGTCTTGCGATTCATCGGTTCGCAACGCGACACGATCATGCATGGCAAGGTGGCGGCCGCCGTCGATCTGCGGACGCTGGCCGCTACGCGGCATCTGTACGCCATCGGCCCGATCGAGCAACTGCGCGGAGAGATCACGATCATCGACAGCCGGCCGGCGCTGGCGCGGGTCGCGGCGGACGGCGCCGTCAAGGTCGCCGAAAGCTTCGAGGCCGGAGCGCCGTTCCTGGTCTGGGCGGAAGTTCCGGCGTGGCGTACGATTCCGATCCCGGCCGAGGTGCGCACGTCGCGCGATCTCGAAGCTTTCGTCCCGCGCGCGGCCGCCGCCGCCGGCCTCGCACCCGAACGGCCGCTTCCGTTCCTGATCCAGGGCAGCAACGACCGCATCGATTTTCACATCCTCAATCGGATCGGCGACGAACCCCATGACGCGGAGAAACACAAGCAAATACAGGTGCCCTTCGCGCTGAAGCGGGTCGAGGCCATTGTGGTCGGCTTCTATTCCCAGTCCCACCGGGGCATCTTCACCACCATGGATTCGGCAATCCATATTCATTTCCAAACGCCCGACAACGGCGCATCCGGCCATATCCAGGACCTTGAAATCGCGGCGGGCGCGATGCTGAGCCTCCCGCGCGAAACGTGACGCCGGCGGCACGCAGCCGTCCCGGGGACGGACCGGTGTCCCCGGATTATTCGGATGGCGTTCCGCGTGAGCGATAGTGCGCGCGCGCCTACTCGCCAGGCGTCACGACATAGTTGGCGAAATACATGCGGCTGTCGGCCTTCGACCAAAGACCGATGCGGCCGGATACCGGCTCGGGCAGGTCATGCTCGAGGTAAAGCTTGCCGTCCAGATAGCCCTCGACCTTGGTGCCCGAAACACGCAGCTTGAGGTCGTGCCATTCGCCCGACGTGGTCGGCGTGTTGCGCACCCACTTGACCGAGGAGCGGCGGCCCTTTTCGAATTTCCACAGCACGAGATTGTTTTCCAGGCAGTTGGCGCGCAGCGTCAGATAATCCCCGTTCGGCTTGAGATTGAACAGGATGCCGGCGCCCTGATCGATACGGCCGGAAAGCCCCTCGAAACGCACGGCGATCTCGCCGCCGCGGAAGTCCTTTATGTCGCCGGCGACCGCGTAGGGGAAGTAGGCGAAAGATTGAACCCGGTCGAGAAATTCGGCGTAGCGCTCGCCGTACAGGGCGCGTGCCTTGTCGGCGAGGCCGGCAGCGGGTTGACCGCGCTGCCATTGCCGGCCGTCGACCGAAAGCACCTTGCTGTCGCGGTCGGCTTCGATGCGCCAGATGCCGACCACGCTGGAAAACGATTTGGGTTCGGCACCGACGACTTCGTCGGCGAAGTCGAACTTGCTGGTGGAATCGGCGGTGGCGGACAGTGCCAGCGCCAGCAACGCGATCACGCTCATTCCCGCCAGACGCAGGGAATTCTTATCGCTCATGACTGGTATCCTTCTCTCTTGGGCCGTCGCGCGCTCATGCCGCGCTAGAGGGCGACTGGGACGTAGCGGTTGACGACGGCAAGAACGATCAGCAGGGCAATCCCGATGCCCAGGCTCCAGCCGATCAGCTTCTTCTCGATCGGCAGCAGCGGCTCGGCCACAGCCTTGTCGAGTTCCTGACCGATGGTCGGTTGCGACATTGCACGCTCCTTGCGGTTTAGCCGGCCAACGGCGGCTTGACGCCGGCGAAGAACAGCCAGGAAATCAGCAATCCCACCCAGATCACGAAGCCGAACAGGCTGATGACGTAGACGGCGGCCAGCCTGCCGATGCCCTCCTGCCACAATTTCTTGAAGTTGGAGAGCACGCCGATCGAGAAGAACGTGAGGATGAAGAAGATGACGCGGAACGTGTTCGCCTCGCCGATCGCGGCCGGCACCTTGGCGGCGACGCTCGCCGGGGTGCCGAGCGCGAGGTAAAGCCCGACGAAGAACGTGGCGACGAACCCGAGGATGAACTTCGGAAAGCGCTGCCAGACTTCGACGATCTTGGCCTTGTCCCGCGTCGTGTTGATGTGGTTGGTCCAGATGTAACCGAGAACGAAGGCCCAGATGCCGATGAAAATGTCGATGAACACCTTCACGGTCGCGGTGGTGCCGATGATCCAGCCGGGCTGGTAGCGCACGCCCTCGGCTGCGGCCTGAGCCATGATGAACGACTCGGTGATCGCCCCGCCGGCGACCGCGGCGCCGTCGGTCTTGACCGCCAACCCCATCCACGCGGCCGCGACCAGCGGCTCGTGCGCCAGGAAGGTCTTGGCCAGGAACGGAAGGATGAGGACCTCGACCACCGCGAAGACGACCACGAGCGAGGACACCAGCACCGGCACCATCGGCCTGGCGCGGATGGCGCCGCCGGTGGCGATTGCCGCCGATACCCCGCAGATGGAGATGCCGGACGCGAGCGGGGCCGCCCATTCGCGATTGAAGCCGAACCACTTGCGGGCGATGAAGTACACGACCGCCCAGTAGATGAGATACGCCTCGATGATCGCCGCGAGGCCACGCAACAGCAGCGAGGTCGCGAGATTGAGCTTGCCGGCCGCGGTCACGGCGAAGAAGCCCCCGAGGATGACGATGGCGATCTTGATGTAGAGCTCCGGCCGGATCGCGTCGGTTATCGCCTCGGCAAAGCGGGGAAAGAAATTGGCGATGATCAGGCCGGCCACCAGCGCGAAGATCAGACCGCCTTCGTTGGTCAGCTTCAGGGACCAGCTGATGCCGAACTTCTGCATGTCGGCCGGCGTCACCGCCGCAAAGTTGGCATGATTGCCGATGATCCAGCTCGCGTAGGCGATCCAGAATACGGCCGAGAAAGACACGGCGAATTTCTTCACGTCGGCCTTGCGTGTCGCCGCGGCCGCGCTCAGGACAAGGAGCAATGCCACGTAGGTGGCGATGAGCGCGCCGAAGCCGCCGAGCGCCCCGTAGGCCTTCGACGCCGGCCCCAGCGCCTGACCAAGCTTGTTCCATACCGACGTCGTGACCGCCCACCCGATCAGGTCGACGTTGGCGAGCGCCGCCAAGGCCAGCGCGAAAATAAGCAGACCGATGATGACGGACAGCCAGTCTTCGTCGATGCGCGGCAGGGATTCGCTTGGGGCGTGCACCAACGGCTCGGATATCGCTGACATGCCATCCTCCCCCTCATTTCAGCCGCTCGCAATCGGCCGGCGACCGCCGCAACGCGGCGGGCAGCCTTCGATCCGGCGGACTCAGCATTGGGCCGCTCTTTGTCCTAATCGCCGCCGGAAGCGCGCCGGCGGCTTTGTCCTCCTTGCGCGAACCCGCCGCGATACACATCGGCGGGCCGCCGTTGTTACGAGGTATCTGCCATCGCGGCGGGCGCAGCCCGCGCGATCCCGATCATGCTGACGGGCGCGGTTTAAGACAGTTTTACGTGAGCGAAAAATACAACCGGTGCATGCGTGCGGGTGCGGCCTCTATGCGGCCAAGAATCAAATCACCGCCCGTTTGGCTCGCGGCGATGCGGCTTCATCGGCAAGGTCCGCGTAAAACTGCCTTAAACCAAGGCCGGTAGCAT
>Ga0210405_10005120_pt1 | contig 12072 bp, 9 predicted proteins | sample IncBWH11MmetaG_FD_155492 | JGI IMG/M metagenome (GOLD analysis project Ga0210405, IMG submission 155492) | Forest soil microbial communities from Barre Woods Harvard Forest LTER site, Petersham, Massachusetts, United States - Inc-BW-H-11-M | ecosystem: Environmental > Terrestrial > Soil >... | reverse complement strand
AGTACTCATTTCAGTGAGTGATTCAGGTATCGGCCTTCCTATCGGAGAAGGCGACCGCATTTTCGAGGCGTTCTTCACCACCAAAGAGCAGGGCACCGGCTTGGGACTGTCCATCAGTCGGAGAATTGTCGAGTCTCACGGGGGCCACTTGTGGGCAAGTGCCAACACGGGATCAGGTGCGACATTTCAGTTCACACTGCCCATCGACATGGCGGCGTCCTCGCCATCGGCCGCGTAAATTGGATCCCCTCGTTGTTCTTGTTCGTCGGGTGGGGGAATTCGTTTTCAGCGATCAGGGTGAAACGGCATGCCGCGATGCCCAGCACTGGCCGGTTCTGGGGTGTGCACATCTAGATTGACCACAATCGGATCCTGTCCGTCCCTCACGACCACAGCTTCGCAGATCTCATTTGGGCTGGCGTTGATCTCCTGATGCGGCACGTAAGGTGGAACGTAAATAAAGTCGCCCGGCCTGGCTTCTTCGCTCAGTTCCAGTTGATCGCCCCAACGCATTCGAACTCGGCCCTTTACCACGTAGAGCACGGTCTCCAGTTCTCCATGGTGATGCGGTCCGGTCTTGGCATCCGGTTGAACCACCATTGTGCCCGCCCATAACTTGCTTGCTCCGGTTTTCGCCTGGGTAATTGCGGCAGCCCGCGTCATGCCCGACGTCTGTGGTGTATTCAAATCAAGTTCATCCGAATGTACGATTTTGACTCCGTGTTTTGCCCAATCCATTGGTAAGCCTCTGGTTGAGTAGTGCATTTTTGTTGCCTCGATCGGGGCATGTTCACCAGCGAAGCTTAAGGAGCTGCGGCATTAGGGGCAGGTCGCTGGATTCCGAAAAGCGCCTGTGGATCGCGTGCGGAGACTCGTCCTGCCCCGATCCAGGCATACCGGCTAATCAAAGCGCCGATGATGAAACAAACTGCGGCCAAGTAGCGAGCCACGGAGCTGTGTCCCAAGAAAATCCTGAGCAACAAAGAGGTGGGCCCAGCCAATGCGGCGCCAGCACGAGTTAGCCAACCAATGGCTCCTTCTCGCAGCGGACGATCAACGTATCGCCCGCGAAGCTCGATAATGATCGCAACCAACGTCTCGACTGTACTCGCGACAATTCCGATGAACTGGGTAACCGGAACCAGGAATCCCAGAAGCTCCAGCACGGCCGCCGCCGAGCCCAAACCTCCAGCTAGAAAAACGACCGGGATGAGCCTTCGATTTTCGGACCAAACGGGAATTGCGGTCACCCCTAAGAGGACTGACGTGTAACTGGCAAGTATCAGTCCACTCACAGCTGCCGAGATTTCAGCTATCCATTCGAGCACAAGCAAGAAACCGTTTCCGTATCCTGCCAGGATCAGTTCGTGGCAAACGACGGCCAGGCCGACTGCCGAGGAAAATTTCGCTAACGTCCACGCGCCTACCGACATTGCTGAACGCCACTTGAAGACTCGCAACATGTTTAAGAACCTGGCAGGACGACCCAAATCAGCGATGAGTAAAGGCGCTGAGACGAGCGCACCTAAAAATCCTATCCACAATCCAGCGCGCACCAATCCAGCATTGCCGAAGAGATGGGCCGCCAGGCCAATTACTGCGGAAATACCAGCGACCCCACCCACAAAAAAATACAGGGGAACCTGCCACGTCCAGGTTGGCGGCTTCAGCACGGGATTCCCGTGATAACTCACCGAGGAAGCCGGTTTTGGAAAAGGGCTGCCCACCGGTGCGATCCCGTGATCCTGTACTTTCCCAGTTCGCGACGCTTCCTCCCTTAGTGCATCCAGACGGTCTTCATTAAATCGAGGATTTGCAGCCATACTCATTAACCTCGTTCGAGATCTACGCAAAAGAATTCCTCGTCCAGCTACAGCGCGAAAGCCAGGAATACCACCAGCACGACCACGAGCGCCGAAAGCAGCGCCACGCTCCACGCTGATTTCAGATGAATCGTGGGTACCTCGGGAGCAGGTGGGAAATTGTAGGCTTCCGGCTGGCCGAGAATCACAAAGATCGCGTGAGTGCCGCCGACACTGGATGCTGTTGGATCGTAGATTTGCGCATCGTTGTATCCGCGATCTTGTAACTCTTTCACCCGCACCTGCGCTTCTTGCCGTAAGTCTTCCAGGTGGCCAAAGCGAATCGATTGCGTTGGGCAGGCCTTCGCACAGGCCGGCATTAACCCGTCGCGCTGCCGGTCGTAACAGAACGTGCACTTGAACGCGGTTCCGACTTCATGATTCTTGTCGACCACTCCGAAGGGACACGAAACCACGCAATAGCCGCAGCCATTGCAGACATCGGGCTGCACATATACCGATCCAACTTCGGTCCGAACGATCGCGCCCGTGGGACACGCTTCCAGGCATCCGGCGTTCTCGCAGTGCTTGCAGACGTCGGAGAGAAACTGCCAACGAAACGGCTCATCTATTCCCGCGAGTTGCGGGCCCATCGGCTGCTTCTCTTCCAAAAAGAGCACGTGCCGCCACGTTGATGCTCCTAAAGCATGCGTGTTGTCGTATGACTGACCAGTCCAATTGAACCCATCGTCGGGAATGTGGTTCCACTCCTTGCAAGCCACTTCACAGGCCTTGCAACCTATGCATATTGAAGCGTCGGTTAGAAAAGCGCTGGTCGGCATCACGTCCTCCCCAGATGGGCGTTCAATTGATCGAGAGCAGCCTTTCCCCGAGCCCGACGTCCCGGAGAAACATCGCAGAGAATTCCTTTAGCCTCCATGATCCGGACGTTCGGTTCCTCCGAGATGGCCACTAAATCATTGGCTGAGTCTCCTTTGACTAGGCCGCGAGAGCCCCAGTGATAGGGAACGCCCACCTGGTGCACCATCTTTCCGTCGATCAGTAGCGGCCGCATGCGCCTGGTCACCAGTGCTCGAGCTTCGACGATCCCGCGTGCAGTCATCACGGTTACCCAGCCTCCGTTTTCGATTCCGCGTTCGGACGCCAGCTCGGGTGATATTTCACAGAAGAATTCTGGCTGAAGCTCGGCCAGGTGCGGAAGCATGCGCGACATTGCGCCGGAGGTGTGGTGTTCCGTCAACCGATACGTACTCATGACATAGGGGAAGCGATCATCAGGAGAGCTGGCGAAACGGTTGTCCGGCCGATCCTCTCGCATTTCTGCAGGGTTGCTTTGCTGGTTGGGGTAAAGTGGATTGCAAACTGGAGCTTCCAATCCTTCGTAGTGGGTTGGCAGGGGGCCGTCTGCTAATCCCTTTGGGGCGAAAATCCAGCCTGTCCCGTCGGGGTGGAGGATGAAAGGTTTATCGCCGGCGAGAGCTTCATCACCCTGTGCGTCTTTAGGGGGCTGGTAGTTCGGCGCTTTCGTTCTGGTGAAGTCTGGGACGTCCAGCCCGGTCCACTCTTTGTTCTGCTCATCCCACCAAACCAGTTTCTTGCGCTCGCTCCAGGGCTGGCCATCGGGACGGGCCGAGGCGCGGTTATAGAGGACGCGACGGTCCGAAGGCCAAGCAAAGCCCCAGCCGTGTCCCAAGAGGTCCTGCGAATTCCGCTGGTTGGCACGGTTCTCACCCAGGCGAGGGAAGACGCCGGTGTAGATCCAGCAACCGCAAGCAGTGGATCCGTCAGCTTTCAATTCGGTGAATCCAGCTACTAGAGTGTTGTCGGCTACTGTGTAGCCGTTGATCTCTTGGAGGACTTCTTCCACCTTGGGTTCTCGCATCGTTCCTTCCAGCGAATACTCCCATGTCAACGCTCTCAATCCCGCGTTGCGCGGCCGCGGATCTTGCTTCGCCTTCTCCTTAAGACGGCGGCCCAGGTGGTACATGAACCAGGTTTCGCTGCGTGCGTCACCTGGAGGATCGACGGCCTTCTGGTGCCACTGCAGCAGACGCTGCGTGTTGGTGAAGGTGCCGTCTTTCTCGGCATGCCCGGCGGCGGGCAGAAGAAAGACTTCCGTTGCGATCTCCTCCGGGCGAAGCTCGCCGCGCTCCACCTCGGGCGAGTCGTACCAGAAAGAGGCGGTCTCGAGTTCTACCATGTCGCGCACCACGAGCCACTTCAGCTTGGAAAGCGCCTTGCGCTCCAGTCGCGAGTTGGGGGCTGCTACGGCCGGGTTTTGTCCCATCACAAACAGACCCTCAACTTTGCCGTCCATCATTTCCAGAAAATAGCCCTGATGCGAATGGTCGCCGGTCACACGCGGAAGCCAATTGAAGCCCCAATCGTTTTCTTTTTTCGCCCCGTCGCCGTAATAGGCCTTGAGCAGACTGACGATGTACTTGTCGAAGTTCCACCACCAGCCCGTGGGATCGCGATGGGTTGCAACGTAATCCGCAAGATTCTTTGAGTCCAGCCCTAGATTCGGCATCGGCAAGTATCCGGGAAGAATATCGTAGAGAGTCGGGATATCGGTTGAACCTTGAATCGAGGCATGCCCGCGCAGAGCGAGGATGCCTCCTCCGGGCCGTCCGATGTTTCCGAGAAGCAACTGAAGGATCGCAGCTGCGCGAATGATCTGCGGACCTTTCGACTGCTGCGTCCAACCTAGCGCATAGCAAATTGCTCCTGTCTTTTCGGGGCCTGATGCCGAGCAAAACGTCTCCGCAATTTTCAGGAACCGTTCGCGGGGAACCCCGCAAAACTGTTCAACCAACTCAGGCGTGTATCGCGCATAATGCCTCTTCAAAACCTGGTATACACATCGTGGATGGCTGAGCGTGGGATCAGACTCGCAATCTCCGAGGTCAGCGGTGGCTCCACCACCCTCCTTGCAGTGACCCGAATGAGGTCCGGCGCTCTTGGTCGCGACTCGGCCGCCCTCAACACAAGCCCCATAAAGCCATGTGCTCGCGTCATAATTCCTATTGTTAGCGTCCCAACCAGAGAAGATGCCTCCCAAATCCTCGGTATCCTTAAATTCCTCTGGAAGAATGATCGAAGCGTTGGTGTAGTGGATCACGTATTCGCGAAAATCTTTTTCGTTTTCGAGAACGTAATGAATGAGCCCCCCGAGAAACAGGATGTCCGACCCAGCGCGCAGGGGAGCCCAGATGTTTGCCATAGCGGAGGTGCGGCTGAAGCGCGGATCGACATGGATGACCTTCGCACCGAGCTCTCGCGCTTCGATCACCCATTGGAAACCGACTGGGTGGTTCTCAGCCATATTCGAGCCCATAATCAAAATGGCATCAGAATTTACGAGGTCGCTTGGCGCAGTCGTCGCTCCGCCCCGACCGAAGGAGGCGCCCAGACCGGGCACCGTCGAGCTGTGTCAAATACGGGCCTGGTTGCTGATGCAGACCATGCCCAGACCGGCTGCGAAGAGTTTCTTGATCAGGTAGTTTTCTTCATTGTCGAGAGTAGCGCCACCCAGGTGGGCCATGGCAGTCGTATGCATTACGACCTCTCCATCCCGCTCTTCCTCGAACGTGCGCTCGCGCGTGTCCCACACGCGATCAGCGATCATGTCCATCGCCGTCTCCAGTTCCAGCTCTTCCCACCGGGTGGAGTACGGCTTGCGATACTTTATGCGTGTCTCCCGGTTCGCGTGCGTCAGCAGTTCGAAGCTATCGGAGCCCTTTGGGCAAAGTCGACCGCGAGAAATAAACGAATCTGGGTCTCCTTCTATTGAGACAAGCTTTCCCTCCTTGTGATACACAAGCTGGCCGCACCCTACGGCACAATAAGGACATACCGAACGCGAGACCTGAGCATCGAGATGCTTGGGAGCGAGATTGCGAGTTCGATCGCTCATCGCTTCCACACCAGTACCATCGCTGTGGGTTAGGAGCTGTCGAACCACCGGCCAACGCGTCAGTATTTCTTTAACCATGTGGATTCTCCCGGGCTCTCAAACTATTGTTAGGCTGGATTTTTAGCTGCTGGATTGATGACCCTATCTGCCTTGAAAACGGCATGTGATTCCCAGTCATTTTATTCCCTTGAAATTCGCAAGTCCAAGCACGTAGACGGGTCCTACTTGATTGCACAAAGGCCGATATTGCACTTTGCACACCACCCTTTTCAGCACTGGAAGGTCGTAAGCCTAGTCTTAAACAAAAGAGGTGCGCGGCCGCCGTGGCCCAAGATAGCGTCGACTGTGACGTAGGCTCGACGCGTCCTGTCAACCTGCGGACACAAAGGCTTCTGCTGGTCCACGCAATCTAACTTTATCGCCATGGCGATGACAATTCCGATCCACCGAAACTCCTCTTCTTCAACCTATACCCAGGCTTTCGCACCGAGTGCCAAGTCCACAGTGATGGCGTAGGTGCAATACATAAGCCACATTCCGGTGACAAACTGCAGGAGACCTACGAGGCGGGCACCACGACTCCAGGAGAGCAAGCGTGTAGGAATCTCCACGGCGTAAATAAGGCTCAAACCGACGAAGATAATCATCACCGGGATGTCACCCGCCCGCCGGAAAACGTCCACCCCCAGAATGCTGAGGAACAAGAATGCGATCGCCATCCAGCCATCAGGCCCTGCGCTCGCCTCGATGTAACGGCGATGAGCCATGGCAAACCAATGGATGCCATAGGCCGTGAAGGCGAGACCGGCCATATATAAAGGAGCAACATTTCCGAAGACGTTGAACCAGGTTAGTCCAATCAGCAGGTAGACGCCTGTGATGAACTGCATGAAGCCCGGCATCCAGAATCCCCACATACCCATAGTTCTGTCGACTTCCGGGCTTGTCTTGGGAAAACCAAAAAGGGCCTGCCCGCCCCAGATAAAATAACCGGTACCAAGGCCAAAAAAACCTATGGCTACTGGCACAAACCGTGAAACTGCGAAGGTGAATGCTTGTGTCTCCATGTTCTTTCCCACCTGAACAAGCCACTGCAAGTCCGTTTCCACTCAATCCGATATCGGCAAGAGGTGACGAATCAATGGATTCATTGGCAATTAGTAAAGAGGTCGGCCGTGCCGCGCTCCAACTTTCACGATCGCACAGTCAATTGGCGGTCACGCTGTCGAAATCTGAACTGAAGAGACTGATTACAACGTGCGCGCGGCTGCGAAACCTTCTACGCGAAGATCAACTGATTCGTCAGGTCCTTCAGCATTGATCAATTGCCGCTGCTGCTCACCAGCTTGCCGCAGCATTCGGGTCGCGCCGGCAAACTTGATCGATCCCATCCGCCGCCGAGAGCCTGAATCAGCAAGACTGTGTTCGCCATGCGACGGCCGAGAATATTGACCGCTGTTACTTCATCCGCGAGCGCGGCATTTTGTGCGGTAATCACCTCGAGGTAGCTTGTGACTCCGCCTTTATACCGAGTGATCGAGAGGTCCAGCGAGTGCTGGGCCGCGACCACTGCTTCATCCTGAATCTTGGCCTCGTTTTCAAGAATCCTCACCGCCGCCAGATTGTCTTCGACCTGTTGGAACCCGGTCAGTACGCTCTGTCGATAGTTAGCGACTTGAGAGTCATAAGCGGCACGTGCTTGGTCGTTGAGGGCGCGCCGTCTTCCTCCATCGAACACTGTTTGAAAAGCGGAGAGGCCAATCGACCATAAGCCGCTCGGGCCATTAATTAGCGTCGTGATGGCAGAGCTTTCAAATCCTCCCGTGGCGACCAAATTGATGAGCGGGTAGTAAGCCGACTTCGCTACGCCGATCTGGGCATTCGCGGAGGCAACCAGCCTCTCCGCAGCCGCAATATCCGGACGCCTTTCAAGCAGGTCCGAAGGCACGCCGATAGGAACGTGCGGAGGCGGTGCGGTGAGCGGCAGTGGAGGAAGGCTGAACTCCGCAGGTGGTTTGCCGATGAGAATGGCTGCCGCGTGTTCGAACTGCGCCCGCGCAACACCCACATCGACCGCCTCTGCCCGAGTGGTCTGTAGGATGGTCTTCGCCTGCTCAACTTCCACTTCCGACGCAATCCCTCCGTCATAACGGTTCTGCGTCAATTCCAGGGCCTGCTCGTACTGCGTGACCGTCGAGTTCAGAAGTTGTTCCTCGGCGTCAAGGCTGCGAGCCTCAAAGTAATCGACGGCCAGGTCCGCGTGCATGCTCAGGTTGACCGTCGCCAAGTCTGCCGCACTGGCCTGTGCTTGTTCTCGATAGGACTCCACATTTTTTCGAACGCGCCCCCAGACATCCGCCTGATAGGAAACGTCGAATGGCAGGACAAAGTCGTTCTCAGTGATGCCGTTGAAGATCGAATTCGGGGGTGGACGGTTTGCCGAAACTCGCGTTCGGGTCGCCGTTGGCGAGACCGTCACGGTTGGATAATAGTCAGCCCGGTTATAGCGTAGGGCGGCTCGCGCTTCCTGATACTGCGCCGCGGCGGCTTTCAGATTCTGGTTTGATACATTGACCTGGAGCTCCAGGGCATCAAGCTGAGGATCCTGAAATATCGTCCACCACGCACCGCCAAGATTCTGGTCATTGGGTTGGGCGGGCTTCCAGTCTCCAACCTCTTTATAAGCAGGCGGAGCCGGTACCGCTGGTTGGTGGTACTTTGGGCCAACCACGCATCCAGTCAGCTGAAGCGCCGCCATTGCGAGCAGGGCCAGCCAATGTGCCGGCCGCGAGGCCTCCCTCAAAATCATTTTTCGAGGGAACTTCACTTGGTGTCTCCCGGCAAGGTTGCGTTGACGATTTGCACTTCCTGTCCAGAAACGAGCGAATCGGACGGATTCATAATGACTTGGTCGTCAGCATTCAGGCCGGCAACAATTTCTATCTCTGCCCCCAAGTCGTGTCCCGGAGTTACATCGGTGAGTACGGTCTTGCCATTTTTCACCACACCAACCTGCAAATTGTCCGACCGAAAGATCAAGGCACTCACAGGAAGTAAGTAGGTAGGAACCTGCCCAGGAATCTTCAGATGCACTTCGGCATAGGAGCCGCTGAGCAGGGTTCCTTTGGGGTTCTCCACATCAACTTCCGTCAGTAGTGTGCGAGTAGTCCCATTAATCGCGTTGGCAGTACGTACTAATTTTCCCGGGAATTTTTCACCAGGAAACTCAGCCAACACGATGTCTGCAGCGGTTTCACCCGGTTTGACGCCGCGCGAGTATTCCTCTGGGACATTTACGTACACGCGCAGAGTGCCCGGCTGAACTATGTCAAAGAGGTCGGTTCTTGCTACGGTATTGCTTCCGGAATTGATGAGATCGCCAATGTCCGTGTTGCGGGCTGTGATTACGCCATCGAATGGAGCGTATACCTTTTCAAAAGAAACCAGAGCGTCGTACCGTTGTACGTTGGCCTTGTCTGCTTCAACCATGGCGAGGTTTGCCCGGTAGCTGCCTACCGCGTTGTCAACGTCTTGCTGAGAGACAGCGTGTTTTGTCAACAACCCTTCGTAACGGTCTTTCGTGATCTGCGCCAGTTCCAGGTTTGCCTGTGCAGTGGCAAGCGTACTGCGCGCCTGGGCCAGTTGCTGATCGACTTCCGGAGTTTGGATCACGGCCAGCAACTCTCCCGCCTTCACGCGGGCTCCAATGTCGAAATACCACTTTTTCAAGTAGCCATCGGTGCGAGCGTAAATCGGTGATGAGATAAATGGCTGTATGTTACCGGGCAGGATAATTTCCTCAGCGGGAGCAGTTCGCTTGGGTAGCACAACTGAAACTGATGGCACAGCCATTTGCGCGGTCACTGTGCGCAGAGTGGACGAGGCCTTCATCCGGGAGCGGATTCCGGAAATCAAGACTCCGGCTACGACCAGCGCGATGATCAAGGGAATCAGCCAACGTCTAAGCTTTCCCTCTTCGTGAGCCGCCGCAGGGGGCGGGTTCAGTTCTTGCTTGCCGATCTGTTCCTTGACTTCGTTTATCACCATATCAATCACCCATGGTATTGCCCGGTGTTTGCGGTCTCGTCGAGGATATTTTTTGCCGCCAGCCATGCAACACGCTGAAAAAAGTCGGAACGAAGAACAGCGTAGAAACCGTTGCGAAAAGCAGGCCACCAATGACCGCGCGCCCGAGGGGAGCGTTCTGTTCACCGCCATCCCCCATTCCAAGGGCCATGGGAATCATGCCGATAATCATGGCCAAGGCCGTCATCAGTACGGGACGAAAACGCGTGAATCCTGCCTGTAGTGCCGCTGCAATCGGATCTTTTCCTTCCGTCATTTGCTCCGTCGCGAAACTCACCACCAAAATGCTGTTCGCGGTAGCCACGCCCATGCACATGATCGTTCCCATGAGCGCGGGCACGCTCAGAGTTGTATGCGTGACGAACAGGAACCAGGCGATTCCGGCCAGCGCCGCAGGCAGCGCGGAAATCATGATGAAAGGATCGAGCCAGGACTGAAAATTGACGACGATCAGTAGGTAATCCAACATGATCGCAAACACCAGACCGACGAGAAGGCCGATATACGACGACCGCATGGTCTGCACCTGGCCGCGAACTACCACTCGCGAGCCACGGGGCAATTGCGGGCGGGCTGCATCGATAAGCTTATTAATATCGCCAGCAACCCCGCCCAGGTCGCGTCCGGAGACCGAGCCGAAGATGTCAATCACTGGCGCAACGTTGTAGTGAGACACGACTGCCATGCCGGTTCCTCGTTTCATCGAGACTAAGCTGGCCAGGAGGGAAGGAGAATTCGTCGTGCTTGTTCCCGTCACAGGCATATTGACAAGATCCTGTAACGTGTCTGCGCGGTATTGCGGCGTCTGGGTAGCGATCGAGTAGCTGACTCCATTTTGTGGGCTAAGCCAGAAAGTCGGTGAGGTTTGGAAGCTGCCGCTTAGAGAAACGAGTAGATTTTGTGCGATGTCATGTGCCGAATAGCCAAGCTCCTGAGCCTTTGTGCGCTCGATTCGGAGGTGCAAGTAGGGCTCATCGAACGGCTGCTGGACTCGTAGGTCAGCCGTGCCAGGCACGTATCTGACTTTTTGCAATAGTGCACTCGCCCAGGCACGGTTGCCTTCCAAGTTGTTGCCAACAACTTGAATGTCGATCGGAGCCGGGAGTCCGAAATTCAGAATCTGCGTGACCATATCAGAGGGGAGAAACGCGAACATCACCCCCGGAAATTGTTTTGCCAGGCTCAGACGGAGTTGGTCAACATAAACCGCAGTTGGATGGTGCTTCGGAGTCAACGTAACCAAGATGTCTGCGTCGGATGTGCCCACCGGCGCTGAATTGCTGTACGAGAGATTAATGCCGCTGTATGGCAGTCCAATGTTGTCGATAATGCTCTTCATTTCGGCAGCCGGGATTTGTTGACGAATTGACTTCTCAACCAGGTCGCACAGAAAGGCCGTATCTTCGATGCGCATTCCCGTGGGACCTCGCAGATGTAGTTTGAAACTGCCTGCATCAACGCTAGGGAAAAAGTCCTGTCCAAGCCAGGGAATGAGAATCGCCAGTGATCCCAGACAGGCCGCAAAGAACGCCACCAGAAAAGCACGCCGATGATGAAGACAAAGTTCCAGTAGGCGGTGATATCCTTCACGGAACCGTTCGAATCCGGCCTCGAATCCCTTCTGCAGCCGGACCAGCGGATTGCGGCTCTTGCTGGCCTCTTCACCGACTTTCTGATTTCGTAGGAGATACTTTGCCATCGTCGGAACGATCGTCCGGGACAGGAAATATGAGGCCAGCATTGCAAAGATGACAGCCTCTGCAAGCGGCAAAAAGAGATACCGCGCTACACCCGAGAGCAAGAACATCGGTGCGAATACAATGCAGATCGATAGCGTAGACACGAAGGCAGGGGTTGCGATTTGCGCTGCGCTGTCCAGGACGACCTCGTCCAGATTCTTGTCTGGCTCTGCTTCCCGGTTTCGGTTGATGTTTTCCACCTCTACCGTGGCATCGTCCACTAGGATCCCGACGGCGAGTGCCAGTCCGCCGAGCGTCATGATGTTGATGGTTTGTCCAATGAGGCTCAACACAATAATCGACGAAAGAATGGCCAGAGGAATGGAGGTCGCGATGATGAGCGTGCTTCGCCAGCTCCCCAAGAACGTGAGGATCATCAATGCGGTCAGGCACGCGGCAATCAGGGCCTCCTGTACGACGCCCTGAATCGCGCCAAGAACAAAAATGGATTGATCAGCCAGGGGTTCCATTTTTAGTTGGGGCGGAACCGTGGTCGCGATCTGTGGCA
>Ga0210405_10005116_pt1 | contig 12083 bp, 9 predicted proteins | sample IncBWH11MmetaG_FD_155492 | JGI IMG/M metagenome (GOLD analysis project Ga0210405, IMG submission 155492) | Forest soil microbial communities from Barre Woods Harvard Forest LTER site, Petersham, Massachusetts, United States - Inc-BW-H-11-M | ecosystem: Environmental > Terrestrial > Soil >... | reverse complement strand
GACGGCGTTGCGATCGGTTCTGGGACGGTTCGCGACCGGCGTGATCGTCGTCGCCGCCGGCCGGGGGACGCCGTGCGGCATGACGGCGAACGCGTTCACATCGGTATCACTCGACCCGCCGCTCATCCTGGTCTGCGTGGACCGCAGTGCCGCCGTGTACAAGACCGTGCTCGCCGCTGGCAGCTTCAGCGTCTCGATGCTCTCCGCGGGCCAGGAGCGCGTGGCCCGGTACTTCGCCGATCACTCCAGACCGCGGGGTGCCGAGGAGTTCGCCGCGATCGAGTGGTCGCCCGGGCCGAGCACCGGAGCACCTATCTTGCACGGAGCACTTGCCTGGCTGGACTGTACCCTCGTTAACTCCTATGACGGCGGAGACCACGAGATCTTTATCGGCTCCGTCCAGGCCAGTGGTTTCGGGCCGGCGGAAGACGCACTGGTCTTCTTCTGCGGTGGCTTCCATCAGCCGCGGCTCAGCAAGCCCGGGACCATCGAGGAGTCCGCGTGACCGTTACCGAGCCTGCCCGGGCGAAGTCGTCAGACGGCGGCCGGCGTGACTACCCCGGGCCGTCTCCGCTCGCGGTGCCGGGCCTGCTACGCAAGCTCTGGTTCGACCGGATAGCCATGCTCACCGACGCGGCCAGCGAGTTCGGTGATGTGGTCAAGTTCGCCATGGGTCCCAAGACCCTCTACTTCTTCAACCACCCCGATCACGCCAAGCACGTCCTGGCGGACAACGCGGCTAACTACCACAAGGGCATAGGCCTGGCCGAAGCCCGCCGTCTCATACTCGGTGATGGCTTGCTCACCAGCGAGGATGAAGTGTGGAAGCACCAGCGCCGGATCATCCAGCCAGCATTCCGGCGCGATCGCCTCGCCGGCTTCGCCAGCGCGGTCACCGATGCGGGCCAAGCGCTGACCGCCAGGCTAAGTGCGCGGGTGGGCGATACCGTCGACATGTCCGAGGAGATGACGCGGCTGACGATGAGCGTCCTGGGCAAGTCGCTGCTCGACGCCGATCTATCACCCCTGCGCATGCTGGGGCCGGCGTTCGAGGTCGCGCAGGACCGGGCCATGTTCGAGATGGTGTCGCTCGGAGCTGTTCCGGTGTGGCTGCCGCTGCCGCGCAACCACCGGTTCTGGCGAGCCAAGCGCCAGCTCGAGGACGCGATCGAGGTGTTGGTGGCAGGCCGGGCGCACGCCCGCGGAGGGGACGGGACCGACCTGCTCTCGATACTGGCGGGCGCCTACTCCGGCGAGCGGAATGCGCGCAAGCGGTGGAGCGGAATGCGGGACGAGCTCATCACGATCCTGCTGGCCGGGCACGAGACGACGGCGAGCACGCTGTCATGGACCTGGTACCTGCTCGGCGGTCATCCGGAGGCAGAGGCGGCCCTGCACGCCGAGGCAGTCGAGGTGCTTGGCGGCCGGACGCCCGGTCACGAGGACCTGGTCCGCCTGCCGTATACGACGACGGTGATCCAGGAGGCCATGCGGCTGTACCCTCCGGTCTGGGGGCTGACGCGCAGGTCGCTCGCCGCCGATGAGGTCGGCGGCTACCGGGTCCCGGCGGGCGCTGACGTCATGATCTCCCCGTACACCCTGCACCGGCACCCAGGCTTCTGGCCGAACCCTGATCAGTTCCGGCCGGAGCGGTTCGCTAGCTCGGCCGCGGTAACTACGCACAGGTATGCGTATATCCCCTTCGGTGCCGGTCCGCGTGTCTGCGTCGGGAGCCACCTCGGCATGATGGAGGCGACCCTGATCGCGGCCATGGTGGCGCGCGAGTTCCGGTTCGAGCTCGCCGTCGGCGCCCGCCCGGCGCCCGAAGCCATGTTGTCGCTCCGGGTGCGCGGGGGACTCCCGGTTAGAGTGTGCCGCGCGTGACCGCCGAGGCGACTCCGCGACCAGCCGAGGTGACTCCGCCACCGGTCGAGGTGACTCCGCCACCGGTCGAGGTGACTCCGCCACCGGTCGAGGTGACTCCGCCACCGGTCGAGGTGACTCCGCCACCGGAGGACGTCGCGGACTATCTTCTGCACGGCATCAAGCAGGAGCGCGAGACGGTGCTGCGGGGCGATGAGATCGCGACCGGACGGCAGCATGCCAAGGGGAAGCTGACGGCCAGGGAACGGCTGGAGGGGCTGCTCGACGAGGGTTCGTTCGTCGAGCTTGATCTCTTCCGGCGGGGCGACGGGACGGCGCGAACGGACGGCGTCGTGACCGGGGCCGGCACCGTGTACGGTCACCGGGTATTCGTCTACGCTCAGGATTTCCGTATCCTCGGCGGCTCCCTGGGTGAAGCCCATGCCGAGAAGATCCACAAGGTCATGGACCTTGCGCTCGCTGCTGGCGCGCCGCTGATCGCGCTCAATGACAGCGGTGGTGCGCGGATCCAGGAAGGGGTCACGGCGCTCGCCGGGTATGGCGGCATCTTCCGCCGCAACGTGCGCGCATCAGGGGTGATACCGCAGATCAGCGTCATCCTGGGTCCGTGCGCCGGCGGTGCTGCCTACTCGCCGGCCCTGACCGACTTCGTCTTTATGGTCCGCGGTACCTCGTACATGTTCATCACGGGTCCCGATGTGGTCAGGGCAGTGACTGGCGAGTCGATTACGCACGAGGATCTGGGCGGGGCCAGGGTGCACGCGAGGCAGTCAGGTGTGGCCACGTTCACCTACGATGACGAGGCGGCGTGCCTGCGGGACGTCCGGTATCTCGTCTCGCTGCTGCCCGCCAGCAGTCACGATCTCCCGGCCGCGGTCCCGGCAGATGATGCCCCGGATCGCAAGTGCCCGCGCTTGCTTGACATCGTGCCTGCGTCACCACGAAAGCCCTACGACATGCGCGCCGTGATCACCGAGATCACCGACCACCACGAGGTCCTGGAACTGCACGCCGAATGGGCGCGCAGCATCGTGTGCGCGCTCGGCCGTTTCGGCGGCCGAACCGCGGGAATCGTGGCCAGCCAGCCGCTGGTCCGCGCGGGCGTTCTTGACATCGACGCGTCGCAGAAGGCGGCCAGGTTCGTTCAGTTCTGTGACGCGTTCAACATCCCGCTCGTCACGCTCGTCGACGTGCCGGGATTCCTCCCTGGCGTGGGGCAGGAGCACCATGGCATTATCCGGCACGGCGCCAGGCTGCTCTACGCCTACTGTGACGCGACCGTGCCACGGGTCCAGGTAATCCTTCGCAAGGCTTACGGCGGCGCCTACATCGTGATGGATTCCCGGTCCGTCGGGGCGGACCTGTCCTTCGCGTGGCCCACGAACGAGATCGCGGTTATGGGGGCTGAGGCAGCGGTGGGCGTCCTGCACCGTAGGGAGCTCATCGCCGCCGACGACCCCGATCAGCTCAGGGAGCAGCGTGCGGCGGAGTACAAAGAGCAGCTCATGCACCCCCTATACGCGGCTGAGCGTGGCCTCGTCGACGACGTGATCGATCCGGCCGACACGCGCGCCGTGATCTCGTGGGCGCTGGAGGTGCTTAGCCAGAAGCGCCCGGAATTGGCACCACGCAAGCACGGGAATCCGCCGGCATAGCCCACTGCTGGCTAGCATTACAACGGCGGCGGGGGCGTGTCGCCGAATGGGACGCGGCGACGGCTGACCTTCTCGCCTGGAATCGAAACCACGAGGCGCTGTGGTACCAGGTATATCTCTCGGCGTGTCTACCCTATGGCGGCCGGCCCAAACATATTAATTATTGCTTTATTGAGCCCCTAAAGGCGCGGTCAAGGCAGAATCTAGCGGCAAGCAAGACGGGCACGACCGGCATGCGAGGGGCATGATGCATCGTAATCGTTAGAGTTGGTAACAAAAAAACACTAACCGGTAACTCGCTCGCACGGCATCCGAACCACAGAAACCTGTGCAACCCGAGAGAGCAGGTACATGAATAGCGCCCACGAACGCGCGATCAGGTTCATATATGAGAAGTATAGCGAACCTTTGTCTCTTGCAGATATCGCCAACAGTGCGATAGTAAGCCGGTTCCACTTCTGCCGTACCTTCAAGGACGCTATAGGCGTCACCCCCGGCCGATATCTTTCCGCGATCCGCATCTACCAAGCCAAGCGTATGCTACTGAATACGCGGATGAACGTAACTGACATCGCGTTCGCCGTCGGATACAACAGCCTCGGCTCATTCAGTAATCACTTTACCGACAGCGTCGGCCTCGCGCCGGGTCGATTCCGCCGCATATCGCAGCGCGGAGGAATCGGGCTGCCGCGCCCGCGGCGAGCATCATCGGTTCCGGATGCGACAGTAACGGGCACGATCGCATTTCCGCAGGGTTATTCCGTCGGGCAGGTGTACGTGGGGACTTTCGATACGCCCATCGTGCAGCGACGGCCTGCCGCTGCCGTCATCATCAAGCCACCAGCCACGGCTTCACCCTGCTCATTTGAGCTGACGGGAGTGCCCCACGGTACATGGTTCCTCCGTGCGGTAGCGGTAGCGGACGACACGGACCCCGAGCCGTGGACCCGCAGGACGCTGCTCGTCGGCGGGGCTGGCCCGGTGACGATCGCCGGCGACACGGTCATCTCCGCCGGGATCGAGCTGCGCACCAGACGACCGACGGACTTGCCGATTCTCCTCGCCCTACCCGATCTTGAACCTGAGTCAGCCGATGTCACGCCGGCTCAGCCCGGACCTGCCGCCGCGCAGCTACTGAGATCCGCCTAGGTCATGGCGGATGTGGTCCGCTGAGGCGCGACTCATCGGGGCCGACCGCGGAAACCGCTTTACCCTGCGCGGGCACTCTGGCCAACAGGCTGAACTGATCGTCGTGGCTGCCCCCGGTGCTCAGCTCGCCACCTATGACCTCCAGCCGCCGGGCCAGGTTATGCAGGCCGTGACCACCGGGCTTCACCGGCTGCGATACGCCGTCGTTGATCACCTTCAGCATGATCGTCTTGTCTTCCTGGTTCGCCAGGATGGCGCAGTTCCGCGCCGCGCTGTGTCGCAAGACGTTGGTGACCGCCTCGCGGAGCACTATCGCCAGCACGGCGTCGACCTCATCGTCAAGCACCCCACAGTCGATCGCGACCTGGGGTGTGATGCACGCCGCGGAAAGCAAGGAGGCGGCCGATCCAGCCTCCCGCGCCAGCGAGATGCTGCTGTATCCGCTAGCCATCAGTCGTACGTCCACCGACGCCTGCCGTGCGAGTTCGACTACCTCCGCCAGCTCGTCCTGGGCCAGAGCGGGATCGCTGTCGACCAGCTTCCTGGTGAGCTCGGCCTTCAGCGTGATGGCTGACAGGCTGTATCCGAGGATGTCGTGCAAGTCCATGGAGAAGCGCTCGCGCTCCCGCACTGACGTGAGTTGCGCGATCTGCGCGCTTGCCCCCTGCGCACGCTTGGCCACCAGACGCAGCTGGTAGATGGCGAAGACCGTCAGCCCGCTGCTCAGGCTGGCGGTCATCAGATAGGTGGCGTCGCGGGCGTCCATCCCCAGCCCGAGCGGTGCCACAAGCATGCTGGCCACGACGAACGCGAACAGAACCCAGGAAGTCCTGGCCGGCCTGAGTATGAGGATCGACCCGGCGAAGAACCCCGCCATACCCGGCCATACCACGCGTAGGGCCGCCAGCGGCAGGTAGGTGAGGGCTCCCAGGGCTAGTAGCCCCCCCAGCCGCCGCCGTCGTGGCCAGCGCGCGGCTCCCCGCCGGGCAATACAGAGCTGCAAGCCGAACAGCACCCCAGCGGTTACCAGGGCAAGCCCGATGGCGAATCGGTTCCGCGGGATCCGTGCTGTGAAGATGCCTGCGAGCTGCATCGCGAACAGGCCGCACAGGACCAGATACGAGCTTGCCCGCGGTGTCCATATACTGCCCGGCGGCCTGTCGTCCGACGCTACGGGTGTATCAGGTCCGGCGCCGGCGGCGGCTTCGCCCCCGATTTGACCTTTTGACCCTGACGTGGGCCTACTCCACAGCCAGCCAGGCCGGTGCTGGCGGCGAGGCATATCGCTACCCCCAGTTCTCTCAGTCGGTGCTCGTGGGCGACCCAGGCCCCGGGCTCCTGGGAACTGATGGCCGCTTTATTTTTCATAGACTAATAATGTCTCCATAAAGCCGGGTGTGACTTTTCGAATTTCGCTGTTATGCAACGAGGTTCCTCGTCAAGGGTCAACTCGCCTGACGGGTGCGGGGCGATACGTCGAGGCGGGCGAGCGGACGTGGGCGGAGTTCATGGGGAAGACGCCGAGCTCCCGGTAGAAGCCGCTTGGCGGATCTTTGCCGGTCCCCGGCGTGTCGTGTTGATCGCAGCGGGTCGCTTATGGTCAAGTGCGGCGTGTCCGGTATAGGACCTGTGTCCGCTAATGCGCTTGCCTCGCCTCGAAACCTCTGGCGTATAACGCCGTCTGGCCTCATGTGCTGACATCCCCATGGCGGGCCCGCACGACCTGCGCGCGAAAGAGGACATGTGCGAGAGGAGATTGCCAGTGCGTGACATTGCCAGCAGGTTGACGTGGTTTCGGCGGCTTGCATGCGCTCGCTGAGGATACTGCTCGCCGAAGATGTCGCCATGGTACGCGGTGCGCTCGTGGCACTTATCGAACTGGAACCCGATATGAAGGTAGTTGCCGCCATCGAGCGCGGGGACTATATCGTTTCGGAGACGCTGGCTCACCACCCGGACGTCGCGATCATCGACATCGACCTGCCTGGCCTCGATGGGCTGACCGCAGCCACTCGGCTGCACGCTGAGCTTCCGTCCTGCCCGACCCTCATCCTGACCAACCTCGGCCGGGCGGGCAATCTGCGACGTGCGCTGGCTGCCCACGTGTCCGGCTTCCTGCTCAAGGACGCCCCGCCCGAGCAACTCGCGTGGGCGATCCGCAGTGTCGTCGCAGGTCGGCGGGTCATCGACCCCCATCTGGCGGTGTCCACCTGGGAGGATGGCGAGAATCCCCTGTCCGCCCGGGAGCTCGAGGTTCTCCGGGGCGCCGCACAAGGCGCCGACCCTACCGAGATCGCGACCGTCCTGCACCTGTCGGTGGGAACGGTGCGAAACTACCTCACCAACATCGTGACCAAGATGAATGCGCGGAATCGGGTGGACGCCATCCGGGCCGCCCGTGAAGCGGGCTGGCTGCCGTAGCCAGCCACGCTGGCCGTAGAACACCGCAACCGTGAGGTGGTGCGGCTTCCCGGTCGTCACACCATGATGAATACGCGGTCCGCCGCGCCGTCATCGAGGGCTCAGCGACAGGAGAATACATGCCTACCAGCCTCGGATCGGTACGCAGACGGCTGCTCACGCCCCAGCTCAGGGACGTTACGTTTGCCAAGCGTGGCTTCCCGGCCACCCCGTCAGCCGCTACTCAGCGGCTCGAGGCTATCCCCGAGGCCGTGATCTGCGGCTTCGAGTGGGGGATTGACGCGCGTGACCAATGGGAGGTGGAGCGGCGACTGGACCTGGTGGACGGCGAACAGCGCGGCTTTGCCTACGAAGGCGTGACGATGGCGTTCACCGTCCTCGACGCGATGGGACGTGGGCACCGCACTCGTGACCTGCTGGCCGGCCCGGGAAGCCGGCATATATTCCTCGCGTACATCGGGATGGGTTTTGCGATGGCTAGGCTGCCCAGGCCGTTGTGGAAGAAGGTCGTCCCGGACCTGACCCCCGATCCCTATTACCCGACGATGAGCTGGCTCGCGGTCGATGGCTTTGCCTTCGACCGTGCCTACTTCGATACCCGGCGCTGGGTGGACGAGCAGAGAGTTCCCGCACCTTACCGCTGGGAGGGCTCTCCGGACTATTTTCTCCGCGCGGTTGATCAGGGTATCGGACGCGCTTTGTGGTTCATCTGCGGTGCTCACGCACCGGATGTCGCGGCCGCGGCCGGACGTTTCGCCAGTCACCGGCAGCCGGACCTGTGGAGCGGCATCGGACTGGCCGCGGCGTTCGCCGGCGGATGTGACGAGGAAGGCTTGGCCGCGCTGCGGCGGGCGGCAGGCGATGACTGGTCGCAGCTCGCTCTCGGTTCGGTGTTCGCCGCGAAGGCACGCGCTTACTCCGGTCTCGTGCCGGATCACACTCAGGCCACCTGCTCGGCACTGGCGGGTATCTCCGTGGATAAGGCTGTCTCGCTCGCCGACGGTACCGCCCCGGCAGCGACGGATGCGGGACCTGAGCCCGCATATGAGCTGTGGCGGCAGCGGATTCGCGCGCACTTCGAGGCCTGATATCGGGAGCCTGCGCCGCGGCGCGTGCGGCTGGCCAGGCCACCGCTGATCCGGCGTTCTTCTCGCTGCTTGCTCTCCGTCGATAAGGTCCAGGATAAGACAGAACAAGAGAAGTTATCCGGCCCCGGGCGCAGCACAATTCTTAAGGACAGGTGGTACCGGCCCGAAGGGAGGAAAGGTTGGATACCTCGGCAGAAACAGCCAGCAGGACCATGACCCTGGAGGCATTCGCTGACACGTTTGTTCCGGGGGAGAAGCGCTCGCCACACGATGTGGCGATCGCAGGTGCCGCGCCCGGCCCGGGAGCGGTCGCGGCCGGCGCCATCGAACTTCTTGAGATGCCCGCGACCGGTGTTAGTTCCGGTCTGGACGACATCGTCAGCACCCTGAATGACCATGCGAGCGATTACGCGGCCGAGCATGGCATAACGCTCGATGCCGCCGTACCGCCGTTCGTCGCGCTTGATTACGAGCACCGCGCGGCACTGATGCGGATCCTGACCGCACCCGATCATCCGGAGAAAGAATTCTGGGTCCTTACCGCGTTGTTCTGCTTCATGGCTTTCGACACGGCTGCCCATATGAACACGGTGCGCGCGTTGGAAAGCGGCCATCCCGGACTGATGACGATGGGTTTCGCGAAACCCGATCCCGACGGCCTGTGGCGGTTTCCCGATTTCAGCTACGGCCGTCGGCTCGCCCGCGCGCACCCGGCCACGACACCGAACGGAGACCCGGCATGACGAACGCCAGGGCAGCCCACAGCACAAGCGCTGAGCGCACCGACATCGTGGTGATCGGCAGCGGCTTCGGCGGCGCGATCACGGCTTATCATCTGGCCGCGGGCGGGGCCAAGGTGGTGGTTCTGGAGCGCGGGCCGTGGGTGCCGAGTGACGAATTTGACCACGGCTTCGAGCTTGGCACGTCCAGCACGCGGATCTTCGACTTCGTCGCGGGCGACGGCATGAGCGTCCTCGGCGGCAACTGCGTGGGCGGCGGCAGCGTCGTGTACTTCGCCACGATGCCGCGCGCGCCGGGGTTCGTGTTCGAGCGCCAGGGCAGTATAGGCAGGCGGATGTGGCCGTCGGCCATCAACCGTGACACCCTGGACCCCTGGTACGACCGGGTGAGCGAGGCTCTGCCGATCAGCCATCAGACCTGGGAGCAGGTCCCTTACCCGGGTGGCCTGTGGGCCGCCGCGTGCGATCACGCCGGGCGGACCGCCAACCTACCCAACGTCGCGATCGACACCTCGCTCTGCACCAACTGCAACTGGATGATGGCCGGCTGCCGCTTCGACGCGAAGCGGTCCCTGCTGCTCAACTACCTGCCCGCGGCGGTCTCGCACGGCGCGGAGATCAGACCGCTGCATGAGGTGCAGAAGATATCCAAAGCGGATGGTCTGTACCGGGTCCACTACAACGTGATCGATGACGAGGACTACCGCGAAACCACCGGCAGCGGCGAGATCGACGCCAAGATCGTGATCGTGGCGGCTGGCACGGCGGCCACGCCGGTGATCCTGCAGCGCTCGGAGGCCGACCTCGGCAAGATGCCGCACGGCGTCGGCCGGTACTTCTCCGGTAACGGCGAGCGGCTCAACACGGCCATCATCGACGAGGAGAAGGCTCGCGAGGTGCTGGGCCTGTCCCGCCCCGACGGCAGGGCCTACGCGGCGAATCAGATCGGCCGGGGCCCGACCGTGGTGTCCTGGGATCACCTCGATGGCTCGCTGCCCGAGTTCTCCCGGTTCGCCCTTGAGCAGCTGTACTTCCCGCCGGGCCTGGGCACCATCTTGGCGCAGGCGCCGGGCGTCGAGGGCCCGGGCTGGTTCGGGCCGGAGAAGAAGGAGATGCTGCGGCACTGGCGGTCGTGGCTGACTATCTTCATCCTGTCGGAGGACAACAACGAGGGCGTGTTCGGGCCGCCGCCGCCCACCGGCAATTCCGTCCGTATCTCGCAGCAGATGCTGGGCCGCGGCGCTCTCGCGTACGAGCCCACCATCCAGACCCTGCACGGCTGGGAGCTGGCCGACGCGGAGATCAAGGACATCTTGGAACGAGACGGCCTGGCCCGGGTGCGGCCCTGGACGAACGACCTGGTAGGTGCCTATACGGTGCACCCGCTGTCCTCATGCCGCATCGGCGACGACCCGGCCACCTCCGCGCTGGATCACCGGCACGAGCTGCGCGGCCATCCGGGCATCTTCGTTACCGACGGCTCCGCGGTGCCGGGTGCGCTCACCGTCAACCCAGCGCTGACCATCGCGGCACTGGCGGAGCGCGCCATCCCGGGAATCGTCCGGGCCGCGCAGGAACGGGGCATACCGGTCAAATACGGTGCTCCCGCGCCGGACGGCGCGACGAGCGCTGCACGTGCGGTCATGCCCCTGCTGCCCGCTCTGGTCGCGCAATGAAAAGCGCGATCATGGCGAACGGGCTGCGCAGGTCACTAGCCCAGATCCGGTACGTATCCCCGGTCATGCCCGACGCTGCTGACGGCCTCGTCGCCAGTGTCTACGCTCAGGCCGAGCGGGACTTCGGCATGGTTGCGCCGCCGCTGGCCCTTCACTCGCCGAACCCGCCGGTGCTTGCCGCGGCCTGGGCCATGCTCAGGGAAACTCTCCTGGTCCCCGGTCAGGCGGACCGGGCCGAAAAGGAGGTGGTGGCCGCCGAGGTATCGGTGGCGAACACCTGCCCGTACTGCGTCGCGGTCCACACCGCCGCCGCCCAGGAGCTGGTCCCAGGCCTGGACGCGGCCGGGATTGCCTCCGGGGACCTGGCGAGCCCGCTGCTGAAGGACATAGCCAGGTGGGCCAGGTCGAGCGGCCTGCGCGGGTCCCTTCAGTCCCCGCTCCCGGGCAATTTCGCCGAACTCGCCGGGGTGGCGGTCACGTTCCAGTACCTGAACCGGATGGTCACGATCTTCCTCCCCCCCTCACCGCTGCCGCCGATGACGCCGAAGGCGGTTGGCGGCTGGGTCATGGGCATGCTTGCATCGGCCATGACCTCGGCCAGTCCGGTCCCCGGTGCCGGTTTGGACACTCTGCCCGATGCGCAGCTGCCCGAGGAGTTCTCCTGGGCGGCCAGCGATTCCCGCATCGCGGCAGTACTGGCTGGCGCGGCCGCGGCCGTCGAGGATGCGGCGGAACAGGTCGTCACGATGCCCGTCCGCGAGCTGGTCGCCGACCGACTGCGGACCTGGGATGGGCTGCCGCTGGGTGCGAGCCGGGCCTGGGCCGATGAGGCGGTGGCCGGGCTGGACGAGACAGACCGGCCGGCTGGCCGGCTGGCGATCCTCACCGCGCTCGCCCCGCACCAAGTTGGCCAGGCCGACGTCGACGGCTTCCGGCCAGCCGCGAAGTTCGGGGACGAGGCGGTGGTCAGCCTCACGTCCTGGGCGAGTATGGCGGTGGCCCGCACGATCGGCTCGTGGCTGCGCGAGCAGTCCCCGGACCCAGCCGGGTAGCCGTAAGACGAAGATCCTTTCTTCAGAACTAAGGGCGGGGAGGACTAAGGCGGGGAGGTCCGGCCGGACCTCCCCGCCGCTGCGCTTGCGACGCGCGTTATTTCTTGCTGAACTGTCCGGGCTCCCGGCCGGGTCCGGGTGAGCCACGGTACGCCTGCGCGATATCCAGCCATTTGTCTGCTTCCGGCCCGGTTGCCTGGATATCCAGATCGGCGCGGTGGCGTCGCCGCGTGACGAGCATGCAGAAGTCCACCGCCGGGCCCGTTATCTGGTTCTCGGCGTCCGCTGGGCCGAACTCCCACTGGATCCCGGAAGGTGCCGTGAACTCGTACCGGAACTCGACATCGGGAGGCGTGAGGCCGCGCACCAGGTAGCCGAAATCACGATTACGCGTGCCGAACCAGGCCAGGTGCCCGAT
>Ga0210405_10005110_pt1 | contig 12091 bp, 17 predicted proteins | sample IncBWH11MmetaG_FD_155492 | JGI IMG/M metagenome (GOLD analysis project Ga0210405, IMG submission 155492) | Forest soil microbial communities from Barre Woods Harvard Forest LTER site, Petersham, Massachusetts, United States - Inc-BW-H-11-M | ecosystem: Environmental > Terrestrial > Soil >... | reverse complement strand
TAGTCTAGTTCGTGCCTTATTGCTCTCGTATAGTTTCGATAGTAGATTCTGACAAAGAACCAGACGATAATTCCTGCGAACATCGCTGAATATGCGGACCCGAACAGAAGGTCCAAGTCGATTGTAGCTGTTCCGAAACCTGTCATTCTTTCGCCTGTGGTTTTGTGTTGGATACGCCTGTCTTCTTGAACCAGTCTTTCAAGATCACACGGATCTGAGCAGCCCGCGATCTCTCATTCCGTTCAGCTTCTCTATCCAAGATTCTCTGCTCATCTTCTGGTAGAGACACGCTAAAGGTTCCCATGTTACCTCTTCACTATACTGGTGAGTAACGGTTAGTATATATTCATGATGGTGACAATATCCTATTAGTGAAATAGCGATGAGAAGTCTTGCCAAGATGGTTAAAGTCGCCTTCTGGCGAACCCTGTACAGATGGACTGAGCAGAAGTATTTCCAAGCCAAGAGGGAACAAGCATGAGCGCCAGCGAAGGCCGGAGAGTCGATCAATACCTGGCTGTCCAGCCTAAGCCAGCAACCCAGAGTGTCTTGCAAAGTCTAAAGCTAAACTTTGACTATTTAGAATGCGTCCACTGCGGCAGAATAGTCGAAACCCCACGAATCACAGAGACAGACATTGAAAGCTGGAAATTCGGACTAATGGGCTTAAGACCCTCAATACTTGGGGTCGCAAAAGCTGAATGTCCACTATGCCAAGAACTACAGAAACAGTTCTCAGCCGTCTTTAGGCCCGTCGAGAAATAAACTGTAAAGTTCTCCATCGGCGATTATCTTGCACCTGTCGCGATGAGAGATGGTACTTTCCTTCTGGGGTTGTTTCTCTATCAATCCAGCGGGCAACTGTTTGCTGATCTGCACCCGTTAATTTCGCAAGCCTGTTCTGGGCGTCTTTAACAGTCAACGGCGCTGTTCCCAATAGCCGATCCAATAACGGTTCAAAGATGTCTTGCAGCTCAAGTTTCCGGCGACCCTCCCAGCTAATAGCCAGTTCTTCAAGGCGATTCTCCAACAGTGCATCTGCAATCCTTTCATCCCCTATTTTCTCTCTCTCTTTTAGAGACCTGAGTTTCCTATGTCTCCATGCTTCCTGCTTGTTGCAAACTTGGCAGAGCAGACGAAGGTTGTTTGTATCCCAGTTCAATGGGTCGTTGTCGATATGGTCAATTTCCAATCCTCCAATCGGGTCCTGCTTGCAGACCTGACATCTTCGCCCATCTCTATCGACAAGCTGCCTTCTCAGTAATTCCTTGTTTGCTCCGGAAATCTGATCTCGCTGCTTTGGCAGAAACTATCTTCTCTCTCTCAAGTCATACCTTCCAGTGGAAATCGACGGGTCTAAAATGTCACGAAAATGGATAGAGGTCACCGAATCGGAAATCCGATACTGCTTCCTGAGTCTGAGAGTCGTTGTCCGCAAGGGAGACAGTAGTATTTAGCCAGTCCCTGGCGTCCGACTGAGCCTCGTTTGTATCTGAACTTGGCTACTTTCTGCATAGAGAAGAGGATGGTTCCGCACTGGATGCAGTGTAAGTGTCGCCGGAGTGTTCTGGAACACTTGTCCTGGCATCTGGTTTGTGGGTGAACGTGAAGCTCTATTTCATGGTACAAGGCAGCATCGTCCCCTCATTCTGCATACTGTGCATCTGAACTGGCACGATGGACAGATAGTGATGGCTTGGATCTTCCTTTCACGCTCAAGTTCTCTCCTTTCCAGATAGTGTGAGGGTGATCGTAGTCCGCTAGCCACTGTTCTTGATCAACCCTTTCGCTCGCAACTTCTCGATTGTTCTGTTGGAGACTATTGGAGGGCCGTATAGCCAGTCCGGTATTACTCGGGCTCGGAGGAACTCTTGGAGGTGGATGTGTGATTCTCGGCAGTGTTTCAAGAGGTCGCGTTCTACTCTTGCGTTGAGGACGAGCATGAACTTGGTTCCCTTGTCTCGTCCTGCTCTCCGCATTATCTTCCGGTTGCTATTGTATGTCATGGGTTTTCTGTTGTCTAAAAATGGTAGAAAAGGCTTGGCTATCTCTGGACATCTTTAGTCTATGGCTGGAAAGATTCTTCTTTCTCTATCATCCACTCATCTTAAATGCTGATAGCTATGACCAATTAACGTGCATCCGTTCACGGTTGCGCTAGTCCTCTTCCCCGTCTCCTACAGCGTCATGTACCTAATGGTAATGCTACACTCATTACTCTCATGGCTTCCACTAGCAGGACTAGTCATGGTCCTCTACTGTTTTGCGTGGCGTGAGGATGCGCGACGCGATCCCCGCGTCTGGTATCCGTTCCGAGGTAGGAAGGTGGTGACAAGGCGTATGCCGTCTAATTAGCGGCTTCTTCAGCTGGCTATTCTGGTGGTGGTAAAGATCCGAGCTTGTTGTTTCAACAAAGCCTTACTGATTTTTTTATTCAGAGACTATCCAATTGAAAGATACTGATGTTCCCGATCCGGATATTTGCGGGGCCATCCTAGTTATTCTAACTATCATTTGTGTTTTTGAAATCGGAGCGTCACCATCACATCCGATATTGTTATTGAAGATCAAACCCCCGATACAGATTAGATACATTTGGCCGATTATGCCTTCGAAGGTTAGCTGAATATTGTTCAGTGTTATATTATCACCGACACCATTACCGTTAAGACCCACGATTCTTAATTGAATTGTAGCTCCGATCGCTCCAGAGCTGATTCCTACAGGGCCTACTATTTCAGGCCCAGGCACAAACCCACAAATGCTATTTCCAATATTCAGATCTAGGGATCCTGTATTCTGCGCAAGTTCAATCCATGTTGAGCCACCATCAAGAGAATATTCTGGCCGAAGTACTGCGGTTGCAGATGCTGAACCTACTAGACAGTTTGCACTGAAAACAGCGGTATTACTGCTTAACGTTGTGAAGAATATCGATTCATGATTCGTATTTCCATAAATTTCTGTCTTAGCCAGTGGCATATTCGGCCAGATTTCTCCATTATCAGACTGGAATATGACAGATCCTTGAGGACTCGGTGACGTTTCAGTATGACATGAAGGATTGCAACCCGTATATTCTGCGGAAGCAAATTTAGGAATCGATATAAACGCCGGTGAAAATGTCACCGTCACCGAACAGGATATTACGGGTGATGCTGTAGGCTGACAGCTTCCACTTCCGCATTGTTCTAGGCTTGCCGGATTATTACAGCCAGCAATCGCAACCGTTGGAGCATGACTTGAAACTATTCCAGCCATAAAATCCCCAGACAGGATGATAACCACTAGAAGGATTACTGTGAACGGTTTCATATGATATGCCCCACCGCGAGACAGGCGATGATTGTCGGAATCATTATCGCCCAGAAGTTCTTGCTGCTAACAATCTCCTCTATCGAGCCGTGACCTCCCCAGGGCATCAGTGGTCTGAAAAGCTTTTTCGGGTCCGCGGGAACAGGATCATACCTTGTGGGAACGTTTCCCATGAGTGCGGATGCTGAGACTATCTCTGTCTGTCCCCCTTTTGTTCGGCCTATCCAGAGTTCCACGTTTGCTTTAGTCTCGTCGGTCGCCGGGAATGGGACCTTGTTCTCTATCGAACACTCCTCGACGAGCATGTTTCCATCATCATCCTTCAAGTCCGGGTCCGTGATGATCAAGTCCCTATCATTCCTTTCTACGTTCTGCAAGATTTTTCCCCGCTGAATAATTCCAGCCTCGTCGATTGGTACTTTTAGAATCATGCGTTTGTCGATTGGTGTAGGATTAGGATTCCGCGTTAGAAGCAGGAATACTACTGTGAGGATGAGGACTAGGAAGAGGACTCCTATGGCTATGAGCCATTCTATCGGCAGGGCAAAGCCGAGAATATAGATGAGCATCCGGCTATCGTCTGAGTTTTTCCTTCAGCTTCGCCAATCGTCCCTTTGCAAGATTCAGGTTGCGCTCGAGATCCAATGCTGAAATCGACTTGGCAGAGCCCATCGACGAGAAGGGCCCGAGTATCTCGCGTATCTGTTCCTTCGATAGTTTCTTTGTCATGCTTTCTGCCTCTTCTTCAGCCGCCTAGTTATGACCTGTTTCGCACCGACGATAACTAGGAACCGCGTTCCCTTTCGAGCCTTCTCAACCTTATCGTTCAGCTCCTTCTCTCCTTTCCGATGTGTCAATTAGACTTCTCCGTCATAGGCTTTCTTGGCCAGTTGAACGGCTTTCTTGAAGGCGATCTTACGGTTCTTTTTGAATTGTGCTTTTACAAAATCCGAGAACTTTGCTCTTCCAGGATGAAGTTCTCGTTTGAGCTTCTTCTTTTGCCTTCCAAGTTTTCTCTTTGTTTCTAAGGCTGAGATTTTCAATCTCTGTGATTCGCTGATCAGAGACTGCTTTTCTCTCATTGCCTTGACTTGCTCTTTTAGGCGAGTAACCTCAGCTTTCAGCTTCTCAAGATTTGCCATCTAGCTATTCTCCTTCCGGTTCGGAAACTCCTTATCGAAAGAGGCTCCTGATTCGCCGGTGTCTCCTTTCAAAAACTCGATCTGCCTTCTCATACGTCGAAACGTGAAGAATACGCCAGTGTATGGATTGAAGATTCCCATTAGCAAGACGCCGAATATTATTCCTACGACTAGATCACTGGCCAATCCTTTACTGTCTCTCAAGTTTGCCTCGGACTATCTGATCAGTCTCCCAATGTTCCCTGTCATGCTTCCCTTCACCATAACCTCTCTCCCAGGCGTGACGCTTGCTGAGGCTCCATGATAGGGCCACGACGAGAACTAGCAGGAATCCGGCTAGTGCGAATCCTAACTGGTCAATGGTGAAATCGGGAAACATGAGACTTTCCTGCTCTATAGTCGATTCTTAAGCCTATCTCATCAGCAGCGTATTGTGAGCTGTTCCCTCGATTATGCCTTCTTCTCGTTCTTCACAGAACCATTTGTGATGCGTACTGCAATAGTAGAAACATTCGCAGCAAGGATCCTGTTTGATGGGCTTTATGGAGCTCGATGTTTTTGCAGCCCCAGAAGATGGACCCGTCAACGGACAGGTTACCTTAGCAACATTTTGGGGATACGACAAGCGAATCCACGCCCAAGTTTCAAGAGCCAGGATACTTCTCCTTGAAAGCCTTCCTCTTACGCTGAACATACAGCTCCAACGGCTCGTTAGGCTGCTCCAAGTAGTGAGTCACATCCCTGTTAGCATTATAATCCCTGTGTCCACTATGCCGTTTCCTCAAGACTGGAAGCGTGAGAAATAGGGTCGAATACGGCCTCATTGGAATCACATCAGAAAACGCGACATCCGCAACCCCAGCGCCGAAAAAGGCTGTTGCTCCAATAACCAATAAGACTAGTCCCCTCTCCCTGTCGTCTATGTCAGAACACCTTCTCCAGAACCTCATTCCCGAACATCATGTCCAGAACCCCCCCAGTCCAGACTATCGAGAAACCGAACAGTAGAATCTCCGGAACTACCTGCCAGAACTGGTAGACCGCTGAGATCGTTGTCCCGTAATTAGTAATCCATTGACGGTAAAACGCGAAGCCTGGGAAGAGTGAAAGGAACAGTGCGGGAGCAGCAACCCACCATGCGACCCCTATCATCAACACGATCATTGACCGTAGAAACATGACTCTGAAATGGTCGATGAACTGTCGTCCTTCATGGGCTACTCCAATATTCGGGGTCCTGTGAAACGCCTTTTTGATTCTGTTCGTGATTGAGGGTCCTTTAGGCTTCTTCCTCTTGATTGACTGGTGGGCGAACAGAGGCATGGCTCTAGAGATCCATCAGAATATCGTCAATCGACTCTTCCACTATCCCAGCTCTCCTCTTCTTCGAGGCCTGTCTCTTATGCTCCGAGAAGCCGTCAGGCTGTTTTCCGAGCGACCACCATTTCAACTGGCCCATCATCATCTGAAGCTCTGAAGTATTCTCAGCGTTACATGAGGCTATTTTCATCTCGGACCCATTGTTCATCCTATCCTTCACTCCGTCAAGGGCTTTGAGGATTGCCATCTTTGTCTGTTGCACATCGTTCTGTGACGGTCCGTTGATTGTTGCAGTTACTAGTAGTTTCAACTGATTATTCCCTTCTCATGCAGCTTTCCCAAGAGGAAGCCGGGGATGTACAGTATAAGAATCATGAAGCCTACTCCGAATAGTGTTGTGAAGAGGGGAGTCATGTTCTGGATTACTGTCTGAGTGTTAACTGGCAGTCCTGCCGATGTGGTTCCGGCCCACATCATTGTAAAGATGAAGCCTGTGAAGGCTAGGAACCATGCTGTCGGATCATCGAAGAACGCTATCTCGCCGTGTAAGGAGATCTTCGGAATCTCGCCGGGATGTGGATGAGGTATTCTGGGGAACTTGTGCCCAGGCGAAATGATTGAGAGTCTTCCGAGAATCGCGGTGATCAGATCTATGAAATGTTCGATGAATATTGCGAAAAGAGACACGATGGCGAAGCTGGACCATTTGACGATGTGGAGCCACTCGAAGAAGCCGCTTAGACCCTTCAGGAAGACGAAGAGGAAGTAGGTCGAGATCAGGATTATCATGTAGCTTGTAGGGAACCAGAAGGCTATTTCTGTCAGGAAGGAGAGTATTATTCCGCTTCCGATAGCGTTCTTGAAATCGTTCAACACATTGACTAGCCCAGCGAAGTACGGATTAGCCAGGAGGTTTGCTATGATGATGGTCGAGATTAGGCTGGAAACAATGTTGGCGAACCATCCTAGAGCTGTCCCTATCTGGCCGAAAAGCGTCGGCAGGCTTGAAAGATAGGCTACGATATTGTCGCCGATGTTTCCCCATCCGAACTGGTTTCCTACAAAGTTGAATGTGATCTGAATGACCTGAAGCAGGACCTGTGCTATTATGAGTAGGCCGGAGGGAACGGCGACGCTGAATACCCAGAGTAATCCTTTGATGATCGCATTACCCCAACTGGACGGGTCTAGAGGATTGAAATCGAACGTCGGCTGTGGAAGCGCATATCCACAAGCTACACGGTTCAACGGGTCCGAGCATGAGGCAGGAACCGAAAATATTCCAAGTGCTGGAGGCATAGAATCTATTCCTGACTGTGTTGACCAGAAGACTCTCTGATCCGTCGCCCCCCCAGCATTAGGCTGAGTCGCAGGATTCCAGACCGCTTGAATTACCAGGTAGTAGTCCTGTCCCTGTTGAAGTTGTGAAGCTGAATTTATCGAGCTGTTGGTCGAGATTCCTGTGAATTGGCTGCTGATGTAGTTCACAGGACCCGTGAAGTTGAGGACTACCTGTTCCTGTGGAATGTTCCCAGCAATAAACTGAGGAGTAGTCGATGATATGATGAAGTCATTACCGAACGTTTCACTCTGAATACTCTTTCTCTGATCGTGTGCTATGAACAGTCCCTGACGCAAATATGGAGAGCCTGCTCCTCCGAGGAAGGCGCATGATTTGCTGAGGTTGCTTCCATCGTTCGGGTTAGCGCAGACTGTCCAGATGAGACGGTTCTGAGTATCATTCCACGCATAATAATTCTCACTGAACGAGGGGAGGGTCCCATTTGTTCTGAGAATATAGTTCAACTGCATGAATCCCTGAGCTGTGAAGGTTGCTCCTGCCTCCATAGCCTGATCCATCTCCAACATTTTAGCCGAAGCAGTCTGAAGATTGAAACTAGTCTTTGTGATGAGAATGTCCGCACTGTTACAGTTGATCGCAGGATTAGTGTTTAGCCCTGTGACTGTGAACCAGAAGGCTTTGGTAGTCCTAATCATTTGCCCCGTTCTTGGAAGATAGACATTATGTCCAGCATAAGCCGGGGCCCCGTCTCCAAAAGCGGTTCTAACTAAAACCGTTCCACCAGGCAGACTATTATTGATCAGAGGCGAGGCTGCTGAAGCTATTGAACTGTTAGTCGTAAGAGACACCATGTAGCTCCCGGGCAGCAGGATAGGACTCGTGGGAAACGTGAAAGTGATAGGAGCCAAGACTGAAGTTAGGGGTCCGGCGAAAGGATTCGAACTAGCAAGAGATGCTCCGATTGGAAACCCTACATTTCCAGACGATGACGGATTCGTGTTTCCTCCAGTTCCAATTGGTATCGCGTCAGTTCCCGGGGTCCCCTGAATCTTCCAAATCTGAGCTACCCACGCTCCCGTCCATGAAGCTGTCTGATTCATTTCAAACTGGACAGAACCGATCTGCCAATTGAGCCCGGCGAATGTAAAGCTCTGCGCAAAGAAAGATGATTCAACCCCCGGAATCGGACTAGCTGAACCATACAGCGAAGTTACCGGAGAGGGATGAAAACTGTCCAGAGTCGCCGGAACCCCTATAGTATTTCCAGTTAGATAGGTGAATACGAATTTTCCTCCGGGAGCCTGAACACAGGTCGAATTATAGTTGTATCTGACCTGTGAGAAGTCTGGCGCGTGAAAAGTCAGCTCTAGAGCTGAATGAGATAGCCTGCAAAAGTTAGGAGTGGTACAGGGAGTGCCAGAAATGACCCATGAAACTTTGATGTTGCTACTTCCCGAAAAGCCTGAAACATCGGTCGTCAGCATTGGCTGAGTCGTAGGAGTATTAGAGTTCCTGATTGTCTGGCCTGAAGTTTCTGTAACTATGACTGTTCCGGCTGGAAGCTGAAGCTCAAAGGCTTCAATGATCAGGGAAGACGCCGAGCCGACTGTCAAAGCTATTGTTGATGAATCAGTAGGGTTAACGGTTCTCTGTTCCGTTCCTGTCGTTCCGATTCCGATTGTTCCAGAATAGTCCATCGCGGTTATTGACTGCCATATCTCGTTATGGGGAGCCGTCGAAATCGTTATCGTATCGCTGCCTGTCGCGCTGGCCGAAGCCGTATAGATGCAAGTATTCGCTCCTCCACCTACAACGTCCGGGGACTGAACCCTGAGAGTGTAACTGTTAGTCTGAGTGTCAGAGATCGCTATTGCGCTGGCGACAGAACAGCCAAAATCGAAAGAGTTAGAGCCGATCATTGTAAGAACGATAGTATCGCCCGAAGTAACAGTTAGAGCTGGAAGGCTCGTACTCATTCCGGAGATAGAACCGTTGACCTTAGAATTGAAAGTGTAAGGCCCCGTTGCTCCCACTGGGCCGTTGAAGTTACGATCAGTGAAGATATTGGTCCTCGTATGGCTGAAGCTAGTGTTGTAGTCTCCAGCATTGACAATAGGTATCACATTGTAATTGTGCGATATTGCGAAGATGAGGCTGAGAGAAAGAAGTGTTCCTAGTAGGAGAATCTTCTTCTTAGTGAACCGTCGACCTGAACGTTTGCCCCAGTGTCCTAGTTCGCCGTATCGGCCATTGTTCCGTATGAGAGGCAAATCATTCCCCATCCCACATGAACTGGCCTCCGCGTTCTACCTTCCTGAAAAACTTGCTCCAGAAATTCTTCCTAGCCCTTCTCATCGACGGAGAGTTCCACCATCCACGGGATACTCTCTGTACGCGGCGTGCTGAGGAATAAAGATCGGGGCCTTTCTTTCCAGCCCCTAATCCCCCGGGAGTTTCTTTCTTCTCCTTGAACAGTGGCACTTTCTAGGCTGCTCCTCGGATATGGCGTATGACCACGAAGATCAAGAGGAAGATTGCGAGTGCTAGCGCTCCGAAGCCTCCTAGATAGACTAGTGGCATGAATTGCGAGCCTGCGACTACTGCTTTGCCAAGATTTCCGTTGACTGCTGTCTGGTTCGATGCGGGCAGTGAAGAGAACAGAGATGTTGACGAGAGCTGTGCCCCGAAGACGAGGGCGAGTGTTCCTCCGAAGACTGCTATGATAATTGCAGCTACGATCAGGAGTGTGTTGCCGATTCCAGCGCCTCCACCACTTCCACCTCCGCGGGCGTTAGTGAGACTTGGAGGTACGCCGAGACTCATCGCAAAATCTGAAAGGTCCATTGAGAGACCTGTATTCATCATTTCAAGATGACAGCCTATTCGGTTGCGGATTCTGTCTTCTCTCTCGACTTAAAAGCCTTTACAGCCCGTTCAGCCATGATACCGATTGAGGGAAGAAGAATCAGAAAGTAGAACCAGAGCTGCCAGAAGCGGTTGTAGTTGCCCTGGGTCGAGAGAATCGGAGTGTAGATTACAAACGCGATCTGGCTCGGAAGATCCGGGAACTTTGTCAGGGGTCCGAGAAGGACTCCCCAAGGATTCAAGATTCCTAGAAGACTGAGCCACATTGGAGGCAGATTGTAGGGAGCCTGGTTAAACTCGTACCATGAACTGAACATGTAAAGAACTAGGACTAGACGATGATTACGGATCTTCCACATCAGAAACCCATCGACAAGTGCAGTTATGGTGACGTATCCTGAAGCAGTAGGGTAGATTCTGAAGACTGCTTCTGAGACTGCATACCATAGTATGCCGTAGGGAGCCTGCCAGTCTGTTCCCTGAAACGGGTGCTCCAGCGCGGGGATTATTGCCCCGAGAATGTCCGGCTTGTGACTGATGATGTATTCTACTTCTGACAGCCGGAAGACTGTCAGGAATAGAATCGCGTAAACGACGATAAAATCCCATCTTTTATAGGGACCTGACAATTTCCTCTGGAGCCACTTGAGCCAGCCTATCAAGATAGAATCAGACCGGTACACCCGGGTCCTAGCTCAGACGGTTGCAAAAGCGTTCACTGACCCCGATTTTCTAATGACGATGCGCTTCTCGTCTCTTTATGAGGCTGAAGAGTTCGACAATGCGCTCGTCTTCGCAAGCTGGCACTTCCTCCTGGAGACGGGAATCGCCCAGATGAAAGACTATGTAGCATCGTTGGAAGAGAATCTTGTCGAGAAGGGTCTGCATGCTCCCTATGATATTCCGGTTGAACAGATGATCCGTATTGAAGAGCTGCTTGAGAGGTTCAGAAAGTTCGATGACAAGGTTCCTATCGACTCGAAAGAGAACATCAAGATCATCCGCAACTATCTACGAGCCTACAACCAGTCACTAGGCTACGGTATCATCATGTACGATATGCATCAGGCGCTCTTGAACGGTCGCTATGCTGAGAAGGGAGGACAAGGACGGAAAGACGTGAAGGATGTGACTAAGACAATGTTGCAGCGAGGACAAGATATACAGTTCGGTGAAGAAGACGGCCATGATCGCAGCTTCGTCGATAAGGTCCTCAGACGGAAGTAGACATTTCAGATTCTATTCTTCTAATTACCTTTCGAGCCAACTGGTCGCTGCATGGAGGATCAACAAGGGACCCGACAGATAATGCGGATAGTTTCCAGTTTCCTAGTTTGTCTTTGATGCTGTATCTAAGAGGCTCTTTCTTAACAGCTTCGTAGACTCTGTAGAAGACTGAATCATTAGTTTCTTCTTTCTTCTCCGCAAACTCTGTCTCCTTATAGGCGTCTCGGTTGAACTCTTCTCGTCGCTTCTCATACTCCGTCGCTAGTTTCGGTCTTGGTAGCTGAACTTCTCCAAGATATGGCTTCCAGAATGGAGGAGTTCCGAACTTGTTACGTTTGATACGGTGAACCTTAGCTAGACCTGCTTCTTTCATCTGAGCCTCTAACACCATTATCTCCCTAAGCGCGATGTCGAGATCATCGAAAGAAGGTAAGGCGAATCCTAGGTCTCTCATTCGATAACGACTCGCGGTCTTTGCGAAACTGGTTACTGCCTTGTTCACTTCCTTGTACCAGTCACGCTTCTGTAATCCCTTCGTAGGATCATCCCATAGGACTCCGGCCCACTCTCCAGATGGAAGCTCGTTGAGTATGGTCCAGAATTGTTTGGGAACAAAGACGATCTGGTCAACTGTGAAGTCTGGGTACATCTTCTCGAACGCTGAGAGCATCCAGTAGGTCTTGCCGATTCCTAATGATTGTCCAGTGCTGCACATGAGGAGGTTCTTGTGACGTTCATGGCGACGCTTCCAAGAGTCAAAGAACCAACTATGCCTAACGTAGTAGGGTTTAGGTTGTACGAGCTCAGTCATCCGCGAAGTCTCTCGGAGGTTTGAACTTCAACTGACCGTTTCGATGCAACAGTCTTAGGACTGCCCTGTAGACTTCGTGAGCCTGATCTCCTCCCTTCATGTCAGCAG
>Ga0210405_10005109_pt1 | contig 12093 bp, 7 predicted proteins | sample IncBWH11MmetaG_FD_155492 | JGI IMG/M metagenome (GOLD analysis project Ga0210405, IMG submission 155492) | Forest soil microbial communities from Barre Woods Harvard Forest LTER site, Petersham, Massachusetts, United States - Inc-BW-H-11-M | ecosystem: Environmental > Terrestrial > Soil >... | reverse complement strand
GCATCAGCCCCCGGTCGCGAGCCATAATGTCGAGATGAAGTGATGTCCAGTCGGCCAGCAACACAGACTCGCTGCCCTGCCCCTCGTATGTCTTGACATACCCGCTGCAGGCCTCGCAGTAGTCGATCCGCAGGCCAGCCTCTCCCTCGACCGCCACGACCGCAAGCCGGTGATCGTCTTCACTTTGACAGAACGGACAACCGGTTCGCCGATACCGCCAACGTGAGCGACAACAACAGCACGAGAGAAATCGGAGACGTCCAGGATCATTTCCGATCAATTGAGCCATGGCAGCGAGCTCCCCACAAACAGGGCAGTAGGAGCGGAGCCAGCGCTCCTCGTCGCGCCAGCCGCTGAACGCGTCCACTACCGGACAGAGATAATGAGCCAAGACCGTCCACCCTAAGTAACGAAGCAGGCCCGGATTCGCGGGCGTCAACGAGTCGTTCTCGAGTAGCCACGCCAAGGCTCTTCGGGGCAAATCGCGGTCAGCGTGTAGCTGAGCCTCCAGAGTGCGGCGATCCTGCGCCAGCTTTTCCGGCAAGGGTGTCGAAGCTAATACCTCGACCAGTGAAGTAAGAGCCCTCTCCACCATGCGAAAGTCGATCGCAACCCTCGGGCTCCGCAGTAACGGTATGCCGGCATGAAAATCGTCAAGGTAGTCGTCCCAGCTTGGAACACAAGCACTGGGAATGTGGACCTCAGTCACCGCAGCATCGATCAGCGCTTGCAGATCTGCCATTCTTTGGAGGTATGGATGCTTTACCAACCAGACATCCCGAGTCATGAAAATCAGTCTCCCTGCGTGGCTTCTTGCTTGGGGAGTAGCGGCATGAGTCTGGCGCCAAGCCCGAAAAGGAACATGGTTGCGGCGATGAGTCCAACCGAGATTCCCCACTCAAAGATCGAGGGGGAATAGGAGGCTGGTGCGACTTGAGGCATTGGCCCTTTCAAGTGCATGGCAAAAAGAACTACATTCACCCGGTTGAAGGTAACGCCCATCGCGGTCAGAAGCGCGCCCGCGAATAGGAACCCGGGGCGTGCCCTTAGGCTGGCACGGGCGAGGAGAGACAAAGGAACAAGCCCTCCCAACGCAATCTCAGTTGCGAAGAGCGCCCCCATGCTTCCAGAGAATGCGCCTGCGAACTGGCCGCGAATGGCCATGTCACCAAGACGGAAGACCAAATAGACCAGGAGCGAATAGAAGGTAATCTTTCCCATTGCGGCCAGTTGATCCATCCGCAGGGGCCGCTTCCACCCTTTTGCGATCCACATCTCGATCAGGATAATTAGCGACATGCCTGCGGCGATCGCGGACAAGAAGAAAGAGATGGGCATCACTGGAGACCACCACTGCGGAGCGAGCTTGTCCGGCATCAGCAGGAACAACGACCCCAGAGAACTCTGGTGCATGGTAGAGAGCGTCACCGCAGCAATGGCCAGCATGATGGGTTCAGCTTTCTTGTCCCTTGCTCGGAAGGCCCAGGCGAGAAAAGAAAATACGACCGCACTGAACACCGCATAGGCCAGTTTTCGCGAAAGCAAGTACACGAACAATGTCAGCGCAAACGCTACGTAGGTGCTGGACCAGCGCTGCCAGACGTACATTGCTTTCTGGAGTCCCCAGCGCTGAAAGGGTACCGGGAGAAACTCCAGGAGCAGGATCGTGACGTAGAGCCCCACACACCACGACACTTCAAACATAGCCGACTGTTCGGGAGCCTGCAGGCCAAGTTGATAAAAATGCCACGGCAATCCGAGGTCTGCGATGAGAGTGACCGTAACAAAGGAGTAGCTCAACAGTCCCAGCAATACGGCCGACCGGCCCATGGAGTAGAGATCTTTCCGCTGAAAGACGTAAATGAACCCTGCGGTCGCGAACGCGCCAGCAGCCACAGCGATCCAAACAAGGTCGAAGACAATCCAAAGTCCCCAGGCATAGGTGTTCGACAGGTTTGTGCTGCCGCCAAGGCCCAAGGCGAGTCGGGCAATGAGAGAAATGCCGCCGAATGCCATGATCGCGAGAAGTATCCGATTGAACGGAGTGAACAGCTTGTACGGGAGGGACTCGAACTCTATGTGGTGGTTCTGGTCCTCGGGGCGTGGGGCTTCCATTCGGCCCTTCGCCATTGCAGACGTCCTGCGTTTCAAGAAGGCATAGGTGCCACCTAACAAGGCGCCCACAGCCAACACGGCTGGGGGGACGCCATGCAAAGCCATTCTCGAGAGTCCCGGATACGCCTTGGCGCCAACATCGGGGAATCCAATCTTCTCGAAGGGAACGGAGGACAAGTACAACACACTGGTGCCACCCGCTTCCTTTTCTCCGTAAATGTGGTCAACATATTTGTCAGGGTGGCTGGAAATGCGGTTGTGTGCCTCTTGAAGGATTTCATCCCGGGTCCCGAAACGTAGACAATCAGCCGGGCAAGCCTTGACGCAGGCCGGAGTGACAACGTTTTCGCGGTACAGCTTGCCCTCATCGAGGCTAAGTGACTGCCCGTTGCGCGCCAATGGAACCGGCTGGTCGGAGCGGTCCGCACAATGAGTGCACTTCTGGATTTTCGGAGCAAGCGAGTCCCATTCCGCTGTGGGCACCCCCCAAGGGCACGCCCAGATGCAGTAGCGACAGCCGATGCATTTGTCCGCATCGTAGATGACGGGCCCATCGGATCGGCGATCCAGGGCCGTCGTCGGACAGGCCGAAGCACAGGCTGGCTCTAAGCAGTGCAGACAACGCCGCATGGTGAAAAGGTAGTGCAACCCTCCAGGAGCTTTCTCGTCGGGCAGCTCATGAAAGGTGATCAGGGTGAGAGTGTTCGCGCTGAGAGTGGCAGGGTTCTGAAAACCCAGGTTGAAATCCAACTCGGTCTCTTCCCCTTCACGATCGTTCCATTGTTTGCAGGCAACCTGACATGCGCGACAGCCGATGCACTTGGTGATGTCGACCAGCGTGGTCTTGATGGGCGTCTCGGCTGCAGGATGTGTCATGATCTTCTCCGCAGAACCTTGGATTCCGCCGCGTGGTCGTGCGCTTTGACCACGTTAACCAGGCAGGCCTTCGTCTCCTGAGTTCCAGCGCCTGGGTCGACGGCATCGATTGTCAGGTGGTTCACGCTCGGGCCTGTCGAAAGCCCCTTGTAGCCCCAGTTGTATGGCATCCACACGACAGTTACTTCACGTCCGTCGACCTGGAGGGTCTTCATTCTGGGTGTGACCACAGCTTTCACCGTCAGTTCGCCGCGGGCCGAAGACACTTTCACCCAGTCCCCCGTTTTCAGCGATAGCTTTTGCGCAAGGCTTTCCGGCATTTCGAGCATGGGCTCCGGAACGAGCTCGTTCAACCACGGAATGTTGCGCGTCGAGGAACCCCCGCACCAGTGTTCCGCGACGGTTGAGGTCATGAGCACATAGGGAAACTCCGCGACCGTACCGATCGGCTGGTAGGATTTGATGCGCGGATACTTCAGCAACGGGTTGTGGTTCACCTTCGGGTGTAGGACGTTCTTCACCGGACTCTCGACAGGCTCGTACATTTCCGGCAGTGGGCCGTCCTTTGGCACGTAGGCGACGTCGCGGGGAAGCTGCGGGTTCTTCGGATCCGGGTCCTCGTAGACCGCCGCGAAGAGGCGCCCGACACCTTCCGCACCCAAGTGGAATGCTCGCTGGCCATTCGGCGTATTCGGTCCGTCGGTCAAGACAGGGACGTCCGGCACGTCGTATCCCGTCCAACGCTCGGCTTTCTCGTCCCACCAGACGATGGGCTTCGATCCCGGATATGGTTTACCATGTCGATCGCACGACGCGCGATTGTAGAGAATGCGCATGTTGTTCGGCCAAGTCCACGCGAAGTTCGGAAAGAGACCGAGACCTCCCGGATCTGTAAGCGAGTCCCGGCGTTTGGAGAGGTTCACTCCACCCGCAAAAACCCCCGCGTAAATCCAGGCTCCGGAAGAGGTCGAGCCGTCGCCCTGCAGGTCTGCCACTTTGTTGACGAGATCGCCGGCCTTCAGACCGGCGCTCGGAATGTCGCGCAGCGCCCGCCCGTTGATCTCGCGGAGGACGTCCTCGGCAGTGGTGTAAGTCCAAAGGGACTTCTTAATGATCTCGTCCTTCGGGTCGGCCGAATCTTTAACCAAGTCGCGCACTCGCCGGAATACAAGATCGACGATTTCGCCGTCCGGTTTGGCTTGCCCGGGAGGCTTCACTGCCGCGTGTCGCCACTGCACCATGCCACCCGAGTTGCTGATGGTTCCGTTCTTTTCCATGAAGAACGAGGCGGGTAACAAAATCACTTCCGTCGAGATAGATTTAGGGTCGACATCGGGGCGCCGCCAGAAGGTCGCCGTTTCTGTCTCCCAGATCTCCTGAACTACCAGCATCTCGAGCTTCGCCATCGCATCGAACGTTAGCTTCAGGTTGGGCGTCGTCACCGCCGGGTTCTGGCCGACAATCCACAGCATCTTCATACTTCCGGCGAGGGCGTCCTCGAAGATCGACATCGTGCCGTAGTCTTTCGCGGCGCTTCGCTTGGGCAGCCAGGCGTAGGCGAAATCGTTCTCGGGAGTGGCTGCGTCTCCATAGAACGCTTTGAGCGTGTTGACGATGAATTTGCGGTCTCCGGTCCCGTTCCTTTTCGTGTACTCCGCAAGCGTGGGCTCCGTGTGGGCGGGGTAGTTGAGATAGCCGGGCATGTAATTGTTGAGCACGCCCATGTCGCACGCCCCCTGAACGTTCGGCTCGCCACGCAGCGCGTTAACGCCGCTGCCCGGCTTGCCGACGTTGCCGAGCAAGAGTTGCAGAATGGTGAACGAGCGGATTCCCTGCACGCCGGTTGTGTGCTGGGTCATTCCGAGCGCGTACAGGATGGCTCCCGGCCGATTCTTGGCCATGGTTTCTGCGATCTGCTGGATCTGAGCCGCCGGTATGCCGGTGATGCGCTCACCCATTTCGAGCGTGTACCGTGAATTGAACGTCCTGAGGCATGTGAAGACGCATTGCGGGTCATCCAGGCTCGCAGCGACGAGCGGCTTGCCTTTCGCATCAAGCTGATAACCCCAGGTTTCCACGTGGTACTTGTGTTTCTCTTCGTCGAACCCGCTGAAGAGTCCTTCCTTGAACTCGAAACCTGCGTGGATCAGGAAAAGGGCGTTGGTATGGGTTGTGATGTAGTCCTCGTCGTACAGCTTGCGCACGATGATGTAGTTGATCATCGTATTAAGGAGCGCAGCGTCTGTACCAGGACGGATGCGCGCATACATGTCGGCCGTCGCGGATGTCCGGGTGAATCGAGGGTCGACGTGGATGATCTTCGCCCCATTTTCTTGGGCCTTCCGAATCCATTTGAAGGCCATGGGGTGGTTCTCCGCCACGTTGCTGCCTTCCACCAGAATCGCCTTGCAGTGCTGCAGGTCGACCCAGTGGTTGGTCATCGCCCCCCGCCCGAATGCGGCCCCCAGACCGGGGACCGTGGGGCTGTGTCAAAGGCGCGCCTGATGCTCGACGAATGCGGTACCGAGCAGGCGCGCCGCCTTCTGGAAAAGGTAGCACTCCTCGTTGGTATTTTGTGCGCCGCCCATGAAGGCGATCGCGTCCGTCCGGTTGACCGGAACCTCCGCGTCGCCAAGTTTCTCCGTGGCGACCCAGGTCGCATCGCGTGTCTTCCGGATCTTTTGCGCGATCCGTTCCACCGCGTTTTCCCACGTGATTTCCTCCCAGCGATCGCTGAACGGCGCCCGGTAACGCGGCGTTGTAAGTCGATTCGGCGAGGCGTGGGTCGCGAACATTGATATGCCCTTGACGCACAGCGATCCGCGGTTGACGATGTGATCGTAGTCGCCTTCCATTGCAATCAGCTTTCCTTCGCGTACGGCCGCGATCATGCCGCATCCGCACGAGCAGAAGTTGCACGAGGTCGTGAACTCCCTGACATCTGCGAGTTTTAACTCTTGGTTGGCGGCCCGCACCGTGGGGAAATCGAGAAGGCCATCGAGCGCGAGTCCGACGCTGCCGCCCACGGCCGTTCTTAACCAGTCTCGGCGGTTGACTCTGGTTAGGCCGTTTGTTGCCGCATGACCTTCCATTTGACTCCGGGCCTCACTCTTGATTTCCTTATCGCCAGTTTCATCCATGGATACGATTCGGTCTGCCTTTTGAGAGTGAAACAATCTACCGGTGCAGTTACCGTCTTCTAAGACCCCACGTTCGATCCACTGGCTGGCCCCAATCCTGGGTCTGATGCTAGAAGGAGCCCGACACGAGGGAAACTAGGGTTTTCCCTAGTTCTCATTTCCACGTGTGCTCTCTAGACTCCCTTGGGTGCAGGATGTGGTTTTTTATTCCCTGGGGTTTCAATGAGCGCCACGAGTAAAAGGCCGGCATGGTTCCTGCTGACTCAACACTGGCTGAGTTTGCTGGGCGTGGGGTTGGTTGCCACTGCTTTGATTTCGTGGCTCTTTGTGTTGCCGCAACAGATTCGCGGACACGTCGATAATCCCTACGTCGGCATCGTTGTGTTCCTTGTTCTTCCGGCAATCTTCTTCACTGGGTTGGGGCTGATTCCGATCGGTGTCTATCTGAGCAAGCGCCAGATTCGGAGAGGGCTGGCGGAGGAGACCTTCGATCGCAAAACGGCACTGCAGCGCATGGCCTGGTTTATCGGCGCCACAACTCTACTGAACATCTTGATTGGAACCCAAGTCACGTATCGGGCCGTCAAGCATATGGAAACTCCACAATTCTGCGGAGCGACCTGTCACACGATGAACCCCGAACTGGCCGCCTATCAGAATTCGCCTCATTCGCGGGTCGAATGCGTCGAGTGTCATGTGGCGCCGGGTGCGGCCGGTTGGATCAACAGCAAAACGAACGGAATTCGTCAGCTCGTCGAAACAGTACTAAAGACGAGTCCGAGGCCAATTCCTTCCGGTCTGGAGAGCAACCGTCTCGTACCCGCGAGAGAGACATGCGAGAATTGCCATTGGCCGCGGAAGTTCGGTGGCGTGCGTCTGCGCGTATTCAGCAAATATGCCGACGACGAAGCAAACACACGATCGGCAACTGTTCTTCTGATGTTGGTGGGTGGAGGCCGGATCTCCGGAATTCACGGTGCTCACCTTGGTCAAGGTGTTCACATCCGTTTTGCCGCAGCTGACGCGAGCCGGCAGACCATTCCGTGGATCGAATACCGGAATACGGATAAAGGAGAGGTCCGGCGCTTTGCTACTCCGGAAGCTTCACCGGGTTCGGTCAAAGCACTTCCACAATTCGACATGGAATGCGTGGACTGTCATAACCGCCCGACGCATGCCTTCGACTTACCAGAGCGAGCGATGGACAAAGCGCTTGCGCTTGGTGACATCGCCGTAACGTTACCTTACATCAAGAAAAAAGGTGTGGAGTTGCTGAAAGCAACCTATGGGTCAAGTACGGAAGCGGCGGAGAAATTACCCACGGCGCTCATTAGTTTTTATCAGCAGAACTATCCCGACCTCTACGCAAATCGTTCTGAAGACATCCATCAGGCTGGCCGGGCCGTTCTTGCGATTTATGAGCGCAACGTTTTCCCGGAGCTGAAAATTTCGTGGGGCACCTATCCGAACAACCTGGGCCACATGGACTTTCCCGGCTGTTTCCGTTGTCATGACGGCTCGCACACAGCCGGAGATGGCAAGACCATCACCCAGGACTGCAACAGTTGCCATGAGCCCCTCGCAATGGATGAGGCGTCACCGGAGATCTTGAAAACGCTCGGAATCTCGGAACGGATCTCGAGCCTCCAGAAACAATGATTCTTACGATCTGCGGATTGGTGAGTTGAGCGCAACATGAAAACTTCACACAAGGAAGGAGCGTTCGTATGAACTGCAAGCAGGTGCTTAGTTTGGTAGCGATGTTAGTGGTTCTGTCTCTGGCTTCATGGGCAGGGGACGATGGGGTGGCCCTTTACAAGAGTAAGTGTGCGGGTTGCCACGGCGCTAACGGTGAGGGCAAACCAGCGGTAAAAGCTCCCGCACTCAAGGGTACGACGCTGGAAGTAGGTCAAATCGTGGAGCAGATAACTAAAGGCACGTCGGGTAGCAAGGCACCGCACAACAAGGGCATGTCTGGGCTTAACGACGAGCAAGCCAAGACGATCGCTGAGTACATCAAGACTCTCAAATAGGCTGAAGATTAATCCGAACTGCCTGGCATCGATTGTTGCCCCTTACACAGGTTCGAACAGAACCCGCCTGTGCGAGTCGCGAAACGATAGGTTCGGCTGTGAAGACGGGAGGAATGCGGAGACAACTCCGCGCTTCGGGTGCAAGGTTTGATCCACTACGCCAACGTATCGACCACTCTCGGGCGATATCGCAGAGCGTGAATTCGTTGATAGTCGAAGCAGTGGAGTCGATGCTCAAGGCGATTTTTGCGGAACGGTTCAAACGCGGAGAACTGATGTGTCGAAGGGGGACAGAATTATGACTCCATCAATTTCAAAGAAGTTTGCTTCTCCGGTTGCCGCGTTTGTGTTGGTTGTCCTATTGCGAACGGCAACACTAGCGGAAACTACGAAGGTGGAAGGCGTCATTGTTGGAAGAAGCGGCAGCGAGATCATCGTGGAGTACCTGCAGGGGACAGAGCTGGCGTTTCTGCTGGACGACAGCACGAAGGTGTCGCAGACCGGCGGGTTGTTTAAGGCGCGGCGGACGGACAAGTCGATGGCGGCGCTGATCCCGGGCCTGAAGGTCAAGGTGGAGGGTGAATACAATCAAGATCGAAAGCTGATTGCAAGATCGGTGAAGTTCAGCGGCGGCGACCTGGAGAAAGCGCAGCTTGCCGAGGCAGCCAACCGCCAGCACCGCGAGGAAACGGAACAGCACAAAGCCGAATTGGAAAAGCAAGCGGCAGCGCTGAAGGCACAGAATGAGCAGCTGCAGTTGCACAAGGAACAACTGGCTTCGCACAAGGCCGAGATCCAGGCGGCGGTTGCGCGCTTTGGCGACCTCGACGATTACTACATCCTCGATGAGGTGACGGTGTACTTTGGGAATGGCAAGGTAAAGGTTGAGCCGAAGTACGAAGCACCGTTGCTGGAACTGGCCTCGAAGGCGAAGGGTGTCGAGGGGTACGTGATCGAAGTGACGGGGTATGCGTCGTCGACGGGCAACACCGAAGTAAACCAGAAGCTCAGCGAAGACCGTGCGAACAATGTGACGAACATCCTGCGGCAAAAAGCAAACGTGCCCCTGACGCGGATACTGGCGCCGGGAGCGATGGGAGAGTCGCGACAGGTCAATAATGACAAAAGCGCCGAGGGACAGGCGGAGAATCGTCGCGTGGTAGTACGCGTATTGCAGAACAAGGCGATTGCCGGGACCTAACGATAACCTTCGGGCCGACACTAATACTACGCAGTTGGTGGTCGCAATCAGGCGTTATTGATTAAGCGCTCCACCTTTGCGTCGTTTGCGGTAATCACGATTCACTTGGGCTAGCTTATCTGACTCATCGGTTGCCAGGTATAGGGTCTGCGAAGGCAACGCAATCGCGGCCCCTGCCTTCTGAATCATATCCATGATGCCATAGAGCAACTCTTCCTGGATCTCTAGAAAATTGTTCCAGTCGGAGGCAAACACGTAGGCGAAAATCTCTACATCGAGGGAAGAAGCACCGAAACGCACAAATCGGACACGCACGGAAGACAGGTCGACATTGTCGTGACCACCAAGCAGGGTGCGAACGCTAGCGCTGAAAGAGCGCAACTGGATTGCGGTTGTGTCGCAGTGCAATCCGACCACCGGATGAAACAAGAACCTGTCCCGTACTGAAAGGGTTTCCAGCCTCATATTCGCGATCTGCCCGTTGGGCAAACTCACTACCGTACGATCTACTGTGCGGATACGGGTTGAGCGAAGCCCGAGTTCCTCCACCGTACCCTGGATATCACCTAGGCTCAAAACGTCTCCAACACGCACCGCTTGGTCGGCGATCAGGGAAACGCCGGCAATTATGTTTTCTAGTGTCTTCTGGGCTGCCAGGGCAACGGCAATGCCGCCGACTCCGAGTCCGGCTCAGGTAGCCGTCAGATTTATGCCAAAGTGGTGTAGCGTGAACAGCAAACCAGCGAAGAGGATGAGTCCATCAATCAACCTTCGAACCAGACGTAAGGCCGAAGCGGCTCCGCTCAAACTCTGGCGACGCCTGACCAGTGAACGTTCGCCAATCTCGTTCAAGAGGATTAGCAACCACATGCACGCAACAACCACAATCATCAATGCTGTGGTAGACCAGAATTGCCGTGCCAAGAGGGGCAGAGGAACCGTCGAGACCAGCCGTCGGATAACGAGCGCAACAAGTAGCAGACGAAATGGAGGCCGCAGTACCCGGGGATTCGGTAGAGCGGCATTTCGGCTCAGCTTACGCCGCACGACACCGGCAGCTAAACTGAGAATGCGATTCAATACTCCCGTCAGCAGGTAGAGGAGCGGCATCCCCACAAAAACCGCCACCCACTCAAAGAGGGGGATTTCAGCCACCCGAGTTGTGATCATGAAATCCGGCAGAAATCTTTCGAGGGGGGACTTATTCAGCTCCTGGAAAGCATCGGGAATCGAGGACAGGGTCTTCCGGGAGAAAAGCCAGACTTTTCCCGCCTTTCCGCGATCTACGCGTTCGACCAGAATGTCAAGGTCACCGTTAGCGGTTTGTATTACCCCGACCAAGTCTTCGTCAGGCTTGAGCGGATCTCGCTGGGAACCCTCGGGTTCATCGCTAATTTCGTTGAGCCGAGCAGGAAGACGACGATCGATGACTGCGGCAAGTTGGCTTGCCAGAGCCTCGGCATCTGCACCCCGCAGGGAAGTATCCAGGTAGAGCGCAGCGAGCCCCGTATTTCCTTTCCGTGCGGCGCTTAGCAGACCCAGCACTGTCCCTCGAGGTGTGCCACGACCGATAGTGTCGGTAGGGGACGCGGGCGGCGGTTCGGAGGTTGTAGCAGATTTGGCAGGGGCAGCCTGGGACCACAGGGTTGGGCAAGACAGCAAAAGCAAAGAAAGTATGACGGCTCTACCCAGGTGCAGGAGTCCGGTGCTCTGTAAACAGTTGGACATCAAGTCTGCCATGTTGGTGTCGGAATTGGAAAGCTGAATGAAATCCTCTCTCGATTGCGAGAATCGGAGGTTGTCGGTGAAGCGTACACCGCCCTTGGGAGCAAGGGGTTGGACCACGAAAGACTCTGCACTCCGCACCGTCTCCAATGACGGAATTGGTCTTGTCTAGCAAGTCGAACAAAGTATTAGACGTTGGCGTCATTGTCAGGGTCCCGCGGCTTCCCCACTCTGTCGAGTCTGGCCTGTTCTGCGAAACAATTGCCTCCACCTTGGAAAAAGGCTCACTCTAAAAACAACCCTAGAATTGTCTCGAGGTCTGCGCAACTAGGGAAATCCCTAAACGTGCCGTCCTTTTTGACTATTTACATCGAGAATGAAGGCCGGGGCGGCTGGCCATATACTGAGTTAAGTAAACGTTCTTGGTGTCGATGCCACCCTTCGGAATTCGTTGATGGTGGGAGGAGTGGGTTCATGCTTAGGGTGATTTTGCGAAGAGGTCCGAACGCAGTGAACTTTTGAATCGGCGCACACCAGCCCTCCAATTCCTCTGGCTAGAAAACACTACCTCGTCAACATCACGATAACCGGGCCCCAGGCGGTCAGCAGGATGTTGCCGATGGCATACGGCACCGTGTATCCGAGTGCCGGTAGCTTGCTGTCGGCTTCATCCTGAACCGCACGCAACGCTGCCGTTGCCGTTCCCGCGCCCGCGCAGGCACCGAGCAGAATCACCGGGTTTAGATTCAACACGTAGCGTCCGAAGAGAACAGCCATCACGTGCGGCATCAATGCGACGAGGAAACCCACCAAGAGAAGGCTCGGCCCCGTGACGCGCAGACCCGTGACGAAGCCGGGCCCGGCATTCAAGCCAACGACGCCGATGAAGACCGCGAGGCCGACGGTGTCGAAGACCCAGAGTGCTGGTTCGGGGATGCGTCCGAACGTTGGCCGGACGGATCGCAACCACCCGAACACGAGACCCATGATCAGCGAGCCGCCG
>Ga0210405_10005108_pt1 | contig 12094 bp, 6 predicted proteins | sample IncBWH11MmetaG_FD_155492 | JGI IMG/M metagenome (GOLD analysis project Ga0210405, IMG submission 155492) | Forest soil microbial communities from Barre Woods Harvard Forest LTER site, Petersham, Massachusetts, United States - Inc-BW-H-11-M | ecosystem: Environmental > Terrestrial > Soil >... | reverse complement strand
GTCGATTTCCGGTGTGACCGGCTCGGTGTTGCCGCCGGCGGAGCAGGCGCGGGCCGTCAACGACCAGCGCACGCACAACCTCGTGGGCGCGTTGTCGTTCAACGTGCCGCAGGGCTGGCAGCAGGGCACTACGGTGGGGAACATCTTCAAGGACGTGAGCGCCTTCGTCACGTTCCGGGTGCTGTCGGGCCTCCCCTATACGCCCATTCTGAATAGCGGCGGCGGCCAGACGGCGCCGGGCACCAACTTCGGCCTGGTAGCGAGCGCCAGTGGCGACGTCAATTCCGCCACGACGCCGTGGACCAAGTACCTGGATCTCCGGTTGAACAAGGCGTTGAAGTTCGGCCGGCTGGACGTGACGATGTTCGCGGACATCCGGAACCTGTTCAACTGGAAGAACATCACGGGGCTGTTCGCCGAGACCAACGACGTCACCAACGGACTGTACGAGACGCAGGTGATCTCGGGCGAGTTCCCGCTGCTGGCGAACGAGGCCAACGGGAACGGCGCGCTGCGCTCGGACGGGGCGGTGCTCCTCAACAGCTGTGGAACCTGGTCCGGCGCCAGCGGCCCGGTGGACTGCGTCGAGCTGAAGCGGGCGGAAGCGCGCTTCGGCAACGGCGACGGCGTGTACACCGTGGCTGAGCAGGCCAATGCGCTGAACGCTTACTACAACCTGTTCCATGGGGCGTACGGGTTCAACGATTCCCCCCGGGACATCCGGCTTGGCTTCGAGCTGAACTTCTAGGATCGTTGTGGGCGGCGCCGGCGTCATCGCGGCGCCGCCCCAGGTCACTACACCCGAGGAATGAACATGCGTTCAACCTGGTTTACTCCCGCTGCCCGAGTGGGGGGCGCCCTGATGGTCGCCGTGGCGGTGGCCGGATCCACGGCCGCGGCCCGGCCGAAGCCCGGCGTCAAGCACTCGAGCAACCTGTTCGCCCTGACCGCGTCGATCATGCAGGTGAACAACCAGTACTGCCCGGTGATCAACACCGGGAACGTCTGCACCGACCCGTCGGGGAACGGCGTGATCGAGGGCGGTTTCTGGCCCAAGGGCACACCCGACTCCTACATCTTCAATTCCGGTCTCCAGATCGGCGGCAACATCCCGGTAATCCCGGGGTTCGCCTGGTCCGGCGACACGGTCGGGGCGTTCTTCATGGATCCCCGCGGCGACCAGCAGGACGGTGCGCCGATTACGCTGGTCTACAATTCACTCGACGCGGGTGACCAGGCCGGGTGGCCGACGGACGGCATCGTGGCGGACACCGCGATCTACAACGGTGTCCTGCTCGGGCGGAACTCGGTGTCCCAGCAGGACCTCTGGTTCCGCGCCTGGGACGGCAACCCGAACAAGCTGGGCGGCCGGACCCATCCCATGGGCGTTCTGGTGGACGTCCGCGGAATGGCGTGGAATTACCCGAGCGGCAACGAAGACGCGATGTATTTCGTGTATACGTTCACGAACATCACGGACTCGGTCGCCGCCGACTACAACAACGTGACGATCCCGAACCACAGCCCCGCGTATCTCGCGGCCCTGGGCGCGCTGGGCGCGCAATTCCAGCAGCTCAACGGGACCAAGTACGGGATCAGCTTCCCCGCGACCGGATATGAGCTGGACAACGTGTTCTCGGCCTTCTTCGAGGATTGCGACGTCGGCTCCAACGCGGGCTCGAACTACTCGACGCCCGTGCTCCCGTTCCAGATGGGGGTGTGCTGGGCCTCCTACTTCAGTGAGCCCACCTGGCTCGCGGCGGGTGGCTTCCCCAGCTCCATCTTCTCCTCGCCGACGTTCGCTCAGGCGGCCGGGTTCACGTCAGTGAAATACCTCAAGTCGCCCGTGGACTCGACCGGCAAGGAGATCGGGATCACGATGTTCTCCAACACCGTGAACGGGGCGACGGGGTACCCCGACCCGGTGGGCATCAAGCAGATGTACCGGTACATCAGCGGCACGTCGAATCCGGCGCTGGGCGACCTGCCCTGCACGGACCAGGCGAACCACATCAAGCTCCACTACTGCGTGCTGTGGCAAACCGCGGTCGATACCCGGTTCTTCCAGTCGTCGGGTCCGATCAAGCTGCTGCCGGCGCACGCGGCGACGATCGTCGTGGCCTACATCAACGCGCCCCCCGTCAACAACGCCGCGTTCCAGGCGAACTTCGGTGGTGACTTCAAGCCCGGCTTCGCCGCCACCGGCGATTCGATCTTCAAGGATCCATCGGCGGTCACGCCCATCGAGACGGTGATGGGGTGGCAGGGGCAGAGCGACAAGAACGGTGACCAGATCATCGAGCAGAACGAGGTCCAGACGGTGCCGCGTTCGCTCCTCAACAAAGCGCTGGTGGCTCAGGCCGTGTTCGACGCGAAGTTCCTGCTTCCCTTCGCGCCCGAGGCGCCGCCGTTCTATCTGATTCCCGGAGACAACCAGGTCACGATCGTGTGGCAGAAGAGCCGCACCGAAGACCCGGTGGTGGGCGGTGACCCGTACTACGCGATCGCCAGCGATCCGACCAACGCGCTGTACGATCCCGACTTCCGTCACTTCGACACCGAGGGGTATCGGATTTACCGCGGCCGTACGCCCGGTCAGCTGACCCTGGTGGCGCAGTTTGACTACGCCGGCACCCAGATGGTCGACTATACGGGGCAGTTCAACTGGGGAAACTGCGCGCCCGAGCTGGGCGTTAATGCGAGCAATCCCAACAGCACCTGCCCCATTCAGTTCGACAGCCTCACTCACCCGGGCAGCCCGGGCGTGGCGGTTGCGTTGGTGGGGAATGTCGTTCAGGTCCCCCCCGGCGGACGGGTCAAACTCTCCGACGGGTCGATTCTTGTGACCCGGGCCGACACGGCCGTCACCGGTGGCGCTTCCGGCCTCCCGGCCCTCGCGGATAACGGCGTGGCGTTCGCGTTCGTGGACCGCGGCGTCCGCAACCTGTTCCAGTACTTCTACGCCGTCACCGCGTTCGACATCAACTCGCTGGTTTCGGGCCCTTCGTCGCTCGAATCGGCGCGGGTGACCAAGGGGACGACCCCGCGGGCCGCGGGCGGCAATGCGGTCGCGGCGGGTCCGACGACGTCCCAGTTGCTGGGCGCCAACGGAGTCGTGCTCAATCCCTCGGCCGCGGGTCCCACCATCAACGCGGCGACGGGTGAGTTCTCGGGACCGCAGCCGCCGACCAGTTCGTTCGCGATTACCGGTCTGGCGGTCTACGCGGATCAGCTGATTCTTCCCAACTACACGGTGAAGTTCATCGTCGACTCCGTGGTGGCCCAGGCCTATCACACCGGGAACTACTTCCTTACGGCGATCGCCGGGGTCGACACGCAGAAGGTGGTCTACTCCGGCTCGAGCTACGGCGACGTGGATGGCACCGTGGACAACATCTTCGGTGCGCTGATTCCGGCCGACTCGGCCAAGTCGGTGAAGTCAGGGCTCGGCGGTCTGCCGTTCGCGGGCAAGCTCCAGGGGGACCTGGCGGTTTCGCCCCCGACGTGGTTCTCGGGGATGACCGAGATGGACATCATCGGTCAGAACGTCTATTGGACCCAGAGCACCATCATCACGGACGTGGGCGGCTCCCGGTGGTTCGACGGAGCCAATGAATCGACGCCCGATCCGACGCTCCTGGATGCTCATGGCGCGTTGACCGGTGTCACCAAGATCTATAGTCCGACGCCGAACGCGGGCAACGGGGCTTCGTACGCCACCGCTGCCGCTATCGCGCGGCGGTACTACCAGACCATGATGTACGCCAACCGCTCGGCGGACGTGAAGTTCTACTGGGGCGCCACGGCCGGGACGGTCGACTCGGTCATCGACGTCTCGAATCACGTGCCGGTGAAGTTCAACGCCGGCTTCCGGATGTCGTACGGATTCATCCCGGACCTTTCCGGCGGGACGGCGGGCAGCGTGACCGCGCCCGACGGCATCATCAGCTACGTCGACGCGTTGGATGGTCCGTGCTTGCCGAACGTGGCGGTGGCGCTGGGTGGTGTCGACCAGACCGGCTGCGCTGGCCGCAACCTGGTGAGCAGTGCCACGCTGGGTCCGACGGATGCCCACGGCGATCCCGTCACCTCGGATGGTCAGGGGTTTGGGGTCTATGTGGACGGAGAAATGTTCTTCTTCCTGACCGCCGCGCTGCCGGTCAAGCCCGCGGTCTGGACGCTCCGGTCGTACAGCGGACGGCTCCGGAAGAGCGGAGCGAATTACTCGTTCTCGGCGCGGGCGTCCAATCCGGTGCCCGGCATCTCTCTGGTGGCGTCGACCACTACGCCGGCGACATACCCGACCACCGGGACGTTCGATCTCAGTCAGATCCACACGGTGCCGGATCCGTATTACGTCACCAACGCTCTCGAGATCACGCCGAACAACAAGGTTCTGAAGTTCGTGAATATGCCGTCACAGTGCATCGTGCGGATCTATTCGGTGAGCGGGATTCTCGTGCAGGTACTGACCCACAATGATCCTCAGGGTGGCGGTGAGGTCGATTGGGATCTCCGCAACCGCTCGAACCAGTTCGTGGCGTCCGGCGTGTACTTCTATCACGTCGAAGCCGCCAACGGCCAGACCAAGGTCGGCCGGCTCACCGTCGTCCAATTCGCGCCGTGAGGACACAGACCATGACTCTGAGATACTCTCGCGTGCTCGGCACGCTCCTGGGCCTGGCGGCGCTGTCCGTGGCGCCCCTGGCGGCGCAGACCACCGCGCCAACCAACGGTGTTGACAACACGGGCTACGGAACCACCTCGGCTGAGTTCCTGCTCCTCGGAGCGGGGGCCCGCGGGGCGGCGCTCGGTGCCGGCTATGCGGCACTCGCGACCGACGTCACGGCTCTGTATTACAACCCCGGGTCGCTGGCGCTGATGACCCGGCCGGAAGCCATGGTGTCGACCTACAGCTACGTGGCGGATACCAAGTACACGTGGCTGGGGTTCGCGCTTCCCATGTCGGGGGGCACGCGTGCCATCGGCCTCCAGCTGGGCAATTTCGGATTCTCCAATCAGCCGGTGTACACGCTGGATAACCCGGACGGTGACGGCACGACGTACGCCGTGTCCGAATCCTTCGTGGGCGCCACCCTCAGTCAGAACTTCTCCGATCGCTTCTCGGCGGGCGCGACGCTCAAGTTCGTGTCGAGCCAGTTGGGCCAGACCTCGGCGTCAGCCGTCGCCCTGGACTTCGGGACCAACTTCCACGCCATGATCGGCGGCCGGCCCATCCGGGCCGCGTTCACCATTCAGAACCTGGGCTCCAACCTCGAGTACTCGGGGGCGGCGCTGGAGACGGACGTCCAGCGGATTCCGCCGCTGGGCGTCGTGCAGATTCCCCAGGACGCGCAGGCGGCACGGCTGCGCTCCTCGCCCTGGACCCTGCCGGTCCAGTTCGGTGTGGGCCTGGCCTATGATCTCTACAGCCAGGGCTCGAACCGTCTGTCGCTCCTCGGCGAGTTCAATCAGCCGGTGAATGCGCGGCCGGGCGGCGGCATGGGGCTCGAGTACGCCCTCACGAACCTGGGCAACAGCGGCTTCTCGCTGGCGGCGCGGGGGAGCTACACCCTCATTCCGCAGAACAACATCGATCCCGGCGCGGGCGCCGGGTTCACGACCGGACAGTCCACCTCCTCCTTCTCGAGCGACGGGCTGGCGGTCGGCGGCGGGTTGAACTACAGCCGGGGCACGTTCGGCCTGGGGTTCGACTATGCCTACAAGAACATGGGACCGCTCGGCGGCACGAACTTCCTCAGCTTCAGCTTGAGCTGGTAGCGGCTAGCGCGGACGGTAACGATGGGGAATCTGAAACGGGTGCTCACGGCCGCGGTGGTCGTGAGCACCCTCGGGAAGGCGCAGGGCAGCAATGAATTGAATCTGTCCGCGGTGCGGTACTTCCGCGCCAAGGGCGGCAGCACGGTGGCCGAGATATTCTGTCGCGTGCCCCTGACGGCGGTCAGCGCCCTGGGTGCCGGCGGGAGCGGTGTGGCGGCGTTCCGGATGACCATCACGGTGAAGGACTCGACCGGACTGGTGCTCACCCGGAAGGACTGGTCGGAGCAGGTGCCGGCGACACTGCTGGGCGTGTCCGGCGCTTCGGAGGGCGAGCACTTGAGCTTGCGGCTCGCTCCGGGGCGGTACACCGTGGAGGCGACGGTGACGGATTCCGCCACCGGACTCGTGACGCGGGGACAGGTGCCGGTGGAGGCGTACCGCGCACCGGTCGGCGGCTCGGACCTGCTGTTGGGAACGGCGCTGCGGGGTCCGGATTCGGCCGGGGATTCGGTTCCCCGGACCGGTGAAGTATGGAGCGGCGCGCTCTTCGTACAGACGGCGGGTCCGCCCACGCTGACCCCGCTGCAGACCCGGCTGGCGTACTACTTCGAGATGTACACCACCCGGGCCGAGAGCGTGACCGTGAAGCCGCGGGTGCTGGACGCTGGCGGAGCCCAGGTGATCGCGGCCGAGGCGCAGCGGATGGCGGTCCCCCAGGGCGGCGGCCTGGGCTACGGGGTGCTCGACCTGGCCGGGTTGCCGGCGGGCCGGTACCGGCTCGAAGTGACGGCGCAGGGACCGGACTCGCAGGTGCTCCGTTCGGCGCCCTTCATGATGTCCGGCTTCGAGACGATGGCGACGCAGACGACCGTGTCGTCGTTGGTGACCGAGGATGTGTTCTCGGGCCTGTCGGAAACGGCGCTCGACTCGATGTACCAGCCCTTGGGCTACGTGATGGACGCGTCGGAACAGGGGACGTACTCTGGTCTGAGCTTGGACGGGAAGCGCCGGTGGATGCGGCAGTTCTGGGCCAAGCGGGACGCCGGCAGCGGCGGCGGGGCGCGGGACCGGTTCTATGCGCTGGTGCGGAATGCCGACCAGCTGTTTCGTATGGGGGGCGCCGCGAGCACATCGGGGTGGCGCACCGACCGGGGGCGGATCTTCATCAAGTACGGGCCGCCCGACGAGAAGCTGGAGCGTAAGAATCCCAGCAGCTCGAATCCGTACGAAGTGTGGAAGTACACGCGCACGCGCCCGACCAAGTTCGTATTCCTGGATTCGAACCGGTTCGGGGATTATCAGTTGATCTATACCAACGACCGTCGCGAGCAGAGCCGGCCCGACTGGCAGGACCTGCTGGGATCTGACGGAGTGCAGGACGTGAACGACTTCTAGCCGCGGTGGTCGGAGACCTTCAAGCGAGGGGATTGACTGTATGAACGCACGGATTCTTAGTTCGGTGGGAGTCATCGCGGCGTTGGTGGTCGGCGGGTGCAAGAGCGACCCGACGAACTCGCTCGTCGGGACTCCGTCCCGCGTCGGCTTTCAGTTCGCCACGCTGAGGGTCACGGTCGCGGACTCCGTTCCCACGTTCGCGGTACTGCAGGACGAGGGATCCAACCCCTTGGTGCAGGCGATCACGATAACCGCCTGCGACCCCACGACCGTCGCCGTGAGTGGAGTCGCCTCAGGCGCCCCTCTGGTCCAGACGAACTTTTTCGTCAAGGGAGTGAAGTTCGGCACCGCCTGCGTCGTAGCGACGGCGGACGGGCTGACTGACACCATGCAGGTCGCGACGGTGCCGGACCACATCGCCGTCACGACCGGGCCGGACACGGTGCTGTCGGGCGCCGTCGGCGTGTACGGCTACAGCTACTTCGACAAGCAGAGCCACGTGATGGCCGGCGTGCCCGCGCCCACGTGGTCCTCGACGACGGCCGGGTTCGGCGGTTTCGCGAGCTCCGCGACGCCCTCGTACACGGCCGCCGCGCCCGGCATCAACACCATCACCGCGACCTTCAGCGTCTCCGCCTTGGGCGGCACCGTCACGCAGACCGTGACCGGGACGAAGGTGGTCGCGACCATTCCGGGTCTCTTCCACCCGGCCCTGTCGGCGGCGTCGGTAGGTGCCGGCGTGGCGATCGTCGCCGTGGACCCCCAGTTGGCCGGATGGAAGGCGGCGTCGACTCTGACTGTGGGGGGCGCGCCGACGTTCGTGGCGAAAGCCTCCGGCGACTCGGTGACCTTCATAATGCCGCCCTTCGGCGACACGAAGAATCGGCAGATCCTGTTCACCAGCCTGGGGGCGGCAAACCTGGCTCTCGGGACCGACGGCACCGATTCCGTCAGCAACTCCACCAGCTCGCTGGCCGGCCCCTACGCCCCCGGGGACAGCAGCGCGGCCACCACGGTATTCATCGCCCTGCCGAAGGTTCATGGCGATACCACGGTGCTCTACGACACCAATCACGGGGCATGTGTCAACGGCGGCTCGCTGGTCGGCGGGACTGACACGCCCGGGGATCACTGTAACTCCCTGTTCGAGGTGTTCAACAACACGGCCGGCCCGGACACCATCAACGCGCAGGTCGACTGGGTCTGGCCGGCGGCGCTCGGGGTCGACAACCCGACGACCGGGGGCGGCGGGCCGGATCAGGACATGTATGCCTGTGATTCGACCTGCTCCAACTTCGTGGGCAATTTCAACGCCGCTACCACTGCCACTCCGGAGAAGACGGTCTTCATCATCCCGGCGAACACGAAGTGGTTCATCCTGGTCAACCTGTTCAATCCTACAGGTCAGCCGGCGATCCTCTTCAAGCTGACTCTGAACCACAAGTAGCCGCAGCCCGACGTCGATTCGGTCAAACACCCCCCGGTGAAAACCGGGGGGTGTTTTTTCCGGCGTCCAGCGCCGCAAGTACCGCCGCCCCCCACACGGCCGCCCCCACCGCCACGTGAGCGATCCGCAGGGGCTCGGGGAGCCCCCCCAACACCATGGCGGCCGCCACTCCCACCTGCGCGAGCACCAGCGCCAGCACCCAGCGCGGACCGGCCCGGCGTGAGCGGGTCGCCCGCGCCGCCGCCACGGCCACCAGCGCGAACGCCAGCAGCCGGTGGGTCCAGTGGATGTACTGGAACCGGTTGCCGTCGGGGATCAGGTGACCATTGCAGAGGGGAAAGCCGAGGCAAGCGCTGGCGGCCCCGAGGTTCGCGGTGAGCGCGCCGAGGAGGACGGTGCCGAACGCAAGCACTGGCACAAGCGTGCTCACTAACCCCCGGCGTAAGCCGGGGGTTCCCGGGGCGGCTCGGGCCGCATACAGCAAAGTCGCGAACAACAACATGGCCGTGCCCAGGTGCAGGATGATGGTCCAGGGCGGCAGATCGAGCTTGACCGTAATCGCGCCCAAGGTGACTTGCAGCGCGAGCAGGGCGAGCGCGACGTAACCCGCGACGGACGGAGTGTACGGCTCCCGGTCTCGTACTTTAGTGCTGCCGGCGTTTTTGACTGGACGGCGGAGTCTCCAGGTTACGGCGGCAAGCCCGAGTACGAGGAAAGTCACCGCCGCCGCGACCAACCGATGCCCATACTCGATGATGGTGGGGAGATCGAGCGGTGGGAGGAGACGGCCGTTGCACAGGGGCCAGTGGTTGCCGCAGCCGAGGCCGGAGCCGGTGATCCGGACCACCCCCCCCAGCACGATCAACGCGTAGCAGGCCCCCGCGGCCGCCCAGGCCAGTCTCTTGTAGGCGGTAGTCATGGGCCGGAATGTATATTCGATCCTCACCCATGACCCAACCGATGGCAGACCGCTGGGGAGACCGCCTCCCGCGCCGGCTCGGCTTCTGGAGCGCCGCGGCGGTGCTGGTGGGCTCCACCATCGGCTCGGGCATTTTCCGCACGCCCGCCGATGTCGCGAAGCTGGTGCCCGACGTCCCGGTGTTCCTGCTGGCGTGGATCCTGGGGGCCGTGGTGGCCCTGTGCGGCGCGCTCACCTACGCCGAGCTCGCCGCCGCCTTCCCCCGCACCGGCGGTCTGTATGTGTTCCTGCGGGAAGGGTTCGGCCCCCTCGCCGCCTTCCTGTTCGGATGGGGGGAGCTGATCATCATCCGCCCCGGCGCCTACGGCGCCATTTCCATCACGTCCGCCGCGTACGCCATCCGCGTCCTTGGCGGCGATCCGTCCCACGTGGTGATGGATCTGGGGCAGCTCCCCGTCCTGGGACACGTGGCCATCGCGGCGGAGCAGGCGCTGGCTGCGAGCCTGATCGTGCTGGTCGCGTCCGTGAACTGGTTCGGGATCCACCGGGGAGCCATCCTCCAGAACTTGAGCACCGCCCTGAAAGTCGGGGCCCTGGTGGGACTGGTGGCCATCGGGTTCGTGCTCGGCGGCGGCCACGGCGTGCCCGCCGTGCTCAGCCAGCGGGCGCCCGTGAGCCTGTCGCCCTTCCTGGTGGCGATGGTGGCCATCCTCTGGGCCTACGACGGGTGGGCCGACCTGGCATTCGTGAGCGGCGAGGTGCGGGACCCGCAGCGCAACCTGCCGCGCGCCATCATCATCGGAACCGCGGCCGTCGGAGTCCTGTACCTCGGCGCGATTCTCGTCTACCTCCACCTCATTCCGATGAGCCAGATGGGCGGCGCGCATCTGGTCGCCGCCGACGCCGCCCAGATCCTGCTCGGACCCGCGGGCGTGGTGCTGGTCGGGGCGGCGGTGGCCGTGAGCACCTTCGGCACGCTCAACGGCTCGATGATGACGGCGCCCCGGATCTTCTTCGCCCTGGCCGAGGACGGCCTGTTCCCCCGGGCGGTGGCCCGGGTCGACCCGCGCACCGGCGCTCCGACCGGCGCCATCGCGCTCGCCGCGGCGCTGGGGGCCCTTTTCGTCCTGGTGCGGACCTTCAAGGATCTGGCCGATCAGTTCGTGATCGGGATCTGGCCTTTCTACGCGCTGGGAGTCGCGGCGGTGTTCGTGCTGCGCCGCCGGCGCCCCGAGCTCGAGCGCCCCTACCGCACCTGGGGATATCCGATGGTCCCCGCGCTCTTCCTGCTGGGGTCCGTCTTCCTGCTGGGGAACTACCTCGTTTCGGAGCCGGTCAAGTTCACGGTCGATGTGGGACTCATCGCAGTGGGCATCCCCGTGTACCTGCTGTGGCGCCGTTTCCGAACGGCGAAATCCGCGACCAAAGCGTGACCCGGGTTGGTTGACGACCCCGGCGCCCCGGTCCATTTTCTAGGCGCCCTTGAAGCCTCCATCCCAGAGTCCGCTTTTTCGGAGAGCCAACGCAATGAAACGGTTGCTAGTGTCGGCATGCGCCCTCGCACTGCTCGGCCTGTCGGCCGCGCCGTCCGCGCGCGCCCAGGGAGTGACCACGGCCGCCGTGGCCGGCCAGGTGACGGACGAGTCCGGTGCCGCCGTGGCCCTTGCGGAGCTCACGCTGGTCAACGGCAGCAATGGCACGAAATACACCGCTCGCACGCGCGATGACGGACGCTATTCGTTCGAGGTCGTCGAAGTGGGCGGGCCCTACACGCTGTCGGTGCGGGCGCTGGGCTTCGAGCCCAAGACCCTGAACGCGTTCAACCTGTCGCTCTCACAGCGGCTGCTGATGGACGTGGCGCTCAAGCGGAGCGCGGTGGAGGTGGCGGGCATCACGGTCCAGGGCACGTCGGACCCGCGGCTCTCGGCCGCGCGGACCGGCGCCAGCACGTTCCTGTCGGATACGGCGCTGCACCGGCTGCCGACGCTGAACCGGTCCTTCACGGACTTCGTCACCACGTCTCCGTCGGCGGCCCAGGGCGTCAGTGGCGGCCGCTCTCTCAATGGGCAGAACGAGCGCTTCAACAACATCCAGATCGACGGCAGCGTCAACAACGACCTGTTCGCCCTCGGCTCCTCCACGGGCGTCCCCGGCGGCGCGGTGAACGAGCGTCCCATCTCCCTCGAGGCGGTGCAGGAGTACCAGATCCAGATCGCGCCCTTCGACGTCCGGCAGGGCGGCTTCGTGGGCGGCCTGGTGAACGCCGTGACCAAGAGCGGCACCAACGAGTTCCACGGCTCGCTCTTCGGCTACTTCCAGAACCAGAGCTTCGTGGGCGGCGACACGGCGGGCGTTTCGGTCCCGGTCCCCATCTACCAGCAGCAGCAGTACGGGTTCTCGGTGGGCGGCCCGATCATCAAGGACAAGCTCCACTTCTTCGCCACGGGTGATTTCCGGCACGACGTCCGGCCCTTCGCCTCGGGTCTGCAGATCGGGAATCAGGGCACGTCCTCGGACACCGCCGGGATCGGCATCCCGTCCGCGCAGGTCGA